>Ga0335076_10005924_pt1 | contig 12340 bp, 6 predicted proteins | sample Lox_Sample_25_FD_206717 | JGI IMG/M metagenome (GOLD analysis project Ga0335076, IMG submission 206717) | Soil microbial communities from Loxahatchee National Wildlife Refuge, Florida, United States - Lox_Sample_2.5 | ecosystem: Environmental > Terrestrial > Soil > Wetlands | place: USA: Florida...
ACCGAAGGCGTCACCTGGAACCGGCGCCAGTGGGCGGAAGCGCGCTTGGCGGAACGCTTTTCCAAGCGCATTCCGGCGAACGTAAACCTGGCGATTTCCCAGGCCGCGGCCGAGGCCGACCGCTACATCGCGGAATACAACATCTGGATGTATCACCTGCTGGACAACAGCGGACAACGCCTCTTTCCGCCGAGAATGCGGCTGCTCAGCCACTGGAATCTGCGCGATGAAATCAAGGCCGACTACGCCGACAGCAAGAACGGCCTCGCCAAGCAGCGGATGATACAGCAAGTCATGGAGCGGATCGTCAGCCAGTCGATTCCCAAGGTTGTGGTGAACAATCCGAATGTGGATTGGAATCCGTATACCAACGATGTAAGCGCCGCGGCGGTTCATGATTCCGATGCGCCCGCTGCCGCCATGACCGACATTTCCAATGCACCTGAGCCGGATACGCGCTATGCCACGCTGCTGAACGACTACGTCGCAGCCAGGATGGCCGACCCTTACTCGCCGACCGCACCTACGCTGATTGCGCGGCGCTTCGATGAAGACCGCGAGATCCCCGAACTGCGGGTCAAGGCGATGCTGGAGCAGGTGCTGACTTCGCCTCTGGTGCCACAAGTCGCCAAGCTGATTGAATTACAGCTGGGGCGTCCACTGGAGCCGTTTGACGTTTGGTACAACGGCTTCCGTCCGGGGAGTGCGCACAGCGAAGCGGAATTGGATCAGATGGTTGCGAAGAAGTATCCCACTGCCGAGGCCTACCAGAAAGACATTCCGAATCTTCTGATGCATTTGGGATTTTCGCCGGAGCGGGCGCAGTACATTGCCAACAACATCATCGTGGATCCAGCGCGTGGTTCGGGCCACGCCATGGGCGCCGAGATGCGCGCCGAGAAAGCTCATCTGCGCACGCGCGTCGAGGCCGCCGGCATGAACTACAAGGGCTTCAACATCGCGGTGCATGAAATGGGGCACAACGTGGAGCAGACCTTCTCGCTCAACAATGTCGACCATACCCTGCTGAAAGGCGTGCCCAACACGGCTTTCACTGAGGCGTTGGCGTTCGTATTTCAGGGGCACGATCTCGAACTGCTCGGTTTGCCCGCTCCCGATGCGAAAGCCGAGGCGATGAAGACTCTCAATGATTTCTGGGGTACGTACGAGATTGCCGGGGTCGCGCTGGTCGACATGGAGGTGTGGCACTGGATGTACGATCATCCGCACGCCACCGCTCGCCAGTTGAATGTCGCCACGGTCGGAATCTCGCAGGACATCTGGAACCGCTACTATGCGCCCGTCTTCCGCAAGAAAGACGTCGTGCTGCTGGGAATCTATTCCCACATGATCGATTCGTTCCTTTACCTGCCCGACTATCCGATCGGCCACATGATCGCTCATCAGATCGAGGAGCAGATGAAGAAGGCGGGGAACATTGGTCCGGAGTTTGAGCGTATGGCGAAGCTGGGCGACGTGACTCCCGATTTGTGGATGGAGAATGCGACCGGCAAACCCGTCGGTCCAGAGGCATTGCTGTCCGCCACTCAACGGGCGCTGACGCAAGTGAAATAATTCGGCGCCCTGGGCATGTCAGGGAAACCACTACGGCCGATCCTTTATTGCTTGATACCTATCAAATCGGCGGAAAGCTGAGGAAGGCCAAGAATGTTATAGATTTCCTTCAGATTGGCGAGAACAAACGTTGCGGTTGCATCTTGTTCAAAATCAGTCTGCGCCAAAGATTGCAGCGAGGTCGGGATTCCTTTCGGAAGTCGAATGTAAAACAATTCCCCAAAAGTTACCGGGTATCCAATTTGGGGTATTGCAGATTCCGCGGAAGCAGCAGGGTGAATGGTCCAGGCCGGTCCCGAGTTCATTGTCTGCTCGTTCGAAATCGTGCCAACGATAGGTAATTGCCCTGTAAAACTAACCTCGCCAGGAAGGTTCTTTGTTGAGACGTAGCTGACGGTCAAGTTGTTGAATTTATCTCCCGGCTTTACGGCCGCAATCTTGTGGTCAATTCTCTCGGAAATGCCCAAGAAGGTGAACGTCGACACAATCTGTTTTAGCGTCTGCATACCATCATCTGAGAAGGTCCCCTTCACACTTTGACTCCAGCCTTCAACCAGGATTGCCTCCCCGTTCGCATATTGGTAATACACCTGCCCACCCTGCGGAAGGGCCACAGTCAGCCAGGTAACGCCGTTAACTGCTTCTTTAGCGACTGATGCATGAAACTGTGAAACCAGACTCCGGTATGTCTGCGGATCGCTCGAAGAAAGTTGAATCCTGAAATCGATCCGATCGTTGTTACCGGGATTACGAAGAGTCACCCCATAGGGGCCGATCGCCAGGAATGCGGGATACTGGAACGCATAGCCACCGGCGGGATTCGAATAAGTAGCTAGCCCGTTGGAAGACGTTGGTGCGCTGATCGTGATGTAGCCGATCGTCTTCGAACTCGACGTTGCAAAATCGCTACTCATGCCATGAATGCTCGGTTGTTGCGCGGATAACAAACTAGGCGAGGGGGATCCAGATTGCTTCTGGTCGTACCAGAAGCCGCCGAGCACAAAAACCGCTGCGAGGAGGAGCAGGGTCATGAGACCCGCAAAACCCTTTTGCATCACTGCTTTGACTGTAACAAATTGCACTCGAGCTCTCCTAAGATAGCCATTCTTAGCCCGCACGCAAATTCTCCCACCTTTCGGCGCGCTTGACGATGGCTGACCGGATTTCTGGGCTCAGAGACGATCTGAATAGCGGGAGTTTAAGTCGTTTTTCCTCAGTAGTTTTCCCCGCTATTTGCCTGGGAAAATCTGCGAAGAATCATTACCTGCGTAACTTGCTGGGGCTCACTGCTGTACCTACGATTACCGTATGAGTTACCAGGCGTTACTCTTCTGTCCTGACGAAAAAACCGCCCGCGTAGTCACCCAAGTGCTGACCGAATTGGACTTCACCGTCGAGCCTTGCAATGAGCCTTTTGCCGCCGTCAAGAAGCTAATGGGGCAGCACTTCGATGCGGTGGTCGTCGACTCGGACAACGAACAAAATGCGACTTTGCTGTTCAAGAGTGCGCGTAATTCAAGCACCAACCACTCCTCGCTGGCGGTCGCAGTGGTCGAGGGGCAGGCGGGAGTTGCCAAGGCATTTCGCATTGGCGCCAACCTGGTGCTCACCAAGCCCATCAATGTTGAGCAATCCAAGGGTACGCTGCGGGTAGCGCGGGGATTGCTCCGCAAGGGCACCGAAGCTGCGAAGCCGAATGCGATTCCCATGACCTCAGCGTCCATTCCAGCGGCGGCTGCCCCAGTTCACTCGGAATCTGGCGCGAAACCCGGGTTCGGATTCCCAGTCCCGAGCAAAGCTCAGCCTTCAACCGATATCTCAGCACCGCCCTCTTCGGAACTCGAACTCCAGAAGGAGCCAGAGCCGCAGCCCGAGCCGGCGGAAGCAGCATTGTTGGAATCGATGCCGGAGCCGCTGCCATCAGCGACGCCGCGAATCAACTCATCGGCGTCAAGCGACACCACTCGAGACTTCCCCTGGCAGCCGGTTTCCAAACCGTTCGCTGAGCCGATGGCTTCCGCCATACGGCGCGCGGCGGAGGCTGCCGGAAAGACGGGCCAGGCGGACTCTGCGGTGACTTCCAAGCTGCCGGCCCGAGGAATGGAGGTTCCGGGCGCCGCTCAGAATTCGGGCTGGCCTGCCTCAGCGGCCGCTCCAGCGCCGGCAAAAGAAAAACCGGCCGCCGGCACGCCCATTGGCCTGGAAATCTCTCAGTTCGAAGTGATCTCCACTCCTCCCGACGATTCGGCAAAGAGCGCGTTTACGGCGGAGAGCCATAGCACTCTCGATCAGGCAGCCGAAGCCCCCAGCTTCGCGTCTCTGGACGAAGACGCCGGGAAGACGGACTCAGAAGGCCGCGGGAGAACCCTTACGGTTGCGGTTGCACTGATACTCCTGGCGGCAGCTTGTGGCTACTTCGCCTGGACCAAGATGCATCTCGGTGGCGGGACCGGATCGTTGGTGCAGAAACCCGCGATGCCCGCGCAAACCAGTGCCGCGGCCCCGCCGGCTCAACTGGGCAGTTCTAATTCTGTGTCTGGTGCGGCGCTGCCTGGCTCATCGCAGCCCGCAACCGTCGTGAATCCGCCGACGGCAAGCAACGAGTCGACGACAAACCTGAAGCCCTCCGCATCTGTCCCCAAGGAATCTGAACCACCTACGGCGACGGCGTCCAAGCCGGCGCAGACTACCAAGGCTCCAGAGCCCATGGTAGTGAGCAGCGAAGCGCCCAAGCCGGTTCAGCCAAAGCCGGCTGCGGAAGAAGCGGTGGCGCCGCCTCCACTGAACGCTCTGGACACCGGATCGAATTCATCCGCCCTACCGGGCATCGTGACTTCGGCGCCCGTGGCTGTTCCCCAGCGGCCTCCCCAAGCCCTCAGGGTATCTCAGGGAGTGGCGCAGGGCCTGATTGTCAAACGAGTCCAACCAACCTATCCGCCGCATGCCCTTCAGACCCGTTTAGATGGTCCGGTCCAGTTGCAGGCCGTGATCGACAAAGCGGGTAACATCAGCAACGTAAAGGTTCTGAGCGGAGATGACATTCTGGCGCGGGCTGCAGTGGATGCCGTCCGCCAGTGGAAGTACAAGCCTTACTTCCTGAACGGGGAGCCGGTCGAGGTTCAAACTCAGATCACGATCAACTTCAAACTTCCGCAATAACGCTGATTCATTGAGCGATTGCCTCAGTGAGGGATGACAGGATTGTGCATCCCGCAAATGCCTCAATCACAGTTCGCGAAATTTACCTCGAGAAAAACTTGGCAGGCACGCGAGATCCAATCGCGGGCCTGCCGTGGTTTGCTGATTGACTCCGCCGCAGACTACGCAACGGACGATTCGCCTTCTAACGAACGGGTTCGCCGGTATTCGGGTTCAGGAACAGATAGCCGTCGGAGCGCCGCCGCTGGAAGTCGAACATCTGGTTCATGGAGCCGGCCAGGGCGTCGAAGCTGCCCTGCCCAATGCGCTCTCCGTTCAGCCAGTTGTCTTCGATGAAACGGATCGCCGAACTGTGGTCGGTGAGCGTGTGATCGACGAAATTCTCCCGCGTCCACGGTGAGACCACGAGCAAAGGCAGACGTGGACCGTACCCGCAGCGGCCCAGCGCATGGGCGTTGCCGGGATCGATTCCAGGCAGCGCGATGGCGGCAGTACCGCAAGCGTTGGGACCGGTGAGAATGTCGGCCGGGCCGGTCGACTGGTTCACGATCGGGCCCATCTGGTGGTCGTACCAGCCGTCGGAATCGTCATACATGACGACTACGGCAGTGTCTTTCCACGAAGCCTGTTGTTCGAGGAAATTGATCAGCGTAACCAGGAAGGTCTGTTCATCCAACGGATCGGAATAACCGGCGTGTCCGTCCTGGAACGCCCGCGCCTTGAGGAAACTGACCGCCGGAAAGTTGCCGTGCTTTACCGCCGTGTAGAAATCCTGGAGGTCATATTCGTGGTTCGCCGGACCGTTGTGTCCGATTTCCGCGATTGAGACCGGCCGAGTGTGATTGGGATTGGCTGTGGAAGTGTAATACTCGAACCATGCATGGTGCGGGATGTAGTCTCCGGTCGTTCCCGCCAATCCGGCGGAACTGCGCGAGCAACCGGTGGTTCCGTTGGGATTAACGATTGAAAGATTGAACCCGCCCATGAACGAGCCCCAAGTCACGCCGGCGGCGTTCAGCAGATCGCCGATATTCTTGCCGCCCATGGTGACCTGATTCCGGGTGGGATTCGAACAGACGTCACCAACGGGATCGGGATCGCCAATCACGGTGAGCGATCCATTGCCGCCATCCACTTCGTCGCCGGTGCCATTGAGTGTGGCGATCACACCGTTGGTTTGACCGGAGATCAGGTTCAGGGCGCCCGGTGTCGATGGGCCGAAGGTTGTACCGAAGGAATTGTCGTTCATGGCAAAGTGCTGGGAGTAGTTCCAGAGCGCGGTAACGGTATTGCCGTCGAAATAGCCCATCACCACATTGCTGCCCCCACCAGTGCCCACCGGGAAAAGATCCATCAAACCGGCGTCAAAAGCCTGTTGCTCTGCGGTGTAGTCATGATCCTGATCGGCGGTGACCGCCTGCGAACGGTCCAGGCGGAAGGGGTTGCTGGCCGCGGAACCATTGGCGGGGTTCAGGTTGGGATTGAGATTCAGCAGCGCCGGCATGTAACCGTTTACCGAGGGCGTGCCGGCCGAGGCGCGAAAATGAGGTTCTCCCTGCGGATTGGTTGCATTGGGATAGGTTCCGTAATAGTGATCGAAGGAAACATTTTCCTGGAAAACTACAACCAGGTGTTTGATTGGGGTCGCATTCCCGCCATGCTGAGATGCGTAAGCGGGCGTTCCAAGCGTGCCGGCGGTCATCAGCAATGCCATCGCGCCCGCCATTATTTTTCGAGGAGCAACAGCCACAGCTATCTTGCGCAACATACGGTTTCTCCTTAGTAGTGAGAGCCTGGATGCGCGCCGTGCGCCGAACACACGATCGCTTCAACTACGGGCTCAGGCTTTAGCCCGGAGACGCCCCAGTCCACTGTCCTCGCAGCCTAAAGCCACCGACATTGCTGAATTATTTCTTCCCGATTAAAAAACCGTGAATTCAGCCCGGCTTCGCGGAATACATTTCTTGATTTGCTCAGCCTGTGAATTTTCTTGTGGAAGCATTCGGCGTATTCCCGGACCCTTAATCTGCCAGCAACGTTCCTGAAATACAGGCTCCCTTAGACCGAGAAAAGAAAAGACCCGCTGCGCGGCTTGCAGCGGGTCTTTCCAGGTTGGTTCGCGATTTACTGGTTTATTCCCGATCCATGGTTTCGTCGAAGGCCAGCTTGCCGCCTTTCTCGACATTGATAATCCGGTGAATGGGCTTGTAGCCGGAATACGTGATGTCCAACTCGTAGTTGCCCGGGTTCAGATAGAACTGCACCGGCGTGGCTTTATCGACGATGCGGCGATTCACGGCCACCTGGGCGCCTTTGGGTTGGGTCTTGATGCTGACCGAGCCCATCCCGGCCACGTCCCCGCCGCCAAAGAACTTTTTGAATTTGCCCACGGTCTTGATGTCGTCGGTGGTGCCCAACTGACGCAGAGCCGGCGCGAAGTGGAAAGTCTGGCCTACGATTACGTTCGCGTTTGCCGTTTCGTCGAGATATCCCTGCTTGCGGACCAGAATCGTGTGACTGCCTTTGTCCGCGTGAACGTCCGCCGGAGTGACGCGCCCGGTGTCGTGGCCGTCAACGAATATGGAAGCGCCAGCAGGATCGCTGGTCACAGAAAGAATGGCCACAGACGGAGCTAGCTGGACAACCAGGAACAGTTTGCTGCCGGAGGTGACGTCAATGTTGCGGGTCTCGGTGGAGAATCCGGCTTTGCTGATGACAACCGTATGCTGGCCGGGCTTGAGTCCGCTTAGGTTGTAGGGCGTCACCCAGCTGGCATCGCTTTGGCCATCCACATGAACCAGAGCGCCTTCGGGGGTTGAGTTCACGGTGAGTTGTCCGGGCACAATCACCGGCGCAGGGGCGACAGCGGGTACCGCTTTGCGCTTGCTTGGATAACGCGGCTTTACGGTGACTGCCGGCTGCGCGGGTTCAACCGCTTCCGGTTCCGGGGCCTGCGCCGCAGCCTGAGTATTGGACGGAGCCGGGCTTTGCGCGGGCGTGTTGGCGGCGGTTGGTGGCGGCCCGATATCTTCATCCTGCGCGTTCTCCGAGCGAATGTGGTACGCGATGCCGACGATGACCAGCAGAATGAGCGCGACCGCTCCGGCAATCGAATAGGCAAAGAGCTGCGGGGGCGTCTTCTTGATTTCCTTGACTGCTTTCTTTGCCACTTCCCGCGGCTGCACCTTCGGCTTGGGGGGCTCGGAAGGAGTAAGCAGGATGGGCGCGTTCAGCTCGGCGGGAGGCGGAATCTCGGGTGCCGGTGGGGGCGGCGCGATATAGATTTCTTTCAGCGGCGGTAGTTCATCAATTTCGGAAAAACTCAGGCCGCTGCCTTTTCCGCTGGCGCCTTCTGCCATCATGGGATCGACGGCGATGCCAGGCGATTGAACCTCTTCTTCTTCCACGGCAGAGGCGGCCGACATCGCAGCCTCCTGGTTGGCGATCGCCTCTACGGAAGCCTTCACGCACGAGCTGATGAATTGTGAACTCGGATCCAACGCCGGTGTTGCAGCTACGACCCCAGCGCCATCCAGGCCGGCTGCGGCCGCCGCTGCCTTCCTGGCGGAGTAAGGGTTTGCCGGGGCTGGCTCTTGCTGGGTCGCACGGTTTGCAGACTCCATTTGCGGAGACGCGAGTTTGGGTGGTGGAACTGGTGACGATGCCTTCGCGGTTGCGACCGGATTTTCAGGAATCTTCGGGATGCTGGGTGCGACCGCTGGCTTGCTCGCCACCGCCGGAGCAGGTCTCTTTGCTGCCGGTGCGGGCGTCGCAATCTTGGGAGCGCTCGTGACTTGTGGAGAGGTGGCCGCTTTCTTGGCGGTCGTCTTGGTGGCGCTCTCTTTGCACTTCTCCAGATCGTTCACCAGATCTTGCCCGCTTTGGTATCGCTCCTCCGGCGACTTGGCAATCGCCTTCATAATGACTTCACTCAGCGCGGGATGTACTTTGGGGTGGATCTGCACCGGCGGAGGTGGCATCTCTTCCAGAATTTTGTGTCGCACGGCATCGGCTTCTTCCGCGTCGAAAGCCTTGCGCTCAGTGACCATCTCGTAGAGGATCGCGCCCCAGCTGAATAGATTCGAGCGCGCATCGAGTGGGTCGCCATGCAACTGCTCGGGCGCCATGTAGTAAAGAAGCGCCGGCGCGGCTCCGGTTGCCTGTGAAGCCATTGCTCCCATGGTCGAGATGCCGAAGGACAGAATTTTGACCGTGCCGTCCCACGTCACCATGACCTTAGCCGGCTCCAGGCTATAGTGGGCGATATGGTGAGAGTGCGCGTGATCCAGCCCCTGACAAGCCTGACGGCTGATATCGAGCAGATCCCAAATGGAAAACCCTTCCTTGCGCGCCAGCATGGTGCCGATGCTGTTGCCCTGGACATATTCCATGGCCGCGCACAATTGGCCTTCCATCTCGCCCGCCCCATACAACAGAGCGATGTTCGGGCTGTTCAGGATCTTGCTGGTCTCGGCTTCCTGCAGAATCTGCTGCACCAGCGCTCCGCCCTGCTCGCCCGACAACATTTCCAGGCGAAGCGTTTTGAGGGCAACGGTCTGGCCGCTTTCAGGATCGGTCGCCTTGTAGACAGACCCCAGGTCCGACTTCGCAATTTCGCTTAGAATCTCAAATCGTCCAATTTTGTTCGGCATTCTTCCTAGCCTTTGCGCAGGCAAATATCGGAGCCGTCTTCTATCTGGGAAGACAGCGGGCGGACCTCGGGGAAGGTAGCTTCAGCATAGCGCGGGGGCCTATCGGGTCGTAGGTTACGAAGGTACTCGGCAAAGCGAGTGGGGTCCGGTGGTCGCCCGCTTGGCCGTCGCAGCGAGTCGAGTGGGGCCGGAGGTGCCGCCGCGCAGGCTACCGGGGAAGGCGTCCCACTCCCATAAGCGGGCGAGCGGGCCGTCCCGCGTGACCTTTTAGCGCCTCCAGCGTTATTCCATCAGCCGGACTTAGGGTGACACTTGTCATGGTGCATGGCTGACGATTCGCACTGGCGGCATAGCGCCTCATATAGCAACCTGAACCAGTCGGAGAAGACTTGCAGGCGTGGCCGAAGAGTCGCTCGGTTGTCCGGCTTTGCTGGATGGTCTATGCTTATGAGAACGATTTAACCCCGGGTCAGATTTACACCCGTCTTCCGGAGTTCAGCTTATGACCCTAACCCGCTTTGTGACTAAGAATGCCTTCCGCAACAAGCGGCGCACTACGCTGACGGTGCTGAGCATCGCCTTTTCTTTGCTGCTGCTGACCATGATGATGACCATCTGGAAGGCCTTCTATCTTGACCAGGGCAGCGTGGAATCATCGCAGCGCCTCATTACCCGCAACAAGGTTTCGCTGATCTTCTTTCTGCCCGGCTATTACCGCGAGAAAATCCGCGCCATTCCCGGGGTGACTCATGTGGTGAATCAGACGTGGTATGGCGGTCAATATAAGGATTCGAAGCCGGAGAACATGTTCGCGCAGTTCGGAACCGATCCCCAGGAGTTCTTCGACGTCTATAAGGACCTGCGCATTCCGCCAGACCAATTGGAGGCCTGGCAGAAGGACCGCGCTGGCACCGTGGTCGACGCTGAGCTGGCCAAGAAACACGGATGGAAAATCGGGGATCGGATTTACCTGAAGGGATTGATCTTCCCCGGGAATCTGGATCTCACCATCCGGGGCATGTACACCTCGACGCAGCCGACGGAATCGATCTACTTCAACAGTACTTACCTGGAAGAAGGGTACGCGCCGATCAAGGGCCGCGCTGGATTCTTCGGAGTGGTGGCTGATTCAGCCGAGGACGTGCCCAAAGTTGCCAAAGCGATCGACGAAGAGTTCAAGAACGTGGAACGGCCTACCAAGACCGAGAGTGAACATGCTTTCCAGTTGGGATGGATCGCGATGATGGGCAACGTGAAAGCCTTCATTCTGAGCATCTGCCTGGCCGTGGTCTTCGCGATTCTGCTGGTTTCGGCCAATACCATGGCCATGTCGATTCGAGAACGGGCTCGCGAGGTGGCGGTGTTAAAAACGTTGGGCTTTACCCAGAGCAAAGTGCTGCGGCTCTTCGTTGGCGAGGCGGTCACGGTGGCGGTTCTGGGCGGCATGCTGGGAGCGCTGGCGGGCGCCGGCCTGATGGAGCTCGCCGCCAAGGCTCCGGGCCTGAACTTCTTTCTCGCGGGGGTGCACGTTGCCGCGACGACGATGCTGGTAGCGTTGCTGGTTTCCGCCACCATGGGATTCGTGAGCGCGTTCGTGCCCGCATATCACGCATCCCGTCTGAACATTGTGGAAGGCTTGCGCCATATCGGCTAAGCGAGACTCTATTATGGCGATACCGATCAGTTACAACGTGCGGAATTTGAAGCTGCGGAAGGGCGCCACCGTCATGACCGCGCTGGGCATCGCGCTCACGGTAACTATTGCGATCTTCATTATGGCACTGCTCGCCGGATTGCATGATGCCTTCGCCACCAGCGGCGATCCGCGCAACGTGCTGGTCCTGCGCAAGGGATCCAACTCGGAACTCGCAGCCGGCGGCGTCGACCGCGAAGCCATGCAGGTGTTGAAGGACCTGCCGGGCCTGGCGAAGAACAGCAACGGCGACACCCTGATTTCCGGCGAGGATATCCTGGTGATCGTTCTGCCGCGCAAGGATGGAACCGGCGAAACCAATGTCACCATGCGCTTTCTTTCGCCGATTGGCCTGCAGATGCGGCCCAACATGAAGCTGGTTGCGGGGCGATGGTTTTCCCCGGGCCAGCGCGAAGTCGTGGTCAGCAAATCCATTCACGAACGCTTCTCGCACACCAACATCGGCGACACCATGTCTTTCATCAAGGGTGACTGGACCGTGGTTGGCGTGTTTGACAGCGGCGGTTCGGCGCATGAATCCGAGATTTGGGCGGACATCAATCAGATCACGACTGACTTGGACCGCTCTCAGTACTCATCGATCTTGATGCAGGCGACCGACGCCGTAACCGCGCAAGGACTCAAGAATCGTGTGAGCGACGACCAGCGGCTCAAACTGAGCGGCATGCTGGAGCCGGAATACTATGCGTCGCAGACCAACACCGGCGCGCCCATCAAGATTGTGGGATGGGTCGTGGCCTTCATCATGGCTATTGGCTCAATCTTTGCCGCGATGAACACCATGTACGCCGCCGTGGCGTATCGCGGACGGGAAATCGCTACCCTTCGGGTGATGGGATTTTCGCGTCCCAGCATCTTGACCTCGTTCGTGCTGGAATCGCTGTTGCTCGCCACGTTGGGAGCGTTGGTGGGAATTGTGCTGATGTTGCCCTTCAATGGCATGACCACCGGCACCTCAAATCCAGTGACCTTCAGCGAGGCCGTGTTCAGTTTGCGCATGACGCCGAACGTCGTCATATCGGCGCTCATCTTCGCCCTGGTGATGGGTCTCTTCGGCGGGCTGGCGCCGGCCTGGCATGCTGCGCGGCGAAATATTATCGTCGCTTTGCGTGACTAGTTCCGGCAGCCTGCCTGGGGTTTCAGAATTAGACAGTAACGAACTGATGCCGCTCGACACCAAACACGAGGACCTGCAGAACCTGCGGATCGACCGCAGCCAGCGCAGCGAGAGCCATGGCGA
>Ga0335076_10005927_pt1 | contig 12337 bp, 13 predicted proteins | sample Lox_Sample_25_FD_206717 | JGI IMG/M metagenome (GOLD analysis project Ga0335076, IMG submission 206717) | Soil microbial communities from Loxahatchee National Wildlife Refuge, Florida, United States - Lox_Sample_2.5 | ecosystem: Environmental > Terrestrial > Soil > Wetlands | place: USA...
ATCAAGGGCGTTAGCTATTCAATATCGTCCGCCTGCGCTACCTCCAATCACTGCATCGGGGCAGCCTATGAGCACATTCTCTACGACAAGCAGGACGTGATGTTCGCCGGGGGTTGCGAAGAACTCGACTGGACGCTGGCGGTGCTGTTCGACGCGATGGGCGCCCTCTCGTCGGCATACAACGGCGCCCCGTCGCGGGCGTCGCGCGCCTATGACCGAAACAGGGACGGTTTTGTCATTTCAGCCGGGGCGGGCGTGCTGGTGCTCGAAGAGCATGAACGGGCGAAAGCTCGCGGCGCCAGGATTTACGGCGAGATCGCAGGCTACGGCGCCACTTCGGATGGGCACGACATGGTCGCGCCTTCGGGCGAGGGCGCGGCGCGCTGCATGCGCCAGGCTCTCGCGCAGATTAAGGTCCCGATTGACTATATCAATCCACACGCGACCTCGACCGCAGTGGGCGATCTCAAAGAAATCGAAGCGATCCGCCAAGTCTTCGGCGCGGGCGGATCTTGCCCGCCAATATCGGCGACCAAGTCTCTAACCGGCCATTCGCAAGGCGCAACCGGCGTGCACGAGGCGATCTATTCATTGTTGATGATGCAGAATGGATTCATCTGTGAAAGCGCGCATATCGACGAGCTCGACCCCGCTTTCTCCGACATGCCGATCGCGCGCGAGCGGTGCGACAACGTCAAACTCAGATCGGCTCTGTCGAACTCCTTCGGTTTTGGCGGCACCAACGCCACACTCGTGTTTAAGCACGTGGATGCTTGAATTCCTCATCTTCGCCGCGCCGCTGGACGAGACGGATTAAAGCTGTCGCGAGCCCCTCTTGAATGATCCTCCCAAATTTGGATGACGAGCACGCCATGAGGTCCGGCTTGATGAGCGGCAAACGCGGCCTCGTGATGGGCGTCGCCAACGATCATTCGATCGCCTGGGGCATAGCCAGGGCGTTGGCGGGCCAAGGGGCGGAACTCGCCTTCACTTACCAGAGCGACGCGCTCGGCAAGCGGGTCGTCCCGCTTGCCGAGTCGATCGGGTCGGCGCAAGTTCTCCCTTGCGACGTCGAGGATATTACCTCGGTCGACGCGGTTTGTTCCGCGCTCGCCGCAGCGTGGGGCAGTCTCGATTTCCTGGTCCATTGCATCGGGTTCTCCGACCGCAATGAACTCAAGGGCCGTTATGCCGATACGAGCCGCGAGAATTTCATCCGCACGATGGTCATATCCGCGTTCTCTTTCACCGAGATCGCCAAACGCGCCGCCAGGATGATGCCCTCTGGCGGCGCAATGTTGACGCTCACCTTCGGCGGCGCGACGCGGGTGGCGCCGAATTATAATGTGATGGGGGTCGCCAAGGCTGCGCTGGAGGCGAGCGTGCGTTATCTGGCCGCCGACTTCGGTCCGGAGAACATCCGCGTCAACGCGATTTCCGCTGGGCCAATCCGCACTCTGGCCGGGGCGGGAATCGCTGATGCGCGGTTCATGTTCAATTTTCAGCGCGACCACTCGCCGCTTCGGCGCTCCGTGACGATCGAGAATGTCGGCGGCGCCGCGGTTTATCTGCTTTCGCCCCTGTCGGACGGGGTGACAGGCGAGGTGCATTTCGTCGACGCCGGCTACAATATCGTCTCCATGCCCCGCCCCGATGAGATGAAGAGTTGACGCCGGCGATTGCGGCCGTACTGGTTCGTGCGCGCCCACACGCCCTGCTATTGGTGGCGCTCCTGCGCATCTGCGTCGTCGTGCTTGGATTGACGAGCCTCGCATTGCCCTCCCACGCCGCCGCCGGCAAACGACCGGGCCATTCGCATCGCGATCCCTTCCGCGAATATATCACCTCGCTCTGGCCGCTTGCCGAACAGCGTGGAGTTTCACGCCCGACCTTCGCCAAAGCCTTTGCCGGAGTTTCCTTCGATCCGAAGGTCGTCGCGATGACGGAGACGCAGCCAGAATTCGTCCGCCCGATCTGGGACTATGTCGCCGGCGCGGTTTCGCCCGACCGCATCGAGCGCGGCCGGGCCAAGGCCGCCGGGGTTAGCGCCTGGCTCGCCAAAGCCAAAGACACATATGGCGTCGACGATGGCGTGATCATGGGCGTCTGGGGCCTGGAGACGGATTTTGGCGATGATCTCGGATCCAACAATGTCATTCGGGCGCTGGCGAGCCTCGCCTATGTTCACTTTCGAGGCGATTATTTCCGCGACGAGCTGCTGTCGGCACTGGTCATCCTCGAGAACGGCGACATTCCCCCTGCGATGATGTCCGGGTCGTGGGCTGGCGCAATGGGACAGACTCAGTTCATGCCGTCGAGCTATCTTGCCTACGCTGTTGATTTCGAGGGACACGGTCGGCGCGACATCTGGAAAAGCGAAGCCGACGCCATCGGCTCGACTGCGAATTATCTGGCCAAGCACGGCTGGAGCAACGGCTTGCCCTGGGGTTTCGAGGTTGCGCTGCCGCCCGGTTTTGTCCTGACCAACGCGGACTCGACATCACTCGCGCCATTGTCCTCTTTTGCCGCCCGCGGCGTCAAAAGAGCGGATGGCTTGCCGTTCCCGGAAAAAGGCGAAGGTCGGCTCATGATTCTTGCCGGCCTCAAGGGACCAGTGTTTCTCGTCACCAGCAATTTCGACGTCATCAAAGCCTACAATAATTCAACCGCTTACGCTCTTTCTGTCGCCGTGCTCGGCGACGCGGTCAAGGGGGGACTCGGCGTGATCGCGCCATGGCCGACCGCGGATCCTACGCTGACCGCGGCCCAAATCCGGAGCCTTCAGGCCAGACTCAAAGAAATTGGTTACGACGTCGGCGAGACTGATGGCAAGATCGGCGATGCCCTACGGTCCGCTGTGCGCGCGTATCAGGAACATAACGCGCTTCCGCCCGACGGCTACGCCGATCTGGCGCTGTTCAAGCGCATCACCGCGGCGCAATGAAATGTCCTTGCGCGCGCGCTTGTTCGGCCAGAGGCGGCATGCTAGGCGACCGCAAATCGCGTTTGGGTCACCCCAACGACCGCCGGCAGGCGCTCGGACTGGCGGGACAGGGAGCAATTGACGATGCCTGATCAAAATGGCAACGGCGGCGAACCGCCGCAGACCGGCCCGAAGTTTTCGGTTCTCGCCCAATATACGAAGGACCTGTCATTCGAGAATCCCAACGCGCCGCGCACCTTGGGCCCGCAACAGACGGCTCCCAATATCTCGATCCAGATCAACGTCAACGCCCGCCAGCTTGCCCCCTCCGACTACGAGGTGAGCCTCATGCTCGAGGGCGGGGCGGGCCAGGGCGCGGATACGATGTTCAAGTTCGAACTTAACTACGCCGGCGTGTTCAGGGTCGAGAACTTTCCACCGGAACAGGTTCAGCCGGTGATCATGATCGAGGGGCCGCGACTCTTGTTCCCGTTCGCGCGCCAGATCATCGCCGACGCGGTGCGCGGCGGATCCTATCCGCCGCTTTATCTCGACCCGATCGATTTTCACGCGCTCTATCTGCAACGTCTGGCCGCTGCCGGCGGCCAGCAGCAGCAGCGAACCGCCTGACCTCTTCGCCGGCGGGGCGGCTCAGGTCGACCCGGTGAGGTAACGAAGCCAGATCGCATCGGCGCCGAGGGTTTGGACATAAAGCGCGTGAGCGCTTGCCTCGGCGCTCTCAATCAACGATTGCCGGCGCGGCCGCGCGCCCCAACGCGGTGAGACGGCGACCGCGCGCAGTTCCGCAACGCCCTCGGCCTCGCCAAAAACCAGCGACCGTTGCCGGCCTCCGGTGAGCTCGCAATAGACATCAACGAGAATTTCCGCGTCGAGCAGCGCGCCGTGCCTGACCCTCCGCGAGCGATCGATGCGGTAGCGATCGCACAGAGCGTCGAGACTGTTCGGCTGTCCGGGGTGCTTTCTTCGCGCCAGCGCGAGCGTGTCAACAACCCGGTTCATGCCGATTGGTTCGCGCCCAAGCCTCGCCAGCTCTGAATTGACGAAGCGCACGTCGAAATCGGCGTTGTGGATGACGAGCCGCGAAGCGCCGAGGAAAGCGAGAAATTCATCGACCACCTTGGCGAAGACCGGCTTGTCCTTGAGAACGGCGGCGGTGTGGCCGTGGACGCGCGCCGCGTCCTGAGGAATGTCGCGCTCCGGATTGATCAGCGCGTGAAAGACCCTCCCCGTCAAGGCCTGATGGACAATCTCGACCGCGCCGATTTCCACTACCCGGTGTCCATCCGCCGGATCGAGGCCGGTCGTCTCCGTATCGAGCACGATTTCACGCATCGCGGCGTCGGCCTCCAGCAAGCGCTGCGCCTGCGCGCAAGAATTGAGCGACGGTCGCGCGCGTCGACTCGCGGCTGCCGCGCGTATCGATGACAAAATGAGCGCGGCACCGCTTTGCAGCGTCCGAGACCTGGCGCGCGAGCACGGCGTCGAGCTTGGCCTCGGTCATGCCTTCGCGCCCCATTGCGCGAGCACGCTGGATCGATTCGGGCGCGCTGACAACGACCACGAGATCGACATCCAGGTCTCCGCCGGTCTCGATGAGCAGCGGCACGTCGACGATCGCCATCCGCCGGCCCCGAGCCGCTTCGCGCTCGAGGAACCGAACCCGCGCCTTCGCGACTTCCGGATGCACCAGGCGTTCAAGCCGCGCCAGCGCGTTCGCGTCGCCCAGCACGCGCGCGCCGAGGCGCTCACGGTCGATTTTTCCATCGACCGCGACGCCCGGGAAAGCCGCCTCGATCGATTTTACGCCGTCGCCGGCATAGAATTCCCGCACCGCATCGTCAGCGTTGAACGTCGGGACCCCAAACTCGGCGAACATGGCGGCGACAGTCGATTTTCCCATCGCGATCGAGCCCGTGAGCCCCACGACGATCACTTCGCCTCCGCATGGGTCGCCAGCACCTCGGCCTCGACCAGCGCCCGCAACGCCGGCGTTACTGTCGGCTGCGCGCCGAACCAACGGGCAAATCCAGGCGCCGCCTGATGGAGCAGCATGCCCAACCCGTCGACCGCGCGGAGCCCACGCGCGCTTGCCGCCTCAATGAGCGGCGTGCGGAGCGGAACATAGACGATGTCGGCGACCACCGCCCGATCAGGAAGCGGGCTAAGATCGACGGCGAGCGACGGCTGTCCGGCCATGCCGAGCGAACTCGTATTCACGAGCAGATCCGCCGTCTTGAGCTCCGCGCCGAGACCGGCCCAGGGGGCCGCTTCGGCCGGGACGCCAAAATGCGCCGCGAGCGCCTCGGCCCGGCTTTGCGTTCGGTTGACGACCAAGATCCGCTCGAACCCGCGCGACTTGAGCGCGTAGACCACTGCCCGGGCGGCGCCGCCGGCGCCAACGACGACCGCCAGTTTCGCGCGCGCCGCCCAACTGGGGGCGCTCTCGTCCACGTTGGCCAGAAATCCGGCGACGTCGGTGTTGTCGCCCCAGAGTAGCCCATCCTGCCGCCACAGCGTGTTGACCGCCCCCAGCGCCTCGGCGACCGGCGTTCGTTGGTCGCAAAAACGATAGGCTGCCTCCTTGTGCGGGGCTGTCACATTGGCGCCGACCAGCCCATCCTGGCCAATCTCGTTTGCGAACGCGCCAAATTCTCCCGGCCGGACGGCGAATCGCTCATAGCTTCCCGGGAGGCCGAACTCTTTTAGCCAGTAGCGATGAATGGTCGGGGACCGCGAGTGGGTGACCGGCCACCCGGCTACGCCAGCGCGCGGCGCATGAATTTTGCTCATAGCGAGATCAGATCTTCGCGCCGCAGCCAGGCGAGGAGCCTGAGCATCGGCAATCCGAGAACAATGGAATGCTCTCCTTCGATGCGATCCATGAGATGGGCGCCCAGACCCTCGACCTGATAGCCGCCGACCGACGCCAACGCCGCCGGCCCTGCCCGATCGAGATAGCGCGAAATCGTCACCGGATCGAGCGCCCGCACGGCGAGATCCGCATAATCGCTGTCGACAACCAGCGACCGCCCTGAGCGGGCGACGCAGAAGGCCGAGGTCAGGCGATGCGTCTTGCCCGAGAGCGCGGCCAGCGACCGCCGGGCTTCATCGAAATCACTCGTCTTATGGAAGATCCGGCCCTCGAGCGTGAGCGTCTGATCGGCCCCCAGGCAATAGGCGGCCGGCCGCGCCGCGCTGACCGCGAGCGCCTTGGCCCGCGCCAATTCTCCGGCGAGACTCTCGAGCGAGCCGCCGGCAGCGAGATGCCGGTCCTCGAGGGCCCGCTCGTCGATCTCGGCCGCGACGACTTCCGCTTCAAGGCCAACGGCGGACAAAAGCGCCAGGCGGGCGCCGCTCTTCGAGGCCAGGATGAGGGGCTGAGCCTCGCGCCACAGCGGCGGCGACAACGACGCGGTTCTCGTCTCCTGGGTCGCCATCAGCTCTCGGCGATGAATCTGAGCCGATGCGCGCGATATAGGTCGAGCACCGCCGCGGCTGTCTCTTCGATCGAGCGTCGCGTCACATCGATTGTGGGCCAGCCACGCTCCGCGAACAGCCGGCGCGAGGCGGCGACCTCCTCGGCGACCGCGGCGCGATCGACGTACTCCGTCTCCGAATCGGCGTTGAGCGACAGAAGGCGGTTCTGCCGGATTTGCACGATGCGATCGGCGGAGGCGATGAGGCCGACGATGAGCGGCCGGCGAACATGGTCGAGCGCCCGTGGCAGTGGGACGTGCGGCACCAGCGGAACGTTGGCGGTCTTATAGCCGCGATTCGCGAGATAAATGCTGGTCGGCGTCTTCGAAGTCCGACTCACGCCGAGGAGGACAATATCGGCATTTTCGAGATTTTCCGCCGCCTGCCCATCGTCGCTGATCATGCTGAAATTGAGCGCATCGATCCGCTTGAAATATTCGGCGTTGAGCATGTGTTGCGCCCCGGCTCGCGGCGTCGAGTTCTGCCCGAGATAGGATTTGAACAGCGTGAGGATCGGTCCCAGCACCGACAGGCAGGGCGATCCCGATGCGGCGCAACCTTCTTCAAGGCGCTTCGAGAGATCGGAATCGACCAGGGTGAAGAGGACGATTCCTGGCGCATTCTCGATTTCGGCAATCACCCGATCGAGCTGCGCCGGGGTGCGGATCAGCGGATAGACGTGTTCGATCGAGGCAACGCCCTGATATTGCGCTGATGCGGCTCGCGAGGCCGCGATCAGCGTCTCGCCGGTTGAATCCGAGACGAGATGAAGGTGGAAGTAGCTGCGACCCAAGCTGCCCCCTCGGGACGGAATACGGGGCTGGTTATAACCGGCCCTGCTCCTTGTGGACAGGCGTGGAGAGCCGACGCTGGCTGACCTCACTTCCCGGCCGACCATCGAAAAGCCCCAGCCCTGGATTCACAGCCGCGCGGCTCGGGATAACGTTTCGGCGATCGCGAAGGCAGGGATGAATTGCGGGGATAGTTTATAGCGGATGAGACTTGCTATTTACCATCTGTTAGGATTCCTTAATGAATCGTTAAACGCCAGAACGCCGGCGTGAGCATGCCCGCTTCTGCGGACTTCGAGCCGCCGTCACAGTCGTGGGATAGCGCGGATTGCGCTTTGATCGAGCCGTTAAGAAGAAGAATCAGTTTCGATCTTGATTCTTTTATTTAGTCGCCAGCGACCACCACGACTTGCGCCGAATCGGCCAAGCGCCTAGTTCCATCCGCCACTCGAGAGACGGGCTGGCCTCGATCGTTGCGAAGCTCTCTATGGTTCTCTGGGTCAAGGCGCTGCACATCATCTCCGTCATCGCCTGGATGGCGGGAATGCTGTACCTGCCGCGGCTCTTTGTTTACCACGCTGATGCGCCAAAAGGCTCGGAGCTCTCGGAAACCTTCAAGGTGATGGAGCGGCGGCTCCTCAAGGCCATCATCAATCCTTCGATGATCCTGGTGTTCGCCACTGGCATCGCACTCGCGGTTCTGACCGGATATTGGCAGGCGCCATGGCTTCAGGCCAAATTCGTCTTCGTCCTTGGCCTAGGAGGGCTGCACGGCTACTTCGCTCGCTGCGTGGGCGTTTTCGCTGCCGACGCCAATGTTCGCCCGGCCCGGTTCTATCGGGTCATGAACGAGGTTCCGAGTGTCCTCATGGTGGTCATTGTGATCCTAGCAGTGGTGAAGCCGTTTTAGCCCCTTTCGATCACCCGCGGCCGGACGCAGCAAAAGGCTGTTGAATATTTCTGCGAACGCGACTATGTAGCAGCGCCCGCCGATCAACGCGGGTCCCTTGCGGCGCCGGATCGCCCGATCCAACTTTCGTCGCGGCAGCCTGACACAACTGATCGCCGCGTCGAAACGTCAGCGCCATCCTCCATCACGTCAAATGACTTTGTGGGCCCGCGCGCCCCTAAAGTCCGAGAATAAGGTCCGCCAATGCGGGAAATGAAACTCAAGGAATTAAAGCAAAAGTCCCCAACCGAGCTCCTCGCGTTCGCTGAGGAGAACGACGTCGAGAACGCGTCGATCATGCGCAAACAGGAGTTGATGTTCGCGATTCTGAGGCAGCTCGCCAGCGTCGACGTTCAGATCATCGGCGAGGGCGTGGTCGAGATTTTGCAGGATGGGTTCGCCTTCCTGCGCTCGGCCGACGCCAACTATTTGCCTGGTCCCGACGATATCTATGTCTCGCCCTCGCAGATCAGGCGATTGGGGCTCAGGACCGGCGATACGGTCGAAGGGGTGATCCGGAGCCCTAAGGAGGGCGAGCGCTACTTCGCGCTGCTCAAATGCAACGCGATCAATTTCGAGGACCCTGAAAAGACCCGGCACAAAGTCCACTTCGACAATTTGACGCCGCTCTATCCCGACGAACGGTTGCGGCTCGAGGTCGAAGATCCGACCCGCAAGGATATGTCGGCGAGGGTCATCGACATCGTCGCGCCGATCGGCAAGGGCCAGCGGGCGCTGATCGTCGCCCCGCCGCGCACCGGTAAGACGGTGCTGCTGCAGAACATCGCCCAGTCGGTCACCGCCAATCACCCGGAATGCTATTTGATCGTCCTTCTGGTCGACGAACGCCCGGAAGAAGTGACGGACATGCAGCGTTCGGTCAAAGGCGAGGTAGTGTCCTCCACGTTTGACGAACCGGCCGTCCGCCACGTCCAGGTCGCCGAGATGGTGATCGAGAAGGCCAAGCGGCTGGTCGAGCATGGGCGAGACGTGGTCATCCTCCTCGACTCGATCACCCGGCTTGGGCGCGCCTACAACACGGTCGTCCCCTCTTCCGGCAAAGTGCTGACCGGTGGCGTGGACGCCAACGCGCTGCAGCGGCCGAAGCGATTTTTTGGCGCGGCGAGGAATATCGAAGAAGGCGGCTCGCTGACGATCATCGCGACCGCCCTCATAGACACCGGCTCGCGCATGGACGAAGTCATTTTCGAAGAGTTCAAGGGCACCGGCAACTCGGAAATCATCCTGGATCGCAAAGTCGCCGACAAGCGCACCTTCCCCTCGATGGACATCACCCGGTCGGGGACCCGCAAGGAAGAACTGCTTGTTCCGCCTGACATTCTCAAAAAGATGTACGTGCTCCGCCGCATCCTCAATCCGATGGGCACAGTCGACGCGATTGAGTTCCTGCTCGGGAAACTGCGCGAGACCAAGACGAACGCCAATTTCTTCGAATCGATGAACACGTAAAGCCGATCTGCCGCGGCCCTCGGGCGCGAGCCCGACTTCCGACCAAGGCCGCGGGGAGAAGTGAGTCGCCGCCCCGTGTCCCAGCCGCTGAAGCCGACCCTCGCCGATCTCCGAATGGAGATCGACCGCATCGACAAGTCGATGCACGAACTTCTGATCGAGCGCGGAAGTGTCATCGACGAATTGATCGAGATCAAGACCCGTCAGGGAGGCGGTTCGGCGTTCCGCCCGGCTCGTGAAGCCGCGATGATGCGCGCCATCGCGGAACGGCATCGCGGCCGCCTGCCGCTCGACACAGTCGAAAGCATATGGCGGGTCATTATTTCGACCTTCACCTATATCCAAGCGCCGTACAGCGTGCATGTCGACGTGTCCGGGGACGAAGCGAGAATGCGCGACTCGGCCCGGTTTCATTTCGGCTTCACTGTGCCGTGCGTCGAGCAGATCGGCGCGGCAGACGTGATTCGCGCCGTCGCCGGATCGGGCGGCGATCTTGGCATGTTCGCCCTTGATGGCGGTCCGGGCGCTGGAGCATGGTGGACTGCCCTAGCGTCCCCGGATGAGCCCAAGATCATTGCCCGGTTGCCATTCGTCGAGCGCGCCGATCACCCCGCGGGTCTGCCGGTGTTCGTGGTTTCGAAACCGCTGGTGGATGGAGCCGCGCGCGAGGTCGTGCTCGAGTCGGTCGTGCTTGACCGCTGGCGGGCCGACGTTCCCGGGGCCTTGCGCAAGGTTGGCGCTGAGGCGATCGGCTCCGCCGCAAACGGGATGGGCCTCGCGCTGCTGGTGGCGCGGCCAGGGACTCTCGCGGCCGACGCGGTGGCGGAGGCGCTGCGGTCAGCTGGCGGAGCCGACGTCCGGGCCTCCGAAGTCGGCGCGCATGCAGACCGGTTCGACGCCTCGACGTTGCGCAATCGCGCCAATTGAGGCTATTCGAGCCCGCCATGGCCTCTCAGTCTCGCCTCAAGCCGCAGCCGCGCCCGGAAATCCTGGCGATCGACCCCTACGTGCCCGGCAAGAGCCGGGTTCCGGGACGGGCGAAGGCGCACAAGCTTTCGTCCAACGAATCGCCCTTGGGCCCCTCTCCGAAGGCGATCGAAGCTGTGCGGGCTCTCGCCGGCAGTCTCGAGCTTTACCCCGACGGGTCGTCGACCGCGCTGCGCGAGGCGATTGCCCGCCGCTACGGCCTTGATCCGGCGCGCATCATCTGCGGCAATGGCTCGGATGAGCTGCTCGCGCTGTTGGCGCATGTCTTCGTGCATCCGGGCGACGAAGGCCTTTACAGCCAACATGGCTTTCTGACCTATCCGATCTGCATTCGCGCGGCCGGCGGCGTCCCAGTCGTGGCGAAAGAGACGGACAAGACGGCGAGCGTGGATGCGATCCTGGCAAAGGCCAGCGAACGGACGAAGATTGTCTTTCTCGCCAATCCCAACAACCCGACCGGGACTTACCTCCCGTACTCCGAAGTGAAGCGCCTGCACGCCGGACTGCCGGCGCACACGCTGCTGGTGATCGACGCAGCTTACGCCGAATATGTGACCCGCAACGATTACGCCGCCGGCCTTGAACTTGCTGCGTCCTCGGACAACGTGGTGATGACCCGGACCTTCTCTAAGGTCCATGGTCTTGCAAGCTTGCGCGTCGGCTGGGCTTACGGCTCGGCGCATATTCTCGACGCATTGAACCGCGTTCGCGGTCCATTCAATCTGAACGGTGCGGCGCAGGCCGCGGGCGTCGCCAGCCTTGAGGACATCACGCATATCGAACGCGCGATCGCCCACAATTCGCACTGGCTGCCCTGGCTCACCGAGGCGATCGCGGAACTCAAGATCGAAGTGACGCCGAGTGTCGGCAATTTTCTGCTGCTGACCTTCCCGAAGAAATCCGGCCGGACCGCAGCAGATGCCGACGAGTATTTGAGCGCGCGCGGCTTCATCCTTCGGGCGGTCGCGGCCTACGGGCTTCCGGATTCGCTGAGACTCTCGGTCGGCGGCGAGGAGGCCAACCGAGGCGTGGTCGCTGCGCTCGGCGATTTCATGCGGGGCGAAAGTGATTGAGCGGCTGGGGGAGCCGCTCGCCGAGCCGATCTTCGAGGAGCTTGCGATCATCGGGGTCGGGCTGATCGGCTCGTCGATCGCCCGCGCAGCCCGCCGCCGTAACGCTGCGGGACGCGTCGTCCTTGCTGACCATACAGTCGGCGTCCTCAAGCGAGCAAAGGCGCTTGGGCTTGGCGACGCCGTCACCGACGATCTCGCCCGGGCGGTCGGGGGCGCCAATTGCGTCATCCTTGCCGTGCCGATAGGCGCCTACGAAGCGGTGGCGCGCGCCATCGCGCCGGCGTTGAAGCCGGGGACGATCGTTTCGGACGTCGGGTCGGTGAAAAGCGCGGTGATCTCGATCCTCGAGGCGACGCTGCCCGATCATGCCCGCTTGGCGCCGGCTCACCCGGTCGCGGGAACCGAACAGTCCGGACCGGACGCCGGATTTGCGGGCCTGTTCGTGAACCGCTGGTGCATTTTGACGCCCGCGAGGAGCGCGGACGATGAGGCGGTGGCGAAAGTCAAATCGTTCTGGGAAGCCCTCGGATCGCATGTCGAGATTATGGGCGCAGCCCATCACGACCTCGTGCTGGCGATCACCAGCCACGTGCCGCATCTCATCGCCTACAACATCGTCGGCACCGCGGCCGATCTCGAAGAGGTC
>Ga0335076_10005928_pt1 | contig 12336 bp, 9 predicted proteins | sample Lox_Sample_25_FD_206717 | JGI IMG/M metagenome (GOLD analysis project Ga0335076, IMG submission 206717) | Soil microbial communities from Loxahatchee National Wildlife Refuge, Florida, United States - Lox_Sample_2.5 | ecosystem: Environmental > Terrestrial > Soil > Wetlands | place: USA: Florida...
CCGGGTTGCCATGCAACTCGACGCGGTTCATGCTGCCGCCGAACGATTTCGGCAACAGCTCAGACGGTAGGAGGCCCGCATGCGGGACCGAAAGCACTGGGCCGTGCGGTACCCGCCCGGCGAGGCGTTGCTGGCGTTGTATCGGCACCGCGGCCCGGTCATCAACACCGGGATCGGGAGCCGGGGCTACATGTACCTGCTTGGACCGGAGGCGAACAAATTCGTCTTCGCCAATGCCGATGCGTTCAGCTGGCGGGAAGCATTCCAGGTTCTGGTCCCGGTCGACGGTCCCACGGCATTGGTGGTCAGTGACGGAGCCGATCATCGCCGCCGACGCAGTGTCGTCGCGCCGGCGCTTCATCACCGGAAAGTTGGCGATTACGTTCCGATCATCGCCGCCAACGCTGACGCGGTCATCGATCACTGGCAGCCAGGACAGCGGGTCGACATATATGACTCATTGCGTACTGCGGTCAGGCGGAGCATCGCTGAAAGTCTTTTCGGCGCCCGCATCGCTGAGCATGCCGACTTCCTCGGTGAGCAGCTTCACGCGCTGCTTGAGCTGACACATCGGCCACCGCAGGTGATGCGTGTCCAGCAGTGGATCGGTTCACCCGGGTGGCGGCGGGCAATGGCGGCGCGGGCCCGTATCGATGATTTCGTGGACTGCCAGGTCGCCGACGCCCGCAACCATCCCAGGCCCGACGATCACCTGCTGACGACGCTGATCGACAGCCACCCCCTTGACGGGCAACCGCTGACCCCCAACGAGATTCGCGATGCGATCGTTTCGCTGATCACCGCCGGTTACGAAACCACCAGCGGCGCACTGGCCTGGGCCGTCTATGCACTGTTGAATGTTCCGGGCGCCTGGGACAGTGCCGCGGCCGAGGTTGACCGGGTCTCAGGCGCCGGGTCACCGACCGCCGAGAACATCGCAGCGCTGACCTACCTCAATGGCATCGTGCAGGAGACGTTGCGGCTCTACAGCCCAGGCGTGATCTCGGCTCGCAAGGTCAAACGTGACCTGCATCTTAACGGGCACCGGATTCGGGCCGGGCGGCTGCTGATTTTCAGTCCGTATGTCACACACCGAATCAGCGATGTGTGGGCCGAACCCGAACAGTTTCGTCCCGAGCGGTGGGATCCCGACTCGCCGTACTATCGACGGCCGGCGCCGCACGAGTTCATCCCGTTCAGCGCGGGTCTGCATCGGTGTGTGGGATCGGCGATGGCCGTCACCGAGATGACGGTGATGTTGGCCCGGTTGGTGGCCAGGACCACGCTGCACTTGCCCGCCCAGCGCATCAGAGCGCGCAACTTTGCTGCCCTTCGGCCCTGGCCCGGGTTGACCGTTGAGGTCAAGCAGGTCGCGTAGCTCGCTCGAGTACTTCGGAGCAGACTATTGTGCCGCGAGCACTGAATTTGGAGAGACCAGAGGGATTTCGCGAGCAAGCAGCGGATGGCAGAAGAAATTCCCCTGGACGACATCGCAGCCGAATTCCTTGAGCCTCAGCGCTGTTTCGCGGTCCTCAACGCCCTCGGCGACACTGGTGATGCCGAAGGCATCGGCCAGATCGATTGCTGACCGTGCAATCAGCGCGGCGCGTTGGTCGTCGAGGATCGGCGCGATGAGTTGGTGGTCGAGTTTTACCTCATCGATGGGCAGCTCACGCAGATAAGTGAGGGTGGAGTAGCCGCTGCCGAAGTCGTCGATCGCCACCCGGATGCCGGCATCGCGGAGATGATTGAGCACCGTGCGGCCCTTCGACAGGTCCGCCACCATTAGATCCTCGGTAATCTCCACCGTGAGTGAACTGGCCGACATGTCGTGTGCGTCCAGCACGGACATGATGCGGTCGGGAAAGGCGTCGTCGTCGAGCGAGCGCGCCCACAAATTGACAGCGACCGGGATCGCAGTGCCTGCCTCGCGCCAACCCGCCGCATCGGAGACCGCCCGTGACAGCACCAGGTCGGTCAGGGCATCCATAAGTCCGTGCTCGCGGACCAACGGTAAAAATTCGCGGGGATCCAAAACTCCCGATGTGGGATGTTCCCATCGCACCAGCGCCTCAGCACCGCAGACGGAGCCGGTCAACATACCGAATTTCGGCTGGTACACCAGGGTTAGCGAGCCGTCGTGAATGGCACGTCGCAGGTCTCCGACCAACTCCAGTCGGGCGATGCCATCGCGAAATGCTTCGCGTTCGCCGGGATGTGCCTCCATCTCAGGGGTAAATGTCCGCACGTCAGTTGTGCTCGCTTGTTCGGCGCGGTACCGCGCCGCATCGGCTCGGTCGAGGAGATCGCTTGCCGTCGATAAGGCGCGATCGTCCGATCCAGCCGAGGCAACGCCAATGCTCAGACTTACGTGCACCCGGTGATCCCTGATGTCGAGAGCGCTGTCGAAGGATCGAGCGAGCCTTTCGGCGACGCGTGTTGCGACCTCGGGGCAATCCTCGACCAGGATGGCGAAATCGTCTGCGGCCATCCGCGCGACGGTGTCAGCAGGTCGGGCATTGGCTTGGATTCGCTCGGCGACGCTGCGCAATAGTTCGTGACCGGCGGCATAACCCAATGGGTCGTTGAATACTTTGAAGTCGTCGACTCTGACTCTGATCACGCTGACCGGTGCCGCCCGGCGGAGGTACAGCTGGACCGCCTCCTCTAGCTGTTCGTCGAAGAATCTTCGATTCGCTAACCCGGTCACCGCATCCCGTCGCGCGGCGTCGGACACCGCGGCAAGCAGACGTCGCTTCCGGCTGAGCACCAGGAAATGGCGTGCCGTCGCGGTGAGGACGAGCACCAGACCCACACAGAAGAGCAACGCATCGGCGCGATTTGCGGGCCACAAATGCACCGTGGCGACGACAACGGCCGCCGAAAACGGCACGTAGGGCAGCCACATTGACACCCTCGAAGGTGCCGGTGAAACACGTGTGTCGAGGTCTGGTCCCGGCCGGGACGCGATTCCCGACAATGCGACCAAGTAGATTCCGCCGACCCAGCCGAGAATTACGTAGTTATCCGGAAGCTGGGCGGGATCGTTGGCGTAGACGCGCACTAGCCCGGCGCTCGCGATGACCGCGAATCCCGCCGCCAGCAGTCCCGGTGACAGCCGGCGACCCGGCTCGGCTTTTCGTGTGACGAGTGACGTCATCACGACAAGCCCCAGGTACACCGTCGCGACGGTGACCAACAACAGCCGCGGGAAGCTGACCGCGTGCATCGCGAGTGCGCCGTGATCTATCGCGTAAACGCCGAACACCATCAACAATGACGCGGCGACCAGGACCCCGTCGAGTAGCAGGCCAATCCCAAACCTGGAGTCATCGCCACTGGGAACAACAAGCGCGGCGACCGAAGCGCAGAGCGGCAATACCACGTAACCGAGGTCAGCGACCGAGGTGTCCAAGATCGGCGCAACGCCGCCCAGACCGACGTAACACCAAACCGCATCGCCGATTGCCCAGCCGCCCAGTCCAATTGACAGGACTATCCACGCAAGGCGTTGGCGGCCATGCGCGGCCCACGCAGCGCCCGCCGCACAACTGGTGGCAAATGCGCTCATCAGGAAAGAGCCCACCGGGCCGACGAGGGCCACTCCGTCCGAGCCTGAACCGGTGTTGCCGTACAACAACATTGCCGCAATCCCGAGCAGCCCCGCTGACGCCAGCACAACCAGCGCGATTCGCTGTGGCGTCAGTAAGAGCATCCCTTGACCTGTCAGTGGCGGTTATTCGATTGCTGGGCACGCCAAACTGAAACATGCTCAGCCCCCGAGCCCACCCGCACCCTAACTCACGGTGCCGCAGGTCAGCCTATGGATTCGAAGTTTCCGGCGTTGTTGACGCGCAGGTTAATTCCGACCGCTCACCCGACGACGTCCGACAGTTCCAGCCAACGGTTCTCCAGTCCGGCGACGTTGTCTTCGAGCTCGCGCAACTCCTGGGTGAGCCGGGTAATCCCGACGTGATCGGATTGGTCATGCTCGGCGAGTTCTTCATGCTTTTCTGCGATCTGGTCGGCCAACCGCGCCAGCCTGCGGTCGATTGCGGCGATCTCCTTCTGGGCAGCGCGCAATTCCGATCCCGAAATCGCTTGTGGCGCAGAGGCGCTGGCGGCTGGCGCTGGACGCGCAGAAGCGGTCGTTTGCGCAGCGAGTCGCAGATATTCATCGACACCACCGGGCAGGTGTCTCAGCCGTCCGTCCAGAATCGCGTACTGCTGGTCGGTCACCCGCTCGAGCAGGTAGCGGTCGTGCGACACGACGATCAACGTGCCCGGCCACGAGTCGAGCAGGTCCTCGGTGGCGGTCAGCATGTCGGTGTCCACGTCGTTGGTGGGTTCGTCGAGCAGCAACACATTGGGTTCAGCCAGCAGCGTGAGCATCAGTTGCAGCCGGCGACGTTGCCCGCCGGAGAGATCGCCGACACGCGCAGAGAGTTGGTCGCCGGCGAAGCCGAGCCGCTCCAACAACTGCGCCGGAGTGACATCACGACCGTCGACGTGATAGCCGCTGCGGAGCCGACCCAGTACATCGGCGACCCGTTCGCCCGTCAGCGGCGTCAGCTCATCGCCGCGTTGGTCGAGGATCGCCATCCGAACAGTCTTGCCGCGCTTGACTTTTCCACTGTCGGGGGAGACCGCGCCGGTGATCAGTCCGAGCAGGGTGGACTTGCCGGCGCCGTTGGCCCCAACGATGCCACTGCGTTCACCAGGCCCGATTCGCCATTCGACATCGCGCAGCACCGGTCGGCCGTCGAACGAGACCGACACGTCGAGCAGGTCGACGACGTCCTTGCCGAGCCGCGCGGTGGCCAGTTTCGCCAACTCGACGGTGTTGCGCAGTGGCGGCACGTCGGCGATCAGCTGGTTAGCCGCATCGATACGGAACTTCGGTTTCGACGTGCGTGCCGGTGGGCCGCGGCGTAGCCAGGCCAGCTCCTTGCGCATCAGGTTCTGCCGTTTGGCCTCGGCGACGGCGGCCTGGCGGTCGCGTTCGACTCGCTGCAAGACATAGGCGGCGTAGCCGCCTTCGAATGGCTCGACGATGCCGTCGTGCACCTCCCATGTCGTGGTCGCCACCTCGTCGAGGAACCAGCGGTCGTGGGTCACCAGCAGCAGCCCGCCGGCGTTGCGGGCCCAACGCTGGCGCAAATGCGCGGCCAGCCAGGTGATGCCTTCGATGTCGAGGTGGTTGGTCGGCTCGTCCAGCGCGATGACATCCCAATCGCCGATCAGCAGCGCGGCCAACTGGACCCGTCGCCGCTGGCCGCCGCTCAGGGTGCCGATCGCCGCGTCCCAGTCGATGTCGGCGACCAGTCCGCCGACCACATCGCGGATGCTCGGATTGCTGGCCCATTCGTGCTCGGGCCGGTCGCCGACCAGCGCCCATCCCACCGTGCTGCTCGAATCCAGGGTGTCCGCCTGGCTCAGCGCGCCGACATGCAGCCCGCTGCGTTGCGTTACCCGTCCGGAGTCCGGACGCACCCGACCGGTGAGTAGGCCCAGCAAACTGGACTTGCCGTCGCCGTTTCGGCCGACGATGCCGATGCGATCGCCGTCGCTGACCCCGACGGTCAACGACTCGAAGACGATCTGAGTCGGATACTCCAGGTGCACGGCCTCGGCCCCAAGCAGGTGTGCCACCGCCCCGACCTTACGTGGCCCACCCGGGCAATCCGGCGAGCAGATAGGCTGGCGGCCGCACTGGCACCGTGATCAAAGCTGCGGGCCCGTCCCCTGCGATATGCCATGATGTGCAGGCTGTCAGGGCCACACGCAGCAAAGGATCGTCTCAGTCGGTAGGGAGGGGCGGCATGGATTTGAATCTTTCAGCGGTCACGCGACCGGTTGAGCGTCTGATGGCGACAGCACAGAACGGACTGGAAGTCCTGCGGCTCGGCGGTCTGGAAACCGGCAACTCACCGTCGCCGTCCCAGGTCGTGGAGAGCGTGCCGATGTACAAGCTTCGGCGGTACTTCCCACCCGACAGTCGGCCGGGGCATCCGCACGCAGGGCCCCCGGTGCTGTTGGTGCACCCAATGATGATGTCGGCGAACATGTGGGATGTCACCCGCGAGGACGGGGCCGTCGGCATCCTGCATGCCGCCGGGCTGGATCCCTGGGTCATCGACTTCGGCTCACCCGACCAGATCGAGGGTGGTATGCGCCGGAATCTGGCCGACCACATCGTCGCGCTGAGCGAGGCGATCGACCTGACCGCAGAGATCACCGGTCAGGATGTACACCTGGTCGGCTACTCCCAGGGCGGGATGTTCTGCTACCAGGTGGCCGCCTACCGGCGCTCGAAAAGCATCGCCAGCATCGTGACGTTCGGCTCGCCGGTCGACACCCTGGCCGCGCTGCCGATGGGGCTTCCGCCCAACCTGGCGCCCGGTATCGCCAATTTCATGGCCGACCACGTTTTCAACCGGCTCGATATCCCAAGTTGGCTGGCGCGCACCGGCTTTCAGATGCTGGATCCGCTCAAGACCGCCAAAGCAAGAATCGATTTCGTGCGCCAGCTGCACGACCGCGAGGCATTGCTGCCCAGGGAGGCTCAGCGCAGATTCCTGGAGTCGGAGGGCTGGATCGCGTGGTCGGGCCCAGCGGTCTCGGAGCTGCTCAAGCAGTTCATCGCGCATAACCGGATGATGACCGGGGGCTTCGCCATCAACGGCCAGCTGGTGACGCTGACCGATATCACCTGTCCCGTACTGGCTTTCATCGGCGAGGTTGACGACATCGGTCAGCCGGCCGCGGTGCGCGGGATCCGGCGCGCAGCGCCCAACGCCGAGGTTTACGAGTACTCGCTGCGCACCGGCCACTTCGGGCTGGTGGTCGGATCCAAAGCGGCGCACGAGTCTTGGCCAACCGTTGGCGATTGGGTGTTATGGATTTCCGGGAACGGAGACAAGCCCACCGACATCTTCCCGATGGCCGATCAACCGGAGGAAAGCGCCGATCGCGGGGTGGCGCTCAGTTCCCGGGTGATGCACGGTCTGGGTGAGGCATCGGAGGTGGCGGTGACCCTCGCGCGCGGGGCGGCCGACGCCGTCGTCGCGGCGAACAAATCCGTGCGGACGTTGGCCGTCGAGACCGTCCGAACCCTGCCCCGGCTGGCCCGCCTTGGCCAGATCAACGACCACACCCGGATCTCGCTTGGCCGGATCATCGGCGAACAGGCCAACGACGCGCCGAACGGTGAATTCCTGCTGTTCGACGGGCGTGTGCACACCTATGAGGCGGTGAACCGGCGCATCGACAACGTCGTGCGCGGCCTCATCGAGGTCGGGGTGCGTCAAGGCGAACACGTCGGAGTTCTGATGGAGACCCGGCCAAGCGCACTGGTGGCCATCGCCGCGCTGTCGCGGTTGGGAGCCGTCGCGGTTCTGTTGAAGCCCGACACCGACCTGGCCGCGGCGGTCCGGCTCGGGGGAGTAAGCGAGATCATCACCGACCCGGCCAACCTCGAGACAGCGCGGCAGTTGCCCGAGCAGATTCTCGTCCTTGGCGGCGGAGAGTCCCGCGATCTGCATCTGCCCGATGACGGCGGCATCATCGACATGGAAAAGATCGACCCCGATGCCGTCGAGCTGCCTGCCTGGTACCGCGCCAACCCGGGCTATGCGAGGGATTTGGCGTTCATCGGGTTCAGCACCGCCGGCGGGCAGCTGGTCGCGAAGCAGATCACCAACTACCGATGGGCGCTGTCGGCGTTCGGTACTGCCTCGACCGCGGCCTTGGGCCGAAACGACACGGTGTACTGCCTGACGCCGCTGCATCACGAGTCCGGGCTGTTGGTCAGCCTCGGCGGTGCCGTGGTCGGCGGAACGCGTATCGCGTTGTCGCGCGGCCTGAACGCGGACCGTTTCCTCGCCGAAGTGCACCAGTACGGCGTCACCGTCGTTTCGTACACCTGGGCCATGTTGCGCGACGTCATCGACGACCCGAGTTTCAGGCTGCACGGCAGTCACCCGGTGCGGCTGTTCATTGGTTCGGGCATGCCGACCAGAATGTGGCAGCGAATCGTCGACGTGTTCGCACCCGCGCATGTCGTCGAGTTCTTCGCGACGACGGACGGACATGCGGTGCTGGCCAACGTCTCTGGCGCCAAGGTGGGCAGCAAGGGCCGGCCGTTGCCCGGTGCCGGCCACGTCGAATTGGGCGCCTACGACGCCGAGCACGATCTGATCCTGGAAACCGAGCGCGGGCTGGTCCGAGTCGCGGAAGCCAATGAAGTCGGCGTGCTGCTCGCCGAGCCGCGGGGCCCTATCGATCCCACCGCGTCGATCAAACGCGGCGTCTTCGCTCCCGCCGACACCTGGATCTCCACCGAATACCTTTTCCGCCGCGACACCGACGGAGACTTTTGGTTGGTGGGCAGCCGCAGCTCGGTGGTGCACACCGAGCGAGGTGTCGTGTTCTGCGACCCGATCACCGACGCGATCTCGCTCATCCCGGCGGTCGACCTCGCGGTCACCTACGGCGTGCCGAAGGACGGGCATCAACTCGTCGTGACGGCGGTGACGTTGCGGCCGGGTGCCACGATTACCGCGGCGGACCTCACCGAGGCGGTCGCGGCGATGCCGTTCGGGTTGGGACCCGACATCGTCCATGTGGTGGCGGAGATGACGCTGAGCGCCACCTACCGTCCGACCGTTAGTCCGTTGCGGGCGGCCGGAATTCCCAAGGCGGGACGGCATGCGTGGTATTTCGACGCAGACGCCGGCCAGTTCCGCCGGTTGACGGCCCCGGCACGGGCGGAGCTCTCTCACGCACACTGACGGCAACCTGCGGGTTGTCGTCAGCGTGGGCCGAGCCTCGAAACCAGCACTCCCGCGAGCGCCCTTGTGCGCACATCGATTCCGAATCGGTGTATTGACCGGGTGCTGCAGTTGATACAGAATTCATCTCATGATGAATTCTGTACTTCCGATGGCCGGCGGCATCGCCTATCGGCTCGGGCTCGGACCGCAGCCCTCGGACGTACCCGATCACCGGCTTGTGGAGCTGGTCGAGGGCACGGACAAGCTCGTGCCCGGACGTGCCCTCGACCTCGGCTCCGCTACTGGGCGCAATGCGATTTACCTGGCCAGACATGGATGGGAAACGATTGGCGTCGAAATGGTCAGCTACGCGGTCGAGGTGGCCACGCGCAAGGCCGCGGCTGAGGCGCTGCCGGTCCGGTTCCTAGCGGGCGACGTCACCAGGCTGGCAGATCTCGACATCGGCGGCGATTTCACTTTGTTGATGGATGGCGGCTGCTACCACATGATTCCGCCGAACCGGCGAGACGCGTACGCCCAATGTGTCACCCGCGTGGCCGCCCCGGGCGCGCGCCTGATCATGGTCGGGTTCCGTCGCGCCCTTGGGCGCGGCTTCCAGTCCCACGGTCTGCTGCCGCGGCTACCCGGCTGGCGACTGGTGCACGTCGGTCCTGTGCCCGGCGAGCAAATGTATCAATATGTTTCGAGGCCGGCGCCGCTGCGGGCATTTTTGAAGCGTGGCGCGTTTCACCCGTTGCGGTACGAGCTGGAACGCTTGCAGACTTGACCGGGACTCTTGGTTCGAGCTGCGGCGTCGGCACCCAAAGACACGGAATCGCACACAGTTATGAGAGGCACCATCATGACTCAGCCAATCGATAGCGCATGATCGACGAAACGCTGCTGGCCATCCTGGTCTGCCCGGCCGACCGGGGTCCGCTGCTGCTAATCGGGGACATGCTGTACAACCCACGAATACGGCGCGCTTACCGCATCGAAGACGGGATCCCGGTGTTGCTGGTCGACGAGGCCATCGAGGTCGGCGACGACGAGCACACGCAACTTATGGCGCGGGCTAATCCGGCAGGTCCCCAGTGAGGTAGCGCTGCAGGTTCGGAGCGATCGTGTCCGCGATCTGCTCGGGGGGGAGGGAGCTGAACGGCTCCAAGTCCAGGATGTAGCGTGCCATCACAATGCCCACCAGTTGCGATGCGACGAATTGGACGCGGATGAGGCCGGTGCCCGGGGGATTGTCCACACGGGAACCGACTTCGGCTGCGATCACGTCTTGGATGAACGAACGAAATAGGTTGACCTCCGACCCGGCCAGGATCGACCGCAGCGTGGCGATGAACCCGGCGCCCATCTCGGAGTCCCACAGCGGCAACAACATTGACGGAATTTTATGGCCGAGTTCCTCGACCGGGGTCTCGCGCAATGGGCCGATGACGTCCATCGGGTCGATCGGAATGCGGACGGCCGCGGCGAACAGCTGCTCCTTGGTGCCGAAGTAGTGATGCACCAACGCTGAATCGACACCGGCGGCCGCGGCTACCGCGCGTATCGACGTGTTCGCAATCCCGTTGCGGGCGAACAGCGCTCGCGCGTTTGTCAGGATTCGTTCGCGGGTATCAGAACTTCCCGCCGGTCGCCCGGGCCGCTTGCGCCCGGCGTTGGTCGCGGTCACGCTAAGGAGTCCGTCGATGAAGGGTCGCGGCGGCCAGACATAGCGACGCGAGCGCAAACCCCAACACGATCAGGATGTCGCGTACCGCGACACCGGTCAGCTCGGTATGCGCGCCCACCTGTTGCAGAGCCTCCAGCGCATAGCTGGCCGGCATCGCGTTGCTGATCCAGTGCAGCCAGGTCGGCATCAGCGCTCGCGGCACGATGATCCCCGCCAGCAACAGCTGCGGCACCATCACCAGCGGGATGAACTGCACGGCCTGAAACTCGGTTCGCGCGAACGCACTACACAGCAATCCGAGGCCGACTCCCAGCACCGCGTTCACGATCGCGATAAGGAACACCCAGAAAGGACTGCCGGCGGTGTCGAAGCCCAAGAGCCAGAACGACACGACGCACGCCAAGGTCGCCTGCACGGCGGCGGCAACCGAGAATGCCGTCCCGTAAGCGATCAGCAGGTCGAGCCGGCGCAGGGGGGTAGTCAGGATGCGCTCCAATGTCCCCGACGCTCGTTCGCGCTGCATCGTAATCGCCGTGATGATGAACATCACGAAAAGCGGGAACAGGCCCAACAGGATCAGACACGCGTTGTTGAACGGTGCCGGGGTGCCCGGGCGGTGCGGGGCGTTCTGAAACATGAAGTACATCAACGTGATAACCAGGATCGGCACCGCCACGATCATCGCGATGCTGCGGTGATCGGCGGCCAACTGGCGCAAAATCCGCGTCGTCGTGGCGGCGTAGCCTCGCAGTCCTAGCTGGCTTGGCGCTTCATGCTGCGCCTGATGATGGACAGAAACGCGTCCTCCAGTGACGTGCATCCGGTGTCCTCTCGTAGTCGGGTCGGGGTGGTATGGGTGATCAGGTGGCCGTCGCGCATCAGCAACAGGTCGCCGCAGTGGTCGGCTTCGTCCATCACGTGGCTGGAAACCAGCAGTGTGGTCCCGGTGCGGGCCAGGTCGGTGAACTGCTCCCAGAGATCTGCGCGCAGCACGGGATCCAAGCCCACGGTCGGTTCGTCGAGAACGAGCAACTCGGGCTGGCAGACCAAGGCGCATGCCAGCGACGCCCGAGTGCGCTGACCGCCGGAGAGATTGCCGCAGTAAGCCGTGCGGTGATCGCTGAGCCCCACCCGGTCAATCGCGGAATCGGCCGCATGGCTGTCGAAACCGTAGAGCGACGCAAAATAACGAACGTTGTCGACGATCCGCAGGTCGTCGTAGATCGTTGGATCCTGCGGCAGGTAGCCGATCCGGCGGCGCAAAGGTGCCGACCCGGCAGGTAGACCCAGCACCCGGACCGTGCCCGAAGCAATGAGCTGGGTGCCGACGATGCAACGCATCAACGTGGTCTTGCCACAGCCGGAAGGGCCGAGCAGTCCGGTGATACTGCCGCGGGCTATGCGGACCGAGAAATCGTGTAGCGCCGGACGTTTGCCGCGCACCACCCGCAGGTGGCTGATGTCAACGGCTACTTCGTGACTGTCCGCGAATAATTCATCATGCGATGAAGTCATCATAGGATGAATATCCGCTTCTCCTCGCCGGCTGTCAAGAGCAGCGGGGCACTTATCGGTCGGGATCAGCCGCCAAAGCGGAGGACGATCGAAAAGGCGATCAGCGCTAGCACGCCCGCCAGAAGTATTGCGGCCCTGGGATTGCCGAAGTTGAGCGTCCATCCCAGCCCGAATCGGCGCGGTACCACTAGCGCCCGGTCTTCCCGGTTGATGTAAAACAGCCCGCCCCGCCAGTAACTGTCGTCGTCCCGGTGGGTCAGGCCGGTGTCCTCGTCGTCCCCGTCCCGCTCGCGGTTGTTCCGGGCCAGGACGACGACGGCCACCACGACGGCGGTCAGGATCGGGACCACGACCACCAGC
>Ga0335076_10005929_pt1 | contig 12333 bp, 7 predicted proteins | sample Lox_Sample_25_FD_206717 | JGI IMG/M metagenome (GOLD analysis project Ga0335076, IMG submission 206717) | Soil microbial communities from Loxahatchee National Wildlife Refuge, Florida, United States - Lox_Sample_2.5 | ecosystem: Environmental > Terrestrial > Soil > Wetlands | place: USA: Florida...
CCCGTGGCGGGCCTCGGCGCCCAGCTGTGCGGGGACGCGCACCTGTCCAACTTCGGCATGTTCGCCTCACCGGAACGACGCCTGCTGTTCGACCTGAACGACTTCGACGAGACGCTGCCGGGGCCGTTTGAGTACGACGTGAAGCGGATGGCGGCGAGCTTCACGATCGCCGGCCGGAACAACGGGTTCACCCCGGCGGACACCCGGGCCGTGACGCTCGCGGCCGTGGCGGCCTACCGAGAGGCGATGGCGGATTTCGCGCAGATGTCCACGATGGACCTCTGGTACTCCCACTACGACGAAGGCCGGCTCCAGGCGCTGATCCACGGTGCCGTGGCCGAGGCCTCGGCGGGGGCGAAGAAGGACACGAAGGCGAAGAAGGACACGAAGGCAAAGGCGGGGAAGAAGGAGCAGAAAGAAGCCAGCCAGCAGAAGGTAGCCAAGGAGGCGGCCAAGCGGGCGGAGAAGAACCTCGCGAAGGCGCACACGCGAGACAGCGTGCAGGCGCTGTCCAAGCTCTGCGAGGTGGTGGACGGGAAGTACCGGATCGTCAGCCAGCCGCCGGTCATCGTCCCGGCCCGCGACCTGGCGGCCACCTACGGCATTTCCGCGGACGACGTCATGCCCACGATCCGCGACCAGCTGCGCGCGTACCGGGCCACCCTGCAATACGACCGGCGGCACCTGCTGGAGAAGTTCCAGATCGTGGACGCGGCGCGCAAGGTGGTGGGGGTCGGCAGCGTCGGGACCCGGGCGTTCATCGTGCTGCTGCAGGGCCGCGACGAGCACGACCCGCTATTCCTGCAGATCAAGGAGGCGACGTCCTCGGTGCTCGAGGGGTACCTGCCCAAGAGCCGCTTCCGCCAGCACGGCGAGCGGGTCGTGCAGGGACAGCGGCTGATGCAGGCTGCCAGCGACATATACCTGGGCTGGACCAAGGGGGTGGACGTAAACCGCAACTTCTACTGGCGCCAATTGCGCGACATGAAGGGCTCGGCGCTGGTCGAACTGATGGCGCCGTTCACGCTGACGTACTACGGACGCCTCTGCGGGTGGACGCTGGCGCGGGCGCACGCTCGTACCGGCGACCCGGTCGCCATCGCCGAATACCTCGGCAGCGGTGACGCGTTCGACCGGTCGATCCTCGACTTCTGCGAGCGGTACGCCGACCAGAACCAGAAAGACTACGAGAACTTCGTCGGGGCGATCCGGGCCGGGCGCCTCCAAGCGGTCGAGGGGGTCTGACAATTAGCTGAGTCAGCCGTGAACGGGCGGGTGCCGTTCACTCCACGGCGCGGCCTGCTCGAGCTGGCTGGCGACCCGGATCAGGATGTCCTCCCGCCCGTAGGCGGCGGCGAGCTGCACGCCGACCGGCAGGCCCGCGGCTGTCTGGTGCAAGGGGAGGGTGATGGCCGGCTGGCCGGTCATATTGAACTGCGCGGTGTACGGAATGAAGCTGGTTATCCGCGCCTCCTCCTGCTCTGGCCCGGCGGCGGTGAACCAGCCCAGCTCGGGCGGGGGCGCGCCAAGGGTGGGCGTCAATAGCAGGTCATGGTCGTCCCACCAGCCGGCCATGCGGCGCGCCCACATCCCGAACCACATCCGGCTGCCCAGGTAGGCGACGGCATCGAGTTGGCTGCCCGCCTGCCGGTGGGCGACGTTGCGCGGTTCGATCTCGTCCGCGCTGATCGGGCGGCCAAGCAGCATCTCAAAGGCACGGAATGTCGCTTCGACGTCGGCGGCGATGATCACGTTGAAGTGGCCTGGCAACTCGTGCTCGAACATGGCCGCGGGCGCGGACTGGTCGATGTGGTGGCCGAGCGACTCAAGCAGCCGCGCCGCGCCGGCCACCGCGGCGCGGCACTCAGGATCATCGAGATAACCCTCCGCGCCCGGCCTGTCGAGCACTCCGATGCGGAGCCTGCCCGGATCAGCGCCTACCTCCCGCGCCAGCGGACGCGGCAGCGGTGGCGCGTAGTACGGCTCACCGGGCATGGGCTTGCTGACCACGTCGAGCACGCCGGCCGCGTCACGGACGGTCCGCGTGACCGCCCCGTCGATTACCCCGCCGGCCCACGCCTCCCCGATCAGCGGTCCCTGGCTCACGCGTCCGCGGGTCGGCTTGAGCCCGACCAGCCCGCACTCACTCGCCGGGATGCGGATCGAGCCGCCACCGTCGTTAGCGTGCGCGACCGCCACCAGGCCGGCCGCCACCGCGGCGGCCGATCCCCCTGACGAGCCCCCTGTCGAATGACCGGGATCCCAGGGGTTGCGCGCCGGCGGGAAGCTCCGCGGCTCGGTGGTCACCGTGGTGCCAAGCTCCGGCACATTGGTGCGGCCGAGCGGGATGAAGCCGGCCGCGCGGAACTGTTCCGCGAGGTAGGACGTCACCGGCCAGGCCAGCTCGCGCAGCGGCCCGACGCCACACGCGGTGGGCTCGCCCGCCACCATGCAGCCCAGGTCCTTGAACAGGATCGGCACGCCGCGGAACGGGCCGTCGGGCAGGTCGCCTTCGGCCTCCTGCCGTGCCGCGTCGAACCGGGTCCTGATGACGGCATTCAGCCGGGGATTAACCGCTTCGATCCGGGCGATGGCGGCCTCTGTCAGCTCTTTGGGAGTCACCTCACCGCGACGGACAAGATCGGCTTGGGCGGTGGCATCCAGCCAGGTCATCTCGGCCACGTCGCCAACGCTACCCGGGCAACCGCCGGGAGCGCGATACCCGCCGGTAACCTCGCACCGCTTGTGGGCGCGGCCACCGTTGTTCTTGGCTGATGGCGGAGACATACTGGGCCGGTGGAACCGAGGGGAGCCGATGGGGCCGAGGGGACTGGCATGACCGGCCAGCGGATCGTGCGCATCGGGAACGCTTCCGGGTTCTACGGAGACCGGCCTACGGCCTTCCGCGAGCTGCTGGAAGCCGGCGACGTCGATATCGTCACCGGCGATTACCTCGCGGAACTGACCATGCTGATCCTGGCGCGCGACAGGGCCAGGGATCCGTCACTCGGCTACGCCCGGACGTTCGCCGCGCAGTTCGAGGATTGCGTCGGGCTGGCGGCCGAGCGCGGGGTGCGGCTGGTCGTCAACGCTGGCGGGCTCAATCCCGCCGGGCTCGCCTCGCGGCTCCGCGAGCTGACCGAGCGTCTCGGCCTGCCGGTACGCGTCGCGCATGTCGAAGGCGATGACCTGACGAGCCGGGCCGGCGAGCTGGGCCTGGGTGAACCGCTGGCCGCCAGCGCCTACCTCGGCGCGTTCGGGATCGCGGAGTGCCTGCGGGCGGGCGCGGACGTCGTCGCGTGTGGCCGGGTCACCGACGCCTCGCTCGTCGTGGGCTCGGCCGCGGCCTGGTTCGGCTGGTCGTATGGCGACCTTGACGCGATCGCCGGCGCCATGGCGGCCGGGCACGTCATCGAGTGCGGCACCCAGGCGACCGGCGGCAACTACGCCTTCTTCACCGCCATCGCCGATCTCCGTCACCCGGGGTTCCCTGTCGCCGAGGTCAGCGCCGACGGCTCGTCAGTGATCACCAAGCCGGCGGGTACCGGCGGCGCTGTGACGGTCGGCACGGTCACCGCGCAGCTCCTGTATGAGGTGGGCGGCGCCCGCTATGCCGGGCCCGACGCGGTACTCCGGCTGGATTCGATCCGGCTCACCCAAGACGGCGCGGACCGGGTGCGGATCAGCGGCGTCCGGGGAGAGCCGCCGCCGGACACGCTCAAGGTCGGCATCACCGCGCTCGGCGGGTACCGCAACGAGGTCACGTTCGTACTCACCGGCCTGAACATCGAGGCCAAGGCCGAGCTGGTACGGCAGCAGCTTTCCGCCGCGGTCCCTGACGGCACGACATGGACGCTCGCCCGCACGGACCATCCGGACGCCGAGACGACGGAGACGGCGAGCGCGCTGCTGCACTGCGTCGTGCGGGGAAAGGACCCGGACGCCGTTGGCAGGCGCTTCTCCGACAGCGCGGTGCACCTGGCCCTCGGGAGCTATCCCGGATTCCACCTCACCGGTCCGCCGGGCGCCGCCGCGCCGTACGGGGTGTTCCGGTCGGCGTCAGTGCCCGCGTACCTGGTGCCGCACGTCGCGGTCTTGCCCGACGGCAGCCGGATCGAGGTCTCCCACTCGCCGCACGCGGTACCAGCCGCGCGGGCGCTCGCGTCCGTGCCAGAGCCGTCGCTTCCTGATCCAGAACGGGCCCGCGGTGGCTCCCGCCGGGTACCGCTCGGCCGGATAGCGGGAGCGCGCAGCGGGGACAAGGGCGGCGACGCGAACCTCGGCGTCTGGGTCGAGGACGACCGCGCCTGGCCGTGGCTGGCAGACTTTCTCACCGTGGACACGGTGCGCGCGCTGCTGCCCGAGACCGCCGGACTGGAGCTGGAACGGCACGTCCTGCCGAACCTACGCGCGGTCAACGTGATCGTGCGCGGCCTGCTCGGCGAGGGGGTGGCCTACAACGCGCGGTTCGACCCGCAGGCCAAGGCCCTGGGCGAGCTTGTGCGCGCCCGGTTCGCGGACATCCCGGAGTCGCTGCTATGACCGTGCTGCGCTCGGCCTTCGACCCCGCCTCCGCCGAAGCGGCGGCCGGCCAGGACGCCATGCTGGCCGCGCTTGCCGAGCTCGACGCCGAGTACGCCAAGCTGCCTTCCGCGGGCGGCGATAGGGCCGTCGCCCGGCACCGGTCGCGCGGGAAGCTGCTGCCGCGGGAACGGATCGAGCTGCTGCTCGACCGCGACGCGCCGTTCCTCGAGCTGTCTCCGCTGGCGGCGTGGGGCACCGAGTACCCGCTCGGCGGGAGCGTGGTCACCGGCATCGGCGTCGTCGAGGGCGTCGAGTGCGTGATCGTGGCGAACGACCCCACCGTCCGCGGCGGCGCGAGCAACCCCTGGACGATCAGGAAGGTCTTCCGCGCCAACGACATCGCGCGCGAGAACCGGCTGCCGGTGATCTCGCTGGTGGAATCAGGTGGCGCGGATCTGCCCAGCCAGAAGGACATCTTCATCCCGGGCGGGCGGCTCTTCCGCGACCTGACCCAGCTGTCGGCCGCGGGCATCCCCACGATCGCGCTCGTGTTCGGCAACTCCACCGCCGGCGGCGCCTACGTTCCCGGCATGAGCGACCACGTCGTCATGGTCCGCGAGCGCGCCAAGGTCTTCCTCGCCGGACCCCCGCTGGTGAAGATGGCGACCGGCGAGATCGCGGACGACGAAGCACTGGGCGGCGCGGACATGCACGCCCGTATCTCGGGGCTGGCGGACTACTACGCGGTCGACGAGACCGACGCGATCCGCCTCGGCCGCCGGATCGTGGCGCGGCTCAACCACCGCAAGGCCGGGGCGGTGCCGCAGCCCGCTCCGCTGCCGCCGCGGTTCGCCGAGGACGAGCTTCTCGGGATCGTGCCGGCCGACCTGAAGCAGCCGTTCGATCCGCGTGAGGTTCTCGCCCGGGTGGTCGACGACAGCGACTTCGACGAGTTCAAGCCGCTCTACGGCACGAGCCTGGTCACCGGGTGGGCCCGGCTGCACGGCTACCCGATCGGCGTGCTCGCCAACTCCCGCGGTGTGCTGTTCTCCGCCGAGTCGCAGAAGGCGGCGCAGTTCATCCAGCTCGCCAACTCCGCCCGCACGCCGCTGGTGTTCCTGCACAACACCACCGGCTACATGGTCGGCACCGAGTACGAGCAGGGCGGCATCATCAAGCACGGCGCCCTGATGATCAACGCGGTGGCGAACTCGTCGGTCCCGCACCTGTCCGTGCTCATGGGCGCCTCCTACGGGGCCGGGCACTACGGCATGTGCGGACGGGCCTTCGATCCGAGATTCCTGTTCGCCTGGCCGTCAGCGCGGTCGGCGGTGATGGGCGGACAGCAGCTCGCGGGTGTGCTCTCGATCGTGTCGCGCGCCGCCGCCTCCGCGGCCGGGCGCCCGTTCGACGAGGACGCGGACGCGGCCATGCGCGTGGCGGTCGAGCAGCAGATCGACGCCGAGTCACTGCCCGCGTTCCTGTCCGGCAGGATCTACGACGACGGCATCATCGACCCGCGCGACACGCGGACCGTCCTGGGCCTGGCCCTGTCCGTCATCGCCAATGCCCCCGAGGCCCGCTCTCCCGAGGCGGGGCGCGCGGCCGGCGGCTTCGGCGTCTTCCGGATGTGAGGCGTGCATGACCGATGACCGCGTGACCCGGGTGCTCGTCGCCAACCGCGGCGAGATCGCGCGCCGTGTCGTGGCGACCTGCCACCGGCTGGGGTTGTCCGCCGTGGCCGTGTGCTCCGATCCCGACCTCGACGCCCCGCACGCGCGGGAAGCGGACGCCGCGGTCAGGCTGCCCGGGAGCACCGCCGTAGAGACATACCTGCGCGCTGACCTGCTCGTCGACGCCGCGCTGCGGTCTCGCGCGGACGCCGTGCATCCCGGGTACGGCTTCCTCTCCGAGAACGCGGATTTCGCCCGCGCTGTCGTGGACGCCGGCCTGACCTGGATCGGCCCGTCCCCTGAGGCCATCGCGGCGATGGGTTCCAAGGTCGAGTCCAAGCGGCTGGCCGCGGCGGCCGGGGTTCCCGTGCTGGCCTCGCTGGACCCGGCCGCGGTCGCGGCGGATGACCTTCCGGTGCTCGTCAAGGCCGCGGCGGGCGGCGGCGGGCGCGGCATGCGCGTCGTCCGGGATCTCACCGGCCTGCCTGCCTCGATCGAGGCTGCCCGGGCCGAGGCGGCGGCGGCGTTCGGCGACCCGACGGTCTTCGCCGAGCCCCTCGTCGAGCGCGGTCACCACGTCGAGGTGCAGGTGATGGCCGACCGGCACGGCACGGTCCTGGTGCTGGGCGAACGGGAGTGCTCGATCCAGCGGCGCCATCAGAAACTCATCGAGGAGTCGCCCTCGCCGCTCGCTGACCGGACGCCCGGCTTGCGGGACCGGCTGCGGTCCGCCGCGATCGCGGTGGCGCGCAGCGTCGGCTACACCGGCGCCGGCACCGTCGAGTTCCTCGCCGTGCCCGACGGGCGCTTCTGGTTCCTGGAGATGAACACACGGCTGCAGGTCGAGCATCCCGTGACCGAGTGCACGACCGGGCTGGACCTCGTTGAACTGCAGCTTCTGGTCGCCGCGGGCAGGCGGTTGCCGCCGCGGGCCGCCGCGTCGCGGGGCGCGGCCGTGGAGGCGCGCCTGTACGCCGAGAACCCGGCCGCCGGCTGGCTGCCCGCCACGGGGACCTTGTCGTGCCTGGACGTCCCGGTGACTCACCCCGCTTTCACGCCTCCCGTCCTCGACATGGCGCCTCGCGGCGTGCGGCTGGACGCCGGAGTCGAGGACGGCGCCGTCATCGGCGTGCACTACGACCCGATGCTGGCCAAGGTGATCGCCTGGGCGCCAACGCGGGCCGAGGCTTGCGCGGTCCTCGCCCGCACGCTCACCAGAGCCAGGATCCACGGCCTGCGCACCAACCGCGACCTGCTCGTCCGCGTGCTCGGCCATCCCGCGTTCGCCGTCGGCGACACGGACACTGGTTTCCTCGGCCGGCACGGCCTGGACGTGCTCGCCGCTCCGCTGCTCGGCCCCGCTGAGGAGCGGCTGGCCGCGGTGGCCGCCGCGCTCGCGGGCGCCGCGTGGCGGCGGGCGTCCGCCACCGTGCTGGCGGCCGTGCCGGGCGGCTGGCGCAACGTGCCGGCCAGCCCGCAGCGAAGCGTGCTGACCGGGCCGGCCGGCGAGCACCAGGTGAGCTACCGCTGGGGCCGCGCCGGGGTGACCGTTGACGAACCGCCTGGTGTCGTGCCGCTGTCGTGCGCGCCGTCTCTGGTGGTCATGGAGGCCGACGGCGTGGTCCGGCGGTGGCGGGTGGCCCGCTACCCCGGTCCCGACGGCGCCACTCGCCTGGAGGTCGACGGCGACGCCGGGGCCGTGACGTTCACCGAGGCCGACCGGTTCCCCGAGCCCGGCTACGCCGCCGACCCGGGATCCCTGCGGGCACCGCTGCCCGGCACGGTCGTCGCGGTGCGCGTCGCCGTGGGCGACCAGGTCCGCGCCGCCCAGGAGCTGCTGGTGATCGAGGCGATGAAGATGCAGCACATCGTGCGTGCCGACCGGGCCGGGCGGGTGGCGGCACTGCCTGTCACGGCCGGCGCCGCGGTCGAGGTCGGCGCGGTGCTCGCCGTCCTCACGGACGACCAGCCCCAGGAGGTGGGACCGTGAGCTTCACCGAGTCCGCGGAACGGCAGGCGTTGCGCGAATCCGTCCGGCAGGTAGCACGGAAGTTCGGGATCAGCTACGCCGTCGAGCGCGCCCGCCGCGGCGAGCCGCTGACCGAGCTGTGGCAGGCCCTGGGGGCCGCCGGGTTCCTCGGGGTGAACCTGCCCGCCGAGTACGGCGGCGGCGGCGCCGGAATCTACGAACTCGCCCTCGTGCTCGAGGAGGTCAGCGCCGAGGGCGCGCCGCTCATCATGATGGTGGTCTCCCCGGCCATCGTGGGCACGGTGCTCGCCAGGTACGGAACGCAGGAGCAGCGGGCGCAATGGCTGCCGGGCATCTCCGACGGCAGCACCGTCGTCGCCTTCGGCATCACCGAGCCGGACGCCGGCAGCAACTCGCACAACATCACGACCATCGCGCGCCCGGACGGCCAGGACTGGATCCTCAACGGCCGCAAGACCTTCGTGACCGGCGTGCCCAACGCTGACGCGGTGCTCATCGTCGCCCGCACTCAGCATGCCCGAACCGGGCAGCTGCGCCCGGCCATGTTCCTGCTGCCGCGCGAGACCCCCGGATTCAGCTACTACCCGATCGAGATGGACATCGTCGAGAGCGAGCGGCAATGCCAGCTCTTCCTCGACGACGTGCGGCTTCCCGCCGGGGCGCTGGTAGGCGGCCACGACGCGCCGTTGGAAGCCCTCTTCGCCGGCCTCAACCCCGAGCGGATCATGGGTGCCGCCAGCGCCGCGGGGACCGGCCGTTTCGCGATCGACAAGGCCCGGCGCTATCTCAACGAACGCGATGTCTGGGGCGTCCCTATCGGCGCCCACCAGGGCCTGGCCCACCCCCTCGCCCAGTGCCACATCGAGGTGGAGCTCAGCCGTCTCATGCTCGCCAAGGCCGCCACCCTCTACGACGAGGGCCACGACAAGGCCGCGGGCGAGGCAGCCAACATGGCCAAGTACGCCGCGGCGGAAGCCAGCATCCGCGCCCTGGACCAGGCCATCCAGTGCCACGGCGGCAATGGGCTCGCGGCCGACTACGGCCTCGCCATGCTGCTCGGCATGGCACGCATCGCCAGGATCGCGCCCGTCAGCCGGGAGATGATCCTCAACTTCGTCGCCCAGCATTCGCTTGGCCTGCCCAAGTCGTACTGAAGCGAGAAAGAGCCGTGACATTGCCAGATCTCGTGCGCAGCGAACCGTCGGATCGCGTCGTGACCATCACCCTCGACTCCCCCGCCAACAGGAACGCGCTGTCGCGACGGCTCGTCGCGCAACTGCGGGACTCGCTCGCCGCCGCGGCGACGGCCGGCATCGCGCACGCCGTGCTGCTCACGCACACCGGGACCACGTTCTGCAGCGGTGCCGCGCTCGACGAGATGCGCGACGGTGATCCCGCGGACGGGACGCGGGACATGCTGGGCCTGTTCCGGCAGTTGCTCACCCTGCCGATGCCGGTGGTCGCCCGGGTGGACGGCGCCGCCAGGGCGGGCGGCCTCGGCGTGCTCGGGGCGTGCGACATCGTGCTCGCCTCGGCGCGCTCGACGTTCGCCTTCACCGAGGCGAGGCTCGGCCTGGCCCCTGCCTTGATCTGCCTGCCGCTGCGCCCGGTGCTCACCGCGCGGGCCGCCGCGCGGTACTTCCTCACCGGCGAGACGTTCGGCGCCGCCGCGGCCGCGCAGATCGGGCTCGTCACCGCGGCCGGGGAGGATGTGGACGACCTGGCCTCGGATGTGCTCGACGGCCTGCGCCGCGCCGACCCCCAGGGCCTGCGTGAGACCAAGCCGCTCACCACCGGCGACCGGCTACGCGCCATCGACGACGAGGGGGCCGCCATGGGACAGCTGTCCGCGCGGCTGTTCGCGTCTGACGTCGCGCGGTCGCACTTCTCCGCTTTCCTCGATCAGACGCACCGGAAAGGCCAGCGATGACGCCCTCTCCTGCTCCCGCCGCCACCTTGCTGCGCGACCGGCTCGACCACTGGGCCCGGACGCGCCCCGACCACACGGCGATCACTTTCGGCACACAGACCTTCACCTGGGAGCAGTGGCGGCAGCGGATCCTGCGGCTGACCGGCGCGCTGCGCGCAGCCGGGGTGCGCCCCGGCGACCGGCTGGCCGTGCTGGACCTCAACCACCTGGCCGCTGTCGAGCTGACGCTGGCCGCATCCGCTCTGGGGGCCGCCACGGTGCCCGCGAACTTCCGGCTGAGCCCCGACCAGATCCGCTACATTCTCGAGGATTCCCGGCCCGTGATCCTCTTCCAGGGAGCGCAGCTCGCCGGCGTCGCGACCGCGGCCGGCGCGAACAGCCTCGTCCCGCGCCAACTCGTGATCGGCGGTGACAGCGACGAGTACGAGCCATTCCTCGCGGCCGGGCAGCCCGACGAGGGCAGCGGCGCCGACTCCGGCGACGTCTGCCTCGTGATGTACACCTCCGGCACCACCGGCCGGCCCAAGGGCGCCCAGCTCACCCATCGCGGCGTGATCGCGCACAGCGCGGCGTGCTGCGCGGCCATGTCGATCGGGCCAGACGCCGTCGACCTCGTCGCGATGCCGCTGTTCCACGTGGGCGGCTCGTGCTACGCCCAGGTCGGCATTCACGGCGGCGCGCGCACGATCCTGCTGCGCGAACCCGCCCCGGCCGCGCTCTTCGGCGCGATCGCCAGCGGAGCGACTCACACCTTCATCGTGCCGACCGTCATCCACGGCGTGCTCGCCTCCGGGGAACAGGCCATCGCGGCGTTCGGCGCTCTGAGGTCGATCTGCTACGGCGCCGCGCCGATGCCGCTGCCGATGCTGCGGCAGGCTCTCGACGCATGGCCGCAGGCTGAGCTTGTCCAGGTCTACGGGATGACCGAGCTATCCGGTGTGGCCACCTTGCTCACCGCCGACGCGCACCGGGACGTCGCCCACCCCGAGCGGCTTGCCTCCGGCGGACTGCCCTTGCCAGGCGTCGAAGTCCGCGTCGTCGATCCGCTGACGCTCGAGGATGTCAAGACCGGCGAGAAGGGCGAGATCTGGTTCCGCTCGGCCCAGGCCATGCGCGGCTACCTCAACCGGCCGGCGGCCACCGCGGAAACGAAGACCGCCGACGGCTGGATCCGCTCCGGCGATATCGGCCGCGCCGACGACGCCGGCTTCATCTACGTCCTGGACCGGGTCAAGGACATGATCATCACCGGCGGCGAGAACGTCTACGGCCCCGAGGTCGAGAACGTGCTCAACGCCTGCCCGGGCGTGAGCGAGGGCGTGATCATCGGGATCCCCGACGACCGCTGGGGCGAATCCGTCAAAGCCGTCGTCGTCCGCGCTCCGGGAGCGGAGTTGTCCGCCCACGACATCATCGCCTTCTGCCGCTCCCGGCTGGCCCACTACCAGTCCCCGACCTCGGTCGACTTCGTCGAAGTCCTGCCGCGCAGCGCAACGGGCAAGGTGCTCAAGCGCGCCTTGCGCGAGCCTTATTGGACCGGCCGGGAACGGGCCATCTGACTGGGACCGCGACGGTGACGAGAGCACCGACGGGAGCGAGGCGTGATGCCAGACAGTCCGCTGACCGACGTGGTGACCGGGGCGTTCGGCTACTCGGGCGCGGCGATCGCCCGTGAGCTGCTCGCGGGCGGCCATCAGGTGCGCACGCTGACCAGCCACCCCGGCCGCGCCCCGGCCGGTACCCCCGTCGACGCGCGCCCGCTGGACTTCACCGACCCCGACGCGCTGCAGCGCAACCTGCGCGGCGCGCACACCCTCTACAACACGTACTGGGTCCGGTTCCCCCGCGCCGGCGTCACGCACGAGACCGCGGTGGCGAACAGCCGCGTCCTGTTCGAGGCCGCCTCGCGGGCCGGCGTCCAGCGCATCGTGCACGTCTCGATCACCCACCCCGACGCCGCGTCCCCGTACCCGTACTTTCGCGGCAAGGCCGAGGTCGAGCGCGACCTGACGGCGACCGGCATCCCGTACGCGATCGTCAGGCCCGCCATCCTGTTCGGCGGCGACGGCGTGCTGCTCAACAACATCGCGTGGCTGCTCCGCCATCTGCCGGTGTTCGCCATCGGCGGTGACGGCAGCTACCGGATACGCCCCGTCCACGTCGACGACCTGGCCAGGCTCATGACGGACCTGGGCGGACATGACGTGAACGTCACA
>Ga0335076_10005930_pt1 | contig 12332 bp, 11 predicted proteins | sample Lox_Sample_25_FD_206717 | JGI IMG/M metagenome (GOLD analysis project Ga0335076, IMG submission 206717) | Soil microbial communities from Loxahatchee National Wildlife Refuge, Florida, United States - Lox_Sample_2.5 | ecosystem: Environmental > Terrestrial > Soil > Wetlands | place: USA...
CGGCACCGCGGTTCCCGTCTACGAGGGGGCGCTGAAGCCGCTCGCCCGACCTCCGATCGACGCGAGCTTCTTCCACGGCCAGGACGGGCTCGGCGATCAGGGCTACCCGCCGCCCCAGGCGGCGCCCGCGAAGGGCTACGCCCCGGACGTGCTCGTGGAGCGGATCCGCGAGCGGCCGGGGCTCGTGCTCGTGACGCTCGGCCCGCTCACCAACGTCGCGCTCGCGCTCCAGCAGGCGCCCGACATCGCGGCGAAGGTGAGCCGCTGCGTCGTCATGGGGGGCGCCGCCTGCACCGTCGGCAACGTGACGCCCGCCGCCGAGTACAACATCTGGTGCGACCCGGAGGCCGCCCGCATCGTGTTCCGCTCGGGCCTGCCGATCGAGATGGTGGGCTGGGAGCTCTGCCGCGGCGAGGCCAACCTGGACGGCGCCGACATCGCCCGCTGCCGCAAGCTCGACACCAAGCTCTCGCACTTCACGATCGACTGCAACCTGAAGGCGCTCGAGGCGAACCGCACGCTGTTCCACGACCCCGGGATCGGGCTGCCCGACCCGGTGGCGATGGCGGTGGCGCTCGATCCCGGCATCGCCACGCGAACGAGCCGCCACGCCGTCGAGATCGAGTGCGAGAGCCTGCTCACGCGCGGCATGACCGTCGTCGACTCGCTCGACGTCGTGCCGCGAAAGCTCGGCGATCCCGCCGGCTGGCCGGAAGCCTCGATCTCGGGCCCGCCGAACGCGAAGGTCGTCTGGGCGATCGACGTCGCCCGCTTCAAGCAGCGGCTGTTCCGCGCCGTAGCCTGAGCGCCGGGCGAGCGCCGAGGACGCTCAGCGCGGCGGCGCGCCCGGAGCCGGCGCGTCCTCGAAGTGCACGACGCTGAAGCTCTCGGGGATGTGCGAGTCGTAGGCGCCGTGCGGGTTCAGGCTCCAGCCGGGGTTCTCGGGCAGCGGCTTGCCGTGCACGCGCAGCGCCTCGAAGCGCGAGAAGTCGCAGCGCAGCGTGTCGCCGTCGCGCGGCGGCAGTTCGCGGCCTGCGAACAGGAACGCGAGGCTCTTCCAGGGCAGCGCCATCTCGACCGTCCAGCCGCGGTCGGTGGTCGAGGGGTCGTTGATCTTCCCGTCGACGCGCACCGCCGTCTCGAGGCCGGCGAGGTCGAAATCGAGGAACGCGAAGCGCCGCCCGCGCGGGTGGCGGCCGTAGCGGCTCGCATCCTGGAAGCCCCCGAGCATGTCGACCTCGCGGCAGAGCGGGTCGAAGCCGGCCCGCTCGAAGCGGCTGCCGCGCACGAGCGCGTCCTGCCACACGAAGAACGCCTCGTACACGGTTCCGAAGGCGTTGATCTCGAGCTCGTAGTAGCAGTCGTCGCCCGCCACGAACAGCTCGACGTCGTTGTCGTTCCAGACGAAGCTGTCGCGCTCGCTGAGGGTCGCGCGCACCTGCGGCTCCTCGATCCAGTAGCCGACGTAGAAGCGCTCGTCGTCCCACTGGCAGCAGATCCGCGTGTCGTAGAGCGCGGGCTCCCCGCTCACCATGTCGACGAAGCGCGGCGAGCGCTTCGCGTCGCGCCAGGCGGGCTTGGCGAGGTCGCCGTCGATCTCGATGGGTGCGCTCGCCCGATGGCAGGTGACGTGAGTCAGCCGCTCGGCGCCGACGCCGTAGCTCGTTCGCGAGATCGTCTCGATTTGCCCCATCCTGTTGGCACCCTCCGCGCGGCGCACGAGATTAGCCGATTGCCGGGCGCTTTCGTTCGACGCTCCTGCGCCCGGCCGGTGTGGTCCGGATCACACATTATAGGACTCGATTGATTGCATCACAGCTATCGTCTGGACTCATGGCGACAAGGGCCTTATCTTGGAGGTGAGGAAAGGAGGGGCAAATGCCCCGCACGCGCGCGACGAGGGAGTACCTGGTCGCCAGCGACTTCGACCAGACGCTGAGCTTCAACGATTCCGGCATCGTGCTCGGTGAGCTGCTCGGCGCGCACGGCTTCGAGGAGAAGGTGAAGGGCCTCGCGCGCATCAACCTCGTGCAGCAGGGCGGCGAGCTCGCCTACCTGCTGCTCCACGACCCGGAGTACCGCAAGGTGCGCCGCGAGCACCTCGTCGAGGTGGGACGCCGGATCCGGCTGAAGCCGAACATCGGCCGCCTGGTCGAGATCCTCGAGCGCGGCATCGAAGGCCACCGCTTCTCGTTCTACGTGGTCTCGGCCGCGCCCGAGGAGGTGGTGCAGTCCGCGCTCGCGGGCCTGGTTCCCGCGGAACGCATCCGCGGGACCCGCTTCGAGTACGACCAGGCGACGGGCGAGATCCGAAGGGTCGAGCGCGTGTGCGCCGGCTACGGCAAGGTGGCGGCGCTGGCCGAACTGCAGGAGCAGCTCGGCGTGAGCTCCGACCACGTCGTCTACGTCGGCGACGGCAGCTCCGACGTGCACGTGATGCTCCACGTCAACCGCCTCGACGGGTACACGATCGCGGTCTCCGAGAACACCTACATCGCGCCGATCGCCAAGCGCTCGATCCTGTCGGACGACGCGCTCAGCGTGCTCGTGCCCGTGCTCGAAGACATCGTCGGCCAGGACGCGCTCGCGGTGCGCGCGCTCTTCGAGCGCTATGGCCTGCAGATCCACGGCTGGGACAAGGTCAGGACCGACTTCGTCACGATCCGCGAGTCCCCGGGAGCCCCGGCATGAGCGGCCCGGATCTCGTCGGCTGGGCGGCGACCGCGCTCTTCGCCGTCTCCTACTTCTGCCGCGAGCAGCGAACGCTGCGGCTGATACAGGCCGCAGCCGCGCTCTTGTGGCTCACGTACGGGGTGGCGCTCCACGCGGCGCCGGTGATCGTCGCGAACGTGATCGTCGCGTGCCTCGCGTTGTGGTCCGCGTGGCAGTTGCCGCGGAGCGAAGCGAGAGAGCCCGCCGACTCCGGAGCCGTCAGCCCCACTTCTTGAGCTGCGGCCAGGCCTGCTGCAGCGTCGCGCGCGGCTCGCGGCACACGAGCACGGGGGCTCTCTCCCAGACCGCCGTCCACGGGTTGGCGAGCTCGGCGGCGACGCGCACGTCCCCGCACCACTTCCGCAGGTGCTCGGGGCGGTCCCCGAGCACGATCAGGATGTCCTTGCCGGGCGGTCCGGGTCCCCACAGCCAGTAGTTCTGGTGGACGCCGAGCGCCTTCAGCGGCAGGCCGTACCTCGGGCCGAGCAGGTCGATAGCGCCCGACTCGCCGTAGTTGTTGCCGACCACCGCGACGCGCGCCTGCTCCTCGGGCGGCATCGCCCGGTACGCCGCCGCCACCGCGGCCACCATCTCGTCCCAGCCGAACTGCCACGCGAAATGGTGCGGCAGCGCGGCTTGCGCGTGCGCTCTCTCGCTCGCGGGCGGTGAGATGCCGAGCCAGGCCTGATAGGCGACGAGCCGCTCGGGCGGCAGCATCGGCAGCACCGTCGGCAGGAGCGGCACCCCCGCGAGGAGCAGGACGATGCTGGCCGGCCGCAGCCACCGGCCCGAGCCCTCTGTCGACCAGCCCTCGATCCCGACCGCTCCCGCCGCGAAGAGCGTGGCGAAGGCGGGGGCCAGGTAGTAGTCCTTGCCCTTCGTGATCACGAAGGTCGCGAGCGTCACGAGGAAGGCCCAACCGAGCGCACGGTAGGCGCGCCCGCGACCTGAGAGCAGCAGGAAGGCGAGCCCCGCGAGCCAGATCGGCAGCGTCACCGGGTTCATGATCAGGATCTGGTGCCCGACGTACTCGAGCGGCGACAGCACCACGTCGCGCCCGCTCGCGCGGATGTTGCCGATGACCTCGAAGAACGGCCAGCGGTGCCGGAGGTTCCAGATCAGGTTCGGCAGGAACACGAGCGCCGCCGCTGCGCCGCCGAGCCAGATCCACGGCTTCAGCAGCGCCCGCCGTTCGGGTGTGAGCAGCACGCCGACGACGAGCGCGCCCCCGTAGACGGCCATCGAGTACTTGTTCTCCAGGCCGAGGCCGGCGACGACGCCGAACCACAGCCAGAGCCGCTCGTCGCCCGTGCGCACCACGCGCGCGAGCAAGAGCGCGCAACCCGTCCAGAAGAGCGGCTCGAAGGCGTTCATCGTGAACAGGTAGTGGAACGCGGCATAGACGAGCGCCACGGCGCTCGCCCCGCCCGCGAGCCCCATCGCGAAGCGCCCGCCGCCCAGCTCGCGCGCGAGGAGGCCGCTCAGCAGGACCAGCCCGGCGCCGGCCAGGGCCGACGGCAGCCGCATCGCGAGGAGCGAGCTGCCGAGCGTGTGCCGGACGAGCCACGCCACGAGCCCGATGAGCGGCGGCTGGTCGACGTAGCCCCAGTCGAGGTGCTCGCCGCAGGCCATGAAGTAGAGCTCGTCGCCGAAGTAGCCGTAGCGCGAGGCCGTCGCGAGGTGCAGCAATAGCTTCGCGGCGGCGACCGCCGCCAGCACGGCGAGGCCTCCGCGAGCGGAGAGGGTCGTCTTGTCCACCTGTATCAGCCTCAGATCGGCGCTCGGTTCGCGGCGGCCGGCGGGTAGTCGCCCTCCCAGCGCGCGACGATCACGGTCGCCAGGCAGTTGCCGATCACGTTCACGGCGGTGCGGGCCATGTCCATGAGCGCGTCGATCCCGAGCAGCGCCAGGATCGGCCATTCCGGGAGCCCGAACGACTGGGCCGTCCCCATCAGGATCACGAGCGACGCCCGCGGCACCCCGGCGATGCCCTTGCTCGTGATCATCAGCGTCAAGACGATCGCGAGCTGCTGCGTGATCGAGAGCGGTATCGAGGCGGCCTGCGCGACGAAGATCGTGGCGAGGGCGAGATAGAGCGTCCCGCCGTCGAGGTTGAAGCTGTACCCGGTCGGCATCACGAAGGCGACGGTCTGGCGCGGGACGCCCAGCCCTTCCATGCGCTCCATCGCGAGCGGCAGCGCCGCCTCCGAGCTCGTGGTTGCGAACGCGATCGAGACGGGCTCGGCGATCGCCTTCAGGAAGGCCCGGATCGGCACGCGCGCCAGGAGCGCGATCGGCAGCAGCACGAGCAGCAGGAACGCGGCGAGCGCCAGGTAGAAGGTGGCGAGCGCTTTCGCCAGGTTCACGAGCACGCCGGCCCCCATCTCGCCCACGGTGTGGGCGATCGCGGCGCCGACCCCGATCGGCGCGAACAGCATCACCAGGTTCGTGAACTTGAACATCACCGCGGCGAGCGACTCGGCCAGCGTCAGCAGCGGGCGGCGCTTCTCCTCCGTGAGCAGCGAGAGCGCGACCGCGAACAGCAGGCTGAACACCACCACCTGCAGCACCTGGCCCTCGGCCACCGACTTCGCGATGTTCTCCGGAAACGCGTGCAGCACCACCTCGCCGATCGACGGAGCCGGCGGGCGCGGCGCCGCAGGCCGGACGAGCTCCGGGGGCTTGATCCCGACGCCCGCCTGGGTGAGGTTGATCGCGGCCAGGCCGACGAAGAGCGCCAGCGTCGTGACGACCTCGAAGTAGACGAGCGCCTTCACGCCCATGCGTCCGACGCTGCGCAGGTCGGGGTGGCCGGCGATCCCGACGACCAGCGTCGCGAAGATCAGCGGAGCGACGATCGTCTTGATCAGCCGGATGAAGACCTGGCTCACGACGAGCGTGGCGCCGGCGCTCTCCGGCCAGTCGTGTCCGAGCTCCGCTCCGACCGCGATCGCGACCAGGATCCAGGCGGTGAGCGCGCGCCGGCGCCAGGCCCAGAGCGCGAGGACGCCGAGGAGCGCCCAGCGCAGGAAGATCATGCGCGGCGGCTACGCCCGCGTCGCCCAGCCGATCCAGGAGCGCTGCGGGCCCTCGTGCGTCCACTCGAGGCCGTAGCGCGGCGCGTCCCAGCCGCCCCCCGCCCACACCACGCGCCCGGTGGCGGGCACCGGCTGGCGCGGCTTGGAGAAGCTCAGCCAGAGGATCACCTCGTCGCCCACCGCGAGCTCGCGCGACTGCAGGACCACGCAGGCGCCGCCCGCGGAGAGGTCGAGCGCCTCGCCGAGCGCCAGGGCTCCCTCGAACTCGGCGGTCACCTGGACGGTGTGCGCCGGATGAGCCCGTTCGTAGCGCCGCTGCGACCGGTCGGCCTCGCCCATGTCCGCGCCTCCGGGGGGAGTATCCCACAGTCGAGATCGCGGTCCCGACGAACGGAGGCGGGACGGAATAAGATGCTCGCGAAACGCAGATGCACGTCCTCGGGATCGACGCGGGCGGCACCAAGACCCTCTGCCTGCTGGCCGACGCCGACGGCAAGCTCCTGGGCGAGGGCCGCGCCGGCGGGGCCAACCTCAAGGCCGAGGGCGAGCTCGCGGTCGAGAAGGTCCTGCACACGGTGATGGACCAGGCGCTCGGAGAGCGCAGCCCCGACGTGGCCGCGATCTGCCTGGGCATGGCCGGCGCCGACCGCGACGACGAGAAGACGCTCGTGCGCGACATCATGCGCCGGATCGGCGCGCGCTCGCGGGTCGTGGTGGTGAACGACGCGCTCGTCGCGCTCGTCGCCGGGGTCGGCGACGCGTCCGGCGTCGCGATCATCTGCGGCACGGGCTCGATCGCCTACGGGCGCAGCGGCGACCGCGCGGCGCGCGCGGGCGGCTGGGGCCACGTGCTGGGAGACGAGGGCAGCGGCTACTGGATCGGCCGCCACGCGCTGCGCGCCGTGTCGCGCGCCGCCGACGGGCGCGGCCCCGCCACCTCGCTCACCGCGCGCGTGCTCGGCCATTTCGGGGTCGGGAAGCCCTCGGACCTGATCGCCGAGGTCTACGACCGCCAGCTCCGCCATCACGCGGTCGCGCAGCTCGCCCGGCTCGTGCAGCAGGCGCGCGACGAGGGCGACGAGGTCGCGACGCAGATCCTGGAGCAGGCGGCTCACGAGCTGCTGCGCGCCGCGCACTCCGTGGTCGAGCGCCTGGGCCTGCGCGAGCAGGCGGTGCCGTTCGTGCTCGCGGGCGGAGTCTTCACCGGCGTGCCGTGGCTCGCCGAGGAGCTGAAGCGGCGGCTCCCGGCCACCGCCCCGCGCGGCCAGGTGAAGCGGCTCGAGGTGGAGCCGGCGCTGGGCGCGGTGCGCATCGCGCTCGCCGAAGCGAAGGGCGGCGCGCGGCTGCCCAGCTACTTCGCCTGATGCGGGGGCTCGTCCGCGCCACGCGCGAGCGCCCGCCAATCGAAGAGGCGTGGGACGGCGCCGCCTGGGCTCGCGCCGAGACCCTGGAGCTCTCACACTTCCGGCCCGAGGGTAGCGCGCACCGCCCGCGCACGCGCGCGAGGCTGCTGCACACCGGCTTTGGGATCGCGGGCATCTTCCGGGTCGAGGACCGCTACGTGCGCTCGCTGCACCGGCGCTTCGGCGACCCCGTCTACGAGGACAGCTGCGTCGAGATCTTCCTCGAGCCGCGGCCCGAGCGCGGCTACTTGAACTTCGAGTGGAACGCCGGGGGCACGCTGCTCGCGAGCCACGTGACCGACCCGCGCCGCGTGGGCGGCACGCTCGCGGCTTCGACCCGCCTCGCTGCGGACGACGCCCGCCGCGTCGAGGTGCGCTCCTCGCTGCCTTCTCGCATCGAGCCGGAGCGCTGCGACGCAGTCGACTGGCAGCTCGCGTTCTTCATCCCGCTCGCGGTGCTGGAGCGCCACGTGGGCGCGCTCGGCCCGCTCGGCGGACAGGCATGGCGCTGCAACCTCTACAAGTGCGGCGACAAGACCTCGCACCCGCACTGGGCCTCCTGGGCGCCGCTCGACGCGCGCAACTTCCACCTGCCGCACTGTTTCGGCACGCTCGACTTCGAGGCTGGCGCGCAGGCCGCGGGGCCGTGAGTAGAATCCGTTGATGCTTCGCGACGCGGCGGCGCCGGCCTCGCGGCTTGCGTGCGCCGTCCTTCTCGCTGCGGTCGTCGCCGCTGCCGGCTCGGCGCGGGCCGAGCCGCTGCCCTCCGCCGGCGGCGCGCGAGCCAGCAAGCACGCCGCGGCGTGGGTCAAGCAGGCGCTCGCGAAGATGAGCCTCGACGAGAAGGTCGGCCAGCTCGTGCTGCCGGGCCTGAGCGGCGTCTACACGCCCGCGGACAGCGACGCCTGGGACAAGCTCGAGCGCCTGGTGCGCGAGGGACACGTCGCCGGCTTCCACGTCTTCGGCGGCGGCGAGGCGCTGCCGCCGGCCCTGCTCAATCCTGTCTACGGCACCTCGGGCGCGCGCGTCGTCAAGGGCGACGCGCTCGCGATTGCGGCGCTGCTCAACCGGCTGCAGCGCGCGTCGGCGCTGCCGTTGCTGTTCAGCGCCGACTTCGAGGGCGGGGTGGGCTACATCGTGGACGGCGCGACGCGGCTGCCGCGCGCCATGGCGCTCGGCGCGACCCGCGACACGACTCTCGCCGAGCGGGCCGGCAGGCTCGGGGCGAGCGAGGGCCGCGCGCTCGGCGTCCAGCTGGACTTCTACCCGGTCGTGGACGTGAACGTGAACCCGCAGAACCCGGTCATCAACGTCCGCTCGTTCGGCGAGGACCCCGAGCTCGTCGCGCGGATGGCGACGGCCTACATGCGCGGGATCCAGCAGGGCGGAATGCTCGCGACCGCCAAGCATTTCCCCGGCCACGGCGACACCGCGACCGACACCCATCTCGACCTCGCGGTGGTGGAGCACCCGCGCGCGCGGCTCGACGCGGTGGAGCTCCTGCCCTTCAAGGCCGCGATAGCCGCCGGGATCGACGCCGTGATGACGTCGCACATCCGGCTGCCGGCGCTCGACCCGAGCGAGGGGCTGCCCGCGACGCTCAGCCGCCCGATCCTCACCGGCCTGCTGCGCCAGGAGCTCGGCTTCCGCGGGCTCGTCGTCACGGACTCGATGTCGATGCAGGCGGTCAGCCGCCGCTTCGCGCCCGAGCAGGCCGCGGCGATGGCGGTCGCGGCGGGAGCGGACGTCGTGCTCGACCCGCCGGAGCCGGAGGCGGCGCTGCGCGGAATCCGGCAGGCGGTCGAGCGCGGCGACATCCCGCGCGACCAGCTCGACGCCTCGGTCGCGCGCGTGCTCGAGGCGAAGGCGCGCCTCGGGCTCGACCGCTCGCGCACGGTGGACGTGGAAGCGGCGGCCGCGCACGTCGGCGGCCGGGCGAACGAGGCGCTGGCGCTCGAGATCGCCGCGCGTGCGATCACGCTGCTCAAGGACGACCGCGGTCGCGTACCGCTGCAGCTGCCGCAGCAGGCGCGCGTGCTCTTACTCTCGGTCGTCGACTCCGCCAGCGGCTGGCGCGAGGCCGCCCCCGGCCGCGTGCTGATCCCAGAGCTCAAGAAGCGCCTCCCCGGCCTTGTGGCGGTCGAGGTCACGGACCGCACGACGGCCTCCGAGCTCGACCTGCTGCGCGCGATGGCCAAGGGCATGGACGCGGTCGTGGCCGCGACCTTCACTCGCGGCGCCGACCCGAGCGGCCGGCTCGGGCTGTCGCCGGCGCAGCAGGCCTTGCTCGAGGGGCTCGCGAAAGACGACGCGCGGCGGCCGTTCGTCACCGTGGCTCTCGGCAGCCCCTACGTCGGCGAGCTCGGGACGAAGCTGCCGACGCTGCTGCTGACGTACGAGATCGGCGATGCGCCCGAGGCCGCCGCGGCACAGGCGATCCTGGGCCTCGCCGCGATCGGCGGGCGGCTGCCGGTTTCGCTGCCGGGCCTCTACCCCGCGGGCCACGGGCTCGACCGCGCGCCCGTCAAGCCGGGCGCGCCGATCGCGAGCCGCTAGGGGGAAGTCGTGCGGCCGCCGTCGCCCGGCAGCCGGTTGATGTCGAGCCAATAGCCCTCGACGCGGTCGATCAGCTCGCGGATGCGCGAGAACTCGGCCGGCTTCACCAGGTAGCTGTTGGCGTGCTGCGCGTAGGCGCGCGCGACGTCGTGCTCGGAGTCCGAGGTGGTGAGCACGACCACCGGCATCGAGCGGAGCGAGGGCGTCGCCTTGATCTCCCCGAGCACCTCGAGGCCGTCGACGCGGGGCAGGCGCAGGTCGAGCAGGATGAGCCGCGGGCGCGGGCTCCTCTTCGGGTCCTGGTAGTCGCCGCGGCGGTGCAGGTAGTCGAGCGCCTCCTCGCCGTGGCGCGCGACGGCGAGCGCCACGCGCGGCTCGCGGTCCGCGAAGGCGCGGCGGATCAGCTCCTCGTGGTCGGGATTGTCCTCGACCAGGAGCACCTGCAGGGGCTCGGCTTCGGCCACCTGTCCCCTCCCCGCGCCTGTTGTAGCACCTTCGCGAGACCGCCACAAACGAAAGCCGCCGAGGGAATGCAACGCTCAGCTCAATGTACGTTCCGGACCTTCTTGTTCAGGTAGTCCATCAGCACGTACTGGCCGAGGCTCCACGGGGTCGTGAAGTAGGCCTTGCCGCGGCACATCTCGGTCACCTTCTTGACGAAGGCGACGAGCTCGCGGTCGCGCGCCAGCATGAAGGTGTTGACCAGGATGCCCTGGCGCCGGCAACTCGCGACTTCCTTGAGCGTGAGCGCGACGACGCGCGGGTCGAGGCCGAAGGGGTTCCGGTAGATGCGGCCGTCGGCTTCGCTGAGCGCCGACGGCTTGCCGTCGGTGATCATCACGATCTGCTTCATGTCCTTGCGCTCGCGCGCCAGGATCCGCTGTGCGAGCCGGAGCCCCTCGCGCGTGTTCGTGTAGTGGGGGCCCACCCGCACCTGCGCCAGGCGCGAGAGCGGGATCTCCTCCGCAGAGTCGTGGAACAGCACGAGGTGCAGGCTGTCGCCCGGGTACTGCGTGCGCAGCAGGTGCGAGAGCGCGAGCGCCACCTTCTTCGCGGGAGTGAAACGGTCCTCGCCGTAGAGGATCATGCTGTGCGAGCAGTCGAGCATCACGACGGTCGCGCAGGAGGACTGGTACTCCGACTGGCGTACGTGCAGGTCCTGGTAGTCCACGTCGAGCGGCACCTTGAGCCCCTCGCGCGCGACGGCCGAGAGCAGCGTCGCCGAGACGTCGAGGTTCATCGTGTCGCCGAACTCCCAGCTCTTCGATGGACCCGAGGCCTCGACGCCGGTCGCGAGGTCGCGCGTGTCGTGGCGCCCGAAGGACGACTTGCCGACGGAGCCGAGCAGGTCCCGCAGCGCCCGGTAGCCGAGGAAGTCGACGGTCTTCTCGGTCAGCTCGAAGCGAACCGGCGGGCCCGGCCGGCCCTCGCCGCCGCCGGTCGGGTCGTGGAACGGCTGCATCTCGCTCGCGCGCAGGTAGCCCTCGCGCATCAGGCGCTCGACGGTCTTCTGCAGCAGCTGGTCGAGCGAGTCCTGGTCCGCCATCACCTTTTCGAGCTCCTCGGGAGAGAGCAGCCCGCGCCGCATCACCGCCTCGAGGATCGCGTCGTGGAGCGCCTGCAGCGCGTCCTCGTCGAAGTCGCCTCCCTCCTCGCCGAAGCCGCTCTGCAGGAAGAAGTCGCTGAGCTCGTCGACGAGCGCGTCGAGGTCGATGTCGTCCCACAGCTCGCCCGTGTAGCGGTGGTAGCGCACGACGGCCATCGTCAGTTCACCTGCTTCTTCAGCCGGCGCAGGCGCTCGAGCCGCTCCAGGTCCACCTCGAGCTCGGGCCGGCGTTCCGGGGCCACGAAACCGCGGTCGTCGCTGCGCCCGATCTTCTTCTGCGCCCAGAGCCCCTCCAGCACGAACTCGCCGGCGGCCGCCTGCAGCGCCAGCGACGAGCCCGGCTCGACGCCGAGCGGCTGCAGGTTGTCGAGCACGTCCGGCACGCGCTTGAGCTGCGCGAGCACGTCGGCGGAGGGCGAGCCCTCGCGGATCCTGAGCGAGCCGCCCTCCTCGAAGAAGCGCACTACCTGCTTGAAGTCGGCCGCGCCGAGGTAGGTGGAGAACACCTCGCCGACGGCCTCGCGGATCAGCTCGCGCGCCACGTTCTCGGCGCCCAGCAGCTCGCCCTCGTACTCGAGCTCGAACTTGCCCGTGAGCGAAGGCAGCGCCGCGTAGATGTCCGAGACGCGCGGCACCACCTGGTCCTCGCCCGAGCCGAGCGCCCGGCGCTCGGCGTTGCTGAGCGCGTTCTCGAGCGCGCTGATCGGCAGGCGCTGTGAGACGCCGCTCCTGCGGTCGATCTTCTTCTCGCGCCGCGCGGCGAAGGCGACCGCCTCCACGACCTCGCGCACCCAGCGCGGGATCAGGAGCCCCGGCGCCCGGCTGGTCCAGGCCTCCTGCGAGGTGATCTGGACGCCGTGCTCGAGGGTCGTGGGGTAGTGCGTGCGCACTTCGCTGCCGATCCGGTCCTTGAGCGGCGTGATGATCTTGCCGCGCGCCGTGTAGTCCTCGGGGTTCGCGGTGAACACCATCGAGACGTCGATCGGCAGCCGCACCGGGTAGCCTTTGATCTGGACG
>Ga0335076_10005931_pt1 | contig 12331 bp, 4 predicted proteins | sample Lox_Sample_25_FD_206717 | JGI IMG/M metagenome (GOLD analysis project Ga0335076, IMG submission 206717) | Soil microbial communities from Loxahatchee National Wildlife Refuge, Florida, United States - Lox_Sample_2.5 | ecosystem: Environmental > Terrestrial > Soil > Wetlands | place: USA: Florida...
GGCAGCTGGGATTCGTCACCGGACATGGCGGCCCGCCCTGCGGCCTGCTGCCGAGCCTCCTCGAAATCGGCCAAGCCGGCTGCCTGTTTCACAAGCCAGACATGATTCGCGTCCGATAGATCGGCCGACAGGTCCGGCTTCCGCCGGGTGTGCTCCCCAAGCTGGGCCAGGATGATCGCCAAGGTCTATGCGGCCAGCGCATGAGCATCCTTGCCTTGGTGAGCGATCCCGGGGCCAGCCCCTCGCCAGTCCTTCGGGTGGTCATTCGGCGCCCATGAAGCGCCGATGGACGGCCTGCGCCCATTCCCCCGGTTGTCCTGTTGGCCCCAGGATCGGACCGTTCACCGGCTCGCGGCGACCGCCCGTTCGATTGCCCGCGACCCTCCGACCGAGGGCCGGGCAACCTTCACCGGGGGCGAAGGTTGCGTTCGGAAGCTCGAACGCACGGGCCGATCCCGGGGCAACTCGGTGGGGCCTGAGGGGACTCGGAGGAATGATGAAGGATCGTCTCGTAGGGCGCGCTCTGGTCGTCGTGGTCATGGGATCCGTTCTGTTGGCGACGCCCGCCTGGGCGCAATTTGGCGCGGGGTCGATCGAAGGCGTCGTGAAGGATCCGAACGGCGCGGCGGTCGCCAGCGCGACCGTAGAAATCAAGTATCCGGTCAGCGGCTTCAGCCGCTCGACGACCACCTCGGCCAACGGCTCCTTCCGCTTCACGAATGTCCCGTTCAACCCCTACCACCTCGTCGCGACCGCTCCGGGCTTCGCCGACTACACCCAGGACGTGGACGTGCGTTCCTCGGTCCCGGCCCGCATCGAGATCGCCTTGAAGGTCGCCGGCGTCAAGAGCACGGTCACGGTGGAGTCCACAGCCGGCGACCTGATCGAGAACGAGCCGAGCTTCCACACGGACGTGGACCGCGGTCTCTTCGACAAGCTGCCGCTCGAGAGCCAGTCCTCGTCCGTCAGCTCGCTGGTCACCCTGGCGTCCCCCGGCGTCGTCGCCGATTCGAACGGCCTCTTCCACGGGCTCGGCGACCACGCCGAGAACGGGTTCTCGATCGACGGCCAGCCCATCACCGACCAGCAGAGCAAGGTCTTCTCGAACCAGATCCCGATCGAATCGATCCAGTCCCTGGAGGTCATCTCCGGCGCGCCTCCGGCCGAGTTCGGAGACAAGACGAGCCTGATCATCAAGGTCACGACGCGCTCCGGTCTGGGCTTCGCCCAGCCCACGGGATCCGTGAAAGCGGGCTTCGGGACCTTCAGCAGCGGCAGCGGCGGCTTCGACCTCGCCTTCGGCGGAGAGAAGTGGGGGAACTTCATCGCCGCGAGCGGACTGCAGACCGACCGCTTCCTCGATCCGCCCGAGCTGACCGCCATGCACGGCAAGGGGAACCAGCAGAACGTCTTCGACCGCCTCGACTATCAGGCTTCGCAGGCCAGCAGCCTCCACCTGAACCTGGGCTACACGCGCTCCTCCTTCGACACTCCGAACACGTACGACTCCCTCAACGATGGGGTTACCGACCCCGGCGGCCATCTCGTCGGCCCCGCCGACCAGCATTCCCTCATCGAGACCGTCAACGTCGCACCGGCCTGGACGTGGCTCATCAGCCGGACCACCCTCTTCTCGCTGAACGGGTTCTTCCGCCACGACGAGTACACGTACACGCCCAGCCCCAACGTCTTTGCCGACCTCCCGACCACGATCAACCAGCACCGTACGCTAGGCAACGCGGGCGTTCGGGCCGCCATCTCGTACGAGAAGGGACACCACAATTTCACGGCCGGGGTGATGTACCAGCGCACCGCCCTGGACGAGACGTTCAACTTCGGGATCACGGATCCCACGACGAACGCGGCGTGTCTCAATCCGGACGGCAGCCCCGACACGGACCCCTTCCCGACCGACCCCGCCCAGTGCGCGGCGCCCCAGCAGCCGAATCCCGACTTCCTCGGCATCCTGCTGCCCTACGACCTCACGCGCGGCGGCTCGCAGTACTCTTTCAAGGAGAAGACGAACATCAATCAGGTTGCCCTCTACGCCCAGGACACGATCACCGCCGGGGGGCTCGCGCTCAACGTCGGCGTGCGGGCCGACTTCTACCGCGGCATCGTGGACGACTCCCAGATCGAGCCGCGTGTCGGCCTTGCCTACAACATCAGGAGCACGAACACGGTCTTCCGCGCCTCGTACGCGCGGGTCCAGGAGACGCCCTTCAACGAGAACCTGATCCTGGGCAGCCTGGGCGCGGCGGACCCCGTGATCTCCGCGGTGTTCAACGGGACGGGTGCGGCCCTGCTGGCGCCGATCCAGCCGGGGCACCGCAACCAGTACAACGCCGGGTTCCAGCAGGCCTTTGGACGCTACCTGGTGGTCGACGCGGACTACATGTGGAAGTACACGGACGATGCGTACGACTTCAGCGTGTTCGCCAACACCCCGGTGACGTTCCCGATCGCCTGGCAGAAGTCGAAGATCGACGGCCTGTCCGCGAGGGTGAGCGTGCCGAACTTCCACGGGCTGACCGCGTTCGTGGTCGTGGGCCACGTCAACTCCCGGTTCTTCCCACCCCAGGTCGGCGGCCTGGGCGCGACGGTGGAGAGCGGCAGCGTGTTCCGCATCGACCACGACCAGAAGTTCCAGCAGACCACGCACCTCCAGTACCAGCCCTCGAAGAGCCTGCCCTGGATCGCCTTCAACTGGCGCTACGACAGCGGCCTGGTGGCGGGGAGCGTCCCCGACCTGCCTTCCGCCTTCGCTCTCACGGGAGACCAGCAGGCGGCCATAGGGCTCTACTGCGGCGGCCAGTCCGCGACGGTGCAGCAGCCCCTCACAGGCTGCCCGGATGGCGTCCCCGCAGGTGCGACGCGCGTGGTGATCCCCGCCGCGGGCACCGAGGACGACGACAAGAACCCGCCCCGCATCGCTTCGCGGCACCTGTTCGACGCGAGCGTGGGCGACGACAACATCTTCGGGTCCAAGCGGTACAGGGTGAGCTTCCGGTTCACGGTCACCAACCTCACCAACAAGGACGCGCTCTACAACTTCCTCTCGACGTTCAGCGGGACGCACTTCGTCGCGCCTCGCGCCTACTCTGGGGAGCTGGGGTTCCACTTCTAAGGGACCGTGACGCGCGATGCGCTCAGTGCCGGTTGTCACCGCGCCGGGACCGCCCACGCGCCGGCGTCGACAGTCTGCTGAACCTGAGGACGGTAGTCTCCGCGACCCTTAGCCTCGCGGAAGGCGATCGATGATGGCTTATCGATTCGGAGGAAGCGGAGGAAGGATCGCCGTCGGCCGAGGGTCCCGAAGGAGGCTCCGCAGGATTACCATGCGCGGAAATTTTCCGCCCAGCATGTGGGTCCTGCTCGTCCTGGTGCTCCTCATCCTGTTCGTCGGGATCCCGTGGGTCATCCGGCATCCCCCGGCGCACGAAGTCCAGACCTTCGGTTCATCGAAGAGCTCGGAACATCACTGACTCAATCCGCCTCCCCCACCGTGGCGAGGTCCCGGCCGATGCTCGCCAGATTCTCGGCTGACCCATCGAGCCGGCTCCGAATCAAACTGCCTGCAGATCAGTTCGAAGCCCCGAACCTCTGCCGCGACCCATCGCGTCGAGTGAGACGCGGCACCCTCGCGGACCGCTCATTTCCGCACGGCGGCCAGCACCCGCTCGCCGAGCACGAGCTTGAGCTGGTGGCGCCCGCCGTCGTCCTTCAGGGGAATGGCGCCCGGGTCGACCGGCCTGCCGTCGAGCAGCGCCTCGGCGACGCCGCGCGCGCGGCGCTCCGGGTTCGCGACCTCGATCGCGTAGCGTGTCGCGCCGAAGCGCCAGCTGAGCTCGAACCCGGGCCAGGCCTGCGGGATGCAGGGGTCGAGCTCGAGGCTCGTGCCGCGGCGCCGCAGGCCGAGGATGCTCTCGAGCCCGGCCCGGTACATCCAGCCAGCGGCGCCGGTGTACCACGTCCAGCCCGCGCGCCCGGCGTGGGACGGATGCGCGAGCACGTCGCCCGCGAGCACGTACGGCTCGGCCTGGTAGCGCTCGACGTCGGCCGGGCTGCGCGTGTGGTTGGCAGGGTTGAGCATGTGGAACAGCTCGACCGCCTCGTCGCCGTACCCGAGGCGAGCCATCGCCATCACCGCCCAGACGGCGGCGTGGGTGTACTGTCCGCCGTTCTCGCGCACGCCGGGCGGATAGCCCTTGATGTAGCCGGGATCCTGCGACGAGCGGTCGAAGGGCGGGGTCAGCAGGGCGAGCAGGCGATGGCCGCGCCGCACCAGGTGCGCGCGGACCGCGTCCATGGCGCGGTCCGCGAAACGCTGGGGCACGGCCCCCGAGAGCACGGCCCAGGACTGGGCGATCCCGTCGATCCGGCACTCCTCGTTCTGCGCCGACCCGAGCGGCGCGCCGTCGTCGTAGTACCCGCGCCTGTACCACTCGCCGTCCCAGGTCCGCTCGAGCACGCCCTCGAGCCGGGCGACCTCGCGGCGATAGCGCCCGGCACGATCGGCGTCGGCCCGCGCGTCGCAGAGCGGCGCGAACTCGGCGAGGACTCCGTGCAGGAAGAAGCCCAGCCAGGCGCTCTCCCCGCGGCCCTGTGAGCCCACGCGGTTCATGCCGTCGTTCCAGTCGCCGCTCCCGATCAGGGGCAGGCCGTGAGCGCCGACGGTCAGGCCCCTGTCGATCGCGCGCGCGCAATGCTCGAAGAGCGACCCGCTCTGCGCGGACACACGCGGCTGGATGTAGGCGTCCTGCGCGCCGGGAGCGAGCGGCGCGGCTTCCAGGAACGGCACCTGCTCGTCGAGCACCGAGCTGTCGCCTGTCGTGCGCACGTAGTGCGCGGTCGCGTACGGCAGCCACAGCAGGTCGTCCGAGCAGCGCGTGCGCGTGCCGCGGCCGCTCGGCTCGTGCCACCAGTGCTGGACATCGCCTTCGAGGAACTGATGGCCGGCCGCCCGCAGCAGGTGCTCGCGGGTGAGGTCGGGCCGCGCCAGCGCGAGCGCCATCGCGTCCTGGAGCTGATCGCGGAAGCCGTACGCCCCGCCGGGCTGGTAGTAGCCCGAGCGTGCCCACAGCCGGCAGCTCAGGTCCTGGTAGAGCAGCCAGCGGTTCATCAGCAGGTCGAAGGAATCGTCCGGGGTGGTCACGTGCACCGCGTCGAGCGTCTCGTTCCAGGCTCGACGCACTCGGCCGAGCGCCGTCTCGGCCGCCGCCGCGGAGCCGTGGCGCAGGACGAGCTCGCGCGCCGCGGACGCGTCGCGCGCCTGCCCGAGCAGGAACACCAGCTCTCGCGTCTCGCCGGCGTCGAGCGCCATCGAGACCTGGAGCGCCGCGCACGGGTCGAGGCCCGCGCCGAAGCGGCCGGAGAGCGTCTCGCGGGAAAGCGCGATCGGCCGCGCGAGGTCACCGTTGCGGCCCAGAAACGACGCGCGGTCGCCGGTGGCCGAGCGCGGCGCCTCGCTGGCGTGGGCGAAGGCCACGTGGCCGGGGTACTCCGTGTTGTAGGGATTGCGGGCCAGGATCGCACCGGTCGCGGCGTCCCTCTCGGTCACGACGTGCCGGGCCTGACCCGGGCGCGGCGGTCCCAGGATCCACTCGTTGTACGCGAAGACGCTGAGGCGACGCGGCCGGCCGTCGAGGTTCGTGATCCGGAGCCGCGAGAGCTTGACGGGATCGCTCGCGTCCACGAACACGTCGAGCTCGTGGCGCAGGCCCTGGGCGATTCGCGCGAAGCGCGTGAGACCGGCCGAGTGCCGGACCAGGACGGGCTCGCCGGCGGTAGCGCGCAGCGGGTCGAGCGTCGGAGACCAGGCTTCGCCCGTCTCGTCGTCGCGGACGAGGAGCGTCTCGGCCGTCGGGTCGGACACCGGATCGTTGGCGAACGGCGTGAGGCGATTCTCGCGGCTGTTCCCGGCCCACGTGTAGGCGGAGCCGGAAGCGGTGACGATCGTGCCGAAGCCGGGGTTCGCGATGACGTTCGCCCAGGGCAGGGGTGTCTGGGTGTCTCCGTCGCGCCACACGACGTAGTCGCGCCCGTCCTCGCTGAAGCCACCCATGCCGTTGGCGAGCGTGAGCGCCGGCAGCTCGAGCCGCTCGACCGCGGCGGCGGGCCCTGGCGGCCGCGAGGGCACGAGCTCGGGGGGCTCCGGCTCGGGCCAGTGGGCATCGGCGTGCTCGAGCTGTGCCTTCAGGTCGCCGCGGTCGCCGCTCAGGACCGCTCGCGCCACGGACGCGAGCAGCACTCGTTCGACCTCGCCCATGCGGTCGCCGCGCAGCAGGTAGGCCCCCCCGGGCTGATGGCTCCAGGCCCGCCACGGGCCGTTGCCGACGAGCGCGCTCAGCTGGCCGTGAACCTCGTCGAAGTAGCCGACCGGGTGCTCGTTCAGGATCACGACGTCGGCGCGCAGACCCTTGAGCCTCCAGTACTCCTGCGCCCGCAGCACTTCCCGCACCAGCGGCAGGTCGTCCTCCTCGACCACGCGCACCAGCAGGATCGGGAGGTCGCCCGAGATCCCGTGCGGCCAAAGGCTCTCCTGGCCCAGCTCGCTGCGGCCGAGGAGCTCCGGGGAGGCGCGCAGCGAGTGGTCCGAGTAGAGCACGCGCGAGGCGAGCCGCTCGTAGAGCAGCGCATCCTCGCTGGCGATGCCCAGGTGCCGAAGCGCGCTTTGCGCGTGGGAGAACGCGAGGGCGAAGGTGCGCGCCGGCGAGCTCGGGTCGTGGTACTTCTGGGCGAGCGCGAGCGCCGTGTCGCGGGACAGCGCCATGCCCGTGGCGAACGAGAGTCGCACGAAGCCGCCGGGCGCGAGCCGGATGCGCTGGCGCAGGCTCACGACGGGATCGAGCACGACGCCTGTCGTGCCGGAGAGCGACCGGCCGTCGAGCGCCTGGGGGTCGTCCACCCCGCGCCCGCGGCCCAGGAAGCGCGCGCGGTCGGTCTCCCACTCGAGCGGGCCCTGGGTTCGCCCTTCGAGGCTCAGGACGTGCACCGCCCAGAGTCCGGGCTCGTCGGACGCGCGCGGCCGGCGACCGCACAGGAGCGCCGTCCGCTCCGCGAGGTACTCGGTCTCGACGAACAGCTTCCCGAAGGCCGGGTGGGCCAGGTCGTCGGCCGCGGGCGCCAGGACGATCTCGGCGTAGCTCGTGACCTCGATCTCGCGCGGCCGATCGCACTGGTTGGTCACGGCCAGCCGCCGGACCTCCACGTCGTCCTCGGTGGAGACCGCGACGTCGAGCAGCGTGGCAATGCCGTCGTGGCGGCGGCTGAAGCTCGCCTTCTCGGCGAGGAACGTGACCAGGTAGTCCTCCGCCTCGCCGCCCGCCGGGTGCAGCGTCGGCGACCACACCGCTCCGCTGCGCACGTCCCGCAGGTACAGGAACTGGCTTCCCGGGTCGCGCGTGGCGTCCTCGCGGTAGCGCGTCACGACACGACCCCGGCAGAAGCTGGCGCCGCCGCCGGCGTTCGTCACGACGGTGGTGTAGCTGCCGTTGGACAGGAACTGGGCGTGCGGCCAGAGCGTGTGCGGGGAGCGGAAGCGGCGCACGGCCTGCGCGGACGCCGGAGCCTTCGCGCGCGTCTCCTCCACGGGACGGGGCTGGGTGATCGCCGCCGCCCGCGGCACCCGCTCCTGCAGCAGCAGCTCCGTCGCGCGCACGCGTGGATCGGCGTGGAAGCGCCGGGTCATGGGATCGCCGAGCAGCACGTTGGCGAACGCGACGAGCGACATGCCCTGGTGATGCGCCATGAAGGCCCGAACCACCACTCCCGCGGCGGCGGCGCTGGCTTCGCCCGCGGCGAGCCCGTCGAGCGCCTCGTGCGTGTAGTCGATCGCCTCGTAGAAGCCGTAGCGTCCCGTGCGCCCTTCGGCCTGGAGGCGCCGCAGGTTGCGCACGGCGAGCCGTGGCTCGACGAGCGCGGCGAGCGCGGTGGCGTAGGGCGCCACGACCAGCTCGTCGGCCAGGCCGCGCTTCAGCCCCAGGCCGGGCACGCCGAAGGCCTTGTATTGGTAGTTGCCGTGGCGATCCGTGATGTTGTAGGCGCACTCCGAGATGCCCCAGGGCACGGCCCGCTCGCTCGCGTACTCGGCCTGGCGGCGCACGGCCATGCGACAGCTCCGGTCGAGCAGCGTCTCCGGATAGCTGCGCATGAACAGGAGCGGCATCAGGTACTCGAAGGCGGTGCCGCTCCAGGACAGGAGGGTCGGCGTGCCTTCGACGCTCGTGACCAGCCGCCCCAGGTGGAACCAATGCGTCTCGGGCAGCTCGCCGCGCGCGATCGCGATGAAGCTCGCGAGGCGCGCCTCCGAGGCGAGCAGGTCGTAGTACGAGGAGTCGAGTCGGCCGGGCCCCTCGGCGTCGGCCAGGCGGAAGCCGATCGAGAGGATCCGGCGCTGCGGGTCGTACAGGAAGCGGAAGCTCATCGCGTCCGCGAAGGCCGCGCTGCGCGCCGCGAGCTCCGGCAAGCCCGCCTCGCGGAGTCCCTCGGCGAGCGTCATCAAAGCACCCGCCAGGTTCCCGCTGTCGACGGTCGAGACGTAGCGGGGCATGAGCGGCGCCAGGCTCCGGGTGTCGTACCAGTTGAGCAGGTGCCCCTCGTGCCGCTCCAGGCCTTCGATCGTCGTGAGCGTCCGGTCGACGCGACGGGCCAGCTCGTCCTTGGCGATGAGACCGAGGTCGTGGGCGGCGAGGGTCGCGACGAGCCCCATCCCGATGTTCGTGGGCGAGGTGCGGTGGGCGACGCGGGGCTCGGGCGTCTCCTGGAAGTTGTCGGCCGGCAGGCCGTTGTCCTCGGGGCCCATGAAGTCCACGAAGTAGCGCCAGGTGTCGCGGGCGAACCCCTCGACGAGGGCGCGGTCCTCGGGAGCGAGCTCCAGCCGCGGCTCCGGCACGGCTCGGCTCAGGGCGTGGGCCACGAGCGGGGCGACCGCCCACAGCAGCAGGACGGGCACGGCCGCGCCCAGGGCCTCGGGGCGCAGCGCGGCGACGAGCGCCAGCCCGAGGGCGGCGATCAGGGGGCTCGCGAGCATCGCCTTGACGAAGGCGCCCGCGCCGTCGCGATGTCGTGCACGCTCGGCGCTCGCCGCGGCCGTCTCCCACTCCAGCAGGCGGCGCCTGGTGGCCGCCAGCCGGACGAGGGTCACTCCGATCGCGTGCAGGCTCTCCCAGGCGTGGCTCGCGAGAAACAGGAGCTGCAAGCCCGCCTGCGCCAGCGCCGTCTGAGCGTCCTCGCTCACGGCGCGCAGGAACACGCGCCACGGCTGCTGCGGCGGCGGGCCGCCGATCGCCTTGAGCGCCAGCGGATAGAGGTTGAACGCCAAGGCACTCACGACCGCGGCGGTCCAGAGCCAGGCGCTGCCGGGCAGGATCGTCCAGGCCGCAAGCAGCAGCGCCAGGCTCGCCGGCGCCATCAGGCTCCGTCTCAGGTTGTCGAGGATCTTGAAACGCGAGATGAGCGGCAGGCGGTTGCGGCGCGGGCCGGAGCGCGTCGGGACGACCGGGAACAGCCACCACAGGATCTGCCAGTCGCCACGCACCCAGCGGTGCTGGCGGCGCGCGTGGGCGAGGACGCTCGAGGGGTAGTCGTCCACGAGCTCGACGTCGGTGACGAGCGCCGTGCGCGCGTACAGCCCCTCGAACAGGTCGTGCGAGAGAAGCGCGTTCTCGGGAACGCGGCCCTCGAGCGCCGTGACGAAGGCGTCCACGTCGTAGAGCCCCTTGCCGGTGAAGATCCCTTCGCCGAACACGTCCTGGTAGGTGTCCGAGACCGCGGTCGTGTAGGGGTCGACGCCCGTGTGCCCGGCGTAGAGCCGCGCGAACAGCGACCCCGCGGCGCTCGCCATCGTCACGCTCACCCTGGGCTGCAGGATCCCGTAGCCTTCGCTCACCCGGCCGAGGCGCTCGTCGAAGCGAGGCTGGTGGAGCGGGTGGGCGGCGATGCCGATCAGCTTCTTCGCGGCGTCGCGAGGCAGGCGGGTGTCGGAGTCGAGCGTGATGCAGTAGCGCACGGCGGGGAAGACGGAGGCGTCGCCCGCCAGGACCGAGAAGCTCGTGTCCTTGGCCCCGCGCAGGAGCCGGTTCCACTCCTCGATCTTGCCGCGCTTGCGCTCCCAGCCCATCCACACGCCCTCGCGGGCGTTCCATTGCCGCGGGCGGTGGACGAGGTAGAAGCGGTCCGAGGACCCCTCGGAGTGGCGCGCGTTGAGCGCCTCGATGCCCGCGCGGGCGGCGTCCAGGATCGCGGCGTCGCGCGGCATCTCGCGGGCGGGGGCGTCCGTAAAGTCGCCGAGGATCGCGAAGTGGACACGCGCGTCCAGGTTGCCGAGCGCCAGCACCTCCAGATGCGCGACGAGCTCGTGCACCCTCTCCACGCTCGGCAAGAGCGTCGGCACGACCACCATCGTCCGCGCCCGCTCGGGCACGCCGCCCAGGAAGTCGAGACGCGGCAGACGCCGCGGCGGGGCGAGGCGGACACACAGGCCCTGGACCACTGCGATCGCGACGTCGCTCGCCGGCAGCAGCAGCAGCAGCGCCACCCAGGCGAGCAGCCAGCCGGACTCGCTGTGCCGACTCGCGTAGACGAGGCCCAGGCCGACCAGCGGGGCGGTGAGCAACCCGATCGCCCCGAGATAGGCCGCGCTGGCGTGGGCGAAGGCGAAGCGTCGCACGCGCCGCAGCAGGCTCGGCCGGTGCGCCACGTCGCCCTCGAGGTCGGCGCGACCCCTGCCGATCAAGTGGTGGCCGACGTGCAACGCGCTGCCGCTGGCTCCGCTCTCGGCGGCCTGGCGAGCGCTCTCGACGGTCCGCAGCGCCACCCGCAGCTCTCCCTCGCCGGTGCCGTCGGCCAGGTCCTCGACGGCCTGCCGGTAGCGGTCGCGGCTCAGGAAGTCCATGGCGCCGTAGACGCCGGCCGGGTCGCGTTGCAGCACGCCCTCCACCAGGCTCACCGACTCGAAGTACTGGCTCCAGTCGAGCGCCGAGCACAGCCGCAGGCTGGTGATGACGTTCGCCACGGAGACCTGCGCCGCCGCCTGTCGCTGATGCTCGCCGCGGATGGCGTCCTCCGCGGCCGTCCGCCGCGCGACGAGGAGTGCGTTCACGGCGTCGCGAACGGCCGCGAGCCGAGGGCCGTACTCCCGGACGCGCTGCAGCAGCTGCACCACGAACGCGGAGTGGATCTCCGGCGGGAGCCGCGGCGCGCGCCCGTGCCCGGCGGCGTCGATCCTCGCGACGTAGTCGTCGGCCGCGCGCCGCGCCTCGCGTGCCTCGGTCGTCTCCTCCGCCAGGCGGCGCAGGTTCTCGATCAGCCCCAGCTTGAGCATGCTCGGCCACGCCCACAGCTCGCCGATCGTGAGGGGCGCGACCGTCTGGTAGCTCCTCAGGAAGCGGAGCAGCTGCTGGCGGTCGAGGCGGCTGTCGCTGTGGCGGATCAGCTCGATGGCCATGGCATGGACGCGCGCAACGCCTCCGCTCCCGCGGGCGGCGAGCTTGGGCAGCTCGCGGTAGTAGCCGCGCGGCAGGTTCTGGCGCACGTCGCGGATCTCGGAGGCGACCAGGTGGTAGTTGTCGAGCAGCCACTCGGCCGCCGGCGTCACGAACTCCCCCCGGTGCACCTCCTCGGCCATGCTCAGGTAAGCCTGGCGCAGCACGCGCGCGTTCGAGGCGAAGCGCGGGTACGGGTCGCGCGTGTCGCGGCGCGGCGAGGGATCCACGGTGAGACGCGCCGCGAGCGCCTTGGCCCGCTCCTCGAGCCGCTCGACGCTCAGCAGCTCGTCCCGAAGCGGCCGTTCGGGCGTGGGGACGCGACGCCGCCACGGTCTCAGGGTTCCCTCACGGGCGGATGGGCGATGCGGATCGCTGGCGGGCGGCGCCGTCGACCGCCACGGCGGCCACGAGCAGCGCCAGGCGCGCGGCACAACGGCCGGCGGCCGTCTCCTTGCGGTCGGCGATCGCCTCGGCGCGGAGCACGCGCCCCGACTGCATGCGCGCCTCGACGCTGCAGCGCTGATCGACCCCGCCGAGGGGGTTTTGCGACTCGCTGAGGCGCGCCTTGACGCTGTGAAGCTCCGGCTCGAAGCGGCTCATCGCGAGGCGCAGGCGCCGTCGTATCTCGCTGCGACGGGCCTTGGTGAGGACGCAGCCCGCGCACGCGACGTCGATCCTCAAGTTCGCGGCGGCATGGTGTCAGCTCCCGCAGCTCCACACGGAGTCTAGGGACTCACGCCCATGGCGGTCCAATACCTGTTCGCACGCCATCCCATAGGCGAGCTTCGATGTGTCGTCGACCCGGGATTTGAGAGGCCGGGAAGTCGACGGCATGGCCGCTCGCA
>Ga0335076_10005932_pt1 | contig 12327 bp, 13 predicted proteins | sample Lox_Sample_25_FD_206717 | JGI IMG/M metagenome (GOLD analysis project Ga0335076, IMG submission 206717) | Soil microbial communities from Loxahatchee National Wildlife Refuge, Florida, United States - Lox_Sample_2.5 | ecosystem: Environmental > Terrestrial > Soil > Wetlands | place: USA...
GGACCCGTCAATACAGGCCGAAATCAAGACCGAAACGGACGATGGCCGAATCAAAGTGGCGCAAACTCCCACCATGATCGTGATCCGCAGCATGCGGCAGTATCGATTTGTCGGCAGCCCGAACTACGATCTCTTCAGCGGATTCCTCAACGACCTTCTCAAAAGATGACTTTCCTGCAAAGCATTTTCCGGCAGAACACAGCGTGGCGTTGGACCTCGCTGGTGCTGCGCGTCCTTCTGGGCGTCGTGTTCGCCTACAGCGCCTACGCCAAGTTGAGCGAGCCTTGGCGCATTTTCGCGATGGACATCGAGGCTTACAAGCTGGTGACCAACCTCTTTTTGGTGGAACTCATCGCGCGCGGACTGCCCTGGTTCGAACTGCTATTGGGATTGTGGCTGATCAGCGGATTCTGGCTGCGCGGATCGGCCACCATTTGCGCGCTGCTGCTGACGTTCTTTATCGGCATGATGGTTTGGGCACAAATCAACAAACTCGGCATCAATTGCGGCTGCTTCGGGTCCGGGGAAAAAATTTCCTGGCTGACCCAGCTCCGTGATGGCAGTCTTTTGGTCGCGGCCCTGGTGCTGGCCGCGTGGAGCCATCTGAGCCGCCGTAGCCCCCAGCCGCCACCGGCTGCTCCTACTCCCGCGTAATCCCCAAACGTGACGCCTCGTACCGTGGCGACTCGCACAGTGGCCGGGCGGTTGCAACGTTACCGCCCAGGAGGCTGATTCATGCGACGTTGGGCTACGTTACTTCTTGCGGTGGCGCCGGTAGTGTTCGGCGCGGAGCGTGCGACAGAACGCCTGCAGGACACCGCCGACGTGTTCCGAGACATCATGGCGACGCCAGACAAGGGCATTCCACGCGACTTGATCGAAAAATCGCGGTGTATCGTGATTGTCCCCGGGTTGAAGAAGGGCGCGTTCGTGGTGGGTGTCGAGTTGGGAAAAGGTTTCATCTCCTGCCGTGAAGCGAATGGCAACTGGTCAGCGCCGGGCGCCGTTCGGGTGGAGGGAGGGAGCGTCGGGTTTCAGATCGGAGGATCCGATACCGACGTGGTGATGCTGGTGATGAACAATCGCGGCGCTGAAAAACTGCTCCGCAGCCAGTTCACGTTGGGAGCGGAAGGCGAAATAGCCGCCGGACCGGTAGGCCGTGACGCTTCGGCGGAGACCGATGCCGAAATGCGCGCGGAAATTCTTTCCTGGTCGCGGACGCACGGAGTCTTCGCCGGGCTCGCGCTCAAGGGCGCGACGCTGCGGACCGATGAGGATGCCAATGCCGAGCTCTACGGCCGGAAGATGGATAACAAACAGATCGTCGACAGCAGAATGGCGCCGCCACCCGCCGCGGGCCGCCTGATCGAGATGCTGAGCCGCTATCCGCAGCACGTGTAGCTCTCGCCGTACCACCCGGCGCCCGGAAGGCCGCGGCCCACGCTGGAGGTGCGCCATGCGCCGGATAGGAGAGAGGATCGCAGATTGCCGTCCCCATCTCCGCCGGGCGCCCGGGAAAAAACCAAGGAGGCATTTATGTTATGGACACTGTTCGTGGTTTTGCTGATTTTGTGGTTGCTGGGAATGGTGACGTCCTACACCTTCGCCGGCTTGATTCACATCCTGCTGGTAATCGCGCTCGTGATTCTGCTGGTCCAGTTAATTACGGGCCGGCGTGCGATCTGACAGACCGACAGAACCAGTCAGGTGTGCGGAAGGGGGCGGTTTCGGCCGCCCCCTTTTCTTTGTCAGGCGTGCCCACCACCGCCAAATGATTTCTCAGGCGCCTTCATTTGCGCGGCCCACTCGTCGGCCATCCTTTGTGCTTCCTCTTTCGCAATGCCGTACCGTTCCTGCACCTTGCCGATGAACTTATCCCGCTGGCCGGCGATCACAGTGAGGTCATCATCCGTCAGCTTGCCCCAGCGCTCGCGAAGCGCGCCCTTCAATTGCTTCCAGTTTCCGCCTATTTGGTCCCAATTCATTGGTTATGACTCCTATTACCAAATTCCGTGAGCGAACTTGCGTTGCGCACGGTGCAGAAATTGGTGCAGGTGACATACCGATGGACGCGGACACACCGGGATCAATCGATTCTGTGCGAGATCCTACCGCTGCGTCCAACATCGCGGCTCAGAGTCTGTTCGAGTGTGAACAGGATCGGCTTTCCGTTGGAACGAACAAGGCAATCAGGGCCGCACGGGCGATCCTGGTTTCCCTTCGTTCCGATCATCATCGTGGAATTCCCTGCCCTGAGGCAAGTCTGAAAATGAGTCCGGAGCATCTGCCCGCCGCTCCGTTGCGGCACTACTTCGGTTGGAACACGAGGTTGACGTCCATCACGTGATCGCCGATACCCTTCTGCTCCGTGGCATCGTACTTGCGAAAACGGCGAAAGTCGACCGTGCGAGAGAATGCCTGTAAGAAGTCGTTCGGATACGCGTAGTCGTAGGGATCGCCTGGCTTCGCCTTCCAAAGGCCTCTCGCCTTCGATTCGAGTTCGGGATTCAGCCCGATGAAATGAACTTCTCCAAAATGGTACAGTGGACCCTTTGCCAGCCGGATCCTCAGATTCAGCAGGCGCGCTGCGTCGTCATAAGAGCGATCGGGGGAAGCGGCGGCTTCGAAAAAGCCGGTTCGTTTGACAATCTTCTCCATCTCCCAAATGCCGTTTTGAATCATTCTCCAGTTCGCCAGTTTTCCACCTGGAAATTTGGCGGCGGAAAGCATGGCATCGACCGGCAGATCGTCTCCGACGATCTCGACGTTTCCCAACTGGTAGGCCGGCCCTTCCGCGATCGCCACGCTCACGGAAACTCCCGCGTCCGACCACTGCGGACGCCCTGGCGTGAATTGCACACGGTAGAACCCATGCTCCTCATAAACGGGGCGCAGGTTCAGTTCAAGAGCAGATGCGAACCTTCTATCTGTATATTCCGAATTTGCCACTACCTTGTTCAATACCGGGCTCAGTTCACCGGCCGCAACTGCCTGGTTACCCGTGAAGACAACCGACTGAGTGCGGGGCAAAACTTCAGGCTGGAATGACAGGCTCATTCTCCGCGTTCTGAAATCGGTTTCCATCCGGACTGTCATGTGCTGCCCGCGCATCGCGCCTCCGATGTGCCGCTCGAGTTCCAAGGCCAGGAACTGTTGCGCGCCGTCAGTCTGCGGCACCTGCCGCTGGAACCGCTGGAATTTCGTCGACAGCCACAGCCAGGCTTCATTTTCATCGGCACCCGGCACGTCAATAGTGGCAGCCACCAGGGGAGTCTGGTCGGTCAAAGTCAGGGTCAAGGCGTACCCGTTCTTTTTGCCGGGCGCGTAGCGGTACGCGATCGAACTGAAAAGACCGCTCTCCTGGAGCTTCTTGCATGCCCGCTTGATGCCGGATTCGTCAATGGGCGCCGCCGCACGCAGCCCGGAGATCTCGAGGACGACAGGCCGGGGGATAGAGGTGCCGTCGATGGCGATGGATTCGAGAAGATGGCCGGCATCCTGCGATACCGCCGGTCTCGCACACAGAGCAGCCAATAGTAGGAGATTCCATAGTCTCATCTGATCGTCGATTGTAACGGACAGATCCGTGCGAGCGTCGCCGGTCATCCGGTAATCGCGGCCGCTAGTGAGAAGTTCCCGCCGTCCGCTTCGATTTCCGCCAGCGCGCGTTGCGAACCGTCAATGCTGAGCGATTGGATGGCGTCCGTGACCACGGTCACCGGCTTCCCCGTCTTCAACAGCCCGCGCACGGCATGCAGCACGCAGACCTCCGTGACTACGCCATACACGACGAATCGCCCGGCGTGAAGCAAGGCGAGCAGGCGCGGGATGGTCCTGGTCTGGAAAACATCCACGCTCTGCTTCTCGACGACGATCTGCTGGGCGCCGGCTATGTCGAAAGCGTCATCGCGGTTGGGAATTACGATGCGCCGCTCCAGAAGCGTCTCGTCCGGCTTGTGTTGGCCGAGCGTACCGGCCACGCAGTGCGGCGGCCAGGAGCGAAATTCCGGATCATTTTCGGCGTGCGCATCCATGGTCGAGACCAGCGGAATGCCATTGGCCGCGGCAAAGCGGTTCAGGCGCGAAACCGTGCCGATAATCCGCTCGGCGCCGGGCACGGAAAGCGCCCCGGACGGCAACAGAAAATCGAACTGTGTATCGATATCGAAGAATGCGGTCAACATCCCAGCAGGTTGCGGCGGGTCCGCTCCGTCAGCTCGCGGAGCTCGCGGCTGTCGATGACCGGCCACGGCTCCCCCACTTCCAATTGTCGCAAGTGCCCGGGCAGGGCGGCGATCGACGCCGATGCCCGCGCCCGCGCGGCTTCCAGGCCGGGCAGCGGCTCGACGAGCTTGCCGCCGAGGATCACCGGACGGAGCAGCGCCTCACCGCGTCCGCATTCACCGGAGCGCGCCACCACGTCGCGCGCTACGTCGCGAAACACCTGCTTCGAGCCCGGCCGCGAGCCTTTGTCCGCGCTGTACTTCGCCGCGAAGCGCTTGATGCCGCTGATCTCCAGCTCGACCAGTTTATACGTCGCGCTCAGATTCGGCGCATCCGCCGACGTGGCCAACTGCGTACCCACGCCGAAAGCATCGATGGGCGCGCCTTCCCGTACCAGCTTGCGGACGCGGTATTCGTCAAGGTCGCCCGAGACCATAATCCTGGCGTCCGTCAGCCCGGCGCCGTCCAGAATCCCGCGGACTTCGCGCGAGAGCGTCGAGAAATCGCCGCTATCCAGCCGGACGCCCCATAGGGGCTTGCCGGCCTCGGCGGCACGCCGTGCACCCTCGGTGGAGTTATAAGTATCGATCAACTGCACGGTGTGGTCGCCGAGCACGCCCTGCAATTTGCGGAACGCCCCCATCTCGCACGGAAACGACATGATCCAGGAATGCGCGGCGGTTCCAGTCACCGGGATGCCGTATCGAAATCCGGCCAGTGTGTTGCTGGTGGAAGCGCAGCCGCCGATGTACGCCGCGCGCGCCCCGAGCACGCCGGCCTCGGCCGTATGGGCCCGGCGGGTGCCGAATTCCGCGACCGGCCGCCCTTCGGCAGCCTGGACGAAGCGCGCCGCCTTACTGGCGATCAGCGTAGGAAAAGCCGCCGCCGCGAGCACATATGTCTCCGGAATCTGCGCTTCGATGATGGGGGCGCGGATGGTCATCATCGGCTCGGTCGCAAACAACGGTGTGCCCTCGGGGACGGAAAAAAGATCGCCGGTGAAACGGAAATTCCGCAGATAGTCGAAGAACTCCGGCGGGGCGAGGCGGAATTGATCCAGCGACCGGAGGTAGGCGATTTCCTCGGGTGTGAACGAGAGGTTGAGCAGGTAATCGACGACTTGCGGGAGCCCGGCGGCCAGGATGAAGTTTCGATTGGCCGGCAGGCGGCGGATTCCCAGCTCGAAAGTGGCGATCTCGCAGGTCTTCCCGGCGGCGAAGTAGCCCGCCGCCATGGTCAGCTCATAAAGATCCGTGAGAAGGCCGTTCATTGGGTAGCTATCAGCGGTCAGCTATCAGCCAGTACCCGGACCGACTGCCAGTCGGCCGCAGCTGCCAGCCTGCCCTACATTACTTTTTCTTAGGCGCCGCCGCCGGGGCCTGTTCTTTGATGCCGCTCGCGGCCGTCTGGACCTCTGCTACGGAACCCGCCGTCAATTGATAGATGCTCGGCTCGCCTTCGCGTTGCGCGAAATATTGATCCCCCTGTTTGCGGATGATCACCTTTTCGGGAGACTTGCCGCCGGCGGTGACCGTGCCCTCGAACACCGTATTGCCGCCGCCCGCGTCGACGAACTTGTCGGCGCTCAGATCGCGCAGTTTGTCGATGAGCGTCTGCACCGTGGAGTTGTCCATGGTTTTCGAGCCCGACATCCACTTGTCGCCGCTCTTGGTATAGGCCGACGCGGCGCCGTTGTTGACGATCTCCAGCTTGCTCGGATCGCTGAAGCCGAAATCGTACAGCTTTTTGTTGCGGAAATCGTCGAGGCCTTTGTTAACGGCGTCGCCGACATCGCCCGGAATCTTATAGACTCCGTCGACGACGGAGCTCTTGGCGTAGTAATCGTGATCTTTGGTCTGGTGGACTTCCAGGGTCTCGGTGCCGCTGACGTCGGTAATGGAAACCGAGGCGATCTTGGGAGCCTCGGCGAATTTCTTGGCCGCATCGGCGTCCGGCGAGGCCAGATCCATCTTGGCGTCCTTCAATTTCGAAATCAGGCTGTCGACGGAGCCGCTATCGGCCCGCAGCGGCTTCGGCTGCAGAATCTGCCACTGATTGTTGTTGTTCTTGCCGAATTGCACCGGCACGCCTTTGGCCGCCAGGTCGATGCGTGTGATCTTGTCCTGGTCGAAGTGCAGCAACCGCTTGTCGCGGAGGTCGTTGAGTCCTTTGTCGAGGCCGGTCTTCACGTAGGTCATGATGGTGTAGACCTTGCCGTCGCCACCGGCTTCTTTGGCATAGAACCCGGAATTGGTGGGCGTCTCGTCACCGATCTGCAGCTCGTTGGTCTTTCCGTCTTTGCGGACTACCGTCAGATCGAGCTGTGGAGACGCGAGCCCGTAATCCGCCAGGTTGGCGGGCTTGGCATCGATCAATTTGTCGGCGGCGACACCCGCCAGGCTCGACACCAGGGAGCTGGACGCGTCGGGATCGGCCTGGTACGGTTTGGGCTCGGTGATGGCCCACTTGCCGTTGTCGCGGCGCATGACGACAGTGTCCGCGCCCTTCTTGATGCGGATCTCCTGAAACTGATCCTCGGGGATGGTTTGCAGTTTAGTCGAGGTATCGGCGGCCGGCGGGGCCTTGCTCTTGGCCTCTTCCTTCTTGTTCGACCACAACCAGAGACCGCCGAATATGCCGAAAAGAACCAGCGCAACCAGAAGTCCCACCGGCTTCTTCATGGCCTTACCTCCGCTTCCACCAGGTGGCCAGACCGAAACTCACCACGCCCAGCGGAAAAATGAAGACGCACAGCCAGAACAACGTATTCTGCTTGGCCGGCGTGATGTCGAACTTCTGGTCCTCGGGCGACTTGGGAAGAATCGAGATCAGGTCTTCATCGTTCGACAACCAGTTGATGGAGTTCACAAACAGATCGCGATTGCCAAGCTGGCGGGAGCCCACGAACGGATTGGTGGCCCACTGCGATGTGCCGACCACGATGAATCGCCCTGGCCCGCCCGTCATCCGCCCCGCGGCCATCAACGTGAATGGACCCTTTTTCGCAGCCTTGGTATCGACATGACCGTCGGGGGAGATCTGCGTCACGGCAATGCTGTCGTCGGTGGTCTTGGCCAGTGGATCGATCGTCCAACCGGCGCCGGATTTCACATCGAGCGACCGCGCCAGTTCGAACGCTGTCATTTCGCGGCCCATCGGAGACGTAATCTGATGGCTTTCATACTGCATCACCACCGGAATCTCCGGACCGAACCCGAACAACTGCCCGATGCCGCTGGAATCCAGCACCAGGTCCTTATTCACGGTGACGCCCCAGCCTGTCAGGACCGAAGCCAGCGCCGCATTCTCCGCCGCGGCATCCTGGCGGCCGATGCGAATCACGTTATCCAGCATGAACATGCCACGGCCGCCCTTGTCGACGTAGGATTTGATGGCGTCGACCACCGGTTGCGGGTAGTCTTCCTGCGGCCCGCCGGACACCAACACCGTGCAATCGGACGGCACCGTCACATTGGCCGGAGCGGCCTGCTTGCCGATGGCTACGGTGCCTCCAGCCGCCGGAGCTTCCGGTTTGAACGAAATCGAGCGGCTCTTGTAGTTGTCGCGATCCAGCAGTGCCTTCAGAACCGAAAACCCGTTGCGGTCCTGGTCGTCGATGCTGTGTTCGCCGAATCCATTTACGAAGCAGACGTTGCGTTCCCCCGTCTTGGTGGCGCGGATGAGCGCTCCGGTAATCTCCTCTTCGGTGAGGCTCTTGGCGCCTTCGCGGCGGCCGCCGACATCCACGATCACGGGCGAATCGGAGCGGTATCCGGCGGCTTTGGCCTTGGTTGGGTTCTTGTCGGGCGCGAGGTACTGAGTGTGGATCTTGGGCGACAGATTGGAGTATTGGTCCAGCATATCGCGGCCGCTCTTGAACGAATCTTCACTGCCGAAGTACGTCAGGGTTGCGTCCTGTTTCAGATTCTTGACCACCTTGATAGTCTGGTCGGACAGGCTGAACTGCTTGTTCTTGGTGGAATCGAAAGATTTGTCGTAGCGGTTGGCGAGCACGTTCATCGCCGTCAGCACGCCGAGAATCACCAGGATATAGACGCTGGCGTAGGCCGCGTATTTGGTTTGTCGTTTCTTCATCCAATCGGACGGCATGTTACGACCTCCACCGCAGCGATTCCATGGATCGCGCCGTAATGAACAGTGTGAAGAAAATCATCGTGAGATAGAAGGTGGCGTCTTTTAAGTCGATCACGCCTTTGGCGAAGTTATCGAAGTGAGTCACAATCGACAGGTAGTTCAACACCTGGTTGACCGGGCTGGCGGAGAACGACGTGAACCAGCTCAGCAGCCACAGGATGAGGCAGACGAAAAACGTGGCGCCGCCGGCCACTACCTGGCTTTTGGTGAGGCTGGAGATGAACGCTCCGATTCCCAGCAGGACACCGCCCTGGCTTGCCCCAGAAATACAGGAACATGATGTTTAGCACGGACATGCCCAGCATGGACATGTAGAGCAGCATGGCGCCCAGCCACTTGCCGAGGATGATTTCGGCGTCGTACACCGGCGACGTCAGCAGCAGTTCCATGGTGCCCGAGCCTTTTTCTTCGGCGAACAGCCGCATGGTGATGAGCGGCAGCACGAACAGCGAGATGGTGCTGGCAAAACCAAGCAGCGGCCGGATCACCTGATCGTTCAGGTTGAGAGGCTGGCCTTGCATTTGCATCTGCACGGCCATCTGCGACAACTCTCGGATGGTGGGGTAGAACACCAGTGCGCCGAACAGGAAGGAGAAGAGTCCCAGCACCGCGTACGCAATCGGTGACGCGAAATAGGCCTTCATTTCCTTGGCGCAGATCAGCCAGATATTTCTCATTGTTTCTTCTCTCCCTCGGCGGCGGCCTTCTGCCCGGATTTGGATTCGTCCTTCTTGTCCTTGTCGGCTTTCTTTTCGTCCTTCTTCTCGGCGGAAGTCAGTTGCAGGAAGATTTCTTCCAGGCTCATGGCTACCGACCGCAGTTCGCTCAAATTCCAGCCGGCCTGCACCACCGTGCGCGCCAGGTCGGCGCGGATGTGGCGGCCTTGCAGACTCTCCACTTCAAAAACCAGGTGACCGTCCTTGGGCGCCTTGGCCACCACCCGGCTCACGCCGGAAACCTGTTCGAGGCGCGTCTGCACATCGGTCTCCGAGGGCTGCCCCTGGCCGCTCTCCACTTCCAGCGAGATGGCCTCCGACCCCCGCAACCGGTTGGTGAGATTGGCCACCGAATCGATGGCCGCCAGCTTACCGTGGCTGATAATGATTACGCGCTCGCAGGAATGCTCCACTTCGCTCAGAATGTGGGTGCTGAGGATGATGGTGTGGTCGCCCGCCAGCGCCTTCAGCAGCGTGCGGATTTCGATAATCTGCTTGGGGTCGAGACCGCTGGTGGGCTCGTCGAGGATCAGCACGTCGGGATTATGAATAATCGCCTGCGCGATCCCCACGCGCTGCCGGTAGCCTTTCGACAGCTTGCCGATCAGCCGTTTGCGCACGTCGCCGAGGGCGCATTTTTGTGTGACATCGTCCACCCGGCTTTTGATATTGGACGAGGCAATACCCTTCAGTTTCCCGGTGAACGCCAGGTACTCGTCGACTTCCATTTCCGGGTACACCGGCGGTGTCTCCGGCAGGTAGCCGATGCGCTTTTTCACTTCGTGCGGATTTTCCAGCACATCAAAACCGGCCACGTTGGCGGTTCCCGAAGTGGGCGGCAAAAAGCAGGTCAGGACGCGCATGGTGGTGGTTTTCCCCGCCCCGTTTGGTCCCAGAAATCCTACGATTTGCCCTTTTTCCACCTCGAAGGAGATATTATCCACAGCGACGGTGCGTGCGTATCGCTTGGTGAGTCCTTCAACTTTGATCATATGGTTGGATCCAGGAGAGAGTTTGAAACCCAGAAAAATAGCGACGTATCACGATACGTAACAGTTACCATTTGGGCACGAGTCCACCGCATCGAATGATGCGGCGATTGCGTTTTCGCGTTGACTTTCCATAATACTACAAGCGCATTGTGGGGCCGGTTGCCAACCGGCGGACCGATTGCCACTCGCTCCAGGCGAGCGGCGATCGCCTTGTGGTCGGCAAGCGCGGGTGGACTCACTCCGCGCGGGAGTTGACTCCGGCGCCTCTTGTCGGAATCGCCTACTCATCGCAGCCACAATTCCGCCCCGCGCTGCAGCGCCGCCGCGCCCACCGCGCCTGCCGCGGCCGATAGAAACGCCGGTCGCGCGCCGCGCCGCCTCCATTCCTCATGTACCGCATGACCTCCAAGAAATACCAGCCATCCGCTGGCCAATCCGAGCGGCACAATCGTCCAGCCGCTGCCGAGCCGCGGAGCCATCCACAATCCCGCGCCACCTCCGGCCAACGTAGTTCCTTCCGCCAGCAGGCACCAACCGAACGCCGACGCACGGGATTTCACCGACGCCCGCAAAATCCCGCCCAGCGCCACGCCTTCCGGCAGCTTATGCAGTCCGATGGCGATCGGCACCGCCAGCCGCAGCCCCGGCGCCGCGAGTTGCGCCGTCGCGATCATCCAGCCGTCGAGGAAGCTGTGCATCGCAGCCGCGGCGATCAGCGGCAGTGCGAATCCGTGCAATTCGCTGGCGCAGGCGCCGTGATCGTGATCGTGCGAACAGGTGGGACAAACCGGATACGCATAGCGATTGATGGCGAACAGCAGCCCGTATCCCGCCAGCGCCAGCAGAATGCTCTCCGCGGCGCCGGCTTCGTCCGCCAGCTCCGGCAGCAGTCCAAACAGCGCCACGCCCAACAGCACTCCCGCGCTGAAGGGCACGGCCACGCGCGCGCGGTTACCCAGCGACGTCAGCCCGACTCCCAGCGCCGCGCCGGCGATTCCCACGCTCGCCGCCAGCATCGACAGACCGATTCCCGAACTCCAGCTAAATGGCAAGATCCTACTGTACCAAGGCAGACGCCACCCGTTGTGGCGCAAGCGCTCCTGCTTGCCGCGTGGAGACTCATTCCGGCGCTGGGGTTGCCCGCAACACCTGACAGCGCGTCGTCATGAGTGCCGACGCGGCAGGCACGAGTGCCCGCGCCACGGCAGGCGGGCTATTTCCCGGTGAAATTCACGATGCTATTGACGTCCGTCCGCTTGAAATCGCTGTTGGTGACATTCACCGAGACATGATTGGTGAAGAAGAATAGCGCCTGCACGGAAAACTCGCCGCCGAAACTGGAGGGGAACCAGACACCTTCAGCCAGACGCTGATAATGGACTGCGAATCCCTTGCCGCGTACATTCGTCCCCGGAAAGAGATGCATCGATAGATCAGCCTTCATTTCGAGCGGCTGAAATTCCTCGCTATCGATCCACAGCTCGCCCTTACAATAGCCCTGGTTGCCGGAAGCATCCTTGTTCTTATTCGGCCGGAACGTCACGCGATAGGCACTACGGCCGTCGTGAATTTCGGTTTTGGCAAGTTTGTATTGATAGAGGACCTGTTCCTCCGCCGTGAAGGGGAACAGTCCGCGCGGAACGCCGTCTTTTGTCTTGCCGAGCGCCACACTGAAAGAATCGCCCTCGCTCCCGAAGCCGGCCGACACGTGTTTGGAGTCGCTGGTGACGTCGATTTTCACCTGGCACTTGCCGTCGCCGTTATCCCGACTCACGAGCTTGCGCTCGATGCCTTGCGGCAGGGGCGTCACGGTGTATTCCCGCTGCTGCTCGCAGGTGGGCTTGCCGTTGGAGTGAAGCATGCGGACTGCTTCCTGCTGGCGGTATACAAACTGCTTCCGCGCCTCCACCGATTTCGCCTGGTTGTCGGCCACGCGACGCATTATTTCGTCGATTCTGCGGGGCTCGGCGAGCGCGGCGGAGGCAAGGAGGATGCAGGCGAGCGCCTTCATATAGGGAAATACGACGATAGCGCATCGCGGGGAGGCGGAAACTGAGCGGCGGAGCGGGATGCCAGGCTGACTGCCGGTCGGCCGCAGGCTGCCAGCCTGCCCTACAATAGAAGTACCGCACTCCCATGATCAGCACCGCAGAAGCGCTCGACCTCTTCCGCTCCAGCGACCTCATCGGCATCGGCATGGCCGCCGACGCCGTGCGCCGCCGCTGGCATCCGGAGAATGT
>Ga0335076_10005933_pt1 | contig 12327 bp, 8 predicted proteins | sample Lox_Sample_25_FD_206717 | JGI IMG/M metagenome (GOLD analysis project Ga0335076, IMG submission 206717) | Soil microbial communities from Loxahatchee National Wildlife Refuge, Florida, United States - Lox_Sample_2.5 | ecosystem: Environmental > Terrestrial > Soil > Wetlands | place: USA: Florida...
GTCGGCATACTTCCACAGCTCCGCTCCCATCACGTAATACGCCACACGCTTCTTCAGAAACTCCGGTTTCGCGCCCCCCTTCATCGTCCATCCATACCATTCCGCGTGCAGCTTGTTCAGGTCCAGGGCGCTCGCCTCGGCAAACTTCAACCCGCCCATTTCGCGTTTCGGCGTACGCGTTCCCGCGTGATCCCACGGCCCAATAATCAGGTAATGACTGGCCTTCGCCTCCGCTGATCCAAACTCCATATGCCGTTTGTAAAAGGTGAACGCGCCGGGCTGGTCGCCATCGTAGTGGCCGGTAATCGTCAGGATCGCCAGCGCTAGTTTCTTATATTGCTCCGGATTCGGCACCATCGCGTCGTAGTACGCGTCGGGGGTTGGATGTTGCAGCCATTTCTGAAAAATCGGCGACGAGTTTCCCACCGCCTTATCGTAGCCCTCGAACGCGCTGTGTGCCTGGTACATCCCCTTGGCCTTCGCTGTCCAGTATTCATCATTCCCGAACGTCTTTTCGTTCCCCGTGCGGCCACTTGTGAAGGTCAGCCACTGCATGTCGTAGGGATAGAAAATGTTGTATTGGAATGGAAAGTCCACGCCGGGATGCGCTGCCGCCGCAGGCACAATGGTCGCCAAGTGCGCGGGAAACTCTTTGGCTACCGACCACTGGTCAAATCCCGCATACGACCCGCCCCACATCGCCACTTTCCCATTGCAGTAGGACTGCTTCGCGAACCATTCCACCGCGTCGAAGCCGTCCTTGCCTTCGTTCACGAACGGCTCAAACTCCCCTTCCGAATTCCCCCGCCCGCGCACGTCCACCAGCACGTAGACAAGACCGTGCGCCGCAAAGTACATCGCGCGATCCGTATAGGAATCGCCAATGTACGGCGTGAACGTAAAAATCAGCGGCAGCGCTTCCTTCTGCCCGTGTGGCTGATAGACCGTCGCGTTCAACTTCACCCCGTCGCGCATGGGAATCTTTACTCCCCATGTCATATCCACTTCGGGCGACGCCTCGTGCCGCGCTCCCTCCTGAGCCAGGGCCGCCACGCTCGCTGCAAGAATCAGTGCCATCAACACAGTGCTACGCATCAGTCCCTTCCTCAAACCAGACATGATTTCTCCTCGGAAAAAATACTCAGGGCAATACTAACTCAGGATTGCTTGTCTTTGCGGTTTCAGTTTGCGGCGCCAGGCCTTGCCGCGGCCAGCCTTCGCGCCCTCAGCCGCAACACTTTCCTCTGATTCGCCTCCAGCACCTCGAACCGGAATCCTTCCAGGTCGATTTTGTCTCCCGGACTCGGTACCTTGCCCAACGCGTGACTCAGCAGTCCCGCCACCGTCGTCACCGTGTCATCCGAATGGTCGCCGAACTTTACATCGAGAAGTTTCTCGACGTCGGAAATCGCCATGCTCCCGCGCAATACCAGGCTTCCATCCGTCTCGCGTATCGCATCCGGGCTGGGTTGCCGCTCGCTGGCCCCGCTCTCGCCCACAATTTCTTCCACCAGATCTTCCACCGTAGCGATTCCGGCAACCGATCCGTGCTCGTCGATGACTACCGCCATCAGCTGCCCCTTTTGTCTCATCTCCCGCAGCAATTCCGATCCGACTTTGGTCTCCGGCACAAACAGGATCGGTTTGAGAATTTCCCTGACCTTGCGCTTCGGTAAATCCGTGTCGGCAATCTTCAGCAGGTCTTGTGCTTCCACCATGCCGATGATGTCGTCGAGGGTCTTTTCGTATACCACCATCTTCGCGAATTGCGTCTCCACGTACTTCGCGTGCATCTCTTCCAGCGTCGCGTCGGCCTGCAACGCCACCACCTCGGGCCGGGGCGTCATCACTTCGCGCACCCGTTTGTCGCTGAACTCCACCACCTGCTCGATCAAGTCCGCCTGCTCCGGCTCGATGATGCCTTCCTCTTCCGCCACTTCTACCAACGCCTCGATTCCCTCTTCCGTCCGCTGTTCCTGTGTCTGCTCCAGTTCCTTCTCGGAAATCCGCGCCAGCGACTCCGTCCCCTCCAGAAAAACTCTCACCGGCCATACCAGCAACATTGCCGCTCGAATCACCGGGATCAGCGGCAACAGCCATCGCCCCGTGGTGCGGTACAACAACATGTCCGGTACGAAGTGCATCAGGACGACGACTTCCAGCGAAAGGAAGACCAGGAACTGCAGCGCCGCTTCCCATTTCCCCGGCACCAGGTACACCACGCCCCGCGTCGTCTCCAACACCACAAACGCCAGCCAGAAATGCCCCAGGATGCGGAATGTTCTCCCGCCGCTCCTGCGGTTAATCCTCAGTTTTGGCTCGATTTCCGTTTCGAAAATGTCCAGATGCTCGTGGACGCGCCCGGTGGTCATGCGTCCCAACTCCCGGTAGATCAGCGTCAGGTAGGAGAAAATCGGCAGCCCCAGTGCCAGCACCAGCACGCTGCCCACGTATGCCCAGAGCAACATTACTCGAGCCTCAGCCGCCGACGTAGCTTCGCTTCCACTCGTTCCATCTCGCCGCGATCGCTTTCGTGATCATATCCCATTAAATGCAAAATCCCATGCAGCAGCAGGATGCGCATCTCTTCTGCCACGCTGCGGCCAAACCGCTTGCCGTTCCGCCGCGCCACCGCGGGTGCGATGGCAATGTCCCCTAGAAATTCCCTGCGCAGCACCCTGGCGGCGCTTCCCAGGCTCCTGGGCTTCGGCCGCTCTTCCCACGGAAAAGAGAGCACATCCGTCGTCTTTCGCTTCTTTCGGTAGGCCGTATTCAGCCCCTTCATTTCGCCGTCTGTGATGAGGCACACCGCCGCCGGCGGGTAAGTCAGTCCGATCTCGCGGCAGATCTCCCGGAAAAACCTGTCGAGCGATGCAACGTTTAGGGCCACCGCCTTCTGCCGATTCTCGGTCGCCAATGGCCCTCGTCTGGCTCGAGTCGCCCGGCCGCTTCTTCGCTTGTTTGCCATTTTCAACTAACTGCGCGGTGGCTCCGCCGTGGGTGGTTCGCCAACCTGCTCTTTCGCGGCGGCTTTTCCATTGCCGCCCCGCTGCGGTTGCGTGGCGTCGTGCTCTTCGTAGGCGCGAATGATCTGCTGCACCAGGTTGTGCCGCACCACGTCCTTCTCGCCGAATTGGATCACGCTGATTCCCGGTATCCGTCCGCAAATCTCCATCGCCTCCACCAGGCCGCTCTTCTTCCCCGCCGGTAAGTCGACCTGTGTTACGTCTCCGGTGATCACCGCCTTCGAGTTGAATCCCAGCCGCGTCAGGAACATTTTCATCTGTTCGCTGGTGGTATTCTGCGCTTCGTCCAGAATCACGAACGAATCGTTCAGCGTGCGTCCGCGCATGAACGCCAGTGGCGCCACTTCGATGATGCCCTTCTCCAGGAACCGCTCCAGCTTATCCGCGTCCAGCATGTCGTACAGCGCGTCGTAAAGAGGCCGCATGTACGGGTCGATCTTCTGTTGCAGCGTTCCCGGCAAAAATCCTAGCCGTTCCCCCGCCTCTACCGCCGGCCGCGCCAGGATGATGCGGTTCATCTGCTTGGTCAGCAGCGCGCTCACCGCCATCGCCACGGCAATGTACGTCTTTCCCGTTCCTCCCGGCCCGATGCCAAACGTCATGTCATGCGTTTCGATCTCTTCCATGTACCGCCGTTGGCTGGCGTTTTTCGGCGTGACGGACTTCTTCCCGAATGACCGCGTACGCCCATGTTCGAACATTCCCCGCGGAGACTCTTGCGGCTCCTCGGTCGCCACCCGCAGCAGTGCTTTCACCTCGGCGCTGGAAAGCGTCCTGCCGTGCCGCGTTACATGGTTGTACTCCTCCACGATCCGCACGGCTTGGTCCACCGCCTCTTGCTCGCCTTCGATGGTCAGCCGCGAGTCGTTCAAATGCGTCCGCACACGCAACGCATCTTCCAGCATTCGTATGTTTTCGTCGAGAGTTCCGAAGAAGGGTTCCAGTTTTCCGGTTATGTGTACAGTTCGCTTCATCCAGTTGGAAGCTTCAGATGGTGTCCGATACGGGTGGCCGATAGAATTCCTCCTGCAAATCTGCCGCTCTCGCGCATCAAACCGAAGAAACTACCTTCAAGCTAGCGCACACACGGTCACCGGTCAAGTTATACCCCTGTAACACGCGCGTTGCCCGCCACGCCGCTTCGCTGCCACGCCATCGCTGATTCGTGCCTTGCTCCACCTGTACTTGTTCCCGCATTTTTTGCGCGAAGGCCAGTATCGCGCGAATTACCTGTACTCTGGTACGCCCGAGCTATAGACGATGGAACTTGCATCCGCAAAAATTGGCTTCGTTAGCAAACTGTAATTCTTAGATAGGGCTCTGAGGGAGGCACCAAATGTTCTCATCTTCTAGACCGCTGCTCTTCGCTTTCGCCTTTTTGCTCGCCGCTCTGCCAGCCGTTGCGGCGGAAGAAAACGGCAGCAGCGTGGCACCATCCGCCGTGAACAGGGCTGTCGTGAAGTGCCCGGGAATCACCGGCGTTCCTATGACTTCTGATGCCGAGCAGTCTCTGCCGCTACAGCTCGTCGGAACTCTCAAGTGCGGCTCCAGCGTCGCCGTGCTCTCCGATACGGAAGGCTACACCGCCCAGGTTCGCACCGGTGACGGTAAAGAGGGCTTTGTTGCCCTGATGTATCTCGCACCGCGTGCCGAGACTCCCGCATCCGAAGCTCCGCTCACTCCAGCCGTCGCTACGCCTGTCAACGGCGTGGTACGCTGGCACGCCGGTGCGCCGGGTTGCGATGAATTCCTGAGCCACGGCCGCCATGTGGAATCCATCACCGCGAATGGCATTACCGTGCAGGTTTCTCTGCAGGACAGCGGCTGGAAATATCGCGCCAATGTGGCGATTTCGAACCAAACCACTTCCGTTATTGATGTGCAGCCCGGCATCATTACCCTGGACGAACTGGAGCCGTTGTTACGCGCTCTTCCCGCCACCGATGTCGAGAAGATTGCGCGCACCTCCACCCACCGGGTGCTCTGGACCTTGGCCGACGCGATTCCTTCACCCAGCGCCGTCTCTCACAATTCCTCAAAATCCAGCGCCGATCGGCTGGCCCATCGCTCGTCCCCAACCAGCGATTTCATGAACCCGCACATGACGCTGGCCTCCGCGCGCCCGGGCGCATTCGAACGTACCGAATCGGTCGATATCGAAAGCATTGCCTTGAAGCCCTTGCTCCTCAAGCCGCAACAGAACAACGCCGGCATCCTGTGGTTTGCCCGCGACGACCGCGCCCGCGAGTTGTCTCTCCGCGTTCCCGCTGGCGGGATCGTCTTTGACTTCTCCTTTGCGTTCGAAGATCGCAGTAAGTAGGCGCGGCAGCAGCAAAAAGGCCCGGCGCTCCCTCACGCCGGGCCTTCCCCTTTTTCGGGAGCCTGACATCCAGTTGTCGCTCTGTTAGTCCGCCGGCACGGCCCGGCTCTTGGCCCACTCCCGAATCGCCGTTATCTCTTCGGCGCGCGTCACACTGAGTGGCTGGGTCGACTGAATCTCACCGAGCACGATTTCCGTCGAAAGCTGCTGCTTCTTGCTGAACGCCGTATAAAGCCCCGCGGCAATCGCCTGTTCAATTTCCGCGCCCGAAAATCCCCCGCTCGCCGCCGCCAGCTTCGCCACGTCGAACCCGCTGCCATCTCGCCCGCGCTTCTTCAGGTGCAGGGTGAACAAAACCGCGCGCGTGGCCGGATCCGGCAGGTCCACGAAGAAAATCTCGTCGAATCGGCCCTTTCTCAGCATCTCCGGCGGCAAAATCGTTATGTTATTCGAGGTCGCCGCCAGAAAAACTCCGCTCTCGCGGTCCTGCATCCACGTCAGCAAGGTTGCCAGCAGCCGTTGCGACAGTCCCGCATCGGCATCCCCACTCGAGCCCGCCGAAGCAAACGCTTTCTCGATCTCATCGACCCACAACACCACCGGGGCCAATTTTTGCGCCAGATCCAGCGCCTTTCTCAGCCGCTTTTCGCTTTCCCCGACATACTTGTCGTACAGTGCGCCCGCGTCCAGTCGCGCCAGTTCGTATCCCCACTCTCCGGCCACCGCGCGGGCCGCCAGGCTCTTCCCGCAACCCTGCACCCCGGTGATCAGAATCCCTTTCGGCGGCACCAGCCCAAACCGCTGCCCTTCGGGTGTAAGCGCGCTTTTCCGTTTCGCAATCCAGTCCCGCAGACGATGCAAACCCGCCACGTCGCCGAAGGACGCTTCCCTCTTTACCGTCTCCAGCAATCCGTCCGTGTGCAGTGCTTGCCGCTTCGCTTCCAGCACATCGTCCAGCAGTCCCGCATCGGCTTTGCCCCGTGTCAACACGCACTGCCGCAGCACCCGCAACGACTCGTCTTCCGACAACCCCGCTAGATTCTTCGCTAATTGACCAATTGCCGCCACATCCAGGCTATTTGCTACGCCTTGCCCCGTGAGTTCCGCGAGCGTTCGCCTGACGCCTCCCACCAACTCTTCGGCCGATGGCAATCCCAGCTGATACGGCACCGCATCTGCGCTCAGTTCCGCGGGCAGCGCCAGCGACGCCCCCAAAATCACGATGGAGCGCCGCGCCGTCCGGCAACCGTCCGCCAGGTCCCGCAATCTCCGGCTGATGCGGTCGTTGTCGCAGTAGCGCGCAAAGTCCTTCAACAGAAAAATACCGTTGCCCTGCACCGTTCCGATATTCGTCAGTGCTTGTTCCGGCTGGTCGGAGTTGTACAACGCCGCGCCGCCGGCCCGGCCCAGTCCCGTCGTCACACTCCACACATAGAGCGGCACGTCCAGCTGCGACGCCACGCGCTCCAGCACCGCCTGAAACCTTTGCTCTTCGCCGGTTTCCACCGTGATGATGGGGTTTCGCGAATTAATCAGCAGCGTTAGTTGGTTCACCGCAGCGCTCGACGGCGCGCCCGCCGCAAGCGTGTTCGTTGACGTGTTTCCGGTCACCGGCACGCGCGAAACCGGTTTTACCTCGTTTGACAAAGTCTACTCCCACGCCTCAAACTAATAACTTCACCTAGAAGCCATCTCATAAATGCCTCAGGAGGATAACGGCACAAGCGAGCTGGACCATCCCGAGGAAATTCTCTGGGTAGTATTCCCAGCGAATGACGGTGCGACGAAAGTTATGAAGCCAAGCGAACAAGCGCTCGATCTTCCAACGACGGTGGTAACGACGCAGGCGGCGGCCGTCTTGCGTGGCGGGGGCTACGCGCACAAATTTGTGAGGGGCAATGAGTTGCACACCGTAGCGTTCCAGGATGCGCTGGTCCAACGGATCGCTGTCGTAAGCGCGGTCGCCGATCATCCGCTCGGGAGTTTCGAGGAGGAAGCGTTGGTCGAGCGTGGGTTCGACGAGTTTTGTTTCATGAGGCGAAGCGCTGGCCACGTGCACGGCGAAAGGAAGACCATGGCCGTCTGCGATGGCCATGATTTTGCTGCCTTTGCCGCGCTTTGTAGGGCCGACACAAGAGCCCCTTTTTTCGCCCCGCTGAAGCTGGCGTCGATGAAGGATTCGCTCAGATCGAGCTTCCCTCGGTCGCGTAAGTCCTCGGCAAGTGTTTGCAGCAGGCGGGTCAGCAGCCCGCTGCGCTGCCAGGATTGGAAACGTCGATGACAGGTTTGATAGGGCGGATAGCGACGCGGCAAATCGTGCCAAGGAGCACCCGTGCGTAATACCCAAAACACGCCGTTCAAAACCGCACGGGTGTCCTGCCAAGGCCTCCCGCGTCCATCGGCCCGTCGCTTCGGACGAAACAACGGTTCGAGAATCGCCCATTGGGCGTCGGTAATGTCCATGTTCTCGATTTACGCCATTCGCCATAAGTTTCAACTGTTCAGTACGTTCAAAGTGTTTATGAGATAACTTCTAGTCTTTCCGCACGGAAATTACGGATGCTGTGTACCGGTCGCCGCGCAAAACCGAGACGCTGTATTCAATTGGCGTCTCGCGGCTGTCGTAGGTGGTCTCTTTGATCAGCAGCACCGCGCTTCCCACAGCTGCTTGCAACACCTTCGCGTCTTCTTCATTCGCCGTTGCCGCGCCGATTACTTCTTCCGCCCAACGCAGCCGTCGTTTGTAGTTCTGTTCAAAGATACGATACAGAGACTGCCCTTCCAGGTCCTGCTTCTGAATCTCCGGGAAAATCGTTGCCGGCAAGTAGCTCGTAACCACAGCCACGGGCTCATTATCCACGTAGCGCAGTCTCTTGACGCAATACACTTTGCCGCCCTCACCCAGTTTCAGCGCCTGCGCCACGGCCGCGTCGGGCGTTCGCAGATCGAGCGACAGAACCTTGGCGGAGGGTTGCAGGCCGCGCCGCTTCATCTCTTCACTGAAGCCGCGCAATTCCTGGAAATTCCACGGTAGCTTTCCCGAGCCGACCACGGGACGCTTGCCTCGCGCGATGACCAGAAGTCCTTCCGAGCGAAGCTTCTGAAATGCCTGGCGAACCGGCATTTTACTGATCGCCAGCATGCGGGCCACTTCGCCTTCGGAATAGAAGGTCTGCCCCTGTACCAGCTTTTGCTCCTTGATTAGGGTGCGGATGTGCGTGGCGATTTGTTCGTAATAAGGTACGAAGCTGGCAACATCAAGCATCAATCGCAGCGACGGTGCCGCCTCTGGGGGAGGGGAACTCCGCGATTTTTGCACCGTAGTCATTTCGATCTGCCCAATGTAATACGTGAACAAAGTATATAACGTGTATAGGTCATGGGGAAGAGGGTTTTGCCGCGGGGACAACACCTCAGGAGGAAGGCAGACTAAGTATATTCGTGTCTATAAATTAATGGATAGGTCCACAGGTTGTCTCGCGTAAACCTTCCGAGCCGAATTTAGGCCTTGACAACAATTATACATATGATGTTATGTTGAGCCATCCTGCCGGGCACTCTTTTCCGGCCCCTGGATTCGGGGAGGTCCTCAGATGTTTCGCCGCCCATCGTGCATTGCCGTTCGTCGGTTCTTGCTTTTTCTATCGATCGGAATCTCGCTGTTCGGGTGCCGCGAATTGGTCGCGCAAGTTGAATCCGGCACGTTCGTCGGAACGGTGCGCGATTCGTCCGGAGCGGTTGTGACTGGCGCGAGCGTTACGGTCACCAGTGTCGAGACCAACGTTTCGCACCAGACCATCACCAACGAACAGGGCGACTACAACGTCAGCCACCTCAAGCCGGGCGTGTACATCGTCTCGGTCGAAGCCACGGGTTTCAAGACTGGGGTCGAGAAAAACGTCAAGCTCGACATCAATCAGGTTGTTCGCGTTGACGTCAATCTGGTGCCGGGCGTGGTCACCGAGCGCATAGAGGTTTCTACCGTCGAGCCCCTCGTCGAGTCGCAAACCTCTTCGATCGGACAAGTGATCGAACAGACCCAGGTTCACGAGTTACCCCTAAACGGACGCAACTTCCTCCAACTTGCGTATCTCAGCCCTGGTGTGAACCAGGGGCCTGCCGGGATCGTCCAGCAAGGTGGCATTCCGGAAAATGAGCGCGGCAATGGCGCGATTCAGGTGAATGGCCTGATGGCCACGAATAACAATTTCCTGTTGAACGGTTTCGACAACAATGAGCAGCAGATTGGTTTCGAAGTGCTTCAACCGCCCGTCGAAGCCATCGACGAATTCAAGGTGCAAACGAGCAACTTCGGCGCCGATATCGGCAAGGGCGGCGCCGTCGTCAACGTCGTCATCAAGTCAGGCTCCAACAATATTCATGGCAGCGCCTTTGAGTTTCTCCGCAATGCCGCCATGGACGCCAAGAACTTTTTCGACGATCCCAGCGCTCCCATCCCGCCCTTTAAGCAAAATCAGTTTGGCGGAACCATCGGCGGTCCGATCATCAAAAACAACACCTTCTTCTTTGTCGATTATCAGGGCACGCGCGTCAGTGAATCGCAGACCTTTATTTCCACCGTTCCTACCGGCGCCGAAAGAAGCGGCGATTTCTCCGACCTGTATGTTCGCGACGGCGAGGGGAACATCATCGGTGGACAGCTCTACGATCCGCTTACAATGGACCCGCTCACCAACGTCCGTCAACCGTTCCCAGGCAACATCATTCCGGCTTGTGTTGGTTCCACGCGCCGCAGCGCCACGGGCGGCAGTTGCCTGGATCCCGCGTCGCTGAACGTTATGAACCTGTACCCGCAACCGAATATCCCGGACGCTGGCTCGGCAAATAATTACCTCTACAATCCGCTGGCGACCAATAACCAGAATTCGGTCGATGCCCGCGTCGATCATCAGTGGCGCTCGGATAGCATTTCCGCCGTGTTCAGCTACGGCTCGGTCGCCTCGGTGCATCCGGATCCATTCCCGGGGAAGGCCGGAGGGGGCTCGTTTTCCGGCAACATCAACAACGATGCCTACGTGGCCGGCATCACCGACGCGCATTCCTTTTCCCCCACTAAAGTGAACGAACTGAAAATCGGCTACACCCGATATGTGGTGAATGCCATTCCGTTTTTCTCCAACGAGCCGCTGGCCACGCAACTTGGCATACCGGGCATCAACGTCAACGGCATCGGGGGCATGCCCAACATCATGATTGCCGGTTACAGCCCGTTGGGGAATCAGGACTGGTTCCCGGAAAACTTGAAAGAGAACAACTATCAGTTAAAGGACAGTTTCACCTGGACGCATGGCCGGCACTCGTTCAAAACCGGCGGGGACCTGATTCGCCGCCAGCATGGCTTCTACCAAACGCAAAATCCGCGTGGCGACTTCTCATTCGATCAGCAATTCACCGAAAACGTTAATGACACCACCAACGACCCCGGCAGCGCCCTGGCGAGCTTCCTGATCGGCAATCCCATCTATTCTTTCCGCGATGGCCTCGGCGGATCGTTCGGCATGAGCTGGTGGGAAATCAGCGCGTACTTCATGGATGATTTCCGTGTCTCACCTAAACTCACGCTGAATCTCGGGCTGCGCTATGACATCTTCACACCGATGGTCGAGCAGCATGACCGGATCGCCAATTTCGATTTCGCTACCGGCCAGTTTATTGCTCCGGGAATGCCAGGCGTCAGCGACACGGGCAATGTACAGACCAATTACAAGAATTTTGCGCCGCGCATCGGCTTTGCCTACACGCCGTTCGGCGATGGAAAAACCGTGATCCGCGGCGGCTACGGCATTTTCTACAGCCTACAGGCGGATCAGAACGATGCCGAGTTAGCCTACAATCCCACCGGCCTGTTCAGCAATCAAACCGTGCAGTTCAACGCCAACTCCGTTCCCAACGTCTTTCTCTCCACCGGCTTTGCCACGCCGTCGAATCCGGCCGGATCGCTGCCGCCTTCGGATATTGCAAATCCCAGTGGCCGAGCCAGCGCCATTCCGTTTCACAATCCCACGCCTTCGATCCAGGAATGGAATCTCAACATCGAGCGCCAACTGGCGAAAGATACCATCCTTCAAGTCGCCTATGTCGGCGTTCACGCTACGCATCTCACCTATTTGCGGAATCTGAACCAGGCCACGCAGCCCTTGGATTCCAACTTCGAAGTTTGTCCGACTCTCGCTGATCCCTACTGTGCCGACGGGTTAGGTTCCAACTTTGGCCGGCCCTACTACGACACCGTAGCGCAGATTGCCGCCATCCGAACTTCGGTCAACGATGTCAGTAACAGTTCCAACAGCCTTCAGGTGCGTTTCGAAAAGCGTTTTTCCGCCGGTTGGAGCGTGCTTGCGGCGTACACCTATCAGCACACCATCGGCATCACGGAAGAAGATGAATCAGCCGCGGGTTCCGCCGAGCCGCAGAACACTTATAACATGAGGGCCGAACGCGGCAACGTTGCCCCCGATTTTCGCCATCAGTTCACAGCTGCGTGGACGTACGAGTTGCCCTTCGGCCCGGGAAGACGCTTCTTGAATTCGAATGGCCCCGGGCGCTGGATCGCGGGCGGCTGGCAACTGAACGGCATCGTTACCATGTACTCCGGCCAATCGTTCACTCCGCTACTTTCGTACGACGATACCAACACAGGTTCGAATGGCGCGCGCCCCGACATCTACCAGAATCCTTACAACTTCACGGGCGCTACGCTTGCGGGCTGCCCGTCCGACAAGCAGTCCCTGCAGTGTTGGTACAATCCGTTTGCCTTCGGCCAGGTCAGTACTAGCAACTTCGTTTATCCCGCACTCGCTGCGGGCCAGACGTTCGCTCGCCTTTACGGCAACGCGGGGCGGGGCATTTTGCGCGGTCCGGCTCAGTACAACTTCGATTTCTCCATCTTTAAGGACTTCCAGTTTACAGAATCGATGAAGCTCGAGCTTCGCGGCGAAGCTTTCAATCTGTTCAATACCC
>Ga0335076_10005934_pt1 | contig 12325 bp, 10 predicted proteins | sample Lox_Sample_25_FD_206717 | JGI IMG/M metagenome (GOLD analysis project Ga0335076, IMG submission 206717) | Soil microbial communities from Loxahatchee National Wildlife Refuge, Florida, United States - Lox_Sample_2.5 | ecosystem: Environmental > Terrestrial > Soil > Wetlands | place: USA...
ACCTGAAGCTGCAGACCAAGCAGGCGCATTGGAACGTGAAGGGCCCGAACTTCATCGCCCTCCACGAGCTCTTCGACGCGATCGCGACGCTCGCGGACGGCTGGGTCGACACCATCGCCGAGCGCATCACCACGCTGGGCGGCGTCGCCGAGGGAACCGTCCAGTCGGTGTCGAAGAGCTCGACGCTGCCGGCCTATCCCCTCAACATCACCACGGGGAACGCGCACATCGAGGCTCTGTCGGGCGCGCTTGCCGCGTTCGGCACCTCCGTGCGCAAGGCGATCGACGAAGCCGCCGCCTTCGGCGACGCCGACACCGCCGACGTCTTCACCGAGGTGAGCCGCGAGGTCGACAAGCAGCTCTGGTTCCTCGAGGCGCACATCCAGGCCTGAGCTCACGCCCTCTTCATTGATCCGCCCCGTCGCCGCCGATAGTGTTGGTGGCGGAGGGGCGGATGCCGTTTCACGTCACGGTTCTCTACGCGGGTCTTAACGGCCTGCTGGTCCTGGTGCTCGCCGGCGCGGTCATGCGCCAGCGCGCGCGCACCGGTGTGCTGTTCGACGCCGGCGGCCAGGAGGAGCTCGGGCGAGCGCAGCGAGTGCTCGGCAATTGGGCCGAATATGTTCCGCTGGCGCTGATCCTGATGGGGCTCCTGGAGGCGCAGCGCACGTCGCTCTACGTGCTGCACGCGCTCGGCATCGCTCTGGTGGTGGGGCGCGTGCTGCACGCCTGGGGCCTGTCGCGGACCTCTGGCCGCTCCTTCGGCCGCGCCGCCGGCATCGCGCTCACCTGGGTCGTGATGGGCGTCGCCTCGGTGCTGGCGATCCTCACCGGCCTTGCTCTGATTTAGGGCCGGGCCACCATCTCGAAGAAATCGAGGCTGCAGATCACCTGATCGCGCTCGGCCTCGCCGCGCACCGTCTCGAGCCAGCGTTCGGCGCGCTCGCCGGTGACACTGCCCTCTCCGATCAGCGAGCGCAGCCTTTCCTGCCAGGAGAACGTGTCGGCGGCGAAGGCGAAATCGCGAACCTCCGCGGTCTTCTCCTCGACGCGGATCCCGCCGAAGCCGGCCTGGAGCGCCAGCGATTCCAGCGCCTGCCCGATGCGCGGATGCGCGATACCGTCGATCCAGTGCCGCTCCATCCGCCGCGCCAGCGCGGGATCGCCGCCATCGGAGATGCTCAGCGACATGGCCTCGGATTCCATTACGACGAAGCGGCCGGCAGGATGCAGCACCCGGCGCGCTTCCCGCATGACCGCGAGCGGATCGGGCACATGCATCAGCACGCGCTCGATCCAGACCGCATCGAAGCTGTCGTCGCCGAAGGGCAGGCTGGCGGCATCGGCCTCGTCGCAGACGATGCGGAGCCCGCCTTCCCGGGCGCGGCGCGCCGTGGTCTCGATCATGGTGCGGCTCCGATCGACGGCGCGCACCAGCCCGGACGGTCCGACATGCTCCGCCAGCATCAGGGTGTTGCTGCCGATGCCGCAGCCGAGATCGAGCACCGTGCTGCCATGCTCGATGCCGGAGGCGCGCAGGCGCGCCAGGCTGTTCTCGCGCAGCCGCGGGTTGTCGCTCACCCGCTTCAGATAGCGCACGAATTCCTGGGGATCTCGCGTGCGATCCACCGTCTGCCAGCCACCGATCGATTGCGAGCCCATGGGCGACCTCTCCGCTGTCGCAGGGATCGTCGCCGGAGCCGGCTACCGGGTGATTTCAGGGCATGAAGAGACGCGTTACCGCTGTAACAGCCGCCTGGCCGCCTCAGCCGAGCGCGATCTCGCTGTCGATCTCGCGCTTGAGGCCGAGCTCGGGGATGGCGAGCGTCATCCTGGCCTTGAGCGTGCCGCTGCCCGTGTGCTTGCCGGAGGCGATGGCGCCGCGCACCGCGGTCTCGATCTCGCGCTGCGAGGTGACGCCCACCACCTTGAGGAACTTGCGCACTTCCATGTTGAAGGTGTCTTCGTTCATTGCTCGGTTCTCCCGTTGTCACGGTCACCCCTGGCGGGGAAGGACGGTCTCGGCCATAGTCTATCCAAACACCTCAATGATCCTAGGGAGTCCGCCATGAAGCTCAACCCGGCTCAGATCGCGGAGTTCGAGGAGCAGGGCTATCTCTTCCTGTCGGACGTCTTCAGCGCGGAGGAGATCGCGCTCCTCAATGGAGAACTGCCGGCGATCTTCGCCCAGCAGCGGCCGGAGGTGGTGCGCGAGAAAGGCTCCGACGCGCCGCGCACCGCCTTCCACGTGCAGACCTGGAATCCGGTCTTCGAGCGCCTGGCGCGCCACCCGCGCCTGGTCGAGCCGGGTGCCCAGCTCCTGGGCTCCGATCAGCTCTACATGCATCAGTTCAAGGTGAACGCCAAGGCGGCCTTCGACGGCGCGGTCTGGCAGTGGCATCAGGATTACGGCACCTGGGCCGCCGACGACGACATGCCGCGACCCCAGGCGATGAACATCGCGCTCTTCCTCGCTGAGGCGAACGAGTTCAACGGGCCGTTGATGTTCATTCCCAAGAGCCATCGCCTCGGCAAGCTCAAGGCCGGTCACGACGTCACCACCACCAGCTATCCGCTCTGGACCATCGACAACGAGACCATCACGCGCCTCGTCGCGGAGGGCGGCATCGTGGCGCCCAAGGGGCCGGCGGGCTCCATGCTGCTCTTCCACGGCAATCTCGTGCACGCCTCGGGCTCGAACCTGACGCCGTGGTCGCGCTGGATCGTCTATCTCTCGCTCAACCGCTGCGACAACGCGATCCGCCGCTTCAAGCGACCGAACCACATCGCCAACCGCGACTTCACGCCGATCGCGATGCTGCCGGACGATTGCCTGACGGCCTATGCGCGGGAGCGCCGACCCGCGGCGGAATGACCGGCAAGGTCCTCCTCGTCACCGGCGCCGGCCGCGGCATCGGCGCGGCGACCGCACGGCTTGCTGCAACACGCGGCTTCGACGTGGCGGTGAATTATGCCCGCGACGGCGCGAGCGCCGAGCGCGTCGTGGCCGATATCGAGCGCGTCGGCCGTCGCGCGGCGGCGATCCAGGCGGACGTGGCCAAGGAAGCGGAGGTGCTCCGCCTTTTCGCCGAGACCGAGAAGCGCCTGGGGCCGATCGCGGGGCTCGTCAACAATGCCGGCATCACCGGCCGCGCCAGCCGCCTCGACGCGGTGGAGACGGCGACCCTCGAGGCGGTGTTCGATCTCGACATATTGGGCGCCTTCCTCTGCGCCCGCGAGGCGGTCAAGCGGATGTCGACTGCCCATGGCGGCAAGGGCGGCGCCATCGTCAACGTCTCCTCCGGCGCCGCGACGCTCGGCAGCCCCGGCGAATGGGTCTGGTACGCCGCCGCCAAGGCGGCCGTCGACACGCTGACCGTGGGCCTCTCCCGCGAGGTGGCGAAGGAAGGGATCCGCGTCAACGCGGTGGCGCCGGGCTTCGTCGAGACCGAGCTCCACGAGAGCTCCGGCATCGACGACCGCCTCGGCAAGCTGCTGCCCAGCATCCCCATGGGACGCGCCGCCAGCGCCGAGGAGATCGCGGAGACGATCCTGTTCCTGCTCTCGGACGCGGCGAGCTATGTGACGGGGGCGGTGCTCAGGGTGGCGGGCGGCCGCTGAGCATTTCAGTGCCACCATCCCCCTCACCCAGATCCGGCTAAGCTCGCGTCGCTCGCCAAGCCTGCGCAACCCTCTCCCCCTGGGCGAGGGGCATTCTTGCGTGAGCCGTGCCGCGCGTCCCCTCGCCCCCGAACGGGGGAGAGGGACAGGGCGAGGGGCCCGCTCTGCGCCCGCAATCGCTCGGTTCACCCTTTATTCTTCCCTCCCGCTTATTTTGCCAGCGCCGCCGAATTTGGCTATGACTGGCGCCCCGATGACGTCTCCGCTTTCCGCACCTTCTCCCGCGCCGCCGAAGGAAGCCGCCGAAGGACCGCTCGCGCTCTACCGCGCGCGGCGCGCGGCGCATCAGCTCATGCATGATCCGGCGCAGGAGCTGGCGGCGGAGAAGCTGCAGAGCCTGTGGCGCGCGCTCATCAGCTACAAGCCGAACAACGGTGCCCATGGCTGGCGCGCGCGGCTCGGTCTCGCTCCGGCGGCGGCGGAGCCCCCGCTCGGCCTCTACATCTTCGGCGCCGTCGGGCGCGGCAAGTCGATGCTGATGGACATGTTCTTCGAGACCGCGCCGGTGGAGAACAAGCGGCGCGTGCACTTCTACGCCTTCATGCTGGAGGTGCACGAGCGGATCCACGCACGGCGCCGCTCCAAGGGCGATCCGATCGTTCCCATCGCCAAGGCGATCGCCGCCGAGGCGACGCTCCTCTGTTTCGACGAGTTTCATGTCACCGACATCGCCGACGCGATGATCCTCGGCCGGCTCTTCGAGGCGCTCTTCGCCGAGGGCGTGGTGGTGGTGGCGACCTCGAACCGCGCGCCCGATGATCTCTACAAGGACGGGCTGCAGCGCGATCGCTTCCTGCCCTTCATCGCCATGCTCAAGGAGAAGCTCGACATCCTCGAGCTCGACGCCATCCGCGACTATCGCCTGGCGCGGCTCGAGGGCCGGCAGGTCTATTTCACCCCCGACGACGACATGGCCTATCGCGCCCTCGAGCGCGCCTTCGCCGACCTCACCGACAACGCCTCCGCGCGCAGCGAGACGCTGCTGGTGCAGGGCCGCTTCGTCGTGGTGCCGCGCGCCGCCAAGGAAGTGGCGTGGTTCACCTTCGAGGAGCTCTGCGCGCGCCCGCTCGGCCCGGCGGATTATCTGGCGCTGGTGCGCCGCTTCCACACCCTCATCGTCGAGGGCATCCCGAAGATGGGCCCGCAGCAGCGCGATCGGGCGAAGCGCTTCAACATCCTCATCGACACGCTCTACGAGGCGCACGGCAACCTCATCGCCTCCGCCGCCGTGCCGCCGCAGGAGCTTTTCATCAGCGGCGACGGCGCCTTCGAGTTCGAGCGCACCGTCTCGCGGCTGATGGAGATGCAGAGCGACGACTACATCGCCGGGCGGCGGGATTAAGTCAGCCGGCGGGCGCACCTCAACTCTCCCGCTTCGCGGGTCCCTCCCTCTCCCCGCTACGCGCGGAGAGGGGCTAACGCGCACTTTCCCGCTCCGCACGACGTGGGGAGCGGGAGGCGCCCACCGCGAAATCGGTGGGAGGGTGAGGTGCTACGCCGGCGCCGCCTGCGTCGCCGCCAGCGCCGCGTCCAGCTCCTTCACCTTCTTGAAGGCCGGCCGCTGGGTGATGCGGCGGACGTAGTCCATGATCACGGGCGCTTCCGGCACCACCTTGAAGGCGGTGGTCCAGTTGAGCGCGGTGCCCCAGAGCACATCGGCGGCGGTGAAGCGCTCGCCGAGGATATAGGGGCCCTTCTCGAGCTGTCCGGTGAGCGCTCTCAGCATTGTGTCATAGTCGCCATAGGGCGACATGGAGGCGCGACCCGCCTCGCGCTTCATGGCGAAATCGACCACCGCCGGCTCGAAGCAGGAGCCGTGGAACACCATCCAGCGCAGATAGGGGCCGCGGAGCGGATCGCCGATCGGCGGCGCCAGCTTGGCCTCGGGATGGAGCTCGGCGAGATAGAGGAAGACCGCCACCTGCTCGGTGACGAGCGCGTCGCCATGCCTGATGGCGGGCACCTTGCCCATGGGATTGATGGCGAGATAGGCGGGCTGTCGCTGCTCGCCCGCCTTCATGTTGAGCACGTGCAGGTCATAGGGCACGCCCAGCTCCTCCAGCAGCATGCGCGCGCCGGAGGAGCGCGTGTTGGGCGAATGAAAGAGAGTGACCTTGCGATCGTCGCTCATGGTGCCTCCTGAAAATGCCGTCGTGTGCGGTCACGGTTGATAGAACATAAGACGAACGTCAGCAAGCCCCCGCGCGGCTCCGTCGCGGCCGTGCCCTTGCCCCGCGGGAAAAATCGCGCTAAGACGCCGCCGCCTTTCCCCGCTCCCGCAAAAGGAATTCGCGCATGGCACGCAACAAGATCGCGCTGGTAGGCGCTGGTCAGATCGGCGGCACGCTCGCCCTCTTGAGCGGCGTCAAGGAGCTCGGCGATGTCGTGCTCTTCGACGTCGTCGAGGGCGTGCCCCAGGGCAAGGCGCTGGATCTCATCGAGGGCTCGCCCGTCGAGGGCTACGATGCCCGCTTCACCGGCGCCAACGACTATGCCGCCATCGCCGGCGCCGATGTGGTGATCGTCACCGCCGGCGTGCCGCGCAAGCCCGGCATGAGCCGCGACGACCTCATCGGCATCAACGCCAAGGTCGTCAATACCGTGGGCGCCGCGATCAAGCAGCATTGCCCCGACGCCTTCGTGATCGTGATCACCAACCCGCTCGACGTCATGGTCTGGGTGATGCGCGAGGCCTCGGGCCTGCCGCACAATCGGGTGGTGGGGATGGCCGGCGTGCTCGACAGCGCGCGCTTCCGCTACTTCCTCGCCGAGGAGTTCAAGGTCTCGGTGGAGGACGTCACCGCGTTCGTGCTGGGCGGCCACGGCGACAGCATGGTGCCGCTCATCCGTTACTCGACGGTGGCCGGCATCCCGCTTCCCGACCTCGTCAAGATGGGCTGGACCACCCAGGAGAAGCTCGACGCCATCGTCAAGCGCACCCGGGACGGCGGCGCCGAGATCGTCAACCTCCTCAAGACCGGCTCGGCTTTCTATGCGCCGGCCTCCTCGGCGATTGCCATGGCGGAGTCATACCTGCGTGATAAGAAGCGCGTGCTGCCGTGTGCGGCCTGGCTCACCGGCCAGTACGGGGTGAAGGACCTCTATGTGGGCGTCCCCGTGGTGATCGGTGCCAAGGGCGTGGAGCGCATCGTCGAGATCTCCCTCAATGGGAACGAGAAGGCGGAGTTCGACAAGTCGGTGGGCGCCGTCCGGGGCCTGGTCGACGTCACCCGCAAGCTGCTGGCGGAAGCGCCTAAAGCTTGAGCAGAGAGGCCTGACCGGCGCGCATGGCAGCCTGCCGCGCGCGCCGGGTCCGGTTGCGGGGCCTCAAGGGAGTGATAAATTCGCCGCCGGCCGCCCTGCCGCGGAGGGGTGGTAACCGCCGGTAAAGGCTTATTGGGGCTATCTATCGGGCCCTTCCGCCCCCATGTTGATGGGGATGCCAGGGGCGCAGAAAGCCTCCTCGAGTGCGGTCGGAAATCCAAGCCATGTCAGAGATCGATCCCAACACCTTCCTCTCGGGCGGCAATGCCGCCTTCATCGCCGAGCTCTATGCGCGCTACCTCGAGAATCCCGCAGGGGTCGACGAGAGCTGGCGGCGCTTCTTCGCCGAGCTCTCCGATGCGCCGCCGGCGGTGGAGAAGGAGATCACCGGGCCGAGCTGGTCGCGCGAGCGCTCGCGCATCCTGGGCAATGGTCACGCCAATGGCGCGAATGGCGCCAACGGGCACGCGGCGCTGCTGCCGGGCGACAGCCCGACCGTCGGTCTCGAGGAGATCCGCCGCGCCGCCATCGATTCGATCCGCGCGCTGCAGCTCATCCGCTCCTACCGCGTGCGCGGCCATCTGGAGGCGAACCTCGATCCCTTGGGATTGATGCAGGTCGAGCCGCATCCGGAGCTCCATCCCGCGACCTATGGTTTCACCGAGGCCGACTACGACCGGCCGATCTTCGTCGCCAACGTTCCGGGTCTCGACCGCCCGACCTTGCGCGAGATCCTCGCCCATATGCGGGCGACTTATTGCGGCACCATCGGCGTCGAGTTCATGCACATCCAGGACCCCGACCAGAAAGCGTGGATCCAGGAGCGCATCGAGACCGAGCGCAACCACACGGAGTTCACGCCCGAGGGCAAGCGCGCCATCCTGAAGCGGCTCATCGTCGCCGAGATGTTCGAGCGCTTCCTCGACAAGCGCTACACCGGCACCAAGCGCTTCGGCCTCGAGGGCGGCGAGAGCCTGATCCCGGCGCTCGAGCAGGTTCTGAAGCGCGGCGGCCAGCTCGGCATGAAAGAGCTGGTGATCGGCATGCCCCATCGCGGGCGCCTCAACGTGCTCACCAACGTCATGCTGAAGCCCTATGCGGCGCTGTTCTCGGAGTTCCAGGGCCATCCCGCCAATCCCGAGGACGTGCAGGGCTCCGGCGACGTCAAGTATCACCTCGGCACCTCGACGGACCGCGAGTTCGACGGCAACACCGTGCATATGTCGCTGACGGCGAACCCGTCGCATCTCGAGGCGGTCAATCCCGTGGTGCTCGGCAAGGTGCGCGCCAAGCAGCGGGCGCGCGGCGACGCGAGCCGCGACCAGGTGGTGGGATTGCTGATGCACGGCGATGCCGCCTTCGCGGGCCAAGGCCTGGTGGCGGAATCCCTGATGCTCTCCGAGCTCAAGGGCTATCGCACCGGCGGCACCATCCACTTCATCGTCAACAACCAGATCGGCTTCACCACCAACCCCGCCAACTCGCGCTCGGGCCCGTACCCGTCCGATCCGGCGAAGGTGGTCCAGGCGCCGATCTTCCACGTGAACGGCGATGATCCGGAGGCGGTGGTGCATGTGGCGCGGATCGCGACCGAGTTCCGCGCCCGCTTCAAGAAGGACGTCGTCGTCGACATCTTCTGCTATCGCCGCCACGGCCACAACGAGGCGGACGAACCGGCCTTCACCCAGCCGCTGATGTACCGGGCGATCGACGCGCATCCGACCACGCGCGAGATCTATGCCCAGCGCCTGATCCAGGAGCGCACGGTCACCCCTGAAGACGTCGATCTCATGATCAGCGACTTCCAGGGCGAGCTCGACCGCCAGTTCGAGGCGGCGAAGAGCTATCGCCCGAACAAGGCGGACTGGCTCGAGGGCGCCTGGAGCGGCCTCGAGGTCGCCTCCGGCGACGATCGCCGCGGCGAGACCGCGGTGAAGCTGGAGACGCTCCGTGAAGTGGGCGCGGCGCTCTGCCGGGTGCCCGAGGGCTTCAACCTCAACCGCAAGCTCGCCCGCCAGCTCGAGCAGAAGAAGAAGGCGATCGAGACCGGCGAGGGGATCGACTGGGCGACCGCCGAGGCGCTGGCCTTCGGCACCCTAGCCAAGGAGGGCACCTTCGTCCGCCTCTCCGGCCAGGATTCCGGCCGCGGCACCTTCTCCCAGCGCCACGCGGTGCTGTGCGACCAGGAGAACGAGATCCCGTCGGTGCCGCTCAACAGCATCCAGCCGGGCCAGGCGCAGTTCGAGGTGGTGGACAGCCCGCTCTCCGAGGCCGCCGTGCTGGGCTTCGAGTACGGCTACAGCCTCGCCGAGCCGCACGCGCTCATCCTCTGGGAGGCGCAGTTCGGCGATTTCGCCAACGGCGCCCAGGTGATCATCGACCAGTTCATCGCCGCCGGCGAGGCCAAATGGCTGCGCATGTCCGGCCTCACCCTGCTGCTGCCGCACGGCTATGAGGGGCAGGGGCCGGAGCATTCCTCGGCCCGCGTCGAGCGCTATCTCCAGCTCTGCGGCGACGACAACATGCAGGTCTGCAACCTCACCACGGCGGCGAACTACTTCCACGCGCTCCGCCGCCAGGTGCGGCGCAACTTCCGCAAGCCGCTCATCGTCGCGACGCCGAAATCGCTGCTGCGCGCCGCCGAGGCGACCTCCAAGCTCGCCGACATGGGACCCGGCACCTCCTTCCACCGCGTCTTCGATGAGGTCGACAAGCTGGTCAGCGACGACAAGGTGCGTCGTGTGGTGCTGTGCAGCGGCAAGGTCTACTACGACCTGCTGAAGGCGCGGCGCGAGCGCAAGATCAACGACGTCGCGATCCTCCGCGTCGAGCAGCTCTATCCCTTCCCGCTGAGCGCCCTCGGCAAGGCGGTGGCGCGCTACCGCAAGGCGGAGTTCGTCTGGTGCCAGGAGGAGCCCGAGAACCAGGGCGCCTGGACCTTCGTCGACCGTCGCATCGAGCAGGTGCTGACCGGCCTCGACATCAAGGCGAACCGGCCGCGCTACGTCGGCCGCGCCGCCTCGGCGGCGACCGCGACCGGCCTCTTCAGCCGCCATACCGCCGAGCAGCAGAAGCTCGTCAACGAAGCCCTGACCCTCTAACCGACGCGGCCCACCCGGAGAATCCGATGGCGACCGAGATCAAAGTGCCTGCCCTTGGCGAGTCCGTCACCGAGGCGACGGTCGCGAAATGGCTGAAGAAGCTCGGCGAGAGCGTCGCGATGGACGATCCGCTGGTGGAGCTCGAGACCGACAAGGTGACCCTCGAGGTGAACGCCGCCGGCCCCGGCGTGCTGTCGGAGATCCGCGTCCCCGAGGGCAGCAACGTCTCCGTCGGCAGCGTGCTCGGCTTGATCGGCGACGGTGCCGGAAAGCCTGCCGCCGCGCCCGCCGCGGCGAAGCCGGCCGCTGCGAAGCCGACACCGGCCCCGGCGCCCGCCGCGGCTCCCGCGCCGGCGCCTGCCGGCGGCAGCGCCGCGGCGCTGGAGCGCTCGGGTCCCGCCGCCCGCAAGCTCGTCGCCGAAAGCGGGGTCTCGCCGGATCAGATCGCCGCCACCGGCAAGGACGGCCGCATCAGCAAGGGCGACGTGCTGAGCGCGCTGGAGCGCGCGCCTGCCGCGCCTGCGCCGGTCGCGAAGCCCGCCGCGCCGCGGCCGCCGCGCGAGGTCGGGCCGCGCGAGGAGCGCGTCCGCATGACGCGGCTCCGGAAGCGCATCGCCGAGCGCCTCAAGGAGGCGCAGAACAACGCCGCCATGCTCACCACCTTCAACGAGGCGGACATGACGGCGGTGATGGCGTTGCGCGAGCGCTACCGCGACAGCTTCGAGAAGAAGCACGGCGTGCGCCTCGGATTCATGTCGTTCTTCCTCAAGGCCTGCATCGTCGCCTTGAAGGAGGTCCCGGCGGTCAATGCCGAGATCGACGGCGACGACATCATCTACAAGAACCACTACGACATCGGCGTCGCCGTGGGCTCCGGCCAGGGGCTGGTGGTGCCTGTCGTGCGCGATGCCGACGCCCTCAGCTTCGCGGAGATCGAGAAGACGATCGCGGCCCTCGGCCTCAAGGCGCGCGACGGCAAGCTCACCATCGAGGATCTCTCCGGCGGCACCTTCACGATCTCGAACGGCGGCATCTACGGCTCGCTGATGTCGACGCCGATCTTGAACCCGCCGCAGTCGGGCATCCTCGGCATGCACAAGATCCAGAAGCGCCCGGTGGCGGTCGGCGACCGCATCGAGCTCCGCCCGATGATGTATCTGGCGCTCTCCTACGACCACCGCGTGGTCGACGGCCGCGAGGCGGTCACCTTCCTGGTTCGCGTCAAGGAGGGGATCGAGGAGCCGGAGCGGCTGCTGGTGGATATGTAGGACCGGCCACAGCACCTTCCTTCCGCGCGCGCCCCGAGGCGCGCGCTCATCAGAGACAAGCGAGTTTCCCCATGGCCGAGAGCTACGATGTCGTTGTGATCGGGGGCGGGCCCGGCGGCTATGTGGCGGCGATCCGCGCCGCGCAGCTCGGCCTCAAGACCGCCTGCGTCGAGAAGCGCTCGAGCCTGGGCGGCACCTGCCTCAACATCGGCTGCATCCCGTCGAAGGCGCTGCTGCAGTCCTCCGAGCATTACGTCGAGGCGCAGCACGCGCTCGCCCAGCACGGCGTCAAGGTCGCTGGCGTGAGCCTCGACCTCGGCACCATGCAGGCGCGCAAGGACAAGGTGGTGGGCGAGAACACCCGCGGCGTCGAGTTCCTCTTCAAGAAGAACAAGGTCGCCTGGATCAAGGGCGCCGGCAAGCTCATCGCCGCCGATACGATCGCGGTGGAGGGCGGCGACAGCATCAAGGCGAAGGCGATCGTGATCGCCACCGGCTCCGACATCGTGCGGTTGCCGGGGATCGAGATCGACGAGAAGCGCATCGTCTCCTCGACCGGCGCGCTCACGTTCTCCGAGGTGCCGAAGCGCTTCGTGGTGATCGGCGGCGGCTACATCGGCCTGGAGATGGGCTCGGTCTGGGGCCGGCTCGGCGCGGAGGTGACGGTGGTCGAGTTCCTCGACCGCATCACGCCGGGGATGGACGGCGAGCTCTCCAAGAGCCTGCAGCGGGTGCTGCAGAAGCAGGGCTTCACCTTCAGGCTCGGCACCAAGGTCACCTCGGCGAAGACCACCAACAAGGGCGTGGTCCTGAGCCTGGAGCCGGCGTCGGGCGGCCCGGCCGAGGAGCTCACCACCGACGCGGTGCTGGTGGCGGTGGGGCGGCGGCCCTACACCGACGGGCTCGGCCTCGAAGCCGTGGGCGTCGCTCTCGACGAGAAGAAGCGCGTCCAGGTCGACGGCCAGTTCCGCACCAATGTCCCGGGCATCTACGCGATCGGCGATGTGATCC
>Ga0335076_10005936_pt1 | contig 12325 bp, 9 predicted proteins | sample Lox_Sample_25_FD_206717 | JGI IMG/M metagenome (GOLD analysis project Ga0335076, IMG submission 206717) | Soil microbial communities from Loxahatchee National Wildlife Refuge, Florida, United States - Lox_Sample_2.5 | ecosystem: Environmental > Terrestrial > Soil > Wetlands | place: USA: Florida...
TCATGTCTCCCCCGCTCCACTGCCCGTATTCTGGCAATCCGCTTTCCGGCGGCTCGGGCGTCGTGCCACCACGCCTCGGCTCAGGACAGGTGATGGATCACGCCGGGCTCGATGGCCGCAGCGGCGAGCACGCCGCCCGCCATCGCGCCAGTGATCCCCCCGCTCGTGACATCCTGCCCCGCCAGGTACAGACCCTGCACCGGCGTCTTTGCTCGCAGACTCGAAGACAAAAAGCGCCGGGGACTTGGCTCGAGCCCGTAGACTGCACCATGTTCGGCCCCGGTGAAAGCGACCGTTGAGAGCGGGGTCGAGACCTCCCGGTACACGATCAGGGGCGCAAGCGCCGGAAAATAGCGGGAGAACTGCTCGAGCAGCCGCTGGGCAATCAGCTGCTTCAGCTCCTGGTAGGCGGCGGGGCGGCGACCGATCGTGGAGTCCTCCCACGACCGAAACAGCTCCCAGTCCGTGAAGGCGATCATATGGGCCGTGTGGTTGGCGTCGCGCTCCGAGCCGCCCTGCCCGTCCTTCAACGAGGGAAACGAGACGAAGACCGCCGGCGGCACCGGTTGCGCCTGCGGCCCTTGCCAGGTATTTCCCGTGAGGTCCCAGTTCTCGTAGAACCAGTGATTCGAGCTGGTCGCGCCGCGGGCACGAATGTCACCGCGCAGACCGAGATAGAGCGCAACGTGACATGCGGCGGGCCGGAACGAGGCAATCTCCTGCGCCCAGGGGGAAGTGCGTACGTGCGGCGGCAGGAGCTCGAGCGTCGTGGCCCGTGCGCCGGCATCGGAGCAGATGACCGGGCAGCGCAGCTCACGACCCTTGTTGGTTCGCACCCCGGCGACCGCGTCGTTCTCCAGGATGATCTCGGTCACACGTGTGCGGGTGCGCACCGCACCACCGCCGTTTTCGATGACGGGGATCAGGTTGTCCGCAAACGCCTTGCCGCCGCCGAGCGGGTAGTACGCACCGTCGAAATAGTGGCGTGCGACCATTGCGTGCACGCCGAAGCTCGATTCGCGCGGTTCCGGCCCGTAGTCGCCGCGCTGCGCGGCGAGCACGGCGCGCAGCCGCGAGTCACCGATGAGCTCATTCAGTACCGCCTCGGTGGTGCGGCCCCACCACTGCTCGATCTCGTCCCCGTGCCAGAACCCGAAGATCCCGGCCAACAACGACGGCATCGCCCGGCGGGCAAAGAGCGCTCGGCCCGCTTTGGCGGCCTTCTCCACCGCGGCGAAGTAGGAGCCGATCGCCGCGCGTGATCGTGGGAATCGCTCCTCGAGCTCGAGCCTCAAGGCGGCCTCCGGCCGCGCGAACTGCATCTCGAAGCCACCGGGGAAATGAACCGTGTCGTAGACCGCCCCGACGGGTACGAAACGCATCGCACCTCCCGACAACCAGTCGAGCACCCGGCGTCCCGCCCCACCGTCCGCCATTTCGCCGAGATAGTGCAGCCCGACGTCCCACGTGAACCCCTCGCGACTGAACGTCTGGGTGAGACCGCCGGGTGCGAAATGCTGCTCGAGCACCAACACCTTATAGCCACTGCGCGTAAGCGCGCAGGCGCAGGCGAGGCCGCCGATACCCGATCCGACGACGATCGCATCGTAGCGAGGCGTGTCACCCGGGGAGGTCATGTTCCAGAATGCGGGCCAGGGCCCGGCAGGCGTCGGTGACCGTGAAGATGCCGACGAGCTTGTCGTCCTTGGTGACGATGGCCGAACCGATGTGGTTCTCCGCCATCGTCCGTGCCACGGCGGCGACGGGTGTCGAGGCCGGGACCACACAGGGTCGTTCGACATAGGCATCCCGCACCTTGAGCTCGCGCTCGCTCGCCCCGGCGAAGTCGGGCCCGAGAATGAGCTTGATGTCCCGGTCAGAGAGGATGCCGACCACTGACCCATCCGCGGTCACCGGTAGATGACGGAAGTTGTGCTCGCGCATGAGCTGATGCGCGCTCTCGAGCGGCGCGTCGACGTCGATCGAATAAGGGAATGGAGTCATGAAAGCAATGACCTGGGGGTTGCGCTTCATCGTCCCTGTTCCCGTTGCCTCACCCGCGTGCACATAGCTCGGCCAATGCTAGGAGCCGAAGCGCCTCGGGGGCGTCGGTAGTTGCAGCCAGCGGCTAGGTACATCCCGCACTGCGGGTGTGGCAGAGGCCTGCGGCGGATCGACCGCTCTCAGCTCGGCACTGCCCTGGCAGCGCGCAGAATGGCTTCCAGGCTGAGCTCGACGTCCGCTTCGGTGGTTGCCCAGGACGAGACACTGATGCGCATCGCGGTGTGGCCCTGCCACACCGTGCCGCCGCACCAGCAGGTACCGTCATCCTGGATGCGTTCGATGACCTGGCGCGTGCGCTCGGGGCTGCCAAAGGACACCAGCACCTGGTTGAGCACCACCTCGTTGAGCACCTGATGGCCCTCGCGGGAAAGAACCGCGGCAAAGCGCTGGGCGAAGCGGCACGTTCTCTCGATGAGCTCCGCCAGGCCGGCGCGGCCGAGTTGCCGAAGTGCCGCCCAGACCTCGATACCGCGCGCGCGACGCGAGAAGTCCGGTGTGTACTGGTACGGAATGCGATCTTCGCCTTGCGCAAGATATGCCGCGTCTATCGACAGGGCGGCGCGCAATGCCGACTCCTCGCGCGCCATCACCAGGCCGCTGTCGTAAGGCACGTTGAGCCACTTGTGTGCATCGGTCGCCCAGGAGTCCGCGCCCTCGACGCCGCGCGTGAGGTGGGCGCGCGCGGGTGCCGCGGCGGCCCACAGGCCGAAAGCGCCGTCCACGTGCACCCAGGCCCCATGCGAGTGGGCGAGCGCACAGATCTCGCCGATCGGATCGAAGCCGCCAGTGTTCACGTTGCCGGCCTGCGTGCATACCACGGTGCGCGGGTCGATCCGCGGAAATTCCGCGAGCCGCATCTGTCCCTGGGCATCACACGGCACGCGTACCACTCTGTCGCGTCCAAACCCCACCATCGAAAGCGCCTTGCGCATGCTCGCATGGACTTCTTCACTGACGACGACCGTCAACGGGGGCGCGCCGAACAGACCCTGACCCTCGACGTCCCAGCCGAGGCGCTCGAGCAGCGCGTGGCGCGCCGCCGCCAGGCCGCAGAAGTTGGCGGCCGTGGCACTGGTCACAAAGCCTCCGGCGCTGCCCGCGGGCAGGCCGAGCAGGTCCTTTACCCAGCGTAGCGCCGCCTTCTCCGCAGCGGCGTTGACCGGCGAGGTGACGACCAACCCCGCGTTCTGATCCCATGCCGTGGCGAGCCAGGACGCGGCGACCGTGACTGGCAACGAGCCGCCGATGACAAAGCCAAAGAAGCGACCACCGGCCGAGGCCATGGTCGCCGGCGAGCCGAATTCATCGAGCTCAGCCAGCACTTCCTCGGCCGTGCAGGCCTGCTGCGGAATCGGAGCCTCGAAGACGGACAGCGCTGCGATTGCTGCGCGCGAGGGCGCCACCGTGCGTGAGCCGAGACTGGCGAGGTAGTGCTTCGCCCGGCGGGCAGCATCGTCCAGCAGGTCGCTCATGGCACCGATCCAGGCTACGAATGAATGGACTTCATCCTAATCCTGTGAATCGTATGAGTCATGAGCCATCGGGGTGCAGCATGCGAGTGTCGCTGCCGACACTCGGCGCTGGGGCGGCCTGGAGGCGATGGTGGCTGTCGGCCGCGACGTCGTGCCGCGGCCGACAGCCGGTGATCACTTCCTCGGCGGGCGTTGCGAGCTCAGCATCTGGTCGACGTCGGCACCGCCGAGCGGCGTCCCCGCGGGCGCAGCCACCGACGGCGAGCTTGCACCGGGCGGCGGGGGCGCGGATCTTGCGGAGGCGCCGGAGCGCTGCGACGGCGAACCTTGCCGGGGTCCCTGCCGCGCATCGCCGGCTTTGGCCGCAGGAGCAGAAGGATCCATCTCGACGCGTCCGTTGAATGTCGCGCCTTCCATGATCCCGACGCGGGGCGCGAAGATGTTCCCACGTACCTGTGCCGTCGCGCGGACGATGACGGCCTCACTGCAGTGCAGATCCCCTTCGACGAGGCCTTCGACCGTCAGGTGGCTTGCATACACATCACCCTGCACCGACCCTTCGGTGCCGATAATGAGGTTGCGGGCGTGGCGGATCGAGCCTTCGACGCGTCCCTGCAGAATGACGTCCTCCTCCGCAGTCAGCTCGCCACGGAAAAGGAGGGTCTTCCCCAGGACGGGGATGTGCGCGTGTGCCGCATCCGGCGCAGTGCTTTCACGCGCGGCGGTCGAACCGGGGGCACCCGGCGACGGACGGCGTTCCGCAAACGGCTCGGGCGGAAAATTTGCATTCGTAGGTAACATTGCTCCTCCTCCCTTACGGCTTGCCAGCGCCAGCGGCTTTCTGCGTCCGGTGAGCACTCACGGAGTCGTCGGGGGCCGCCGCTGCGGCGACGCGCTTTTCCATGTCGATGCCGCCGGTGAAGTGCGCGCCCTCGACGATGCTCACGCTCGGTGCCGTGATGTTGCCGCGCAACTTGGCGGTTTCTCTCACCATCACCGACTTCTCCGCCTGCAGGTCGCCGTCGAGCGATCCCTCGACGACGATCACCTGGGCGTGCACGTTCGCCTTGACCGTACCCTCGGCGCACACCGTGATGCGCTGGGAATGGGTGATGGAACCTTCGATTCGGCCCTTGATCAGCAACTCCTCGTCAGCGTGCAGCTCCCCCTTGAAATGCAGCGTGGGCCCGAGAACGGAGACGCGCTCCGTAGCGGTGTCGTACGGATTGGACATAGTCAGCACTCCTCCCGATAAGCGACATGCGGTCCGCGGACCACGCGCAATCGCGTGATCGCGGTGACAGACAAGCGCTAGTGAGCCTACTGACCGCCGGAGAACATGATGCGACGCGTGTCACGCATCGCCGTACGCGGAGCGCAACGCGCGCCGCCGCCTCTCGATCACGCTGCGCCGGTGGCGGCTTTTCCTGCGGTGATCTGACATATCGACCCGCACGTGGCTGCACGCCTGGGGCTCTTGCCGGCGACGATTCCGCCGCCGTGAAGGCGCCCCGCAGCCGCGGGACCAGGCGCCCGTGGCGCCCACACCGGCTCGCGTGATCACGGCAGTGGCCGGGTCGGGGTCGCAGTGAGCGCCGGCTACGGGCAGGCGCTCGTCGAGTTGTCGGTGCCATTGACGCGCTGCGCGTGTGCGCAGAAGCCTCCGACCGTGGACTTGAGCGCATGCCACGCTGCGAGTTGGGCTGCCAGGCTCTGGTGCAGGCCCGCATACGTCTCAACCTCCTGCGCGTTAGGAGCTGTGTCGGCGTCCTCGAGCAGCGTACTGAAGGAGTAGATCTGCTCGTTCAGCTTCCCGGGGAAGTTAAGGTTCGCTTCGGAGCCCTGGATGTTGACCTGCATCAGCTCGCCTTCGATCGCGGACGCCTGCGCGATGAGCTTGCTGCCCTCAGCGGTGAGTGCGGGGCTGTCGGGTTTACCGCTTGCCGTCTTGAGCACCGCGGCGACCCTGTTCTTCAGGGCACGGATGTCGTTCACGGCACGATGCAGCGTATCCTGGTCGTGATAGACCTCCATGGACAGGGCGAATTTCTGCTCGAGACCCGCGGGGGATCCGCTGACGCGCGGATCGCGCTCGATGGTGAGCGGGGCGGCATGCGCCTGCCCCTCGTAGCTGAGCCTCACTGAGTAACTCCCGGGCAGCACGATCGGTCCGCGTGGCGGCAGACCGGCATAGAAGGCGCCGGGAATCTGTACCGGCTCGTCGTAGCGTATGTCCCACACGAAGCGGTTCATGCCCGCTGCAGCTGGCAGCGTCTCCATTGCATGCACCTGGTCGGGCCATTCCGGCGGCTGCTCGGTCGCCTGCGCCTTCACGCTGCTCACGTGGCGCACCACGGCGCCCTTGCTGTCGAGGATGTCCATGGTGATTGCGCCGCTCGGGGGCGTCGGCAGGTAGTAGTCGATGAGCGTGCCGGCCGGCGGGTTCTGCCCGACAGGGGGATGCAGGTCGACCTGCTCGGGGTAGTAGAGTCGGTAGCCGGTCGCGGGCGTGTAGAGGTAGGCGGTGGTTGCGGCGGCAGCCGCCGCCACCTGGCGCAGCGGTGTAACGTTGTCGAGAATCCAGAACGAGCGGCCATGGGTGGCAACCACCAGGTCGTTGCCCTTGACCACCAGATCGTGAACCGGCGAGCGCGGCAGGTTGAGCTGCAGGCTCTGCCAGTGTCGCCCGGTATCGAACGACACGAACACGCCGGTTTCGGTGGCGGCGTATAGCAGCTCGCGCTTGACCGTGTCCTCGCGCACGGCGTGCACGAACGCCCCTGCGGGAAGGCCGGCGTCGATGCGCGTCCAGTTCTTGCCGCCATCGGTAGTCATGAAGACGTACGGCTTGATGTCATCGAGCTTATGGCGGTCCACCGCGACATAAGCGGTGCTCGCGTCGTAGCGCGATGGCTCGATCATGCTGACCGTGCTCCAGGCGGGCATCGCCGGCGGCGTGACATTCGCCCAGTGCTGGCCACCGTTCTCGGTGAGTTGGATCAGCCCGTCGTCGGTGCCGACCCAGATCATGCCCCGCCGCAGCGGCGACTCCGCGATGGCGAAGATGGTGTCGTAGTACTCGACGCTGGTGATGTCCTTGGTGATCGGACCGCCGGAGGCCTGCTGCTTGGATTTGTCATTGCGCGTCAGATCAGGGCTGATCGCGCTCCAGCTCGCGCCGTGATTGGCCGTCTTGAAGAGCCGCTCCATGCCGTAGTAGAGCGTGTCAGGGTCGAAGGGCGACATGGCGAGGGGCGATGTCCAGTTGAAGCGGTGCTCGAGGTCCTTGGCGGCGTGACCAGAGGCATCGATCGGCCACACCGGAATCGCCTGCTGCTGCATGGTGCGATGATCGAAGCGGCCGATCTGGTTTTCACTGGTCCCATAGACGATTTCGGCATCGCGCGGGTCGGCGAGCACGAAGCCGGACTCGCCGTTGAACACGTCGTACCAGTCGCGCTCGACGATCGTGCCCTGGTCGTCCATGTTGGCGATGGCGACGCTGGTGTTATCCTGCTGTGCGCCATAGGCGTAATAGGGGAAGCGCTCGTCGACCGACACGTGGTAGAACTGCGCCGTCGGCTGGTTGCGCTGCGTACTCCAGGTCTTGCCCGCATCGAACGAGATCGAGGCGCCGCCGTCGCTCGCCTCGATGAGGCGGTCCGGATCGCTCGGGTCGATCCAGATGCCGTGATGATCGCCGTGCCGTGCGGGCAGGAGCTCGAACGTCGTGCCGCCGTCGGTGGAGCGGAACAGCCCGGTGTTCTCCGCGTAGAGCGTGTCGGCCTTCTTCGGGTCGGCGAGGATGGTGGAGAAGTACCAGGCGCGCTGCGTGAGCCGCCCGTCGCTGTTGACGCGCCGCCAGCGCGCACCGCCGTCGTCGGAACGGTAGAGGCCGCCTTGTGCCGCCTCGATCATCGCGTAGATGCGCTTGGAATCAGCGCCGGAGACCGTGACATGGATACGTCCGAGCAGACCCGCCGGTAAGCCGTTGCCGGAGAGTCGGGTCCAGCTGAGCCCGCCATCAGCGGAACGGTACAGTCCGCTGCCGGGGCCGCCACTCGAGAAGTTCCACGGCTGCCGCAGTGCCTGCCACAGCGCCGCGTACACGATGCGCGAATCGTGCGGGTCGAAGCAGACGTCGATGGCGCCGGTCTGCGCGTCCTTGTAGAGCACCTTGGTCCAGGATCTGCCGCCGTCGGTGGTGCGGAAGACGCCACGTTCCGTATTGGGGCCGAAGGCGTGGCCGAATGCCGCCACCAGCACGGTGTCTACGTTGTTGGGATCGACGATGAGCGCCCCGATCTGCCGGGTGTCCTCGAGGCCGAGATGACTCCAGGTCTTGCCGCCGTCGACGGACTTGTAGATGCCGTCACCGTAGGTCATATCGCCCCGCGGCGCCGCCTCGCCGGTACCGACATAGATGACGTTGGGATTTGAGGGGGCAATCGCGATCGCGCCGACGGAGGAGATCGGCGTGCCATCCGTCAGTGGCTCCCAGGTCGCACCTCCGTCCGTGGTCTTGAAGACCCCGCCGGCCACGGCGCCGAAATAGAACGTGTTAGGGTCGCCCGGGATGCCAGCGACCGCGAGCGCGCGCCCGCCACGATAGGGACCGATACCCCGCCACTGCAGCGCCTTGAAGAGACTCGGGTCGATCGGGGAAGTCCGCTCGGCGCCGGGACGCGTACCCGCCGCTAGAGCAGCGATCGCGTGCAGGCTCGCCGCAGCAATAACGCTCAGCGCGATGAAACCCCGAATTGACCACGACCACGGCGAACAGGTGACCCTGCTGTGCATTGCTCCCCCTCTGACGCTGATTCTTGCAGTGTGCCGGGCCAAGCGCGGCTGTTCACCCCGGCACGTAGAGCAAGCTTACGCTACTGCAGGAAGTGTTGGCACTTGACCACGGCCTGCTCGAGGTCGAAGAACATTCGCCTGTTACCCAGCGCCTCGCCGAGCGGCGCGCGCCGCACTAGCGAGAGTACTTCGGGGTTGAGACCGGCAAGACACAGTACCTTCTCCCTCGCCCGCAGCTGCTTTTCCGCGGCCGACAACATGATCAATGCGGTGTACTCGATGTCGAATACGGCGCTGAGATCGAGCACCACCACGCGCCGATCGCTGCGCTCGAGCAGCGCCTGCGCTTTGCGGCCGAGTTGCTGGGCATTGGCGAAGAAGATCCGCCCTTCGGTGCGCAACAACAGCAGCCCGGGGAAACTCTCATCCTCGGCATGCTCCGCGCAGACCTGCCGGAAGACATTGGTCCCGGGCTTGCGCCTGACCTCGTAGAGCGGTGGGTCGGATTCCTGGTAGGCGAGTGCCACCAGCGAGACGCAGATGGCGACCAGGATGCCGCGCAGAGTCCCGAGCAGCACCACGCCGGTGAGCGCCGTCAGCGCCCAAACGAACTCCGTGCGCCGGATCTGCCGGATGGCGCGGAACTCCGCGGGCCGTATCAGCCCCGCCGCGGAGACCACCACCACTGCCGCGAGTGTCGCCTGCGGCATTTTGCCGATGAGCGGCGCGAGGAGCACCATGGTGGCGAGCGTCGCCACGGCGGTCACCAGCTCCGCGGCTTGCGTGCGCGCGCCCGCTTGCCGATTCACCGTTGTCTGCGATGTCCCCCCGCCTCCCGGCATGGCGCCCAGCAGCGCGCCGCCGGCATTGGCGAGACCCGTGGCGATGAGCTCGCGATTCGCGACCGGCGCGGGCTCATCACTGCGGGCAAAGGCACGGCCGGCGGCCGCCGTCTCGGTGAAACTCATGAGCGCAATGGCCACGGCCGCGGGCCACAGTTCCAACAGCGCCGAGGGGTCGGGCAGGGTGAAGGTCGGCAAGCCCGTCGGGATGTGACCGACCGTTGCCACGCCGTGCTGCGGCAGTGCGAAGGCAGCGACCGCGGCGATCCCGGCCGCCACCGCGATCAGCGACGACGGCAGCGACGGCAGGAAGCGATTCATCGCCAACAGCAGGCCGATGGTCAGCACCGCTAAGATCACCGTGATGCTCGACGCCTGAGGAAGTCCTGAAGAAAGGGCCACCAGGTCGTGGATGAACGAGCCCTTGGCGATGTGAATGCCGAGCAACGCGGGAATCTGCTTGAACACGATCACGATCGCGATCCCGGCTTTGAACCCCGTCAGGACCGGTTCGGAGATGAAATTGGCCACGAAGCCGAGCCGCAACAGGCCGCCGAGCAGCAACGTCCCACCGACGAGCGCGGTCAGCGTTGCCAGGGCGGTCGCGAGCGCGGCCGCATCAGCTTGCGCTGCGAATCTCTCCAGGGCCTCGGACGTCAGGATGGCGAGCGTGCTCGTAGTGCTGACGCTGAGGGGTCGCGAGGTGCCGAGTCCGGCATAGATCACCATCGGCAGAAAGGCCGTGTAGAGGCCTACCTGCACCGGCAGGCCCGCAACCGTGGCATAGGCCATGGCCTGAGGAATGACGACCGCGCCGGCAGTCAGCCCGGCCGTGATGTCGGGCCTGAGCCAGTCGCGCTGGTAGTGGCGCAGCCACGACGGCACGAGCGCAAGGCCTCTGGCGGCAGGTGGTGATGCTGTCTCCTGCATGCGAGTTGCCGATCTGCCCGCTCAGGAGAGCGAGAGGGTGAGGTGCAGAACGCCCTCTTCCTGCTTCCTCGTGAGACCGAGGCCGCTCTTCTCGAGCACTTGGAGCATGGGCAGGTTCTCGGGCAGAACTTCGGCGATCAGCTGCTTGAGTCCGGCGCGGCGTGCGAGGGTCACCAGATGGCGCATCAGAACACCACCGATGCCCTGTCCCTGGCAGCCGTCCTCGACCATGAAGGCGAGCTCCGCCGTGCCCGGGCGCACGACGATATAACGTCCGCCGCCCACGATGAGGTCGCGCCCACCCTGCTGCATCACTGCGACCAGGGCGACATGATCGGTGAAGTCGGCGTTGAGAAAGAACTCGATTTCCTTGTCGCTGAAGTCGCGCCTGACGGCAAAGAAGCGGCGGTAGAGCGATGCGGCGCTGCTGCGGCCGACCGCCGCCATCAGCTCGGCCTGATCGCTTCTCGCGAGGGCGCGAATCTCGACCCGCCGCCCGTCACGGAGCGTCTCGGCTGCCGAATACGATGCCGCCCTCATGCGGGCCGATCCACGTCGCCGCAATGCGCGGGCACGGTCAGTGCGCTGGCAGCCAGGGCAGGCGATCGAGGTCCACGTTGCCGCCCGAGAGGATGATACCGACCGACTTCCCTTTGACGGGAAGTCGCTTCTCCAGCACCGCCGCGAGCGCCACGGCGCTGCTCGGCTCGATGACGATCTTGAGGGTCTCCCACGCGAGCCGCATCGCGCTCACGATGGACTCCTCCGGCACCGTCACGATCTCATCGGCGTAGCGCGTAATCAGCGAGAACGTAAGATCCCCCAGCGAGGTGCGCAATCCGTCGGCAATGGTACGTTGCGGCTGCAGCTGCGGGACGATCCTGCCGAGGCGCAGCGACTGCTGCGCGTCATCCACGGTCTCGGGCTCGCACCCGATGACACGCAATGTCGGCCGCAGGGACTTCGCTGCAAGTGCAGTCCCGGAGAGCAACCCGCCGCCGCCGACCGGTGCGAACAGCAGATCGAGATCCCCCTGTTGCTCGAGAAACTCCAGCGTGCAGGTCCCCTGCCCGGCAATCGTGCGGGGATCGTTGTAGGGATGCACCGGGGATGCGCCGGTCTCGGCCCGGATGCGCTCGGCGGTGGCTTCGTATTCTTCCGACGTCGGGACTTCCCCCTTGCCTTCGACCCAGACGATCCGCCCGCCATAGCGCTGCACGGCTGCGATCTTCGACTTCGGTGCGACTTTTGGCATGGCGATGTAGGCGGGAATGCCACGCGTCTGCGCGGCGAGCGACAGGGCCGCCGCCTGGTTTCCCGAAGAGCTGGTCACCACGCCGCGCTGTGCCTCGGTCTCACTCAGCGACAGCACGGCATTGAAGGCGCCGCGCGACTTGAAAACTCCGGCGCGCTGGAAGTTCTCGCACTTGAAGTAGAGTCGCGCGTTCACCCGGGCATCGAGCGTTTGGCTGGTCAGCACCGGGGTGCAGCGGATGAACTCGTTGATGCGCTCGCGCGCCTCGCGAATGAGTGCCAGTGTGGGAACGGAGGTTGAGGCGGAGTCGATCATGAGTACATCCGTTGGCGACGCTGTGTCTGAGTGCGCGCCCCGGTGTTCAGCCCGCCACGGCCAGCCGCGCCGGCCAGCGCAGCGCGTGACCGGTGTCGCGCTCGAATCGCTCGATATCCTCCAGTGTATCGACATCGAGCACGAAACGGCGATTGTCGGTGTCGAAGCTCGCCACCGCTGCCGGGTGCGCCTCGCGCCACTGCCGGCAGCCGACATTCATCTCGCCGCCGAGAATCGCCTCGCGCACCGCGGCGCTGAAGATGACCGGGTTGCCGGGCTGGCCGGCGACGTGCGGCACGAGCACCGCCGTGCCCTCGGGGCGCTTCTTGAATGCGCCGATCACGGCGGTGATGTCCTCCTCATCGATCAGCGGCTGATCGACCAGGGCTACCAGCACCGCATCGACCTTGGGGTTGAGCGCGGCGAGTCCGAGCCGTTGCGAGGACACCTGCCCGTCCTCTGGTCGCGGGTTGTGCACCAGGGTGACTGGAAAACGCTCGATCACCGGCATGATGCGCTCGGCGTGATGCCCGAGCACGATGACGAGCTCGTCGACACCGGCACCGGACAGTGCGATCAGTTGGCGCAGCACGAGCGGGACGCCGCCGAGCTCGAGGAGTGCCTTCGGGCGTCCGCCCATACGTGTG
>Ga0335076_10005937_pt1 | contig 12325 bp, 7 predicted proteins | sample Lox_Sample_25_FD_206717 | JGI IMG/M metagenome (GOLD analysis project Ga0335076, IMG submission 206717) | Soil microbial communities from Loxahatchee National Wildlife Refuge, Florida, United States - Lox_Sample_2.5 | ecosystem: Environmental > Terrestrial > Soil > Wetlands | place: USA: Florida...
GAAGTGAGGACCTGCACCTCCTCGATGGCTTCGACGCTCGGATACACGTTTAGCGAAAAATTGCTGCCGTTGTCCATGACGTCGCCGCCGTCCACTTCCCAGTTGTTGTTCTCGGTGCGCCCGCCATTCACGCTGTAGTTGATGTTGCCCGCGACACCCACCTGGCCTTCGTCCTGCCCGGTCTGATTGCTGACGCCCGGAACCAGGGTGATGAGTTGCGTGAAGTTGCGGCCATTGAGCTGAAGCTGCGTGAGTTCTTTGCCGGTGACCGTGCCCGATAATTCCGAACTCTGCGTGTTGACCTTGGCCAGACCTTCGCCTTGCACCGTCACTTCGCTGTTGACGTTGCCCACCTGCAGGACGACATCGATTCGGGCATTTTGCGCCACCCGCAGCGTCACATCGCGCGCCTGGTACTTCTTGAACCCGGGAGCCGTTACCGTGATGTCGTAGCGCCCCGGTGGAAGAGCGGCCGCGAGGTAGTCGCCGTCCGAATTTGTCACCACGTTGCGGACTGACCCGGTGGCCGTGTTCGAGAGGCTGATGTTCGCTTTCGGCAGGACCGCCCCGCTGGAGTCGCGCACCGTTCCGGTCAGAGAGGCGGTGTCCTGTGCGGCCGCCATCACGCTGAGCAGCAGAACGACACCGGCAATTCCGGCGCAACGCTTCATGGCGAACCCGCTAGTCCTTGGCGGGAGTAATCACAATATTCCGGTACGCAATGTGTCCGTCTTCGCTGCCCTGCAGGTAGATCGGCCCGGGCAGTTCTTCGTGGCTGTCAAGGGCGCCACCGGTGATACCGGGAATCTCCTGCTGATCAATGATCGTTTTCCCGTTCAGCACCACCGTGATCGTTCGCCCGATCAGTGTGATGTCATACGTCTGCCAGACTCCGGGCGTCCGCGGCGGCTCCGGCGATGGAGTAATGAAGCCGTAGACTCCGCCGGTATGGTGGCTTGGCGGCTCCTGCAGCGAATTGTCCTCCACCTGCACTTCATAACGGCCGCGCAGGTAGACGCCGCTGTTGGACTTGGCGCCGCAATTGAACTCGATGTGCAGCTTGAAGTCCATGAATTTCTGACCGTTAATAATCTCCGGACCATTGCCCGGGCTCACCAGCGTTCCATCGACTACCGTCCAGGACTTGTCCGACTTGTCCATCGTCCACCCGGTCAGATCCTTGCCATTGAACAGCGTGACGGGCTTCCCCCACTTTGGCGCTTTCGTCCGCTTCAGCGACGGCGCGCGCTTGCCCGTCCACGTCCAGGTCTCGCCCTTCGGAGCAGCCACCGTGCCGGAGAGCGTTTCCCCCGTCAGCTTGCCTTCAAACGCCATGTCGCGCTCGCTGCCTTCTTCTTCTTTCGGAGATACAAACGTGAGTCGTCCTTCCGAAAATTCAACCTTGGGAAGAACGCGCGCATGGCCCCACCGCGCGACCATGCGCGCCGTGAGCGTGCCATTTTCCATCTGCAACTCCAGCCACGACGGATATTCCCGGTCTGCCGCCTTCAGAGTCAGATCCCAGCGGCCGAGATATGGCTTAATTGCGGCCTCGTCCACCTTGGTTTGCTGCGTATAGCCAAATGCCGCCATTCCCGCGATGGCGATCAGGAGAACTGCAAGCTTGCGAAGGATTGAGCAGGACATAGTTCCTCACAGTATGAATTCGGCTTCCACACCCAGGTTCAGGCAACCTTGTATGCCTCGCATCGGGCCCCTGTCAAGGGCGCAGCAGACTTCTCAAGCAGTCTTGGGCCTGTCCTCTGCTATCTTGGCAGAGAGCCAGACCCGCCCCGTTCATCATGCCTACTTCGGTTTGTCACGTCGTCGGAGCGCGACCCAACTTCATGAAGGCAGCCCCCGTCATGCGCGCGCTGCGGGAACACGCGGGTGTACAACAAACTCTCGTCCATACCGGGCAGCACTACGACGTCAGCATGTCCGACGTCTTCTTTCAGCAACTCGGCATGCCCGCGCCCAACGCGAACCTGGAGGTGGGTTCCGGGACGCACGCGCAACAGACCGCCGCCATCATGAGCCGCTTCGAACCGGTAGTCACGGAAAGCAAGCCCTCGCTGGTGGTGGTCTACGGCGACGTGAATTCGACCATTGCCGCCGCCCTGGTATCGGCCAAACTCGGCGTTCGCGTGGCCCACGTCGAAGCAGGTCTGCGGTCGTTTGACCGCACGATGCCGGAAGAAATCAATCGAGTGCTCACCGACCAGATGGCCGACCTCCTGTTTACACCTTCTGACGACGCCGATCGCAACCTGGCGCGGGAAGGGATTCCGTCCGATCGCGTGCAGTTGGTCGGAAACGTCATGATCGACACGTTGGTCCGCATGTTGCCCCAGGCGCGCCTTCCAGAAACCGATCTGCCACCGAACTACATTCTTGCAACGCTTCATCGCCCGTCGAACGTGGACGACCTGCCCTGGCTTTCGCAGCTACTCGGTGCGTTCGCCGATCTGGCCGAATCCGCGCCCATTCTGTTTCCCGTTCATCCCCGCACCGCGAAAGCGATCAACGGCAGCGGCCACCGATTCGGAAACCGGCTGCGTCTGATGGAGCCCCAGTCCTACCTGGAATTTCTCGGTCTGCAGCGCCATGCCGCGCTGGTGATCACTGACTCCGGAGGAATCCAGGAGGAAACAACTTTTCTCGGAGTTCCTTGCCTCACCCTGCGCGAAAACACCGAGCGCCCCATCACCGTCGAGTGCGGCACGAACCTGCTTGTCGGACGCAATATCAGCCTTCTGCGCGAATCCGCCCTGCGCATTCTCAGTGGCGAGAAAAAACAGGGAAGAGTGCCTCCGCTGTGGGACGGTCACGCCGCCGAACGTATCGCCGCCATCGTCACCGCTGGCACATAAGGTTCGGGGGCAGCTTTTCTGCCGATCGTGCCTGATCGGCGCGACCTCACGAACACGAAAGAGTTGCGCTACTCCGTTTTTGCGCGCATGATGCTGGTCGCGAGGTTGCTGTTGCCCGGCAGATAGGGCGAGCCTATACAAATCGAGGCAAAACAACCATGAAATCCAAACTGGCCTTGGGGATCCTTACCGCTTTGGCGATGTTAGCGCTTACCTTCCTGGTTCCAAGAGGCGGTGCGCTGCGTGACGCGCAATTAGTGCTGTTTCCCGTCACGGTCGGAGTGTGGGCGATCTTTGTGTTGCTTTTCGTGAAACTGAAATAGGTGCTTGGCGAATTGCGCCTGGAGTTGTGGGCGGTTTGATAGGTCGGATTCTCTTTCGAGGCCGGAGCTGGATAGAGGTCTGCTTGCGTTTCGCGCAACCGAGCTTCAGGGAACTCCCGCTCATGTACAAGGCTACGCGCAAACTTGGATGCATGTGAGCCACTTACGGGTTGCTAAACACAATTAGTTCCCATCCCAATTCTTTTGCACTCTACGTATTCTTGCAGCGTCCTCCGTGAATTAGAATTTCATGCGCACAACATAACTAATGCGCTCTCTCTAATGTGTTGCAATCCCTAGTGTGGACCTGTTGCGCTGGTTGGTACGCTGTTTGCAACTCGCAGTAAATAGCAGTCATGAAGTTTTTCCCCACATTGGTTCCCATCGGGTCCGCACGGCCGTCCTACAACATCAGCGCGAGTATTTTCTCTCTCCATGGGACGGTGCTCCTCACAGCCCGTAGGGTCGCCGCGCTGGGATGTCTGCTCGCATTTGTTTCCTCCGTTCTTATCGTCTCGGAGTTCCGCGCTCCTCATCGTCATTCACAAGGCTCCCACGATTGCAAAATTTTGAAGGGATGTCTTGACTCAGCGGATCGCGGTCCTGATACCGCCGCGACGGCGCTGGTGTCGCGCGGCGCGGTGGCGCCATTCGAGTTGTCCATCAACGGTCTTTCGTCCGTGGCTCAGCCCCTGGTCCCGAGTTCACCCACGCGTTCCAGTCTGCAAACCCGTGCCCCGCCTCAATCGAAGCCTGCCTGATTCGCTTTTCTAGGTCACCGTTCAATTCTTGAAACCGATACCGGCAGCGTGAGCGTGCCCGCACGCGCATGCTACGCCAGTGTCCTTCACCAGGATTTCGGAGGAAGTATGTTGTCTCGTTGTTCCCTAGCAATCGCAGTGTTGGCGTTGTTCTTGAACCTGTGTGTCGTGCCGGCCGGCGCACAGTCCCTCACTTCCGGCGACATAGTCGGAGTGGTCACCGATCCCAGCGGCGCGGCGCTGGCAAGCGCCAATGTCACCCTGAAGGACAGGGCGACTGGCGCAGCCCAGAGCCGGACTACCAACGGTCAGGGCGGCTATCGCTTTCAGTTGCTGCAACCCGGCACCTACACCGTGTCTGTCCAGGCTCAAGGATTCCAGCATGCCGAACGCGAAGTGACAGTCAGCGTCGGCCAGGCCAGCACGGCCAACCTGCAACTCTCGTTGCAGTCAACGTCGCAAACCGTGGAAGTCGTCGCTCAAGCCGGTGTGGTGCAAACGGAAAATGGCAATGTCTCCACCTCGTTCAGTCCAGAGCAGATTGCCAACATCCCCAACCCCGGCAACGACCTGAGCTATGTGGTGCAGGCTGCTCCGGGGGCAGTGATGAATACCCAGGCCGGATACGGCAACAGCTCCACCTACGGCCTGCCCGCGACGTCGAATCTGTACACCGAGAACGGAATGAACGAGAACGATCCGTTCCTCAACCTGAACAACTCCGGTGCCACCAATCTCCTGTTGGGGCAGAACGACGTTCACGAAGCGACCGTTGTCAACAACGGTTACTCGGGACAATACGGCGGCCTCGCCGGAGCCAATGTGAACTACGTCACTAAGGCCGGCAGCAATGCCTATCACGGCAATGCCGTGTACTGGTGGAACGGCCGGACCATGAACGCCAACAATTACTTCAACAACTCGTCGGGAACACCGCGGCCTTTCGACAACGCCAATCAATGGGCGGCGTCGTTCGGCGGTCCGATCAGGAAGGATAAGACGTTCTTCTTCGCCGACTATGAGGGACTGCGCGTGGTGCTGCCCACCAGCCAGCCCGTCAACATTCCAACCGAGGCGTTTCAGACAGCTGCGCTGGCTAACCTCACCACTAACAGCCCCGACTCAGTTCCGTTCTACACGCAGATGTTCAACCTGTGGCAAAACGCGCCGGGTGCGAATCGCGCCGGCCCGCTGCCGGGCGGAGACCTCGGCTGCGGCGACTTCACCGATCCCGCCAGTGGGCTCGGCATCAACCAGGCCTGCGCGCAGCAGTTCCAGTCGACCGCCGGCAACCTGACCACCGAGTACCTCGTCACCGGCCGGCTCGACCAGAACTTCGGCAACTCCGACCGGGCCTTCATCCACTTCCGCACGGATCACGGTCTGCAAGCCAGCTACACCGATCCCATCAACCCGCTCTTTAACGCGGTGAGTAATCAGCCGCAGTATGAGGGACAGTTGCAGGAGAACCACACCTTCGGCTCTTCGGCCGTAAACCAGGTGATTCTCAGTGGCTCCTGGTACAGCGCGCTGTTTTCACCCGCCGACTTTGGGGCGGCGCAGCAAGCGATCCCGTTCCGTGTCGGCTTCGCCGGCAATACCTTCTACTCTCTGGGACGCGACTTCAACATCTGGCCTCAGGGACGCAACGTTACCCAATACGGCATCGTCGACGACTTCTCCTGGCAGAAGGGAAATCACGCGCTGAAGTTCGGCGTGAACTTCCGCCGCAACGACGTCACCGACTACTCGCCCGGCATTGGCTCCGTCGGCTACAGCTTTGGAGAAGGCATGACCAGCTTCTTCAACGGCATCAGCGACAACTATGCCCAGAACTTCCCGGTGCGCGCTACCCAACCCGTCGCTCTCTACGGCCTCGGCTTCTACGCCCAGGACGAGTGGTCCTTGCGCCCAAATCTGCGGATCACTTTGGCTCTGCGTGCCGATCACAACTCCAATCCAACTTGCCTGACAAACTGCTTCGCGCGCTTTAGCAATTCCTTCGGCGCGATCTCGCACGACGTCAATCAGCCCTACAACCAGGCCATCCAGACTGGTCTTGGACAAGCCCTGGCCGACTACACCAACGTCAGCTGGCAGCCCCGTTTCGGATTTGCCTGGAGTCCGTTCGGCGCCGGTACAAACACTGTGATCCGCGGTGGCTTCGGTTTGTTCACCGACGCCTTCCCGGCTACGATCGCCGACACGCTGCTCAACAACTCACCGCTGAATAACCCGTTCCAGGTGTCGGACAATCCAGCGGGCACCCGCATCTTCCTGTCCCCGGATACCGCCAACAACGCAGCTGCAGTGGCCGCGGCGGCGAACACGTCGTTCGTTAATGGCTTCGCAGCCGGTCAGACACTGGCTCAACTGCAGGAGGGCAACCCGAATTTCGTGGTTCCTTCCTTCTACAACGCGTCCCACAAGATCGTCGCGCCGCAGTACCAGGAATGGAACCTGGAGGTTCAGAAGGGATTCGGTACCCGCACCACGCTCTCGCTGAACTACGTGGGCAACCACGGCGTTCACGAAGCGGTGCAGAATCCGGGACTGAACGCTTTCGGTTTCGGGACCCTTCCGGACTCCATGCCCGACCCGCGGTTCGGCACGGTCATCGAAGTGATGACCAATGCCATCTCCAGCTACAACGGCCTCACGGTCTCAGCGAAGCACCAGTTCTCGTCGCTACAACTGCAGGCCAACTACACCTGGAGCCACGCGCTGGACGAAGTCTCCAACGCCGGCTTCCTGCCCTACACCTTTGCCACGAACTTCAGCGTGTTGAGCCCGCAGGACCCGTTCGATCTGCGTCGCTACAACTACGGCAATGCCGACTACGACGTTCGACACTACTTCAGCATGAGCTACGTCTGGCAGGTTCCGCACTACTGGGGACCGAAGGCGGCCTTCGGAGGCTGGGAAGTTTCGGGCACCATCTTTGCCCGCAGCGGACTGCCCTTCACGGTGATTGACGGCGACACCACGTCCAACCTCGCCGCCAACAACTACGGCGGCATTCTGAACGGCGCCGGATCGTTCGTGTTCGCCAACTACCTCGGCGGGGCTCCATCGTCTTGTGGCCCTGACGCGATCAACACTCCCTGCCTGACCAGCGCTATGTTCTCTTCGGCGACTGACGGTTTCGGCAACCAGCGCCGTAACCAGTTCTACGGGCCGAAGTACTTTGACACCGATCTCACGGTGATGAAGAGCTTCAACATCCCGAAGTGGGAGCGCGGCAAGCTGAGCGTGGGAGCGCAGTTCTTCAACCTGTTCAACCACCCCAACTTCGATCAGCCCATCGGCGATGTAGCCAACCCCCAGTTCGGCTCCATCGTCACTACCGTCAACACGCCAACCTCGATCCTGGGCTCGTTCCTCGGCGGAGACGCATCTCCCCGCCTGATCCAGCTCAAGGCCAGCTTGACGTTTTAACTCCAGCTGTAAACAACAAGGCGGTCCGGGAAACCGGGCCGCCTTCTTCCCTGAGCCTTTCCTGACACCCGACACCCAAAACCTGACGCCTACACTTCTGCCAACTCCTCTTCCAGCAACTGCTTGTTGTACAAGTCGGTGTAGTAGCCATTGAGCGCGATCAGTTCGTCGTGCGCGCCGAGTTCCACGATGCGTCCCTGGTGCAGTACGGCAATTCTGTCGGCGTTGCGAACCGTGGAGACGCGGTGCGAGATGAAGATGGTCGTGCGGCCGCGCATGATCTCGCGCAGGTGATTGAGGATCTTGTCTTCAGTTTGGGTGTCGACGCTCGATAGCGCGTCATCAAGAATCAAGATGCGCGGGCTGCGCAGCAGGGCGCGGGCAATGGCCGTACGCTGTTTCTGGCCTCCCGAGAGCGTGATCCCGCGCTCGCCCACGGTCGTGCCGTAGCTCTCGGGGAAGCTCTCGATATCCTGTGCGATGTTGGCCGCTTCGGCGGCCGCTTTCACTTCGTCCAGGCTGGCATCGTTCTTGCCGAACGCTACGTTCTCCCGGATGGTGTCGCTGAAGAGAAAAGTCTCCTGCGGCACGAAGCCGATGTTGCGCCGTAGTGCCTCGAGCCGAAATTCGCGAATCGGGCGGCCGTCGATCAGAACAGCTCCAGGATCTGCATCGTAGATGCGCGGGATCAGGCTGACCAGTGTCGTCTTGCCGCAGCCCGTCGGTCCGACGATAGCCAGACTCGACCCGGCCGGAATCCGCAGGTTCACATCTTTCAGAACTGGGATACCGTTGTACCCAAAGTTGAGATTGCAGAACTCGATCTCGCCCTCGATATCGGGCGATCGGGTGATCGGGTGATCGGGCGATCGCAAACCAGAATCAAGCGCCAACTCAGTGTGGCCTTCCGATGACCCGATGACCCGATCTCCCGATGACCCGATCCTTATTTCGTCCGCGATCTCTGGTTGCTCCAGGAAGATCTCGTTGATGCGCCCCAAGGATGCGGTACCGCGCTGGAAAATGTTGATCACCCACCCCAGCGCAATCACTGGCCAGGTGAGCTGCACCATGTAGGTGTTGAAGGCGACAAAGTCGCCCACTGACATGCGGCCCTGGATCACCTGCCGACCGCCCAACCACAGAACGATGACCACCGCCACGCCGAGCATCAATTCCAGCGTGGGCCACAGCATGCCCATCAGCCGAACCAGTTTCAGACTCCGTCGGATGTACTCCTTGTTCGCGCCCTCAAACGCTGCAATCTCCGCCTCCTCCTGCACATAAGCCCGTATCACTCGTGCTCCCGAAAAGTTCTCCTGCGCGCGCGCCGAGATATCGGAAAACATGGCCTGGATGCGTTCAAATCGTTCGTGAATCTGGCGTCCGAAGTACTGGATCACGATGCTGGCCACAGGCAACGGTGTGAACGCGAACAGCGTCAGCGTCGGACTGATTCTCAGCATGTAATACAGGGCCAGGGCCGTAAACACGATCGTGTTCGCCGAGTACATGATCGCCGGGCCCAGCAGCATGCGCACCGCGTTCAGGTCGTTCGTCGCCTTGGCCATAATGTCGCCCGTGCGGTTGCGCTGGTAGTAGGAGTAGGAAAGTCGCTCCAGGTGGGCGAACAGATCGTTGCGCAAATCGAATTCAATGTCGCGGGAAATGCCAATGACGATCCAGCGCGTCAGGAACTGAAAAATGCCCTTGGCGACAAACACGCCGATCACCAGAAGGGCATACATCTCCAATTTGTTGCTGGTAACCGCCTTGGTGAGATCGTCAACCGCGTGCTGGACGACGCGCGGAAATTGCACCGATATGCCGTTGGTCAGTAAGACGCACAACGCTCCCAAGATCAGGCCGCGTCGATAGCGCTTCAGGTAGGGATAAAGCGGTCGTAGGTTCTTCGGAACCATGAACTGTTGTAGATGCGATTGTAGCAGTGCCGGGTGCGGATTTTCGCAATGACGACCGTAGCACCCAGTAGGCAGCGCTGAGCAGAACCGCTGTCCAGAACCAGAGAACCCCTTCTGCGAAAAATATGCTGCCAGACGTGATGAAATCAGTCTCGTTCATGGCGCCTTCAGCCCACGGCTAACAGCTAACAGCTACCAGCTACCAGCTTTCTTCTCGAAGCTCGTGGCTCGAAGCTAAAAAAAAGGCCGGGCGAGCACGGAGCTTGGCAGTTCCGGCTCGGCCCGGGTTAGGAGAGAGACCGCAACTTAATCAGACGGTGGTTCGGGCGGCGTGTGCGCTTTCCAGCGCGCTTCGTGCTTCGCTTTCAGGGCAGCCAGCTTCGTCTTCTGGTCCGCCGTCAGCACCTGCATCATCTCGGAGTGAATTCGCGCCTTCTGCACCATCAACTCCGTCAGAGTCTGCGTATTCTGGGCCGCAAGTGCGCGCACTTTTGCTTCATCGAACGTGCCGTTGTCTTCGAGCGTGCTCAGGTCCTTGTGCGCCTGCATCAATTGCTTGACCAGCGGCTGAATCGTCGGCTTCTCTTTCTCCATGATCGCCTTCATCTGGTCTTGCTGCGCCGGCGTCAGGTCGAGGACGTCGGAGAAGTAGTTCAGCATGTGTCCGCCGAACCCGAATCCGAAGTCAGACTCCATTCCGCCGTGGTGATGCATCCCCTGGGCAACCGCAACCCCCGCCACCGCGAGGGCAACGAGCAGTGCAGCGCTCGCGGCAAAAATCCTGGTACGACTTACTTTCATGGTTCCTCCTGAGTCCGGGAGGCAAGTGCCCGGAATGACCTGCACTCATAGGAACACTTCTGCCGGAAAAATGCGGTAAAGAGTCAGTCAAGCGGGGTAAAGTTTTGTAAAGGCAGCCCGCCCACAGCTGCCGGCTCAAAAACCGGCTGTCGAACCTGTTGGGTTCTAGCTGCGGGCTGTGGGCCGTGCGCCGTCAGCTTGGAACCAAATTCACAAATCTTTACCGACGGTCCGCAATTCGCGGTGTTTAATAGTGAGAGCAACGATGGACCACATTCTGGTCGTAGACGACGATATTGAACTGTGCGGGCTGGTGCAGGAATATCTCACCTCCGAGGGTTTCTCCTCGAGAACCGTGCACGATGGCGAACAGGGCCTGCTGCAGGGATTGTCGGGTGAGTACGCGCTGGTCGTGCTCGACGTCATGCTGCCGGGGATTAACGGATTTGAAGTTCTCCGTCGCCTGCGCAGCGTTTCCAAGATTCCCGTCCTGCTGCTCACCGCGCGCGGCGAAGATGTCGACCGAATCGTCGGACTCGAAATCGGTGCCGACGACTATCTTCCCAAGCCGTTTAATCCTCGTGAACTCGTGGCCCGTATCCGGGCAATTCTGCGGCGGGCGAAGCCGGGCCGGGCTACGGACAGCGTGCCGGAAGTCCTGACCGTCGGTGACGTGGAACTGGATCCAGCCACACGAACCGTGCAGCGCGCCGGAGCGCCGGTCGAACTCACTTCCGTTGAATTTAATCTGTTGGAAGTCTTGCTGCGCGAAGCGGGACGCGTCGTGACCCGGGAGCGCCTGGTGAACGCCGTTCTCAGCCGCAAGTTCATGCCGTTTGACCGCAGCATTGACATGCACGTCAGCAAGGTGCGTCGCAAACTCGGCGACTCCGAAGAGAACGGCGACCACATCAAAACCATCCGCGGTGTGGGCTATATGTTCGCGCGTCCGGGGGCCAAGGCCAAGAGATGAGAAGCCTGTTCCTTAGAATTTTCTTGTCATTCTGGGCGGCGGTGATCCTCTTTCTGGCGCTGGCGATTGCCATCGCCCTGGCCATGCGCCCCCGCGAAACCGGCGTCGAAAGCCTTAGGGCGAAGGCCCTCGCGGAGGCGGTCAACGCCTACCGCAATGGCGGACAGCTCACCGCCGGTGAGTACCTCGAAAACTTTCAGACCGCCCAGCATGTCAGAGCCTATGTCTATGATCCAAACGGACGCGAGATCACCGGACGCCTGGCTCCACCGTGGATTGAAGACATGCGCCGCACTGGGCAGCATCGGCGCCGCGGTTGGCTGGAGCCTCTCCTGCCGGAGCGACTGTTTCGGCAGTCCCTGACTCTCGATGGCGAGTCGTACATGATCGTGGTCGAAACTTTTCCCAGAGAAGGAGTATTCCCCAGCCCTCACGAATTTCCAGTCGTCGGAATTACGATCCTGGTGATTTGCTCGGGTCTGGCGTGCTATCTGCTGGCGTGGTCATTGACCAAGCCGGTATCCCGACTGCGGCAGGCGACGCAGCGGCTCGCCGACGGCGATCTCACCGCCCGCACCGGAGTCCCGGCCAAAGGACGGCGCGACGAACTGGGCCAGCTGATGCGTGATTTCGACCGCATGGCGGAACGTATAGAAGCGCTCATGGAATCGCAGTCCCGACTCCTCAAAGACGTCTCCCACGAACTACGCTCCCCGCTCGCCCGTTTGAGTGTGGCCCTCGGCCTGGCGCGCCAGCGTGAGACGCCAGAGACAGCAGTCGCGCTCAGCCGCATCGAACTTGAAGCCGATCGCCTGAATCAGCTGATCCAGCGCCTGCTGACCATTTCCCGGCTGGAGTCGGGAGCGAACGGCATCCACACCACGCGTTTGTCGCTGCGTGACCTGGTCGAACGCATCGTCGGCGACTCCGAGTATGAGACACAGGGTCGGGGATGCCGCGTGTCGGCCGAGCCGACGGACGAATACTACGTCGAGGCCGATCCCGACCTTCTCCGTAGCGCTGTCGAAAATGTGATTCGCAACGCGGTGCGCTATACCTCCGCCGGCACGAGCGTCGAAGTCCACCTGGAGCGCCGCATTGGAGACGAAGGCGAGGACATCGTCGTTCGTGTGCTCGACTCCGGCCCCGGCGTCCCAGAGGATGACCTGGAGCGCATCTTCCAGCCCTTCTACAGGATCGACGACGCCCGCAACCGCCAGACCGGTGGCGCGGG
>Ga0335076_10005938_pt1 | contig 12324 bp, 10 predicted proteins | sample Lox_Sample_25_FD_206717 | JGI IMG/M metagenome (GOLD analysis project Ga0335076, IMG submission 206717) | Soil microbial communities from Loxahatchee National Wildlife Refuge, Florida, United States - Lox_Sample_2.5 | ecosystem: Environmental > Terrestrial > Soil > Wetlands | place: USA...
GCGGGCGCTTCGCCGCATCCCGACATCGGCGCAGGCCTTGCGCAGGAATTCGTCGAAGGCCGTCCAGTCGGGCTGTCCGCCGACGAGCCGGGTCAGCGCCTGGCGCGCCTCGGCCAGAGACCAGACCTCGCGGGTCTTGAACCGGACCCGCGCCAGGGCGTGGCGCTGGGCCTGCCGGGCGTACGCCGCCAAGAGGTCATAGAGGCTCGCCTGATACGACAGGCGCGGCGACGCCTCGATCGGCTCAGGCCCTCCGCGGGCGAAGAAGTCGTGCCCGAGGCGCGGCCGGTTGAGCAGGAACTCGCCCGCCTTGCGGATCGCCGCCAGCGCTCGCAGGCGCTGCGCGAGAGCCTCGGTCAGCGCCGAGGCGTCCTGATCCGCTGGCTCCGGCGCGGCGGGAAGCAAGAGACGAGACTTCAGAAAGGCAAGCCAGGCGGCCATCACCAGATAGTCGGCGGCGATCTCGAGCCTGAGCTTGCGCGCCGCCTCGACGAACGTGAGGTACTGCTCGGCGAGCGAAAGGATCGAAATGCGCGCGAGGTCGACCCGCTGTCGCCGGGCAAGCTCGAGCAACAGGTCGAGCGGGCCCTCGAACCCGTCGAGATCGACGGTGAAAGCAGGTTCGCCCGCGGCCTCGACAACGTCAAAGTCGACGCCAAACCCGTCCGCTCCGGCCACGAATCACCTCCTCGGTCCATGCTGACGCACCGGCGAGGGGCGGGCAAGGGGCGGGAACGGGACGTCAACAGGGCCTCGATCGCCGCACAATCGGCTCGCGCTCCAACCGATTAAGATACATGGTTCACAAGCCAAAGATATAGTGGCGAACAAAGCAGAATACCGCGTCGAAAGATCAGTTACGTAACGTAAGCATTAACTGATTCTGTTGAGGTAAATACTATCGGCTTGAATTGAATGCTCTGATTCTTGTTGCGCTAGAGCCAACCTAGCGTATCGTTTCGTCGGTAGCTCAAGATAATTCCGCAAGAGACGCCCAGCGGGCGCCGGGCCCCGCCGCATCTCCCGGAACCCGCAGGGCTGGCCGGCCAGAGCGCGATCTTGCCTGAAACCCCGCATGACGCGCTCTGCCGGCCTCCTTTCTTCGCGGCCCCCAATCGGTCTCAGTAGCGGCGCAAGAGGGAGACCATCTTGCCCTGGACCCGGACCCGGTCGGGACCGAAGATCCGGGTCTCGTAAGCCGGATTGGCGGCCTCGAGCGCGATCGAGGCCCCGCGCTTGCGCAACCGCTTGAGCGTCGCCTCCTCCTCGTCGATCAGCGCGACCACGATATCGCCGGTCTCAGCGGTGTCCTGCTTGCGGATGATGACGGTGTCGTTCTCGAAGATTCCGGCCTCGATCATCGAGTCGCCGCGCACCTCGAGGGCGAAATGCTCGCCCGAGCCCAGGAATTCCGGCGGCATGGCGAAGGTCTCGAGCCGGGTCTGGATGGCCGAGATCGGGGTGCCGGCGGCGATGCGGCCCATCAGCGGCACCATAACCGCGTGGCGCTCGTCCGCGTCGCGCGCCGCCGGCGCCGCAGGCCGCAGGCGGCCGAGGTTGCCGGGGATGACGCTCGGCGAGAACCGCTGCGCGCGCGGGGCCGAGACCGTCGCCGATTCGGGCAGCCGCAAGACTTCGATCGCTCGGGCGCGATTGGCCAGCCGGCGAATGAAACCGCGCTCCTCGAGCGCCATGATCAGACGATGAATTCCGGATTTCGAGCGCAAGTCCAGCGCGTCCTTCATCTCGTCGAAGGACGGCGGCACGCCCGATTCCTGCAGGCGCTCATGGATGAAGCGCAGGAGTTCGCTCTGTTTCTTGGTCAGCATCAATTGCCCTCCGCACGGCCGGCTGCGATTCGCCCGTTTTGCCCGTTTCGCGCTAGAATCGCGGCCGGCAGTAAACAAATCACGAACAATCCCTAATTGTTCACGCCTTGTTCGGCAAGCGGAATCTTCGTGGGTCCGGGCGGGCCGGGCAAAGCCAGCAAAAGCGGACGAAAACGAAATCGGCTGATCTTGCTTTCTTTTATTTTTCGGAATCGAGGCTTTCCAATGGGTTACGGCCGATTCAAGCGCTTTTTTCTGGCCTCGTCTCACGACCTGTTCCGAACGTCTCAGAAGCCCGCCGGGAGCTGGTTCAGTCGCCATGGCCGCCTTTTCCTCCTCCTCATTCCCGGGTGCACTTCCTCTCCAATAGCGCGACCATAGCACAGGATTTGGAAAAAGGGAACAAAATGTCGCCTTTCTGTTGGAGGGAATGGCGAGGCTGGACGCGATCCACGCTGTTGGGAGGGAAGATTGACGCTCGCCTGTTCGCCGCCGAGCAGGCAGCCTAAAGAACCGGCGTACACGTTTGCGGCCAGCCAACCGTTCTGGGAAATACTGCTGATGAAAGTGCAATTCGAGACGGTCGATGTCTTCACCGACCGTCAGTTCGGCGGCAACCCGCTGGCGGTCATTGCCGACGCGCGCGGGCTTTCGGACGCTCAGATGCAGGCGATCGCCAATGAGTTCAATCTTGCCGAGACGACGTTTGTCCTGCCGCCGGACGATCCGGCGAACACGGCGCGCGTGCGCATCTTCACCCCTCGCGCCGAGATGCCGTTCGCCGGCCATCCAAACGCCGGCACGGCGTTTGTGCTCGCGCGGCGAGGCGCGGTTTACGGCCAAAGGCCCGATCGCGGGCCAATAGTGTTCGAGGAGATCGCCGGGCTGGTGCGATTGACCATCGACACCGTCGATGGCCTGGTCGCGGGAGCGTCCCTGGCCGCGCCGCAGAAGTTTCGGCTCATTCGCGGTTTCGACGTCGCGACGGTGGCTGAAGCGTGCTCGCTCGATCCGGCGGAGATCGAGACCCGCCGGCATCCGCCGGCGCTTGCGAGCTGCGGCGCCCCGTTCGTCATCGCCGAAGCGCGCGATCGCGCGGCGCTCAAGCGAGCCCAACCGCGCATGGATCTTTTCCTCGCCCATCTGCCGCGAGACGAGGCAACCGGAATTCATCTCTACGTCGAGGATGCGGAAGGGGGAGCGGACTTTCAGTCGCGGATGTTCGCGCCGCTGCACGGCGTCTTCGAAGACCCCGCGACCGGCAGCGCCAATGTGGCGCTGATCGGGCTCCTCGCCCATTTGCGACGGGAACCGTCGCTCAGGCTCGAAGCGTCAATCGGGCAGGGCGTCGATATGGGCCGGCCGAGTCTCATGCGGGCGGCGGCGGACAAGGTCGACGGCGCGGTCGTCGCGACTTTCATTGGCGGCGGCTGCAAGCCGATGATGTCGGGGAAGATCGAGCTGGAGTAGGGGGAATTCGGGAAGCAGTCACACCGGGAAGCGCGCGAGCTTCACATTATTCCTGGGCTGGCTTGTCGCCGGGCAGGGCGCGCTCGCGGAGCGATTCGTAGATCGGCGGCTCGCCGAGGAGTGTCGTCGTCAGCATCGCCGCGGCGCAGGCGCACAACATCGGCAGCAACATGGTGACGCTTGGGGTCATCTCGGTCGCAAGCACGATGCCGGTGATTGGGGCCCGCACGACGCCGGCGAAGAAAGCGGCGATGCCGACCACCGCAAACGCCTCGGGCTGAACATCGGGATAAGGGATGAGCGCGCGACAGAGCGCCCCGGAGAGGAAGCCGAATTGCGCGCCTAGGACCAGCATGGGGGCGAACAGGCCGCCCGGGGTTCCGGCGGCGTAGGAGATGGCGCCGAGCGCGAACCGGATCAGGAACGCGGCGGGAATGGCGGCGAGCGCCGCGCCGCCTTCGAGCACGCTCTGGGTGATCGCGTCTCCGCCGCCGATCAGGCCGGGCGCGAACCAGCCGAGGATCCCGACCGCCGCGCCGACCAGCGCCGCGCGCAGGTCGAAATCGGCCAGGATGAGCCGGCGAGCGGCGGCGCGGGTCGCGAGCAGCGCCCTGTTATAGGCGACGGCCAGGAGGCCGACGAACGCTCCGAAGACAAAATAGAGCGGCCTCGTTCCGGCGTCCTCATAGCCGAGCCCAGCGACGTGGAAGTCCGGCGCGTCGCCGATGAGAAGCCGGGCGACCGCGACCGCGGTCGCGGAGGCGCCAAGCGCGGCGATGGCCATCCGGCGCTCGAACTGCTGCACCAGTTCCTCAAGCACGAAGACCGCGCCGGCAATCGGCGCGTTGAAGGCCGTGCCGAGGCCGGCGCCGGCCCCGGCCGCAATTAGCACCCGGCAGTCTGCCCAGCTTCGGCGGAATATCCTGCCGACAAGATGAGCGAGGCTCGCCCCCATCTGGACGGTCGGGCCCTCGCGGCCGAGCGCGAGGCCGGCGCCGATGGCGAGCAGGCCGCCGGCGAACTTGACCGGGATCAAGCGAAACGGGGCCGGCGGAAGCTCGCCGCGAAGAACGGCTTCGACATGCGGAATGCCGCTTCCCGAAGCGTGCGGCGACAAGCGTCGAACCAGCCAGCCAGCGAGCGCCGTCGCCGCCGCGCACAGGGCGACAACAAGCAGGAGGCCCAACGCCTCCCGCCCATGAGCCCATTCGATCAGCGCGTTGCGGAGAGCGTCGGCTTGGGCGAGGGAGAGGCGAAAGATCGCTCCGACAAGCCCAGCCAGCGCGCCTGCGACCAGCGCGAGCAGCGCGAGCGCGAACAGGCTTCCCTCGTCATGGCCCTCGCCGTCGGTCATCGGCTCACGTCTCGCGCTTGGCGCCTAGGATCGTGGCCGTCGCGGTCCCGATGTCAATGGACGGACCGGCGCGCGCCTCAGTTCAGCGCCATCTCCCGCGGCTCGCCCTCGACGATGAGCGTGGCGGCGGTGGCGTTCTCGATCTCGCGGACCGACACGCCCGGGCCGCGCTCGCGTAAGCACAGGCCGGCGTCGGTCGGCTCGATCACCGCCATTTCGGTGACGATGAGGCTGACCCGCCGGGTCGCGGTCAGGGGCAGGGTGCAGCGGGGCACGATCTTGTGGCCGCCCTTGGCGGTGTGGACCATCGCGACGACGACCTTCTTCGCGCCGGAGACGAGGTCCATCGCCCCGCCCATGCCGGGCACCATCTTGCCCGGCACCATCCAGTTGGCGAGGTAGCCGCGCTCGTCGACCTCGAGCCCGCCGAGCACGGTCATGTCGAGATGGCCGCCGCGGATGAGGCCGAAGCTCATCGCGCTGTCGATCGAGGCGGCGCCCGGCATGGCGGTGACGAAGCCGCCGCCGGCGTCGGTCAGGTCGGGGTCCTCCATGCCCTCGGGCGGCCGGGGGCCGAGGCCGATGACGCCGTTCTCGGCCTGGAAGAACACATGCACGTCCTTTGGCAGGTAATGGGCGACCAGGCTGGGCAGGCCGATGCCGAGATTGACCAGCGTGTCGGGCCTCACCTCCTGGGCGACGCGGCGGGCGATGATCTCCTTGGCGTCCATCAGAAGGCCCTCTCCAGAAGGTGCGTCACCAGCACGCCCGGCGTCTTGACCGCGTCCGGCGGGATCACGCCGACGGGGACGATGGTGTGCGGCTCGGCGATCACCACGTCGGCGGCGAGCGCGATGACCGGATTGAAGTTGTGCGCGGTCAGCGAATATTCGAGGTTGCCAAAATAGTCGGCCTTGCTCGCGCCGATGAGCGCGAAATCGGCGCGGATCGGGGTTTCGAGCAGATATTGCTTGCCGTCGATTTCGATGATCCGCTTGCCCTTCTCGATCAGCGTGCCGACCCCGGTCGCGGTCAAGACGCCGCCCAGGCCCACCCCGCCGGCGCGGATGCGTTCGATCAGCGTGCCCTGCGGCACGAGCTCGACCTCGAGCTCGCCGGCGATCAGCTGCGCCTGGGTCTCCGGATTAAGGCCGATATGCGAGGCGACGACCTTTTTTGCCGCGCGGGCGCTGATCAGCTTGCCGATGCCGCGGCCGGGCCAGGCGGTGTCGTTGGCGATCACGGTGAGATTTTGCGCGCCGCGCTTGACCAGCGCATCGATCAGCCGGTGCGGCGAGCCGGTGCCCATGAAGCCGCCGATCAGGAGCCGCGCGCCGTCGGGGATCAGCGCCGCGGCCGCGTCGGCGGTTATCGCCGTCTTCATCTCTTCCGCCCCCAATTGGTCGGCTTCGGGACGTCACGCGGTCACGCAAGGATTGTGCCGCTCCGGCGCGGTTGCCGGCCGAACGAGCCTTATTGCCGCTCGTAGGTGTGGCGCCTCGAGCGGGCGCGGCGACGGATCGAGTCGGGGGACCGGGGCCTCGGCCGCGGCGTGACGCTGTCGCCGCCCTCGAGGTCGAAGGTCTGCCCGAGATATTGGCTGGGGCCCATCGAGTCGGCGACCGCATCGCCGGCGTTTCTCGCCGTCGCGGGCGCGGGCGCGCCGGACGGCGGATTGGCCGTGATCTGATCCTGAAGGGTCTTGAGATCGGCGGAGGCCGCGGCGGCGGCGGCGTCCGCCTTCGGCGACGGCGGGAGGGGGACAGCGAGCCCGCCCCCGGCGTCGGGCGGCGGCGCGGTTTGCCGCGGGGCGGCCTGAAGGACCTGGCCAGTCGAGGCCTGCGCCGGGGCGGCGCTCGGAGCGACGGTTGCGGCAGGACCGGCCGGCGCCGGCCCGGCGGCCTCGGTCCGAGCGGGCTCGGGCGCAGCCTTGCTGAGCGGCGCGGGGGGCGCCGGGGGTGGAGCGGCGGGCGCCTTGGAGGGGTCGATCTGCACCGTCGCGGTGAGACCGGCGACCAGCTTCACCCCCTCCGGAACGTCGTCGATGCGGATGCGCACCGGCACGCGCTGCGCCAGCCGCACGAAGGTGAAGATCGGATTGACCGACGCGAGCCCGGAGGCGTCCGGCGCCGCGTTCGGGACATTGATGCCGCGCGCGAGCCCCTCGACCCGGCCGCGCAGCAGCGGGGTATAGCCCATGAGCTTGATGGTCGCGGCGTCGCCGTCGCGGATCCGGCCGAGCGCGGTCTCCTCGAAATAGGCGTCGACCCAGAACGAGTCCGAATTGACGATCGAAAGCTGAAGCGCCCCGACATTGGCGTAGTCGCCGAGCTGGGCGGTGAGATTGGTGATGTAGCCGTTGACCGGCGAGCGCACCTGGGTGCGGGCGAAATTGACCCGCGCCTGGGCGAGGTTGGCGAGCGCCGCCTGATAGTTCGCCTCGGCCGTCGCCGCCTGGCTGATGTAGGTCTGCCGCTCCTCCTGGGTGACCGCGATGTCGTTGAGCTTTTCACGCCGGATCATTTCGGCGTTGGCGTTTTCGGCGACCGCCTGCGTCTGCTCGACCGCCGCCTGCGCCTGGCGGACGGCGATCGAATAGTTCCTCGGATCGATCACCATCAGGAGGTCGCCTTTGTGGACGAACTGATTGTCGGCGATCGGCAGTTGCACGATCTCGCCCGCGACCTGGGGCGCGACTTTCACGACATAGGCGCGCACCGTGCCGTCGCGGGTCCATGGCGCGCCCATGTAATATTGCCATGCCAAATAGCCGAGCGCGGCGGCGACGCCGACCGCGACGATGGTGATGAGCGCCGGCATGATGCGCAACGACCCGGCCGAGCGGGGCCTGGTCGTCGGCGCGGCCGCGGCGACGGGCGGGCTTTTCAGGACGTCCTTCGCTTTCAATTCGACGCCGGACATCAGGAACTCCACCGCGCGAATATCAGCACGATCGACGAGACGATGATAACATAGAGCGCGAGGTCGAACAGCGCGGGGTGCCAGACCTGCTCGCTCAGACCGACGCGGTCGCCAGCTCGCCTCACAAGCAGATAGATGAGCCAGGCGACGCCGAGGATCGCCACAATCGGCGCAACATAGAGGCCGAACAGGTTGATTTCGTTGAATCTCATCGCGGCGGCTGATCGAAATAGGCGGCGAATTCGGAGAGCTGGCCCGAAATCACCAGAATGGAGGCCCTGAGGCTCAGCAGGATGCGGCGGCTCGCGCCGGGCAGGGCGGCGACCTGCCGGTCGATCTCCGCGAGCCGTTCGATCGCTTCGCCGCTTCGCCCTTCCGCGAGCGGCGCAAGCGCTGCGTCCACCATCGAACCCGGGACGAAGCGCGGCGCGACATGGCGAAGCCGCACAACCTCCTTGCCGACAGCGACGATCGCGGCCAGTTCAGCGCGCTCGACCGGCTCAGCCTGGTCGGGCATCGCCAGCAAGCGGGAAACGCCTTTGTTTTCCCAATCGTCCTGCCTTCCGGGCGAAGCTCGTTTCACCATCCGGCGGAAATCTGCAAGCGTCAGCGCGAGCAGCCTCCGGGTTCGGATCGCCGGCGACAACGGCGGGATGACCAGCATGAAGACCACGCCGACGGCGATGCCGGCGAGAATCGCGATCGCTCCGTTCCAGAAGCCTGACCCGTCGTAGCTCATGGCGTTGGTAATGTTGAGCATCGGGAGGAAGTTGACTGCCGCGGCGAAGGTAAACATCGACCTCCATCCCCGCGCGTTGAGAAACCCCAAGGGCACGAGCGCCAACCCCAGGATCAGGCACAGACTCGGAAAAGCCGTTACCTTGGGAAGGAATCCAAACACCGCCACGGCTGCCAGGACCGCGCTCAAAGCGCTTCCCTGGAAGAACTGGACTGAGGCGGAATAAGCGCCGTCGCCGACCGGCGGCAAAAGAATGACGATCACCGCGCAGAACGTGATCGCCGCCACGCCGTTCGGCCAGGCGCTCGCGACCCAAAACAGCGAGACCGCCCCGACGGCGACAAACGTCCGCGCGGCGTTCAGAAAAGCCGGCGCCCAGTCAGCGACGCGCAAGCTGGCCATTCCCCTGACGCCGACCATGTCGCGCGGGTCGATGACGCCGGTCAGCCCGTTGAGAGCGCGGGCCATGCCCAGCATGCCGGCGGCGGCGTTATTCGCCAGCAGCCTCTGCATCGGCGTTTCGGCCTCGAAGCGCGTCAGCCTACGCACCGCCGCGCAGCACGCATCGCGCAACTCCGCCGGCTCCTCGACCGAACGGGTCGCGTCGGGCGAAAGCCGCGCCTGCGGGAGGAGGTCATGAATGGCGACGACTTCGCGCGGCGTCGTTGCGTCGCCATTGAGCGCGATTGCAAAGGCGACCTTGCGCCAGGCCGAGATCGTCTCCATCAGGCCGGCGACGGCCCGCTGCAGCACCGCCGAACGATAGCGCAGGTCGGACGCCTCGCCGATCGCCGCGTCCACCATCGGATAGAGCGCGATCACCCGCCGCAGCAGTTCGCGCCGAAGGGCGCGAAACTGGCCGAGATTGCCGCTTGCGGTGGCGAAACAATCGATAAACCCGTCCATGATTGCGCTCGATATCGCGGCGGATTCGGTCGCTAGCTGTCGCCGCGAGTGGCCGAGGTCGGTCAAGGCGAGCACGACGCCGGCGGAGACGATGCCGATGCAAATCTCGATCGCGCGATTGAGGGCGAACAGGAAGACGATGCCGTTGGTGGCGCCGACCGGCCCGAGAACGTCGATCGCGATGATCGCCGCCGTGTAGCCGGCAAGCGCAGCGGCATAGGCGGCGAAATTGCGCAAGATCGTCGCCGTGAAGGCGGAGGCCGCGCACCAGAGCGTAAGCCCGACGAGAAAGCTCAGGCGGTCCTGGCGAGAAAGCGCGGCAAGGATGACGATGGCGACGGCGCCCACGACGGTTCCGACCATTCGGAACATCGACTTGCGCAGCGACGCCCCCAGGACCGGCTGGCAGACCAGCGCGGCGGTCGTCGCCGCCCACGAGGGCTCGTTGAGCTCGAGCTGAAATGCGACATAGAACGAGAGGCAGACGGACCCCCAGAGCCGAAGCCCAAACAGCAGCGCCGGCGTCGCGTCGCGCAGCTCCCGAACGAGCCAGGCGCCCGTCGGCCTTCCGATCGTGGGCGTCGCCGCGGTCATCGCGTCAGATCATATCACAGCGAGCAACCCGCCATCGACATAGACGACCTGCCCGTTCACGTAATCGGATGCGGGCGAAGCGAGGAACACCGCAGCGCCGATGAGGTCCTCCGGCTTGCCCCAGCGGCCGGACGGCGTGCGGCCCTTGACCCAGGCGTCGAATTTGGGATCGGCGACCAGCGGCTTGGTCATTTCGGTTTCGATATAGCCGGGCCCGATCGCGTTGGCCTGGATGTCATGCGCCGCCCATTCCGCCGCCATCGCGCGGGTGAGCATCTTCAAGCCCCCCTTCGCCGCAGTATAGGGAGCGATCGTCGCCCGCGCGACCTCGCTCGCCAGCGAGGCGACGTTGATGATCTTGCCGCCGCGCCCGCGCTTGATCATCCGCCGCGCCGCCTCGCGCCCGACCTGGAACGCGCCGGCGAGATGCGTGTCGACAATGCGGCGCCACTCCTCACCGCTGACCTCGAGCATCGGCTTGCGCAGCTGGTTGCCGGCGTTGTTGACGAGGATGTCGATCTCGACACCGCTTGCGTCGAAATGCTCGAACGCGCGGCCAACCGCGGCTTCGTCGGCGACGTCGAAGGCGCGGGCGTGCGTTTTGTGGCCGGCGGCGGCGAAGGCTCTGGCGGTCGCCGCGAGCTTCTGCTCGTTGCGGCCGTTGAGCACGAGGCTGGCGCCGGCTTCGGCGAGGCCGCGCGCGATCGTGAGCCCGATGCCGTCGGACGAGCCGGTGACGAGCGCGGTCTTGCCGGCGAGATCGAAGAGACTGGACGCGCTCATTTCAGGGGCCTCCGGGAGGGCGAAGCTTGGGTTTGCCGCGCGGGAAACGGCCGCGGCGACACGGATCGAGAGGACCTTGAGTCAAAGCGCAAGCTCGATCCGGATCGGCGTGTGGTCGGAAGCCTTGTCGCGGCCGCGCATCTCCTTGTCGATAACGACGGAAGTGAGCCGGTCGGCCGCCTCGGGCGAGAGCAGCAGGTGATCAATGCGGATGCCGTTGTTCTTCTGCCATGCGCCGGCCTGATAGTCCCAGAAGGTGTAGAGGCCGGCGGCGTCGGTGGTGGCCCTCAGCGCGTCGACGAGGCCAAGCGCGACGAGCTCGCGATATTTCATCCGCGTCTGCGGCAGGAATAGCGCGTCATTGACCCACATTTCGGGTCGGGCGGCGTCGCGCTCGTCGGGAATGACGTTGAAATCGCCGGCCAGCACCAGCGGCTCCTCGTATTGCATGAGCTGACGGACATGGGCGATGAGCCGCTCGATGAAGGCGAGCTTATAAGGGTATTTCTCTGAATCGGGCGGATTGCCGTTCGGCAGATAGATGCTGGCCACCCTGACCGCGCGGCCATTCACGGGGATGACCGCCTCAAGATAGCGCGACTGCGAGTCGTTCTCGTCGCCCGGCAGTCCGCGGGCGACCTCGAACGGACGCTTGGACAGAATGGCGACGCCGTTGAACGTCTTCTGCCCGTGGGTCTCAATGTTGTAACCAAGCTCCTCGACCTCCATGCGCGGGAACTGCTCGTCGAGACACTTGATCTCCTGCAGGCAGAGCGCGTCCGGGCTCGCCTCCTTCAGGTAAGCAAGCAGGTGCGGCAGCCGCTGGCGGACGGAGTTGACATTCCAGGTGGCAATGCGCAAGCGCGGGGCTCCATCGGGGTTTGGCGGCAAGGCTAGGGCGCCGCGCCGGGCCGGAAAAGGGGCTCATAAGGATTGGGGATGCTGGGCCGGCGCAAGTGGTCTCTCAAGCGAAAGGCGGAGCCGGCCGAATCGGGCGCCGGCGACAGGTTCGCGAGCCCGCCGGCCGGGTTCGACGAGCAGCGCTACATCGAGGCCAATCCCGACGCCGCGGCGCAAGTCGCGGCGACGCCGCGCATGAGCGGCTGGCGCCATTTCGTCGAGCAGGGCTGGCTCGAGAACCGGGTCGGGGTTCCGCGAGCCGTCCATGAAGAGGTCCGGCGGCTCAAGATCTACGAGCTCGACCATCGCCTGCCGCCGGCCTTTCTCAGGCAGAGAATTCATGGCTCCGCCGACGTCAACACGTTCGAGCAGGTCGGGCGGGCGGTCGCCGCGGACCTGATTGGCCATATCAGGCGCGCGGACGCCTTGGACGCGCATGTCCGGGTGCTCGATTTCGGGGTCGGATGCGCCCGGGTGCTGAGGCCGCTGCAGACGCTGGCGCGCGAATCGTCTCTTCTGGGCGGAGCAATCGAATGGCGCGGGTCGGACATCGACGGCCAGGCGATCGAGTGGTGCCAGACCTACCTCGGCGCCGAGGCGAGCTTCGCGGTCAACGGGACCATGCCGCCGCTGCCCTATCCCGATCGCTTCTTCGACTTCGTCTATTCGATCTCCGTCTTCACCCATCTTCCGGAGGCCATGCAGTTCGCGTGGCTTAAGGAGATCAATCGCGTCCTCAAAGTGCGGGGCGAAGCGGTCATGACGACCCATTCGTTCGGACCGCCGCGCAACCGCAAGGGCGAGCGGCTGATCGCGCACGGATTCCA
>Ga0335076_10005939_pt1 | contig 12324 bp, 12 predicted proteins | sample Lox_Sample_25_FD_206717 | JGI IMG/M metagenome (GOLD analysis project Ga0335076, IMG submission 206717) | Soil microbial communities from Loxahatchee National Wildlife Refuge, Florida, United States - Lox_Sample_2.5 | ecosystem: Environmental > Terrestrial > Soil > Wetlands | place: USA...
TGGGGGGCGAAGCCCGCCAGAGCCGATAACGGGGGGCTTGGGGGGCGAAGCCCCCCCAAGAACAAGGAAAGCCTGGCACAGCCGAGGCTTAGGTGGTGCCCAGCCCCATCCCTGGTGGACGACTTGGTTATTGTTTTTTGCCTCCTCTTGCGAAAAGGCGAAACTTAAGCGAAACTCCGGACCTGTTCTGACCGTACTTCCTCGTAGGCTGCACGCGGAGGACAAAGAACCGTGCTGATGATCAAGGTCGTGGCCGCCCTGCTCCTGCTCCTGGGCAGTGGGCTCATCTTCAAGGCCCTGGTCGAGATGGATGCGCCGGCGCTGCGGCTGCGCCCGTTGAAGCGCGGACCGCTCGCGGGCGACAGGTCGAATCAGGTCGAGGAGCCCGCTCTCCCACGAGCAGCATGAGCGCTACCGGCTGCGACGGGCCGACGGACGATCAGCGTAGGCGGGACTCCAGACGGCGCCCCACGCCGCCTGCTCCACGCTCCTTCGCGCAGTCGAGGCACTCGCGGAAGATCACGCACTCGTCCGAATGGGCCGCGAGGGGCGCCGAGTCGCGTCGCGGCGTCTTGCCGTCGCCTCCCAGCGGGCGCCGGCACCACAGGCAGTAGAACTCCGCACGAGGCTCAGGATCGGGAGCGAGTACCGCAGCGCACTTCCCGCAAAGCCAGGGCCGCGGCGGAGTCGAGTCCGCTGCCACGTTCAGAAGCGCGGCCAGAACGCTGTCGTCCGTCCCGATGTCCTCGGCCGTTTCGACGATGCCGCCGCAGTGGATGCAGGTCATGATGGGGAGGCCTTCCAGAGCAACTCGTATGCCGCCGCGGGACTCATCGACAAAAGGCGCCATTCCACAACACGTTGCAGCCCCGCTGCCGGTCTAGTCTACCTGCGTGAAACTGTAAGGGCCACCGACAGTCCTGTCGGACCTCATGCCATGAGATACTGCCGTCTCCCGCCTGACCCTGTGGTGCAGAGGCCCAGCACGCCACCCTTTCAAGGTGGAGACCGTGGGTTCGAATCCCACCAGGGTCGCCAATTCTGCGAATAATCTGGCCCTGTCGGGTAAAGCCCGGGGCGCAACTCCCCCCCAGCGGCAGCTCGGCCAGAAGATCGAATGCACGTCCTGTCACGCGGTTTACTGGAAAGACCGTCTGGCAGGCCGGGGATGGAGTTCCACACTGCGCTCTGTGCGAAACCGATGTAGACGACGATGCTCTGAAGAATCAGGCGCGCGTGGCGTTGCGTGAGCCGCTCGGGCGATGGGTCTGCTCGAAGTGCCGGCGCCCCTCTAGCACGCCTCGGGTCCCTACCCCTCGAGCGGCCTAGGCCACAGCTGGCATCGCGCTCGCCGGCCGACCGCGTCAGCAACATCAGCGCCGCAGCAGTGCGAGATCGCCGTCGACGGCGACGAGGGCGCCCCAGGCGATAGAATGCCCATGCGTCGTCCGGGGAGGTGCGGCATGAGCCGTCCGTCGATGCTCGCGACGCTCGCGGTGGCGCTCGCCCTCCCGGCGCTCGTTAGGCCGCAGGAGCGGCCGGTCTTCCCCTCGGCAGTCGAGTTGATCACCGTCGACGCGGTCGTGTTGGACAAGGCGGGCCGACCGGTGCGAGGCCTCGAAGCCGATGACTTCGTGATCGCCGAGGACGGCAAGCCACAAGAGATCTCTAGCTTCGAGGCGATCGACCTTGGAGAGGCGGCTGAGGCAGAGCCGTTTCGATCGTCTCCGGTCGCGTCGAATCAGCGCATGGCGCGCCTTCCGGCTCGCGCCTTCGTGATTCTGGTAGACGACCTCGGTCTCGCCCAACCCAGCATCTCCCCTGTCGCGGCGGCGCTCGGAGGGCTCATGGATGGCGCCTTCGGCGCGGGAGACGAGGTGACGCTGGGCAGCACGAGCGGATCGCTTTGGTGGAGCGTCCGCTGGCCGGAGGGCCGGGAGGATCTGCTCGCCCTCGTCGGCAAGCTTCGGGGGCACAAGCTCGCCGATTCGGGCGCCGACTTCATGAGTGATTGGGAAGCCTACCAAATCGACTTCTTTGACGGAGGCCCTGCCATGGCCAGCGGAACACGCTTGGAGAACGCCGAGGCCACTACGCCAGAGGCCAACTCGCAAGTCGTCGTCCCGGCCACGAACATCACGGGTCGCGTGGTCAGCCGCTGGACCGCGAGGCAGATCTGCGATTCACAGAACCCGGGAATGTGCGCGCAGATGGTGCAGATGCGCGCTCGCGAGCGCAACTCGCTCCGTCGCGACCGCACGCGCGCGATCATGGCCGGCGTCGAGCGAGCCGTATTCAGCCTCGCCGGTGTGCGCGGCAGAAAGGAGCTCCTCCTCTTTTCAGAGGGGTTCCTGGACGACGTGGACTTGCCCGTGGTCAGGGAGGTTGCGGGCGCCTGTCGCGAGGCCAACCTCGCCGTCAACTTCGTCGATGCGCGGGGGCTCGTTGCCTCGATCGAGGAAGGCACCGCTGCCTTCAGCGGCGGCCCTCCCGTCCCCCAGGAGCAGGCTCTCGTCGAGCTCGAGCGCGTCCGCTTCGAGTCCGAGGGCAGCGTCGCACTGGCCGAGGACACCGGTGGCCTCGCCGTCAGCGGCACCAATGACCTCACCGGACGCGCGCGACGAATCGTGGACGAATCGCGCGTCTACTACCTGCTCGGCTACCACCCGCCGAGCGGGAAGGGCTCGCGCGATTGGCGGAAGTTGAAAGTCGAGGTGAAGCGTCCGGGGGTGCACGTGCGCACACGAAAGGGCTATACCCTGCGTCCGCCGGGCACGACCGAGGCGCTGACGCTCACCACGTCCAGGACGCCAAAGCGCAAGAAGTCCGCGAGCGAGGGGGAGGGTGCTGGCGGCAGCGACCTCGCGATGTCGCGGGCGCTCGCCAACGCGGTGGACGCCGACGGAATCCCACTGCGAGCGACCGCTTACGTGTTTGACGAGCCGAGGCCGGGCAAGGCGCGCGTCCTCGTGGCGGTCGAGGCCGACCTGGCGGGCCTCGATCTCCAGGGCGGCGCGGGCAAGCCGCGGGCGACCCTCGACCTCGCCATCGAGACCTCCCACCGCGATACGGGCCTGCAGGCGCGCGCGGACCAGAAGGTCGAGATCTCGCAGGCCGCGGCGGGAGGTTGGTCCCTCTTCACTTACGAGTTCGAGCTCGCGCCCGGTGTCTCGCAGGCGCGGGTGGTCGCGAAGGACGAGGGCAGCGGTCGGCTCGGCGCGGTGACCGCTCGCTTCGAGGTCCCCGCTCTCTCGGGGCTGCGTCTGTCCACGCCCATCCTTACGGACCAGGTAAGGGCGGGCAGCCGCGCGGAGCCGGTCATCCTGGCGCGGCGCGTCTTCAAGCCCTCCGGTCTTCTGTACTGCCAATTCCAGGTCTTCGGCGCGGCGAAGGACTCCCAGGGTGCGGCGAGAGTTGACGCTTCCTACGCTTTGCGAGACGCAGGCGGCGTCGAGCTGCGACGAGGCGAGCGCAAGCCCATCGCGGCAGTGCCCGGTGGCCCGGTGATGAGGCTGACCGGCTTCCCACTCGACGGGCTCGCGCGCGGCGACTACGAACTTGTTTTGCGCGTCGTTGACACCACGACCGGCAGCACCGTCGAGCGCGCCGAACCGTTCCGATTGGAATGACGGGGCCCCCGCACACCCGACAACCCTCGCCCTCACCTTCGCGACGTGCAGCCGCTGGCGCCACTCGAGCCGGTGCGCATTCCGGGACGAGGAGCGCGAAGTGGCTTGGCACTCTCTCCACGAGCTCGGCGGCCTGTCTTCCCGAGCGGCCTTCGCCGCGCCCGGCCGGCAAGCCTAATCGAGGCGGCCCGGCTAGTGGCTCCGCTTGCCGCCAGCGACGGCGCGCTCTTCCAGCGTCGGTAGTCGACCGTGAATGGCTCGGAACGAGAAAGAGAAGTCCACGAAGGTCAGGGCCGCGGCTACCGTGTCGTGGTCCGGCGTCGTGCGGCGGTCAGGCCTTTCCGAGAGGTGTGCGAGGACGACCCTCTTTCGGGGCGGCAGCCTGAGCCGGACCAAGGTCAGTTGCCCGCCGCCCCGCACGGACAGCTGGTACGCGGTCCTGAAGACTTTGTCGTCCAGCGCCAGGATCGTGACGAACGGCTCCAGGTCCACGCCGTACTCGCGGCCCAAGGCTTGCGAGACGGAATCAAGCTCGAGGATGGTCGACCGGCGCTTCCCCCCGGCGAACGCGGCGCGCGCGGCGGCGAGAACCTCGTCGCAATCGATCCCTGCCGCGACTAGCGCTCGCTCCGTCCCGGTCCCAGTCCGGTCGCGCGCCACAACGCGGCAATCATAGCTCGAGCTGTTGACGGGGTCGGCCTGTCCGTACTGAGGGCTCGTCGGTATGGGGCCATGACCTCAAAGGGCTTAAGAGGGGACCCTGAATCCAACGCCGCAACGCCGGCACTCGTAGTGGAAGACGTCGTGCTCCGGGGCGTCTCCGTCAAGCAGCAGCGAGGTGCCCCCGCACTTGGGGCACACCAAGTCGTACGCATCCTTGTAGACGCGCAGCTGTGCCACTTTTTGGGCGTTGCGCAGCAACTCCTCGCGCAGCGACTGAACTTCCTCTGCTGAGCTTCGCGCCAGTCTCAACTCCGCCCGCAACTGCTGCACTTCCGCCCAGAGCTTCCTCTCCCGGATCCTGGCGTCGATGGTGGCGAGGCGCTCCTTGTTGGTTGTGGCGCAGGACTCTGCGAGCTTGCGCTTGAACTCACGCACCTCTTCCGGGTCCGCGTCGCGTGCGCTCTCGGGGCACTCCCCACTGTGATGCTGGTCGATATCAGGCGACCTTGTTGGAGTCCCTGGGCCCACAGCACCGCAGCACACGCACAACCAGTCGAGGCAGGTTGGATCCAAAGCTACTTCGCGGCGACGTGGGATGGGCACGGACCGCTATGATAGCCCTCGTCCAACGTAGCCGTGCAAGGTAAGCTCGGAACTAGCTATATCCCCCCAGGGTCGCCACTTCGGCTCCCGCCGACGCTACGAAGATGAAGCAGCGGGCGCGCGCGGTGCCATCGCGCGCACGCCCGCCGCGTCGATCGCGTTACCGCACGACCACTTCGACCGGCCTCGAGGCGATGCCGTTCGCCACCACCTCCAGCTTGCTATTGCCCCGCTCGGTCAGCGGTGAGACGTCGAAGTAGGTGAACACCGGCCGGTTCGAGGCCACGGCCATGCTCGAGTGGTCGTGGGTTCGCTCGTAGAAGACATGCCCGGACTTCTTGTTGGTGATTCGCACGAGAGGGTAGTTGGTGGCCGCCTGGGCGTCATCGCCGTACGCGGCGCCCTGCGAGACGCCGTTGAAGCCCGTCCCCGAAATGCGATAGCTGTGGCCTCGGGAGACCGACGACGGCGCCTTATCGATCTCCGGGCCGCCGTCGCACTCGCCTCCGTCCTTGGACGGCGTGAAGATCTCGATGTCGTTGTAGAAGTCCGTGAGAAGGATCTGGCCGGTCGGCAGAACGAGCATGTTGCCGTAGTAAGAAGACTCGTTCGCAGCGTTCGGCGTGCCGGGGATCTCGGTGAGCTTCCTGCCGTTCCACTCGAAGTAGCGGGCGCCCACGTTGAATACGCCGGGGCTCGCCATCATCAGCACCTTGCCGTTCGGCTCGAGCGCGGCGGGACCGTCCGCGATTCCGAGGTCGTCCGGGAAATCGGGTCCCGCCTTCCACGTACCCTTGCGCGAGTTGTAGACGGCGGTGTGGGAGGCCGCGCAGCCGTTGGCGCCGGCGTAGAAGACGGTGCCGTCCGGGCGCAGCACACCCGGGCCCACTTCATAGGACGCAGCACTCGCTCCGCCACACGAATCCCAGAGCTGCACGACGGTGCTCCCGGCGCTGCTCCACGAGCCGCTCGCCGGGTCGTAGAGCTCCGAGTTGGTGCCGGTCGAATCGTAGGCGAAGACGTAGGCGTCCACCGTAAGCACCTTCTTGTTGGGCAATAGCGTCCAGCCCTCCTCGTCGTTGATGTCCGCCTTGCCGTTGCCCGTCGGCGTCCAGGTGAGCGCTCCCGCGTCGAGGATCGCCGTCTGCGTCGAACAGCAGTCGGCTTGCATGTATCGGCCGTCTGCGAGCACCACGCTCTGCGCGTCGCCGATGGTGTCCCACCCCGTGGGCGGCGCCACCATGGTCCAGGTGTCGGCCACCGGATCGTAGATCGCGCCCTGGTTGCTCCAGGACGGGACGAGCTGCGTCTGGTCGAGGCTCAGCAGATACTCGCCGCCTTCGATGATCATGCGCCCGTCGGGCAGCACCGCGCTCGAGTGATAGAGGGGACTGTACGTCGCAGGCGTTGAGGCGATCTGCGACCAGGTGCCGTTCACGTAGCTGCCTGACGCGTCGGGCGTCAGCTTCCACCAGTACGGGAACCCTGCGTCCTGCACCAGGACGGTGCCGTCCGTGAGCAGGATCGGGTTCGCGGCGCCGTCGAGCAGGAAGTCGGGCTGGTTGGTGAGCGGCGTCCAGGGCGAGCTCGGACCACTTGGCTTGGCGAGGCCCTTCGCGGCCCCGTTCGGGTGCACGGCGCCGACCGCATGGGGCAGGGGCTTGATGCGCTGCGCGCGGGCCGGGACCGGCAACGCCAGCACGAGCACGGCAAGGAGCCCGGCGTGAAACACGGACATCCGTCCGATCTTCTGCATGCTTCCACCTCGACGCAGAGACGACGTGAACGCTCATGCGAGCCGAGCGTCCTGACGCACGCGCAGGGCGCCGGCTCGTCCGCTAACTCTGGAGGGCGGCAGGGATTCTTAGAGAACCCCGAATCCCATGTCAACAGCCAAGTGCACTTCCATGTCCTACGCCCTCTACCTCCGGTTCGACGAAGCCGCCGCCCGACCGGTGCTCCTGCGGGAAGACGAGACGCTCGCCGGCGGCGACGGCGTCCGCTATCGCTACGTCGCGACTACGGCCGGCTGGGAGGAAGCGGACGCGATCCGCATCGAGCTGCGGCGAAGGATCGCGGCGCGCGAGCTGCAGAGCTAGGGCTGGGGCGGTCCTTCCCAGTCGGCGTCGGCGAGCAGCACCGGCGGGACGACGTCGAGCGTCCGCGGGTCGGCGCCTTTCGGCAGCGTGCCGACGACTCCGCCGTCGCAGGTCGGGATCGGACACTGCCGTGAGAAACGGCCCGGCTGGGGCGGCCAGAGCTGGTCCCAATCGAACGTCAGCATGACCGGGTGGCCCTTGGAGCAGGCGGCGTTCTTGCTGTAGATCATCGCGGGGCCGTAACTTAGCGGCCTGCTCAGGGCCGGCGAGTGCCCTGGCTCACCATCCGCGCGCGAGCGCTTCTCGTTCGACTCGGGTACGGCTAGCGTGGCGGCGGAATCCGCTTTCCGATCTTCGTAGCCGACGCGTATTCACTCGGCAAACGCCGAATGGACAGCTCCTGCGTTGGGACACGCGAGGGACTGTCACAAGCCGCCGCGCTCACGCGCCACTCGCGCCCTATTCTCCGTGCCCATGTTCGCGATCCTGATCGGCACGGACAAGCGCGGCTCGTTCCCGCTGCTGCTGCAGCACGACGACGAGCAGCTGGCGACGGACGTGCGCTGGCGACTCGTCGGCCACACGCGCGATCGGGCTGAAGCCCTCTGGCTGCTCCAGGCGGCCGACGAGTACTGCCGGGGTCTCCGAGCCGAGCGCGGCGAGCAGTCTTAGCCCACAGGCTCGTCGCTGCGGCCTCGTGGTAGCCTGCAAGCGACAGCCGACTCACCCACCCGAGTCGCGCGCCGAAGCATGGAGATCACGTCACATCCGCCCGGGTCTTTCTGCTTCCCGGAGCTCAACACGCACGGCGTCGAGGCGGCGAAGCGCTTCTACGAGGCGCTCTTCGGCTGGTCGGCCCCGGAAAAGAGCCTGCCCGAGGTCGGTCCGTACTCCGTCGCGCGGATCGGCGAGCGGCAGGTCGCGGGTACTTCGCCGTCGCCGACTGCGCCCGCTGCGTCGCCACGGCGCGCACGCTCGGCGCCGACGTCTACACCGGCCCGAACCGCGTCGAGGGGTTCGGACGCTTCGCCGTGATGGCCGATCCCGAGGGCGCCGTCTTCTGCGTGGTCGAGCCGTCCTGAGAACGCGGCTCAGCCTCCTCCTGCTGCTCGCGTCCTCGGCCGCCTTCGGCGGGGATCAGGGCACGCCAGCCGCCGACGTCCCGCGCGGGCCCGCAGAGATCCGCGACGGCCAGCTCCTCGCGCAGCCGCGGCTCACGCTGCCCGCGGTCCTGCCGCGCACCGTCGAGAGCGGCCGCTGGGAGCTGCGCGTCTCCGGCCTATGGTCGAACACGTTCGCCTGGACGCAGGACGTGCCCGGCGAGAACCCGAGCGACCGGAGCTTCCTGCTCGACGGCGAGACGGGCCTCGTCGAGCTCGCGCTCCGGCGCGGCCTCGGCGCCAACCTGGACGTCGGGCTTCGCGTCACGGCGCTCGGCCGCGGCGGCGGCGTGCTCGACGGCTTCATCGACGCGTGGCACCGGCTCACCGGGTTCGACAACGGCAACCGCCCGGACTTCCTCCGCAACGCCTTCCGCGTCGAAGGCCGGACCACCGCAGGCGACCCCTTCTCCTGGAACGACGCCCCGGGCTGGGGACTCGGCGACACGGAGCTCGACGCGCGCTGGCGCGTCGCCGACGGCGGTCGCGACGAGCCGTCGGTCGCGCTCGTCGGCCGCGTCGTGCTCCCGACGAGCACGGGCCCCTACTCCGGCGCCGGCGGGTTCGGCGCCGCGGGCCAGGTCGCCGTTCAGTTCCCGATGGGTCGGCGCTTCGACGCGTACACCGGCCTCGGCGTCACCGCCCAGGACGACACGCCCGTACGCGGCATCGAGTACGAGCCCGCCCGCATCCACGGCTACGCGGCTCTCGAGTGGCGGGTCGCACGGCCGCTCAGCCTGCTCGTCGAGACGAATGCCGCGAGCCGGCTGGTCGCGAACATCGAGAAGTACCCCGGCACCCACTGGATCGTGAACTTCGGCGGAAGGCTCGACCTCGGGAAGCGCACGCGCCTCGACTTCTTCCTGACCGAGAACATCGTCAGCCAGCAGACGACCACCGACTTCGCGATCTACACGGGCCTGACCCTGCGCCCGTGAGCGCCGCCTAGCGGATCGTCGCCCCGGCGAGCAAGGCGATCGCGCCGCCGGTCGTCTGCGCCGCGTTCAGCCCCAGCCGGAAGTCCTTGTCGGAGAAGGTCGCGTACACGTCGAGCGGCTGGTGCCAGGTCGGGTTCCAGCCCGCGCCCGTGTGCATGCCGCGCTCGTTCTCGCGCAGGCTGATCGCCGGCACCATGTCCATGAACGGGGTCGAGTCCGTGTTCGTCATGTGCGGCCCGACGGCCGCCGGGTAGTCGGTCGCGAACTTCTCGTTGGCCGCCTGGAAGAAGAAGGCGAGCTTCATGGCGTCGTCGGCGCGGAGCGCGCTCGACTGGAACTCGATGTTGACGTCGGCCTCGGGCCGCTGCTCGGGGTTCCACGTCCCGTCCGCGCGCGGCATGCCGTGGTCCCACAGCATCATGTCGTGCTGCACCATCCCCAGCCAGCGGGGCTCGGGGTACTTGCCCGAGCCGGGCGGGTCTTCCTTCCCTTGCAGGCCCGCGCGCTGCTCCACGTAGGCGCGCGCGCCGTCGAGCCCCGTCTCCTCGTTGTTCCAGAGCGCGAAGCGGATCGTGCGCTCGGTTTCGACGTCGGGCATGCTGAAGATGCGCGCGAGCTCCATCACGAGCGCCGTGCCCGAGCCGTCGTCGTTCGCGGCCTCGCCCCAGCCGTGCCCGTCCATGTGCGCGGCGACGATGTACATCTCCTGCGGCCGCTTGCTGCCGACCTTGGTGCAGTAGACCTCCTCGCGCGGCCCGTTCACCGCGGGCTCGCGGTTCAGCTCGCGCAGCTTCGGGTCCGGCTGGGCCGACGGGTCTTCGTTCACGCCGGTGCGCCGCTGGATGCCGCGATAACGCGAGCCGCCCTGCCCGAGCCGCACCTCCCCGCTGCCGATCACGGGCTGGAACGGCGCACTCTCGGCCGCGCGACCGGCGCCCGCCGGCCGCGGCGGACGGTCGTAGACGTACTTCACGCGCTCGGTCGGACAGCCGTAGCTCTGGAGCTGCGCCTCGATCCAATCGGTGGCCTTGCGGTTGCGCTCGGTCCCCTGGCGGCGGTCGCCGAACTGCGTGAGGCCCTTGATCGTCGCCTTGTACCTCTCGAGGTCGAGCCGGCCGATCAGCTTTCGGACGACTTCGTCCCGCGGGTCGGCGGCGCGGGCCGCCGGCCCCGCGCACAAGAGCGCGACGACCCCGACGACGGCGATCCGGCTCGTCCTCATTGCGGTCCCTCCGAGGCGCGGCTATCCGATTCCGGCCACCTGGCGCAGCACGTCGTAGCGGTTCACGATTCCCACGAGGCTGCCGCCTTCCCGCACGAGCGCGGCCGGCGTCTCCTTCGACAGCATCGTGACGAGCCGGTCGATCGGGATGTCGTGGTCGATCACGGGAAACGGCGCACCCATGACCTCCGCGACCGGCCGGTCGAGGATCTTCGCGTCCTCCAGCACGCGGGCGATCAGGCCCTCGGTGACGGAGCCGACGCAGTCGTGGCCGTCCACCACGGGCACCTGCGAGATGCCCCAGGTGCTGATCAGGTTGAGCGCCTGGCGCAGGTTCGCCGACGGCGCCACCGACACGAGCGGCGGCAGGCCATCCGGGTGCCGTCGCAGGAGCTGCCCGGCCGTCGTGCGCTCGGCCTCGAGCATCTGGTTCTCGCGCATCCAGGCGTCGTCGTAGAGCTTCGAAAGATACCGCTCGCCGGTGTCACAGAGGATCGTGACGACGCAGGCGTCCGGGTCGTCGAGGCGGCGTGCGACCTCGAGCGCCGTCACGACGTTCAGCCCGCCCGAGCCGCCGACGAAGATGCCCTCCTCGCGCGTGAGCCGGCGCGACGCGCGAAAAGCCTCGGCGTCCGAGACCGTCATCCACTCGTCGACGACCGAGAAGTCGAGCGAGGTCGGGATCTTGTCCCCGCCGATGCCCTCGACCTTGTAGGGCTGCCCCTGGCCCTTCTGGTGCGTGCGCGCGTACTCGACGTAGATCGAGCCCACCGGGTCGCCGCACACGACCTGCACCTTCGGGTTCTTCTCCTTCAGGTAGCGCCCCACGCCGGTGACGGTGCCGCCCGTGCCGGGCGAGCACACGAAGTGCGTCACCCGGCCCTTCGTCTGCTCCCAGACCTCGGGCCCGGTCGTGTCGTAGTGCGCCTTGGGGTTGTCGTCGTTGTAGTGCTGGTTCGCGAAGATGGAGCCGGGCGTCTGCGCGACGATCGCCTTCGCCTTCTGGATGTAGTACTCGGGATGTTCCGGCGGGACGGCGGTCGGCACCACGATCACCTCCGCGCCGAATGCGCGCAGCAGGCGGATCTTCTCGCTCGACATCTTGTCGGGGATCGTGAAGATGCAGCGGTAGCCCTTGATCGCCGCGGCGATCGCGAGGCCGATCCCGGTGTTGCCGCTCGTCGCCTCGACCACGACGCCGCCCGGCTTGAGCTCGCCGCGCTTCTCGGCGCCCTCGATGATCGCGAGCCCGATCCGGTCCTTCACCGACCCGCCCGGGTTCAGGTTCTCGGCCTTGCCGTAGACCGGCGTGCGCAGGCCGCGCGCGATCCGGCGCAGCCGCACGAGCGGCGTCCAGCCCACGACGTCGACGATGTTGTCGTAGGGCTCGAGGTTGCGCTTCATGGTCCGAAGCATCTCACGGCTCCCGGGGACCTGCTAGCATCCGAGCGCGTTCCGAGATCCGGAGGAATCTGATGCGCGACGATTCGACTCGCGGGCCCGCTCTCTCCCGGCGGGACTTCCTGGAAGCGACGACGGCCGCGGGCTTCGGCGCCGCGGCGGTCGCGAGCGCCAGCCCGGCCCTGGCGGAGCCGGCGGCGCACGGAACCACGGCGGGACCGCGCGCCGGCCTCCTCTACCCGCAGCAGAACGCGTATCGCAGCGTGCTCGACCTCTCGGGCCTCTGGCAGTTCCAGCTCGACCCCAAGGAGGAAGGCGAGGCCGCGCGCTGGTTCGAGGCGCTGCCCGCTCCGCGCACGATCCCCGTGCCCTGCAGTTGGAACGACCTCTTCGACGACGCGCGCGACTACCTCGGGCTCGCGTGGTACCGCACCGAGGCCTGGGTGCCGCAGTCGTGGCGCGGCCAGCGCGTGCTGCTGCGTGTCGGCTCCGCGAACTACGCCTGCAGGGTCTACGTCAACGGCGCTCTGGCGGCCGAGCACCTCGGCGGGCACCTGCCGTTCGTCGCGGACATCACCGACCGGATCGTCTGGACCAAGGCGACCTCGC
>Ga0335076_10005940_pt1 | contig 12322 bp, 11 predicted proteins | sample Lox_Sample_25_FD_206717 | JGI IMG/M metagenome (GOLD analysis project Ga0335076, IMG submission 206717) | Soil microbial communities from Loxahatchee National Wildlife Refuge, Florida, United States - Lox_Sample_2.5 | ecosystem: Environmental > Terrestrial > Soil > Wetlands | place: USA...
GGCAACACGTTTTACACGCTGAACCCTTTGCTCACGCCGCAGGTGGATGGTTTGTACCCGACGGACGGCAGCGGCAATCCCTTTCTGCCGGTAAACCCTGCCCTGACCGCGGCTGATTTCGCCGGCCAGGATTTAACCGGAATCCGCGCACTTTATAACGGCTCGGCCGGCGGCGCCGGTTTCAGCCTGGGCTGGGCCATCGACTCGAATGGCCAGAGCGTGTTCCTGTCCTCCGTTGATTATGTCCGGCTGGACGTGCTGAATGACGGAACGCCAGCGTACATTGACGCGATTTCCGTGGTGCCCGAGCCGGCAAACTGGATGTTGATCCTGACCGGTGCCGGCTTCTTCTCGTTGCGACGACGCGCCGGATAACATGCGCACCAGTCTGCTTATTTTGTGTAGCCTGGTTGCCGCCTCGATCAGCGGGGCGGCAACCATCGAAGAGGATTTCTCCGGCAATCCGCAACAGGACGGCTGGAAAATCTTTGGTGACACCAACCTGTTCCAGTGGGATGCCAACAATCACAATCTCGATGTCACCTGGGATTCGTCGCAAACGAACAGTTACTTCTATCATGCATTGGGAACCATTCTTACCCGTGACGACAACTTTCATCTGAGTTTTGACCTGATGTTTCAGGATTATGCCAGTGGCACCACACCGGGCAAGCCGTACGACTTTGAGGCGGCAATCGGTTTTCTAAATTTCACCAATGCCATGCAAACGAATTTCTCGCGTGGCGCCGGCATCAATAAAATGTATGGCCCGGAAAACCTGGTCGAGTTCGATTTCTTTCCGGCCTTTGCCACCTACCAGCCCACCATCAGCCAGGTCATCGTCTCCACCAACAACACCTGGTTGTACAACAACAATGATCTCCTCGACCTGACTCCCGGACAATGGTTCCACGTGGACATGGATTACACCGGCTCAGTCCGAATGCTCACCACCATCGTGACCAACAACGGCGTCCAATACGGCATGACCCAGACCATTTCCGTTCCGACCAACTTCGATTTCCGTATCACCGCCATCTCGGTGAACAGTTACAGCGACCAGAACGCCACCGGCTCGATCCTGGCGCACGGTGCGGTGGATAACATTGTTGTCAATGTTCCGCCGCCACCGGTACAAAATCTCACCGGCAACTTCACCCACGGCATCTGGCAAACCCAATTCCTCAGTCAGAGCAACTGGTTTTATGCGCTGCAACGTTCGGCAGACTTCCAATCGTGGCTCAACATCTCGTCAGCGATGCCGGGCAACGCAACGAACCTTGTTTTGCAGGATACCAATCCGCCAACCGCCATGGCGCTTTACCGGATCAGCGCTCAAAGGCCATGAACAGAACAGTCGAGAGTCAAGAGTCGAGAGTCCAGCACCGACCAACAGCGTTCACGCTCGTCGAGCTACTGGTCAGCATTGCCGTGATCGCGATTCTGGCGGCAATGATTCTGCCGGCGCTGAATCAAAGTAAACAGTCCGCCTGGCGCACTCAATGCACAGGCAACCTGCGCCAGCTGGGAATGGCCACGGAATTGTATTGGGACGACAACAAGGGAAATTGTTTCCGATACATTTTCGGCACGACGAATTACGGACAGATCTACTGGTTCGGCTGGATTGGGCCGGGCCCCGAAGGCCAGCGACCGTACGATTTGTCGCCGGGCGCACTACATTCCTACCTCGGCGACAGCCGCGTTCGGATTTGTCCCTCGTTAAATTATGCCCTGGCGCAGTTCAAATTGAAGGCCGACGGTGTGGTGTATAGTTATGGCTATAATCTCAATCTCTCCGCGGCCTCAACAGAGCCGTCGGTCGGCGTCAGTAAAATCTCGCATCCGACGGAATGCGTGCTCTTTGCCGACGCCGCCCAGGTCAACGATTTCCAGGCGCCCGCCTCGCCCTCAAATCCGATGCTGGAGGAATGGTATTACGTGGACGCCAGCACGAGTTACCCAAATGGCCATTTCCGCCATAATCAAAGAGCCAATGTGGTTTTTTGTGATGGCCACGTGGATTCGGAAAAGCCGGTGCCCGGTTCAATGGACCCACGATTACCGAGCCAGTACGTCGGGCGGTTGCGACCGGAGATTCTGGTGATCCCATAACTTAACGGCGCAAATTCAATTGGGTGGTTGACCTGGAAATGGTATCGTCCGGATGATGATGCGTTCGCGCCTGCTTACCCTGGGTGTCGCCGGCTTCAGCTGGTTGATTTTGAACCCCGCGGCGCGAGCGCAAAACCACATGATACCAAGCGATTTCAACCCGTCGTATTGTTATACCAACGACGAATTGGGTGCGGTGTATCAGCCGGAAGCGACTTCGCTCAAGGTGTGGGCGCCGACCGCCAAACAGGTCCGCGTGCTGTTGTTCAACGACGCGACCACTGAATCCTTTCAGACCATTCCCATGACGCGCGATTCGGGTGGCATTTGGTCTGCCGACCTGAAAGGCAACATGGATGGCAGATATTATTTGTACGAGGTCACCCATTTGCTCGAGGAGTCAAGCAAGCCGGTTGTTTATCGTGTCAACGATCCCTACGCCCGCGGCTGTTCGGCCAATTCGGGCCGGACTTTGATTTATGACCCACGGGAAACCAATCCCGAAGACTGGGATCAGGATCATTTTGTCACCCTGAAAAACAATGCGGATGCCGTGCTGTACGAGGCGCATATTCGCGACTTTTCCATCAACAAAAATTCCGGGGTCGCTGACGGTAACCGCGGAAAATACCTCGGCATGGTGCAATCGGGCACCAAAACGCCGGGCGGCGAGACCAGCGGCCTGGATCATTTGAAGGAGCTGGGTGTGACCCATGTCCATCTGCTGCCTTGTTTTGATTATGCGGGCGGCGATGAACGGCAGAAGGCGGATGAATACACCTGGTATGACTGGGGCTATGATCCGGTTCTCTTTAACACGCCGGCTGGTTCCTACGCCACAAATCCTGACGGCAACGCCCGGCAGAAGGAATTCAAGGAAATGGTTCAGGCCTTTCACCGGAATCGCATCGGCGTGGTTATGGACGTCGTTTTCAATCATACCGCCGCCACCGGTTCGCGTCCGGCGTCCATTTTCGACAAGGTATTCCCGGGTTACTACTACCGGATGGACCAGTCCGGCCGTTACGCGGACGGCACCGGCTGCGGCAACGAATTCGCCTCGGAAAAACCCATGGCGCGGAAATTCATCGTGGATTCCATCAAATACTGGATGACTGAATATCACGTGGACGGGTTCCGGTTTGATCTGATGGGGATCCTCGATCGTGCAACCATGCTGGAGGTGTATCGCGAAGCGAAGAAGATCAATCCCGGCGCCATCATTTACGGCGAAGGTTGGCAGATGGAACAGGTGCTGCCGGCCGATGAAATGATGACGCAAGCCAACGTCCAAGGCACAGGCATCGCCGCCTTTAACGACGGTATCCGCGACAACATCAAGGGAAATTACGCCAATGCGTCGGACGCCGGCTTCGTCCAGGGAGCCGGACCGCCCTTCGGCGGCATGACGAGATTTCACCTGGAAATCAAAGGCCAAAGCACCGGCAGGGGAACAGAAAGCATCGAAGTCTCTTCTCCAAATGAGGCGGTCAATTACGACTCCGCTCATGACGACCTTTGTCTCTGGGACAAGTTAACATTATCCGCACCGGGCGCGTCGGAAGCCCGGCGCATCAACATGGACAAGCTGGCCGCCGGCATTGTGCTAACCGCCGAGGGAGTTCCTTTCATCCATGCCGGCGACGAATTTTTACGGTCCAAGAACCTCAATCCCAACAGCTACAACGACAACGGCCCGCGCGTAAATCCGATAGACTGGTCGCTCAAGGACCGGCACAAGGCCGTTTTCAGTTTCTACCGGGGCATGATCGCCTTGCGCCGCACACATCCCGCCTTCCGTATGACGGACCGGGCACGAGTGGATGCGGCTTTGGAATTCGCGCCGGCTGTGCCGGCGAACGTCGTCGAATATGTGCTCAAAAACCATGCGAACGGAGACGACTGGAAGACCATCCTGGTGATATACAACGGCAACCCGGTGCCAAAAGATTTAAACGTGACAGGCGATTGGGGCATCGTGGCCAACGACCAGGTGGCGGGCACGGAGACTTTGGCGACGGTCACGAACAAAGTTCAAGTTGCCCCATTCTCACTCGTGGTGGCTCATACCGACGAAGCGTACCGGCTCGACGCGAACCATTAATCGTTCGCAGGGACTTTTACACACCGATCTGTTTCTGTATGACGCCGCAGATTTTCCGCGACCATTTCTCCAAAATTTTGTTGTCGCGGCCTTCCAGAAGCAGCCGTACCTTTGGTTCCGTGCCCGAGTAACGCAGAAAAACACGCCCGCCCTGCCCCATTAATTCCGCCTCCGCTTCGGCCACCAGTTTATTAAGGCCGTCCAGTTGTTTGAACGGCTTTTTCTCACGAACTTTTACGTTGGTCACGAGTTGCGGGAAGCGCGTCCAGCATTTGGCCAGTTTGGACAGTGGCGTCTGCTTCGCCCGCATGATCTGCAATACCTGCAACGCCGCCACGAGACCGTCACCGGTGGAACTGTAATCACGGAAAATCAAATGGCCGCTCTGCTCGCCACCGAAATTGAAGCCGTGCCTCAGCATTTCATCAATCACATTCTTGTCACCCACCGCGGTGCGAACAATTTTGCCGCCGGCGGATTTGATGGCGGCTTCCAGGCCGGCATTGCTCATGACCGTCGTCACCAGGGTTTTTCCCGCCAGGGTTTTCCGGGCAAGCATGTCCAGCGACGCGATGGCCATGATGTCATCGCCATCAATCAACGCGCCGGTTTCGTCGCACAGCAGCACACGGTCGGCGTCGCCGTCATGCGCAATGCCCACGTGTGCCTTGTGCTCGACCACCTTGCGGCAAAGATTCTCCGGATGCATCGAACCGCAATCCCGATTGATGTTCATGCCGTCAGGCTGGTCGCCACAGACGACGACTTCGGCGCCCAGTTCGCGCAGGACGCAGGGTGTGGATTTGTAGGCAGCGCCATGCGCACAATCCACCACCAGCCGGAGACCTTCCAGCGTCATACCCCGCGGAAAGGAGGCCTTGACGAATTCGATATATCGGCCCAAAGCGTCATCGATGCGCACCGCCTTGCCGATTTCATCGGCGGTGGGACGGATATTTTCAATTGCGCCACTGAACACCAGGTGTTCGATTTCATCCTCGATTTTGTCATCGAGCTTGTAACCGTCGGCCCGGAAGAATTTGATGCCGTTGTCGGCATATGGATTATGCGAGGCGGTAATGACGATGCCGGCATCGGCGCGGAGGCTGCGCGTCACGTAGGCGACGCCGGGCGTCGGCAGCGGGCCGATGAACAATACGTCCACGCCCATGGAAAGGATGCCGGAAGAAATCGCATTTTCGAGCAGGTAGCCGGAGAGCCGCGTGTCCTTGCCAATGACGATTTTGTGTTTGCCCCGATTCCCGTGCCGGGGCCGGAGTTCCACGTTTTTGAAAACGTGCGCCGCGGCGCGGCCAAGCTTGAGCGCGGTCTCGGCGGTGACCGGCTCGACATTGGCCGTGCCGCGAACTCCGTCCGTTCCGAAAATTTTCTGTGGCGTGCTCATGACATTATTCCGTGGGAGGCGAAATGGTGATACTCACGCGGGAAGGGTCGATGGTATCGAGCGCCAGCCCCGGCGGGGCAGAAACATCAACATCCAGGCGCAGGCCGCGGGCGGCCTCAATGCCCGTGAGATTCACCGTGGCATGAAGCTTGTTTGCCTGCAAAGCCGCCATGGCATCGGATGGCCCACTCACCTTGACGGTGATCGTGTTGGGAACAATCTGGGCGCTGTGCACATCCCCGCTGGTGGAAACGGCGAGCACCGGCAGGTTGGTAAAGGTAACCGTACTGACCGTCGCAAAGGGGGTGACCGCTGCTTCCGGCGTTTCGCGCAGGTTATGGATGGTAATCCAAAGTCCCACGGCCAGAATCAGGGAAAACAGTTTCCACGTCAGATCCTTGGTCATCCAGTCGCGATTCGGCATAAGTTCAGTGGCTCGTCTGTTTGAATTCGGAGCGGGGTTCGTTTTTGGTAATGACCGCCGAGCTGGGTTTGTTTCGCTCGCTCAAATGGGAACGAAGCCAGTCAATAGCGGAGTGCGACTTGGCGGGCTGTATGAGCAGGGAGGTGAGAAAGGCGCGCAATTCTTCCAGGGTGACGCCCCGCACCAGCTGGCCTTTGTAGGCGTGAGAAATCTTGCCGTTTTCCTCGGACACCACCACGACCACCGCGTCCGTTTCCTCCGTCAGACCGATCGCCGCCCGATGTCGTGTGCCCAGGGATTTATTCAAATCCTGTCTTTGCGTCAGCGGGAAAATGCAGGCTGCGTAGGCGATGCGGTCGCCCTTGATGATGACACCGCCGTCATGAATGGCATTGTTCGGGAAGAAAATGGTTTCGAGCATTTCGGGCGTTGCCTCGCAATCCACCGGCACGCCGGACTCAACCGCTTCAAAAAGCTGGATGGATTGTTCGATGGCAATGAGAGCACCGATGCGCACGTCGGCAAGTCGTTCCACGGTTTGAATGATCACCTCGATGTTTTCGCGCTGTTCCCGGGCACTGGAAAACAGGGGCAGGTTGCCGAGTTCGGCCAGCATGCGGCGCAATTCCGGCTGAAAAATGATCAGCACCGCCACGGCGAAGAAGGCCGAAAAGGTGCCGAGCAACCAGCTCAAGACCTTCAATTGCAGGAGCGTCGTGGCAAAGGCCAGGACCAGCAACACGACCACAAAGCCGACCACCACGGGCCAGCCGCGCGTGCCGCGCAAAAAACGGGAGGCGTAATAAATCATCACCGCGAGGATCAAAATTTCCAACGCGGGCCGCCATCCTTCCTGGAGGTAGATCCACATTACATTCTTTTCCGGGCCAACAAGGCCTCCGTCATCCTCACCGCCTGGACTGTTTCCGACACGTCATGCGCCCGGATGATTTGAGCGCCGGACTCAACCGCTCCGCAGGCGCACGCCAGCGAAGCCGGCAACCGCGCATTCAACTCCGCTCCCAGCTGTTTTCCGATAAACGACTTGCGCGAAACCCCAATCAGCAGTGGACGTGCCATCGTTGTAAAACTCCGCAGGTTCGCAAGCAACTGCAAATTATGCTCCAGTGTCTTGCCAAAACCGATACCCACGTCCAACACGACCCGGTCGGCTGAAACTCCGTTGGCGGTCAACCGCCCCAACCGCTCTTGAAAAAACCCACCGACCTCGCTAATGACATCCGTGTAAACCGGATTATCCTGCATGGTTTGGGGTGTCCTGCGGGCGTGCAGGCAAACATACCCCGCCTGGGATTCCGCCACAATCTGCCACATCAAACCCTCTTCGCGATGGGCCGCAACATCATTGACAATACTGGCCCCGGCGGCAAGCGCCGCGCGGGCTACGGCGGGTTTCATCGTGTCAATGGAAACGGGAACACTGACGCGACCGGCGAGTTGTTCGATGACGGGCAGAACCCGGCGCAACTCCTCCGCTTCACTGACGGGTTTGGCGCCCGGCCGCGTGGACTCGCCGCCTATATCGAGGATCTCCGCACCCTGGACAACAAGATTCAGCGCGTGGGCCGCGGCCGCACCGGGATCCAAAAATCTTCCGCCATCGGAAAACGAATCGGGTGTGACGTTGACGACACCCATGACCAGCGCCGGGCGGGGGAACACGAACTCAAATTGACGAGCGCGGAACAACATTTATGATGGATGATTTGTGATTGGCGGCCAGACGCCGCACAACCTGAACCAATCATAAATCATCAATCACCAATCATAAATGAGAAATGCGCCGAAATTGCCCTAAACCTTTGTTCGGAAATAGGCAATAGTGTCAGTGAGACCTTGTTCGAGCGGCACCCTGGGCATCCAATGGAGAATTTTTCGCGCGCGGGCGATGTCGGGTTGTCGCTGTCTGGGATCATCCTGCGGCAGCGGTTTGAACGCGATTTTACTGCGCGAACCGGTGGCGCGGATGATTCTTCGGGCGAATTCGAGCACGGTCAGTTCGGCGGGATTGCCAATGTTCATCGGCAGGTCGTACCGGCTCATCATCAACCGATAAATGCCCTCAATCAAATCGGACACAAAGCAAAAGCTGCGGGTTTGCCGGCCCCGGCCGAAGACGGTGATGGGTTTGTTCTTGAGGGCTTGACTGATGAAGGAGGGGACGACGCGGCCGTCGTGTAATCTCATGCGCGGGCCGTAGGTGTTGAAGATGCGGACAATGCGGGTCTCGATTCCGTGTTCGCGGTGATAAGCCATCGTCATGGCTTCGGCAAATCGTTTGGCTTCGTCATAACAACCCCGCGGGCCGATGGAATTGACGTTGCCCCAATAATTCTCCGTTTGCGGGTGCACGAGCGGGTCGCCGTAGATTTCCGAGGTGGAGGCGAGCAAAAAGCGCGCCCGCTTGTGCCGCGCCAGGCCGAGCGCTTTGTGCGTGCCGAGCGAGCCGACCTTAAGCGTCTGAATCGGGAGTTCCAAATAATCCACCGGACTGGCCGGAGACGCAAAGTGCCACACAAAATCCACCGGCTCATTTAAAAAAATGAATTCGGAGACGTCCTGCTGAATGAACTTGAAATCCGGATTGCCGCCGAGGTGCGAAATGTTATCCACCGTGCCGGTGACAAAATTATCAATGCCGATGACTTTATGGCCGCGCGCGATCAGCAAATCGGTTAAATGAGACCCGAGAAACCCGGCGGCGCCGGTGACCACGGAGGTGGGCTGTTTCTTCTTCATCAAAAGCAAATGTCCGGATGCGGCGACTGCCGAGCAAAGGATGCGCAATTTAATGAGGCGGGCAGACGATGATTAAACAAACCGTCCTTCATTTGGCACCTGTGGCGGCGAACACGGCGGGAATGGTGCGCAGCAAAATTTCCAGATCGAGCCATAATGACCAGTTGTCAATGTATTCGAGATCGAGTCGCACCCAATCCTTGAAGTCCTTGATCTGGTTGCGTCCGCTGATTTGCCAGAGGCAGGTAATGCCGGGCTTGACGCTGAGACGGCGGCGATGAGCCAGGTCGCTGAAGCGTTTGACTTCGTCCACGGGCAGGGGGCGCGGTCCGACCAGGCTCATCTCGCCCCGCAAGACATTGACCAACTGGGGTAATTCATCGAGGCTGTAATGGCGAAGCCACTTGCCGATCCGGGTGATCCGCGGGTCATTGGTCAGCTTGAACACCGGGCCGGTCATTTCGTTCATGGCCTCCAGCTCTTGTTTAAACTGTTCTGCATTGGTAACCATCGTACGAAATTTATAGAGCGTGAATGGCGCACCGTTCTGGCCGGAGCGCTGCTGCCGGAAGAGCACCGGACCGGGTGAAGTCATTTTAATGACGATGGCAATCAACAAAAACAGCGGTAAAAGCACGATCAGAAGGATAAACGCCCCCACCCGGTCCATGACGTGTTTGATGACACTCTGCCAGGAGGCTTCCGGCGTGCTGCGGAAAACGAGCAGCGGTCGGTTGAATAATTCATCGAAACTCGTGCGGGAGATCTGCGTTGCGAAAAAGTCGGCGATCAACCAGACCTCCACGCCTTCAAGTTCACAAGCCCGAATCACGTATTCCACCTGTTCGAAATAGGTGTGTTTGGCGCTGAGAATCACGCCGTACACCGAATATTGGTGGAGTAGAGGCACAATTTGCTGCACGGGTGTTTCGAGCAGGTTAAGGTCGGCGACAATTTCGACACTCTCATCAGTCTGTTCTTGTAGTTGGGCGCGCATTTTGGCGATTTCGCGCTCGGTGCCGATAACGATGAAGCGGCGCTTGAATTGGAATCGGGCCACTTTGCTCTTAAGTAACGCCCGGACCAACTCCTCCTTCAGGTAAACCATACAAAAACCGGTGCAGCCAAATAAAACGAAAATTCCACGGGCCACCACCAGATGAAACAAATAAACGGTCAGCATCAACCCCACCGTGATGAGCACACAACCTTTGAACAGCGGCCATAAAATAGCCCCGCGGGCGCACAAGGGGGGGTGATCGTAAAACCTCTGCGACTCGAGCACCAGCGGTGTGGCGGGAATCAACACCAAGTAGAGCCACGCAAAATTTTTGAACGGGCTGGTAGGTTCCAGTTTTAACCACTCAATGATGTCGGGGTTGGCGCGCAACGCATACGCCAGCCAGAAGGCAATGGCAAACAGACCGGCGTCCACCAGCTGATGAATCACCGTTCGAATCTGACGATCGCGTCTCAGCATGACTTTGAAGTGTATATCACAATAATCAGTCGGCGCATTGATTCAACAGTTTAACATTTCAACGCCGGACCTATTTCGTGTCCGGCGGCAACTGAAATTCCGGCGCGGAGGCTGCAATCAATTTCTCAATTCTTGCGAACGCGGCATCTTCCTGGTCGGGCGCGAATCCGGCGGAAAAATAAGACACATAGGCCCACCGCTGTAAAACGCCGGTAGTCAACAAATCCCGCGTCAGCCACCAGATGCGGTGCCAATGGCTGACCGTTTCTTCATTTTTCGCGACAAACCAAAAGACGTACAGGCCGCACACTTCCTGTTTCTGGCCTTGACGGTCTCGGACGAATTGGGTGAGGGTCCATTTGGCGACTTTCAACTGATAGGGATGCGGGCCTGGAATGGGAATGGTGACGGTCTCTTTTTTGGGGGTGTTCCAACCCTGGCCCGCGAGGCAAAACTCCGGCTTGTGGATGCTGGTCCGGTCCATGCCCATTAAAATGACATTCGCGTTCACCCAGAATCCATTCGTGTCCGTGTACAGTCGTTGCGCATAACTGGTGTCCTTGGGAAGCGTGTCCAGGACCGTCTGGCTCTGCGCCTCGTTCGTGGAAGAGTAATCGAGAACCTGTGCGGGCAGATTGAAACTCATCTTGATGCCGCCAGGGAGGGGAGTCGCCATGATACCGGGCGCGCCGAGCCTTTGGTTTTTCTTGAGCCAGGTCAAGGCTCCAGCGCCGCCCGCAATCAACGCCAACACACAGACAAAAACGATGATTTTCTGGCTCTTCATATCTGTTTGTTCCCAGGAGAATCGCTTTTTTCCTCCAACCACCGTGCGACGAGCAACAATCCCAGGAATACGGGAAGGTAAGGCACCAGGCTGATAAGGGTGCTTTCGTGAACATAATTGCCCCATTCCTGACCGCCCATCACCGCAGCGATGATAATCAGGAGCATTCGGAGAAGATTACCCAAAATGGCGAAAGGAACCGCCAGCGACATTATGAGCAATCGCTTCCCTGGCGAACGAAACATGACAAACCCACAAACCGTGGCGAATAAAAAAATCGCCGTCAGGCTGCGGATGCCGCTACACGCCGCTGCGACGTCATATTGGTAGGTGCCGACCGGATCGAAGAGTTGCGTGCCCATTCGCAGCACTCCGATCCCCAGGATGTAATGCGCGATCCATTCCACCAATGTGGAAACCAAAAGTCGCAGCGGAAAGGTGATGGGTTCGAGAACGACAGCCGTCGGCACACAAAAAATGAAAAGGAAAAACGGAAAGGAGCTGTGTCGCAACCAGGCAGGCCCCCAGGCCAACCCCGTTAATCCATAAATGCCGATGAACATGGCGACAATGGAAAGACGCGGTTCCTGGATTAAATAACTCACAATATGCATCATCAATCCCAAACCGAAAATCAGCAAGGCGGGCGGCCATATTTTGAGTGGCAACGCCAGCAATTCGTTGCGTTTCCACCAGAACAAACCAGCCACCAGAAACGGAATCAGATTTCCATAGGCGTCATCGCCGGAAACACCCTGGCCATTATAGACCATCAGCATCCAGCCAAAGAGCGATGAACTGTGGCTGTAACCAAACGTTGAATTGCCTAAAAAATGAAACAGTGCCAGCCACGCCGCCAGGAGCACGAAAAAAAACGTTTTATTCGGCAAACGCCGCCAGCAATCGGCAGCCTCCAGACGCCAGTCACGCGGGGTTTCGCTGATCGAAGAGTTGTTCATCTGTATGTTTCCAATCTTGAGATAGCAAAAATTCCATTCTTACTCAAACAAATTATAGCGCCCCCGTGAAAATGCATGGAACCGAAATTGGGGAAGGGTCCGATGGAATTTCTTACTCCAATCGGTATTTCTTCAAACCCAGAAATTGTCCGGCGATTTTCAGGATAAAAAGCGGATTATTCCGGAGATAGCGCCCGGCCAAACGCCGCGGTTCATGACACAGGCGGTGAAACCACTCGAGTCCGTTCCGTTGCATCCAGCGCGGCGCCTGACGGACACGTCCGGCGT
>Ga0335076_10005941_pt1 | contig 12321 bp, 8 predicted proteins | sample Lox_Sample_25_FD_206717 | JGI IMG/M metagenome (GOLD analysis project Ga0335076, IMG submission 206717) | Soil microbial communities from Loxahatchee National Wildlife Refuge, Florida, United States - Lox_Sample_2.5 | ecosystem: Environmental > Terrestrial > Soil > Wetlands | place: USA: Florida...
GGTCCGCCCCCAGCTCGCGCGCGAAGGCCACCCACTCCTCGATCGCCAGGTCGGGATCCGGGTCGCGCTTCTCCCGGGGGGTGAGCTCCTGCAGGGCGGCGGTGAGGACGCCGATCTTCATGAACTCGGGCTCGAAGGCGGCGACGGGCATGGGCTCCTCCAGTCTCGTCGGACGATCGGCTCGCTCGGACGATACGTCCTGCCCCGGAGACGGTCAACCGTCCGTCCGCTCCGTCCGCTCTGCCCGCCTCGTGAGGGCGTAGACGGGCAGGCCCGCGGCGAGCAGCGCTGCCCCCCACAGCCATGCCTCCTTCCCCGCCCCGGCGATGGCCCAGAGCGAGAAGAGCGCGCCCAGCGCGCCAGCCACCGCGAGGCCGACCGTTCCCTTCCGCGCCTCCAGCCGGCCACGGCGCAACAGAAGGAGCAGGGCCAGCGAGCAGACGAGGTACGCCACCAGGTTGAGGGAGGTCGCCACGCGGATGAACAGCTCGAACTTCTGGCCCATCGTCCCGTGAAGGGTGGCCAGGATCAGGAGAGTGACCAAGACGCTGGTCGTCACGAACGCGAAGACGGGCGTGCGGCGCGACGACTCCCGGGCGAAGACGCGGGGGAAGACGCCGTCTCTCGCCATCGCGAAGGGCAGCTCCCCTTGGAGCAGGATCCAGCCGTTGAGCGCCCCGTAGGCGCTGATGGCGGCGAAGATGGCCACCAGCGTGGCCGAGGTTTCTCCCCAGAAGCCTCGAGCCGCGTCGGCGAACGGGGCGTTCGATGTGGCGAGCTGCGCGGCGGGGACGGCCAGCAGGACCATGCAGCAGGCCAACGTGCAGACGAGGGCCGTCACCACCGTGCCCAGCATCGTGGCGCGGGGGATCGTACGGCCGGGATCGTCCAACTTGTCCGCGGGCACGGTGGCCGACTCGAAGCCTACGAGGGCCCAGAGGGCGAGGGTCGCAGCGGCGGTCGTGCCATCGAGGCTGAGCGGCGCCGTGGCGAGCGCGGCGAGGCTCTCGCTCCGGACGTAGAAGAAGCCGAGGAGCGCCACCGCCAGGAGCGGCAGGAGCTTGAGGACGGTGGTCACGGCCTGGACCCAGCCCGCCGCCCGCACGCCCCAGCAGTTGACGAGCGTCAGCACCCAGACCACGGCGATCGTCACCTCCGCCGAGGCCCCCGGCACCGACGCGATCCAGGGGGCGAAGGCGCTCGTGTAGCTCACGGCGCCAGTCGCGATGGCCGCGTTGCCCACCCACACCGACACCCAGTAGCCCCAGGCGACCACGAACCCGGCGAGCTTCCCGAAGGCGGCCCGCGTGAAGACGTACGGACCGCCGTCCCTCGGGAAGGCGCGGCCGAGCGCGGCGAAGACGGCGGCCAGGAGCAGGGCGCCGGTCGCCGTGAACAGCCACCCCACGAGGCTGTTCCGGCCGTAGGGCGCGAGCGAGGCCGGAAGCAGGTAGACGCCGGAGCCGATGATGTTGCCCACCACCAGCGCCGTCGCCATCCAGAAGCCGAGCTTCCGGCTCCCCCGTCTGCTCACGCCACCCGCTCGAGCTCGAGGGCCAGGCCCTGGCCGACGCCGACGCAAAGGCTCACCAGGGCGCGACGGGCCCCTCTCCGCTTCATCTCCAGGAGAGTGGTCGTGCACAACCGGGCCCCGCTCGCCCCGAGGGGATGGCCGAAGGCGATCGCGCCGCCGTTCGGGTTCACGAAGTCCGCGTCGTCGGGGAGGCCGAGCGTCCGCGTGCAGGCCAGCACCTGCGCGGCGAAGGCCTCGTTGATCTCGACCACGCCGTAGTCCGCGAGGGAACGGCCTCCGCGGGCCATGAGATCGAGGATCGCGGGCACGGGGCCGAAGCCCATCGTGCGGGGCGGCACGCCGGCGCTCGCCATCCCCGTGACGCGGGCGATCGGGTCGAGCCCGTACCTCGACGCCGCCCCTTCGGAGGCGAGGAGCAGCACCCCCGCTCCGTCGTTGATGCCCGAGGCGTTGCCGGCGGTGATCGTCGTCCCCGGCCCCAGCAGCGGCTTCAGCCGGGCGAGGTCGTCGAGCGTCGTCTCCGGGCGGGGATGCTCGTCCCGCTCCACGATCCGCGTCTCCGCACCGGCCTTCACCGTGACGGGGACGATCTCCTCGGCCAGCCAGCCGCTCGCCCGGGCCCGCTCCGCGCGGCGCTGGCTCCGCAGGGCGTAGGCATCCTGGTCCGCCCGGTCGATGCCGTGCTCGCGAGCCAGACTCTCCGCCGTCTGGGTCATCGAGTCGGTCCCATGCAGTCCTTCCATCCGCGGGTTGACGAGGCGCCAGCCGAGCGTCGTGTCCTCGAGCTTCTGGTCCCGGGCGAACGCCCCGCCCGCCTTGGCGAGGACGTACGGCGAGCGCGACATGCTCTCGACCCCGCCCGCCAGGACGAGGTCCGCCTCGCCGAGCCGGATCGCCCGCGCGGCCTGGCCCACGGCCTCGAGGCCCGAGGCGCAGAGCCGATTGACGGTCACGCCCGGCACCGAGACCGGGAGGCCGGCGAGGAGGACCGCCATCCGGGCCACGTTCCGGTTGTCCTCGCCGGCCTGGTTCGCGCAGCCGAGGATCACCTCGTCGAGCGCCGCCCAGTCCACCCGAGGGAAGCGCTCCACGAGAGCCAGGATCGGGAAGGTCGCGAGGTCGTCCGTCCGCACCGTGGCGAGGGCGCCCCCGTGCCGGCCGAAAGGCGTCCGCACGGCGGCGCACACGTGGGCGTCTCTCATGGACCGGGAACGGTAGGCCGGCGAGTCAGGGGAGTCAAGATGCTCTCGAGGGACGCCCGCCGCGCGCGTCCCGAGAGGTCTGTCGCTGGCGGATCCGTAGGCTCCGTCTCGTCGTTGTCCCCTTGAACCACCTCTCCCCAGAGCCATCAAGGCCGGGCTGGGAGTTGAGCTCGTCCGCACTTCGCGCGGGTCGTGCGTCCATTGACAACTCCGGCCGTCGGGAATCCAATGGCCAACGCCGCGCCCGTCCCCATGACCTTCAAGCTGACGTACTCCACGATGTTCGACCCTCCCGAGGAGATGCACGCCCGCTTCGAGGCGGCCCTCGATGAGGTGCGGAGAGGTCTCGGCGCGACCCACCCCCTCCACATCGACGGCCGGGACATGGAGGCCGCACGGACCGAGGAAAAGCGGAGCCCGGCAGACCGGCGGCTCGTCCTCGGCCGGTTCCCCCTCGGCGACGCGGCCGACGTGGAGCGAGCGGTCGCCGCGGCGGCGCGGGCCTTCGACCCCTGGCGGGCCACGCCGCCCGTCGAGCGCATCCGTCTCGTGCGGCGCGTGTCGGCCCTCCTCGAGGAGCGGGTCTACACGGTCGGGGCGGCCCTCGCCCTCGAGGTCGGCAAGAACCGGATGGAGGCGCTCGGCGAGACGCAGGAGACGGCCGACTTCTTCTCGGGCTACGCGGCGGAGCTCGAGCGCAACGACGCCTACGACAGGCCCCTCCCGGACGACCCGCTCGAGGGCTACCGCTCCCACAACCGGTCCGTGCTCAAGCCCTACGGCGTGTGGGCCGTGATCACGCCCTTCAACTTCCCCCTCGCGCTCGCCGGCGGGCCGGTGGCGGCGGCGCTCGTCGCCGGCAACACCGTCGTCCTCAAGGGCGCGAGCGACACGCCGTGGGCCGGACGCCTCCTCGCCGACTGCGTCCGCGACGCGGGCTTCCCGGCCGGCGTCTTCAACTACGTGGCCGGCCCGGGTGGAGTCGTCGGCGAGGCCCTCACGAGCGACCCGCGCCTCGCCGGCCTGACGTTCACCGGCTCCCACGACGTGGGCATGGCCCTCTACCGGAAGATGGCGGCCGGGCCGCACCCCCGGCCCTGCATCGCGGAGATGGGCGGCAAGAACGCCTGCGTCGTGACCGCGCGGGGCGACCTCGAGCGGGCGGCCGCCGGCATCGTCCGCTCGGCCTTCGGCCTCACCGGCCAGAAGTGCTCCGCCCTCTCGCGCGTCTACGTGGAGGCAGGCGCGGCGGAGGCCCTCCTCGCGAAGGTGCTGGAGAAGACGGCGGCCGTCCGCGTGGGCGATCCCTGCCTCCGCGAGAACTGGATGGGCCCGGTCGTCAACGATGCGGCGGCGGAAGCGTACTCGCGCTATTGCGCGCGGCTCGTCGAGGGCGGCGGCCGGATCCTGGCCGGCGGCCGGCGCCTCGTCGAGGGCGACCTCGCCCACGGCCACTTCGTGGCCCCGACCGTGGCCGAGGCTCCACCGCACCACCCGCTCTTCCGAGAGGAGATGTTCCAACCCATCCTGATGGTGGCCCGCGTCTCCGGCGTGCGGGAGGGCGTCGCCCGGGCGAACGACAGCGCCCTGGGCCTGACCGCCGGCTGCTACGGCGACGCCGAAGACACGCGCTACTTCCTCGACCACGTCGAGGCCGGCGTGACGTACGTCAATCGGCCCCAGGGGGCGACGACGGGTGCCTGGCCGGGCTACCAGCCGTTCGGCGGCTGGAAGGGCTCGGGCTCCACGGGCAAGGCGATCGGCTCCGCCTACTACCTGCCTCTCTACCTGCGCGAGCAGTCCCAGACCGTCGTCGAGTGACCGATGCCCCTCCTCAGCCTGAAGGACGCAGTCGCGCGGCACGTCCGGGACGGCCAGACGCTGGCCCTCGAGGGCTTCACCCACCTCATCCCCTTCGCGGCCGCGCACGAGGTCCTCCGCCAGGGCCGGCGCGACCTCCACCTCGTGCGCATGACGCCCGACCTCGTCTACGACCAGATGATCGGAGCGGGGTGCGCCCGCGCCCTCACCTTCTCCTGGGGCGGCAACCCCGGGGTCGGCTCCCTGCACCGGCTCCGCGACGCCGTCGAGAACGGCTGGCCGCGATCTCTGGCGATCACCGAGCACTCCCACGCCGGCATGGCCACCGCCTACACCGCCGGCGCTTCGCGCCTTCCGTTCGGCCTGCTGCGGGGCTACGCGGGCACCGACCTTCCCGCGGTGAACGGCCAGATCCGCAGCGTCACGTGCCCGTACACCGGCGAGTCGATCGCGACCGTCCCCGCGCTGCGGCCGGACGTCACGATCCTGCACGCGCAGAGGGCCGACCGGCGGGGCAACGTCCTCCTGCGCGGCATCGTGGGCGCGCAGCGGGAGGCCGCGCTCGCCGCCACGACCCTCCTCGTCACCGTCGAGGAGGTCGCGGACGACCTTCAGTCGGACCTGAACGCCTTCGTCCTCCCCCACTTCGTCGTCACCGCGGTCTCGCAGGTGCCCGGAGGGGCCTGGCCCTCCTACGCTCACGGCTACTACGCGCGGGACAACGCCTTCTACCAGGAGTGGGACGAGATCGCGCGTGACCGGGCGACCTTCACGGCCTGGATGGACCGCCACGTCCTCGGAACCACGGACCACGCGGCGTTCCTGCGCTCGCTGCAGGCCGCGCGTCCGGCCGAGGTCGCGGGAGGAGACGGACGGTGAGCGCCCCTCCCTGGACGGCGGACGAGATGATGACCGTGGCCGCGGCGCGCCTCCTGTGGGACGGCTGCGTCTGCTTCGTCGGGATCGGCCTGCCCTCGGCCGCCGCGAACCTGGCCCGGCAGACGCACGCGCCGGGCCTCGTCCTCGTCTACGAGTCCGGCACGATCGGCTCCCGCCCCGACGTCCTGCCCCTCTCGATCGGCGACGGAGAGCTGGCCGAGACGGCGACGGCGGTCGTCTCTCTGCCGGAGATCTTCGCCTACTGGCTCCAGGGCGGCCGCATCGACGTGGGCTTCCTGGGCGCCGCCCAGATCGACCGCTTCGGGAACCTGAACAGCACGGTCATCGGCGACTACGCGAGTCCGAGGACGCGGCTGCCCGGGGCGGGCGGCGCACCCGAGATCGCGACCCACGCGAAGCGGACGTTCGTCCTCCTCAAGCAGTCCCCGCGCTCCTTCGTTCCCCGGCTCGACTTCCGGACGAGCGTGGGGTTCGGGGACGGCGGGGGAAGCCGGACCCGCCTCCGCTCCCCCGGCCAGGGGCCACAGGCCGTCATCACCGACTGCGGCCTCCTGAAGCCCGAGCCCCTCACTGGCGAGCTGAGGCTCGTGGCCCTCTTCGAGAACGTCGGCGTGGAGGCGGCCCGGAAGGCCACCGGCTGGCCGCTCGATGTCGCCGATCCCCTCGAGGCGCTCGCCCCTCCGACCGACGAGGAGCTTCGCGTGCTGCGCGACCTCCAGGAGCGCACGAGCCGCGCCCACCGCCGACCGGTCCCGCTGCCGGTCTGAAAGGGAAGGCCATGAAGACGCCCCACATCCGGACGGACCTGCCGGGCCCCAAGGCGAAGGCTCTCCTCGAGCGCGACCTCGCGGTTACCTCGCCATCCTACCCGCGCGACGCGCCGTTCGTCATGTCGCACGGCCGGGGGGCCGAGGTCTGGGACGTGGACGGCAACCGCTTCCTGGACTTCGCGGCCGGGATCGCCGTGTGCGCGACCGGCCACGCCCACCCGCGTGTCGTGCAGGCGGTCAAGGACGCGGCAGACCGCTTCCTCCACATCAGCTCCGACTACTGGCACGAGGGCCAGGTGCGCCTCGCCGAGAGGCTGGACGAGCTCGCGCCGATGGAGGAGCCGGTGATGACCTTCCTCGCCCAGTCCGGCACCGAGGCCGTCGAGGGGGCGCTGAAGCTGGCCCGCTCCGTCACCGGGCGGCCGCGCTTCATCGGCTTCCTCGGCGGCTTCCACGGCCGCACCATGGGCTCGCTCGCCTTCACCTCGAGCAAGTACACACAGCAGGCCGGCTTCTTCCCCACGATGCCGGGCGTGACCCACGTGCCCTATCCCAATCCCTACCGGCCGCTCTTCGCGGGGGCCGACCAGGGCCAGGCCGTTCTCGACTACGTCGAGCACGTGCTCTTCCCGGCCAACGTGCCGCCGGGCGAGGTGGCGGCGATTCTCGTCGAGCCGATCCAGGGCGAGGGCGGTTACGTGGTCCCGCCGGACGGCTTTCTGCCCGGGCTCCGCGCCCTCTGCGACCGCCACGGCATCCTGCTCGTCTGCGACGAGGTCCAGTCCGGCATCGGGCGCACCGGCCGGATGTTCGCCTGCCAGCACTGGGGCGTCGCGCCCGACATCCTCACCCTGGCCAAGGGCCTCGGCTCCGGCCTCCCGATCGGCGCGATCGTCGCGAAGAAGCGGATCATGGAGAGGTGGCCCCGCGGGGCCCACGGCAACACCTTCGGCGGCAATCCCCTTTGCTGCGCCGCCGCCCTCGCCACGCTCGACCTCGTCGAGCGGGAGTACGCGAAGAACGCCGCCTCGGTGGGCGACCACTTCATGGCTCGCTTGCGCGAGCTGCGAGCCCGGCACGAGGCGATCGGCGACGTCCGCGGCAAGGGCCTGATGATCGGCATGGAGCTGGTGAAGGACCGACTCTCGCGAGCGCCGGCGAAGGACCTCTGCGATGCGGTCATCCGCCGCGCGTTCGAGAACGGCCTTCTCCTGCTCGCCTGCGGGACGAGCACCGTCCGCTTCATGCCGCCGCTCCTGGTCACGAGGGGCGAGGTCGACGAGGCGGTCGCGCTCATCGAGGCGAGCCTCGTCGAGGCGACGGTCTCCTGAGGCTCTCGTGCTCTCCCGGGCTCTCGCCGCCGCCGTGGCCGCCGCTCTCCTCCCCGCGCCCCTCGTCGCTCGCGGCGGCGGTCTGCCTGGCTTCGCCCCTGCCTCCGCCGTGCGCGAGCGGGAGGCGGAGTCCGCCTTCGCCGCCCTCCTGTCCGCCGACCGGGTGCGCGCCTGGCACCGGCAGCTCACCGCGGAGCCTCACCCGGCGGGCTCGGCGCGCAATCACGAGCTCGCGCTGTCGATCGCCGACGAGTGGAGGAAGCAGGGCCTCGAGGACGTGGTCGTTCGACGCTACGACGTCCTCAACACCGCTCCCCGAGAGGTGTCGCTCACCATGGTCGCGCCGGTGCGCTACGAGGCCAGCCTGCGCGAGGAGCCGTACGACGCCGACCCCGACACGAAGAACCCGCGGGTCAGCCCCGGCTACCTCGGCCTCTCGGCCTCGGCCGACGTCGAGGCTCCGGTCGTCTACGCGCACAGCGGCAACCCCGAGGACTACGAGTTCCTCCGCCGGAGCGGCATCGAGGTGCGCGGCAGGATCGTCCTCGTTCGCTACTCGAACCCCTACAGCTACCGCGGCTTCAAGGCCCTCACCGCGGAGAGGGAAGGAGCGGCGGGGATCCTCATCTACAGTGACCCCGCGGAGGACGGCTTCGAGCGCGGGGCCGTCTTTCCCGACGGGCCGTGGGGCCCCGAAAGCCACATCCAGCGCGGCGCGATCACGTACGACTTCATCGTCCCGGGCGACCCCCTCACCCCCGGCTGGGCTTCCGTGCCCGGGGCGCCCCGGGTGAGGCCGGAGGAGGCGCGGTCGCTCCCGAAGATCGCCGGTCTCCCCCTCTCGTGGAAGGACGCGAAGCCCCTCCTCGAGAACATGGACGGGCCGGTGGCGCCGAAGGAGTGGCAGGGCGGCCTGCCCTTCGAGTACCGGCTCGGGGGCGGGCGCGTGCGCGTACGGATGAAGGTCGTCATGGACAACCACGTGGCGCCGAACGAGGTCGTGGAGGCGCGGATCCGCGGGAGCGAGCGGCCCGACGAGTGGGTCCTCCTCGGAAACCACCGCGACGCCTGGGAGTTCGGCGGCGTCGACCCCTCGAGCGGCACGGCCTCGCTCATGGAGCTGACGCGGGCTCTCGGGGAACGGCTCCGGGCGGGGACACGGCCGAGGCGGACGCTCGTCTTCTGCTCCTGGGACGGCGAGGAGGTCGGCCTCACCGGCTCGACCGAGTGGGGCGAGCAGCTCGCGGACGAGCTGCAGGCGAAGGCCGTCGCCTACCTCAACGTCGATTCGTCGGCGGGCGGCCCCGACTTCGCGCCCCAGGCGGTCGGGTCGCTCGCTCCGCTCGTCCTCGACGTCGCACGCGAGCTGGAGGACCCGGCCGCCGGCCGGCCCCTCCTCGAGGCCCGTCGCGCCGTCGTCGCGAAGGCCCGCGCCGAGAGCGGCGAGCCGGGAGCGGTGGGCGACGACGACCTCGTGGACGTCCGCATCGGCAGCGGGTCCGACCACACCGTCTTCCTCAACCACCTGGGCGTCCCGACGATCGGCCTGAGCTTCGACGGGCCGTACGGCGTCTACCACTCGATGTACGACGACTTCTACTGGATGAACAAGGTCGGCGACCCGGGCTACCGCTACCACGTGCTCCTCTCCCGGATCTGGGGCACGCTCGCTCTCCGGCTCGCGAACGCCGATCTCCTGCCCTTCGACTTCTCCGCCTGCGCCCGCCACCTGCGGACGTTCGTGGACGATCTCGAGAAGGCCACCGACCGGGACCGCGTCGACCTCGCCCGGCTCCGGAGAGCCGTGGACGACCTCGAGGCCGGCGGCCGGCGCCTGAACGAGGCGCGGCAACGGGCCCTCACATCCGGCGTCCCCGCGCCCGACGTCGCCCGGCGAGTCGACGCCGGGATGATCGCGGTCGAGCGCAACTGGCTCGACCCCGAGGGCCTCCCCGGCCGGCCCTGGTTCCGGCACACGCTGTACGCCGCCCGATACACCTACGCCCACCTCGAGCTGCCCGGCCTCACGGAGGCCGCCGAGGAGAAGGACTGGGAGCGGGCGGCGCGACAGGCCGAGGTCCTCGAGCGTGCGGTCGTCCGCAACGCCGCGCTCGTGACGTCCCTGGCGCAGGAGCTCTCGGGCGAGGGCGCCCCCGCGCGCCGCTGAGCAAGGCATGGCTCACCGCTTCGTGATCCTGGGCTCGGGACGGCAGGGCACGGCCGCTGCCTGCGACCTCGTGCGCCACGGTGGCGCCGGGCGCGTCGTGATGGCCGATGCCCACCTGGACGCGGCCCGGACGGCAGCGGAGCGCGTCAACGACGTGGCGGGACGGGACGTCGCCGAGGCGGCCGCGGTCTACGCGTCGGAGGCCCGCTCGGTGACGGCCGTAGTCGAGGGGGCGCAGGTGGCCCTGAGCGCCGTGCCGTACTTCTTCAACCTCGGCATCACCGAGGCCTGCATCGCGGCCGGAGTGAGCCTTTGCGACCTCGGGGGCAACACCGACGTCGTCTGGTCGCAGCTTCGACTCGACGAGGCGGCGCGGGCGAGCCGCGTCAGCGTCGTCCCCGACTGCGGCATGGGACCCGGGCTCATCAACCACATGGGCGTCTACGTGATGGACCTCCTCGACCGGCCACAGGAGGTCCACCTCTACGATGGGGGCCTCCCCCAGGACCCCGAGGATCCGTGGCGATACCGGCTCACCTTCCACGTCAACGGCCTCACCAACGAGTACGAGGGCCACGCCACCTACATCCGCGACGGGAAGCTCACCCAGGTGCCCACGTTCACCGAGCTCGAGACGCTGGAGATCCCGCCCCTCGGGACGCTCGAGGCGTTCGTGATCTCGGGCAGCATGTCGACGACGCCCCACACCCACCTCGGCCGCCTGCACCGCTACGAGAACAAGGTCCTCCGCTACCCGGGCCACTTTGCGACCTTCGAGGCCTACAAGCGGCTGGGCCTCTTCTCTGAAGACGCGGTGGAGGTCGACGGGCAGGCGGTGGTGCCCCGGAACCTCTACCACCGCCTCCTCGAGCCGATGATCGCCGGCCCGGCCGTCCGCGACGTCTGTGTCATGCGGGCGGTAGGGGTGGGCGAGAAGGACGGCCGGCCGGCGCGAGTGACCGTGGACCTCGTCGATCGATACGACCCTGTGACGGGCTTCACGGCCATGGAGCGCCTCACCGGCGGGCACGCTGCGATCGTGATGGCCCTGCAGGCCTCGGGCCGCGTCCCGCCCGGCGTCCACCGGATGGAGCGGGCGATCCCGGCCGGCGGGGTCATGGCCGCCCTCGAGAAGCGCGGCATCCCCCACACGATCCGCTGGGACTAGGGCCGGGGGACGGCTCGGCCGGGCGTGGCCCGCGGGAAGGAAGAGTCGCCATGGATCAGCCGACTCTGTCGGCGCCCGGTCCTGCCGTGCTAGGGTGCCCGCGATGAAGGCCCGCGGACTCGCTCTGGCCGGCGCGCTCCTCGCCCTGCTCCTCCCCGGGTGCGGCGGAGGGGGATCGTCCAGCCCCACGAGCCCGTCCTCCTCGCCTGCGCCGTCGGCCGCGCCGGCGGGCAGCGTGCGGTTCACGATCGACTCGTCGGCCTCCCGACACCCGATCTCGCCCTACGTCTACGGGATGAACCAGCCCGACTGGGCCGGCCGGTCGCGGGGCCTGAAGCTCGGCCGGCTCGGCGGCAACCGATGGACGGCCTACAACTGGGAGACGAACGCCTCGAACGCGGGCACCGACTACCACAACCAGAACGACGACTACCTGGGCGGCGGCGACGTGCCGGGCGAGGCGGTCCGGCCGTACGTGGCCCGCGCGATGGCCGCGGGCGCCTCCATGATCGTGACCGTGCCCATGGCCGGCTACGTGTCGGCCGACAAAGCACCGGGCGGCGACGTGAACCAGACCCCCGACTACCTGAACGTCCGCTTCCTCGAGTCGCGCGCCGCGAAGGGCGGGCGGTTCTCCTACCCGCCCGACGCCGGAGACCGTGTGGTGTACCAGGACGAGTTCGTGGCCTGGCTCGAGTCGACCTTCCCCGACGCCCGCCGCGATCCGGCCCGGACGATCTTCTACTCCCTCGACAACGAGCCCGACCTCTGGGCCACGACCCACCCGCGGATCCGGCCGACGGGCAAGCTCACCTACGCGGAGATCGCCCAGCGCACGGCCGACTGGGCGGGCGCCGTCAAGGCGGTGGCCCCTACGGCCCTCGTCTTCGGCCCGGTGAGCTACGGCTGGCAGGGCTTCGCGACCCTCCAGGACGCGCCCGACGCCGGGGGCCGCGACTTCCTCGACTTCTACCTCGACTCGATGCGCGACGCCGAAGGAAGGACCGGCCGGCGCCTCGTCGACGTCCTCGACCTCCACTGGTACCCGGAGGCCCGGGGTGGAGGCGTGCGCATCACCGACGCGAACGACACCGCCGCGGTGGCCGCGGCGCGCGTGCAGGCGCCGCGCTCCCTCTGGGACCCCGGCTACAGCGAGGACAGCTGGATCTCGATCGACGCTCGGGTGGGGGCGATCCGCCTGCTCCCGCGCATGAGGGAGAAGATCGCCGCCCACTACCCGGGCACCGCCCTCGCCATCACCGAGTACAACTACGGCGGGGGGGACCACGTGTCGGGGGCCGTCGCGGAGGCGGACGTGCTGGGGATCTTCGGACGGGAGGGCGTCTTCGCGGCCACCCTCTGGGATCTGCAGCCGAGCGCGCCCTACATCGACGGCGCCTTCGCCCTCTACTGCAACTACGACGGGGC
>Ga0335076_10005942_pt1 | contig 12321 bp, 11 predicted proteins | sample Lox_Sample_25_FD_206717 | JGI IMG/M metagenome (GOLD analysis project Ga0335076, IMG submission 206717) | Soil microbial communities from Loxahatchee National Wildlife Refuge, Florida, United States - Lox_Sample_2.5 | ecosystem: Environmental > Terrestrial > Soil > Wetlands | place: USA...
GGCGTGGCCACCACGAGCGCAGGGCGGGCCGCGACCTCGGACACCACCGCTTCGCCCGCCGAGGTGATCACCGTCGTATCCGGAAACGCCCGGCCGAGTTCTTCGGCGGTGCGCCGGGCCCCCACCACCACGGCGCGCACCGCATCCGATCCGCAGCGGGCACAGCGCAGCGCGGCATCGGAACGGCCGCACCACCGGCACACCGGACCCGTCCCATCGCGGTCGTCCAACGACAGCGGACCGGTGCAGTGTCGGCAGCGGGCGATCGCCCGGCAGCGCCCACAGGCCAGCGACGGGACATAACCCCGCCGCGGCACCTGCACCAGCACCGGCGCCCCGGCCTCCAACGCCGAGCGGGCGGCGCGCAGCGCGACCGACGGCAGCCGCGCCGAGCGGGCCGCCGGATCCCGTTCATCGGCGTATCCCCCGTCATCGAGCGCGACCACCCGCGGGCTGCGGGCGCGCACCACCGGACGTGCGGCGACGATGTCGTGCGCCCATCCGCTGCGCACCAGCGCGTGGGCCTCGGCGGTGCGGGCGTAACCGCCGATCAGCGCCGCGCACCGCATCTGATGGGCGCGCAGCATCGCCACCTCCCGAGCGTGCGGGTACGGCGCCCGCGGCTCGGCCAGCGTGTCGTCGCCGTCGTCCCACACCATGACCAGCCCGAGATCGCTGACCGGCGCGAACACCGCGCTGCGGGTGCCGATCACCAACCGTGCGCTACCCCGCAGCGCGCACAGCCAGCGCCGGTAGCGCGCGGCCGGCCCCAACCCCGCCGACAACGCCACCACCGCGGATCCGTCAAGCCGCGTCGTGGCCGCGCGCCACATCGCGTCGACATCGCGCTGATCCGGGACGATCACCAACACCCCGCGGCCGGTGCGCACTGTCAGCGCGGCGGCGTCGGCGAACCGGTCCGCCCAGGAATCGCCGGGCAGCACCTGCCACACCGCGCGGGCGGCACGCGACTCGCCCAGTGCGGTCAGGAATTGCCCGCCGCGGCCGTATGCCTCCCAGCCCGCCCGGTCGACCTCGGCAACGACGGGAAGCTCTGGCGGTGTTGGACTTTCGCGCTCCGCCTTGGCATGTCGCGGCGGCACCGCCAGCCGCAGCACGTCGGCGCGGGTTCCGGCGTAGCGCGCCGCAACGGCATCGACCAGCCGGCGGATCTCGCCAGTGAGCACCGCTTCGGCGGACACCACACGGTCAAGCCAGGCCAGCTTGCCGACGTGATCGGTGTCGGTGCGGCGCTCCAGGATGAACCCGTCGACCAGCCTGCCGTGAAATCGCAGCCGCACCCGCACCCCGGGTTGGGCGTCGTCGGATTGGTCGGCGTCCACCAGATAGTCGAATTCGCGATCCAGATGCGGCACCGACAACATCGGCAGCACCCGCGCAATCGGTTCGAATGCGGCGGCCTGCCTGGTCCGCGTGGTCACTCGCCAGGTGTAGCAGAGGTTCCCGACACCCGGCCGAAGAAAAAGCCGGCCGTGATCAGGATCTGCGCCGCCGCGTACGACCACCAGACGGGAACCGCCAGCGCCTCGTTACCCAGGACGAACCGGCCGATGCCGATCATCGCGTCCGATCCCGCGAAACACACCGCGCCAACGGCCGTCCAGATCGTGGGCAGTCGCGCCAGCAGCGCCGCACACACCATCGCGCCCAGCACGGCGATGTACACCGTGACGGGAACCGTCAACCCGTCGCGTCCCAGGTGCGGCCAGAACCAGACCAGCAGCGCCGCGCATGCCACGCAGATCGCCGCGACGGCGATCATGCGCGGGCGCGAGCGAGCCGACGACCGCGCCAGTGGGAACAGCGCACCCACAAAGCACAGGTGCGCCACCAGGAATGCCCCCAGCCCGAGCACGAAGGACGGTGTCCACCAGGGGATCGCCAGCAGCGCGTCACCGGCCGCCGAGAAAACCAACGCCGGCATCAGCCAGCGCCGCTCACGGACAATCGGATGCGCGGCGGCGGCGAACGCCAGCAGCAGGGCCATCGACGCCTTGAACACGGGCTGGGCCGTCCAGTGCCCGGTCAGCTCGGCGCCCGGCGGGGAACGCAAGGCGGTCACGGTCAGAAACACCCCGTAGCCGACACCGGCCCAACCGGCGGCCACCCAGGAACCGGCGACCACCCGGGATGCGTACGGTGTCTCCATGGCAGACGTCGAAGACCGCGGTTCCGCCATCGACCCCATCCTGCAGAAGGTACTGGATGCGGTCCCGTTCCGGTTATCCGTCGACGACGGCGTCGACGCGGCCCGCCGGCAACTGCGGGATCTGCCGCGGCGCGAGTTTTATCCCGAGCTGCGGGTGGAGAACCGCGGCATCGACGGCCCGGCCGGCCCGATCAACATTCGAATCTATTGGCCGCCAACCGATCACGCTGACCTCAAAGCGCCGCCGGTGATCGTGTTCTGTCACGGCGGCGGCTTCATCGCCGGCGACCTCGACACCCACGACGGCACCTGCCGCCAGCACGCCGTCGGCGCCGATGCGGTGGTGGTGTCGGTCGACTACCGGCTGGCACCCGAGCACCCCTACCCCGCTGCCATCGACGACGCCTGGGCCGCAACCCTATGGGTTGCGGCCCACGGTGACGAGCTCGACGCCGACGCCAGCCGGCTGGCGCTGGCCGGGGACTCCGCGGGCGGCACCATTTCCGCGGTGACCGCGCAACGGGCCCGCGACAACGGCGGGCCACCGATCCGGTTCCAGTTGCTGTGGTACCCCTCCACCATGTGGGACCCGTCGTTGCCGTCGTTCACCGAGAACGCGCACGCGGCCATCCTCGACCGCGACGCGATCGCCGCGTTCTCCCGGTATTACGCAGGCGAAATCGACTTGTCCGATCCGCCGCCCGGGATGGCGCCGGGGCGAGCGGCGAACCTGGCCGGGCTACCGCCTGCCTACATCGCCGTCGCCGGGCACGACCCACTGCGCGACGACGGGATCCGCTACGGCGAACTGCTGGCGGCCGCGGGCGTTCCCGTCGAGGTGGACAACGCCGAGACGCTGGTACACGGTTACGTCGGCTACGCCGGGGTGGTGCCCGCCGCCACGGCCGCGCTCGATCGCGCGCTGGCCGTACTGCGTGCCGCCCTGCACTGAGCCACTACGTATGGTGGGCCCATGACGGCCACCACCCGACCAGAAATTGACCCGGCGCTGAAAGCAGTGCTTGACGCGTTCCCGTTGACGTTCACCGCCGCCGACGGCGTCGAGGTCGCGCGGGCGCGACTGCGCCAGCTGCAGGCACCCCCGGAAATACTTCCGGACCTGCGTATCGAGAACCGCGTGATCAGCCACGGCGACCTCACCGACATCCCGGTTCGCATCTACTGGCCGCCGGGCCAAGAAGCTGAAGAGCACAGCGACCTGCCGGTCGTCGTCTTCTACCACGGCGGCGGTTTCGCGCTCGGCGATCTGGAGACCCACGACCCGGTCGCTCGGGCGCACGCCGTCGGCGCCGAGGCCATCGTGGTGTCGGTGGACTACCGACTCGCCCCGGAACACCCGTTCCCGGCCGGGGTGGACGACTGCTGGGCGACGCTGCAATGGACCGCCGAGCATGCCGCCGATTTAGGCGGCGACCCGAATCGCATCGCCGTCGCCGGCGACTCGGCCGGCGGCAACCTGGCCGCGGTGATGGCGCAATTGGCTCGCGATAACGGCAGTCCCAAGTTGGCGTTCCAGCTGTTGTGGTATCCGACCACCGCCGCGAACCTGTCGCTGCCGTCGTTCAGCGAGAACGCCGACGCGCCAATCCTGAACCGCGACGTCATCGACGCCTTCCTGACCTGGTACATCCCCGGCGTCGACATCACCGACCCCACCGCGCTGCCGGCCACCATGGCCCCGGCCAACGCGAGCGACTTCAGCGGTCTGGCGCCGGCGTACATCGGCACCGCCGAGCATGACCCGCTCCGGGACGAGGGGTCGCACTACGCTGAGCTGCTCAACGCCGCCGGTGTGCCCGCCGAGCTGAGCAACGAGCCGACGCTGGTGCACGGCTACGTGAGCTTCGCGTTGCTCATCCCGGCGGCGGCCGAGGCGACCGACCGCGGGCTTGCGGCGCTGAAAGCGGCCCTGCGCTCGTAAGCCCGAAACCCAGAGGCGGTACCGTCGGTACCGTGAACGGTGATTGTCCCGACTACCACTGCCTGATCGTCGGCGCCGGATTCTCGGGCATCGGCATCGCGATCAAGCTCGATGAGGCCGGATTCGGCGACTACTTGATCGTCGAGGCCGCCGACGGCGTCGGGGGCACCTGGTACTGGAACACCTATCCGGGCATCGCCGTTGACATTCCGTCGTTTTCCTACCAGTTCTCGTTCGAGCAGCGACCGGACTGGTCGCGGACCTACGCACCGGGCCAAGAGCTGAAGGCGTATGCCGAATATTGCGCCGACAAGTACGGAATCGGGCCCAAGATCCGGTTCAACACCAAGGTTCTCGCCGCCGAGTTCGACGAGGAGCGCTCGCTGTGGCGGGTGCAAACCGATCCGGGAGGCGAAGTCACCGCCCGATTCCTGTTGAACGCCAGCGGTGTGCTCACCGTCCCCAAGCTGCCCGACATCGACGGCGTCGACTCCTTCGGCGGCACCGTCGTGCACACCGCCCGCTGGAATCACGACCAAGACCTGACCGGCAAGCGCGTCGCGCTGATCGGCACCGGCGCCTCGGCTGTGCAGCTGATCCCGGAGATCGCGCCGATCGTCAAAGAGCTCACGGTATTTCAGCGCACACCGATCTGGTGTTTCCCGAAGTTCGACGTGCCGTTGCCCAAGGTGGCGCACTGGGCTTTGCGTCTGCCCGGTGCGAAAGCGCTTCAGCGGCTGATCAGCCAGGCCTACGTCGAGGTGACCTTTCCCCTTCCGGCGCAATACTTCACGGTTTATCCGCTGGCCCGGTGGATGGAGTCGGTCGGCCGCGCCTATCTGCGCCGCAAGGTCCGGGATCCGGCGGTGCGCAGGCAGCTCACCCCGCAGTACGCGATCGGCTGCAAGCGGCCCGGGTTCCACAACACCTACCTGTCGACGTACAACCGCGACAACGTGCAGCTGGTGACCGAGCCGATCGACAAGATCACTCCGTCGGCGGTAGCCACCACCGACGGCGCCAACCACGAAGTCGATGTGCTGGTACTGGCCACCGGTTTTCATGTGTTGGACTCCGAGAGCATGCCGACCTTTGCGGTCATCGGCAAAGGCGGCCAGTCGCTGACCAAGTACTGGGACGAGCACCGGGTGCAGGCTTACGAGGGCGTGAGCGTACCCGGCTTTCCCAACTTGTTCAGCGTGATGGGCCCGTACGGCTACGTCGGGTCGTCGTACTTCGCGCTGATCGAAGCGCAGACACACCACATGGTGCGATGCCTGCAGCGGGCCCGTCAGTGCGACGCCACCCGAGTCGAGGTCACCGAGGAAGCCAACGCCCGCTTTTTCGCCGAGATGATGCGCCGCCGCCACCGCCAGGTGTTCTGGCAGGACAGCTGCCAACGGGCCAACAGCTACTACTTCGACAAGAACGGCGACGTGGCGCTGCGGCCCTCGACAACATTCGAGGTGTACTGGCGCAGCAGACGTTTCGATCTCGCCGACTACCGCTTCACTGGTTAGCGAACTCGTCGGCAGCCGAACTGGGCTGTCGGATTGACACCGAGTCCGCCCGTTGCAGTGCCCGCAAATGACGGCGGTAAGCTGCGCGCCCGGCGGCGGTCAGGCTGAACCACGAGCGGGTACCATTCGGATACACGCTAATATATTGTGCCGCAACGAGTTCAGCGGTCTGCTGGCGAAGCACCTCGGTGCTCAGTCGCAACGTCTTGGCGAGGAATTCGGCGTCAATGCAGTCGAGGCCGGCCAGCATCGCACACACCACGATGTGCCTCCGAGGCTCGATCAACGGGTCCACCAGCGCCGGTTGGCCGGGCGTTTTTCGCATTGGGCGGGCGTCGACGCCGTAGGGATCCATGCGCCAGCGCAGCGTTTCTGCGGCCAGCACCGGCGCCATGAAGACCACGAACGGCAGCAGGTAGGACATCGGGGTCCCGCGGTGCGCGTTCGCGGCCGCCCAGGTCCACCAATGCAATGACGCTGCGACCGCGATGGCGACGATCGCGAACACGACGGCCAGGCTGAACATGCTGAGCAGATTTGTCAGAACGAAAACACGACGCGAAAAGAGCTGAATGCGTCGCGGGCGGATATACCCAGTCCGCCTGGTCTGCCACCACGTCGCCGCAAACGATGCGGTCGGCAGGATGGCCGCGCCGACCAGCGTGATGGGCAACGACTTCGACCCGTAGAACAGGGCGAAGATGGCGCCCCACGCCGCGTAGAGCAGCAGCGAAGGCTCGAACTTGACGTACAGCGCCCGCCTGGCTGCACGCACATCCGACAACGAACCGCGGGGATCCGTGACAACCATGCCTGTCAACTTAGCGTGTGCCACCGGCACGAGCAGACGCAAATGCGGCCGAAACCGTGATGCCCCGCTGGGGCGTTAAGCCGAACGGGCTAGATCGCCCGCTTGAGGTCGTCGACCTTGTCCAGACGCTCCCAGGGCAGGTCGATGTCGGTGCGGCCGAAGTGGCCGTATGCGGCGGTCTGCGCGTAGATCGGACGCAGCAGGTCCAGGTCGCGGATGATCGCGCCGGGCCGCAGGTCGAACACCTCGGGCACGATCTTCTCGATCTTGACCGGGTCGACGATCGCGGTCCCGAACGTCTCGATGAACAGACCGACCGGGGCCGCCTTGCCGATCGCGTAGGCCACCTGCACCTCGACCCGCTCCGCCAGCCCGGCAGCGACGATGTTCTTGGCCACCCAGCGCATCGCGTACGCCGCCGAGCGGTCCACCTTGGACGGATCCTTGCCGGAGAACGCGCCGCCGCCGTGACGGGCCCAGCCGCCGTAGGTGTCGACGATGATCTTGCGGCCGGTCAGGCCGGCGTCACCCATCGGTCCGCCGAGGACGAACTTGCCGGTCGGGTTGACCAGCACCCGCGTCGACGAAGAGTCCAGCGTTTCGTGCGCGAGGTCCCTGAGGACAGTGTCGAGCACATGCTTCCGGATGTCGGGGTCCAGCGTCTTCTCCAGGTCGATGCCATCGGCGTGCTGGGTGGACACCACCACGGTGTCCAGCCGGACCGGAACGTCGTCCTCGTACTCGATGGTGACCTGCGTCTTGCCGTCCGGGCGCAGGTAGGGCAGCGTCCTGTTCTTGCGCACCTCGGTCAGTCGCCGCGACAGTCGGTGGGCCAGCGCGATCGGTAGCGGCATCAGCTCCGGGGTGTCGTTGATCGCGTAGCCGAACATCAAGCCCTGGTCACCGGCGCCCTGCGAGTCCAGCGGGTCCGCGGCACCCTCGACTCGGGCCTCGTGGGCGGTGTCGACGCCCTGGGCGATGTCGGGCGACTGCGCGCCGATCCCGATGTTCACCCCGCACGATGCACCGTCGAAACCCTTGTCCGACGAGTCGTAGCCGATCTCGAGGATCCGCTCCCGCACGGTGTTCGTGATGCCCGCGAACGCCTCCTTGGCGGTCGTGGTCACCTCGCCGACCACGTGGACCTGCCCGGTGGTCACCAGGGTCTCGACGGCCACGCGTGAGCGTGGATCGTCCGCCAGCAGTGCGTCGAGCACCGAGTCGCTGATCGCGTCGCAGATCTTGTCGGGATGCCCCTCGGTCACCGATTCGCTGGTGAACAAACGACCCTTTTCGCTCACACCCTCACCCTTCCAAGTCCGCGGGAAAAACGTTAGTTAGACAAATTATATCGACAGGCCCGTACATGTTACCGGCCGGTGCACGCCGTCCCGCAGGCTAGGTGGCGTCCCCGCCGCCCCGGTGCAGGAACGTGACGATTGCGTCCACAATACGACTGGCCATCAACGTCTTCGAGCCGTGCTGCAGGGCTAACTCGGTGCCGTCGGACGCGAGCAACCAGCCGTCGTTGTTGTCCACCTCGAAGGCCTTGCCCTCGCCGACGGCGTTGACCACCAGCAGGTCGCAGCCCTTGCGACGCAGCTTGGCCCGGGCGTGGAACAGCACATCACCGTTCGCGTCGCCGGTCTCGGCGGCGAAGCCGACGATGGCCCGCATGTTGGGCAACTGGCCGGCCGCACGGGCCTGCACGGCGGCGGCCAGCACGTCGTCGTTGCGGACGAGTTCGATGGTCGGTGCCGCGGTGTCCTCGGTGGCAGCCTTTTTGATCTTGGCGGTTGCGACGTGCGCCGGCCGGAAGTCGGCGACCGCGGCCGCCATCGCCAGCACATGGACATCGGGCGCATGCTTGGACACCGCATCGCGGAGTTGTTGGGCCGAGCTGACGTGCACGACCTCGACGCCGGCCGGATCGATCAGCCCGGCGGTATGCCCGGCGATCAGCGTGACCTCGGCGCCGCGCTGCGCGGCGACTCGCGCCAGCGCGTAGCCCTGCTTGCCCGAGCTGCGGTTGCCGATGAAGCGGACCGGGTCGATCGGCTCGCGAGTGCCGCCCGCGGTCACCAGCAACTTGACGCCGGCCAGGTCGTAGGGCATCGCGTCGTGGCGCTCCAGCAGCAGCTGGGCGAAGGTGGTGATCTCCTCGGCTTCGGGCAGCCGGCCCGCGCCGCTGTCCGCGCCCGTGAGCCGCCCAGACGCGGGTTCCAGCACCACAGCGCCGCGGCGTCGTAGCGTCGCCACGTTCTCGACCGTCGCCGGGTGTTGCCACATCTCGGTGTGCATCGCCGGCGCGAACAGCACCGGGCATCGTGCGGTAAGCAGCGTCGCGGTCAGCAGGTCGTCGGCGCGGCCGTGGGTGGCCCGGGCCAGCAGATCGGCGGTTGCCGGTGCCACCACGACCAGGTCGGCGCCTTGGCCGATGGCGACGTGCGGCACCTGCGGAACGTCCTCGAAGACACCGGTCTGTACCGGCTCGCCGGAGAGCGCTTCAAAGGTGGCAGCGCCGACGAAGCGCAACGCGGATTCGGTGGGGATGACGCGGACTTGGTGGCCCAACTCGGCGAGTTGACGAACGACGGTGGCGGCCTTGTAGGCGGCAATACCCCCAGAGACGCCGACAACGATCCGTTTACGGTCCGTCCGCATTTCTCCCGAGAGGCTCATCACAAGCCCGCCGCGATCCCGCTACTCGCCTTCGGTGTGCTCGAGCAGGTCGCCGTGGATCTCGCGCATGGCGATCGACAGCGGCTTTTCCTGAAGGCCAGGCTCGACCAGCGGGCCGACGTATTCGAGGATGCCCTCGCCGAGCTGGTTGTAGTAGTCGTTGATCTGCCGAGCCCGCTTGGCCGCGTAGATCACCAGCGCGTACTTGCTGGACACGCGCTCGAGCAACTCGTCGATGGGCGGGTTGGTGATGCCCAACGGCGTGTCATAGGCACCGATCCCACCCGACGACGGGTCGAACTGGTCGGGGACGGCGGCTAACGACGCGTCGGTTTGCGAATTACTCACGTAATCAATCTCCCTGGCGGCTTAGAACGGTGCGACTAACGGTGAAGCGAGTCTGGATGGCGGGTCACGCCGTGCCCGGCGCGTTTCCCACCAGCAAGGATACCAATTCCGCGCATGCAGTTTCCAATTCGCTGTTCACCACCACCGCGTCGAAGTCGTCCTGAGCGGCTAGTTCGGTACGGGCGGTGGCGAGCCGGCGTTCGATCACCTCGGGCGTCTCGGTCCCCCGACCGATCAGCCGGGCCTCCAAGTCCGCCCAGCTCGGCGGTGCCAGGAACACGGTGATCGCCTCTGGCATCGCCTCTTTGACCGCGCGGGCGCCGGCCAGATCGACCTCGATCAGCACCGGATGCCCGGCGGCGGTGGCGTCCCGGACCGGCTGGGCCAAGGTGCCGGACCGATGCAGGCCGCTGTGGATCTCAGCCCATTCCAACAGGGCGCCTTCATCGATCAGTTGCTGAAAGCGGGCCGGGGTTACGAAGTAATAATCCACGCCGTCGACTTCACCCGGGCGCGGCGCCCGGGTGGTCGCCGAAACGCTGAAAAGCAGCCCGGGAATCCGCTCGCGCAGGCGGCGGACCAGCGTCGACTTCCCTACCGCGGATGGACCGGACAGCACCACCACGCGTCCTGCGGCCTTCGCCGCAAGATCTGCGTCGTGGTCACCGCCCGGTCCCCCGTCGGTGGTCACCGACTCTCCTGGCAGATGCCTGCCTCGATTGTCCAGCTTCTCCTCAGGCCGTTCGGCCTGCATCGTCGCTGGACTAAGAGAAGTCGAACTTTTCCAGCAGGGCCTTGCGCTGACGATCGCCGAGCCCACGCAGGCGGCGGGTCGGGGCGATCTCGAGCTCGGTCATGATTTCCTGCGCCTTGACCTTGCCGACCTTCGGCAAAGCCTCCAGTAGCGCAGAAACCTTCATCTTGCCCAAGACCTCGTCGGTCTCAGCATCGTGCAGCACCTGCTTGAGATTGGTGCCGCCGCGCTTGAGCCGATCCTTGAGCTCAGCTCGTGCTCGGCGTGCGGCGGCAGCCTTCTCCAACGCGGCCGCGCGCTGCTCGTCGGTCAACTGGGGAAGAGCCACGATTCCTCCGTCTCAATCACTCATCGACAGCTATCGATCTTTGTTTGTCTTGGCTGGGTAGTCCAGCCAGCGCAAACGACCGTACTCACGCTGCCAGACGAAATCTAACCCGCCCCCCGGGTTGAAGCCACAAAGGCGCAGCGTGTGGCTTCGAGCAGGGATCTCCTAAGCCGTCGTCGGCGGTGCCGCCGCCGGTCTCCGAGCCGGCCTCGGTCGGCGTGAGGAAAATCGCTCCTACCAGGCATTTCTTTACAAACCGGCGAGACCGTCAGTTGCCCCCAACACGTCGCCCCGGCCGCCCTCGCAGCACCCGGAAATCAGAAAATACTGTGATTGCGCATGTCACGGCGTGTCGCGCGTGTCGCCGGGCTTGCTGCGACATTGCTTGACACACGTTTCCGCCGCACCAAACCGTCAACTACGCCGTGTAGTAGGACCGGAGCACTATCAACACATCCACACAGGTGTCACAGAGGTCCCACAATCGCGGTCGTTAGATTTGCTGACGAGCGAGGGAGATGGGGTGTCTGCGATGAACATGAAACGTGCGTTTCATGCGTCCATGATCGCGCTGAGCATCGGACTGAGCGGTGCTTGGCCTACGGGCATCGCCGCGGCTAAAGCCACACCATCGGCCCCGTTGGGCAACACCGCGCCGTCGCCGACCGGCGGGTCGGCGCACATGCATCAGCCAGCCCAGGCAGGGACCTCGTAGTCCCCTTCGTAATAGCTTGTTGCGGAGCCGATTCGGTTACCGCTAGCTGTCAACGCGCGAGGTAGCCGACCGCGTCACGCATCCGCTCACCGGCCGCTCGCAGCGCCGCGACGTCGGGACCTGCCCGCAATACCTCGCGCGACACCGCGGGCAGCAGTTGGCCGGGAGCCGCCCCACCCAGACCCTTCAGCGCGCTCGGTTGTCCGCCCTGGGCGCCGACACCGGGCACCAGCACCGGGCCGCCAAGGTCACTGACATCGGGCGGGTCGGCCACTGTCGCCCCGACCACCACACCGACAGAGCCCGGCCCGGGGCTCTGCGCCCGGTTGACCGCCGCCGCCTGGTCGACGATCGACTGGGCCACGGCGCGGCCGCCGATTTCCGCACGCTGCACGGTCGCGCCCTCCGGATTCGACGTCGCCGACAACACAAAAACCCCTCGACCGTGCGCCGCAGCGGTGTCCAGCAAGGGCTGCAACGAGCCGAAACCCAAATAGGGTGAGGCCGTTACCGCGTCGGCGGCCAGCGGCGACTCACCGGCCCACGCCACCGCATAGGCGGCCATCGTCGATCCGATGTCGCCTCGTTTGGCGTCGGCCAACACCAGCACGCCGGCATCGCGCAGTGCGGTGATGGTGCGCTCCAGCACCGCGTATCCCGCGGCGCCGTAGGCCTCGAAAAACGCGACTTGCGGTTTGACGACGGCGAAGTCGGCGTAGGCCTGCACGCAGGTGTCGCAGAACGCCGCCAGGCCATCTGCGCTGATCGGCAGAGTCCAGGCCCGTAACAATTCGGGATGGGGGTCGATGCCCAGACACAGCGGTCCGCGACGCGACATCGCGTCGGCCAGCCGGGCGCCGAACCCGGACGTCATCAATGGCCGCCGTTGTTCAGCGCGCTGTGCAGCTCCTGCAGAGAGCGCACACCGATGTCGCCGCGGATTCCGGCTTCGATGCCCTGGACGGCCGCAGATGCGCCCTGAACGGTCGTCACACAGGGGATGTTCACTCCCACTGCTGCCGAACGGATCTCGTAACCGTCGATGCGTGGC
>Ga0335076_10005943_pt1 | contig 12320 bp, 8 predicted proteins | sample Lox_Sample_25_FD_206717 | JGI IMG/M metagenome (GOLD analysis project Ga0335076, IMG submission 206717) | Soil microbial communities from Loxahatchee National Wildlife Refuge, Florida, United States - Lox_Sample_2.5 | ecosystem: Environmental > Terrestrial > Soil > Wetlands | place: USA: Florida...
CGCCGGCATGTCGGTCGCGATCTTTGTCAGGTCGGTATTGAGTGTAATCAGACTGCCGCGGAGCATGAAGGTCAGTACCGCAATCCACGAGGCACAAAAACTGAAAGGCAGGTAATGAAAGATGCGGTCGCGACCGGCTCGAGAGCCCATCAGATCGTCAAGACGGGCGGAGGTGCAGCCCAGCATGAATCCGACATTTGCCGCCGTGAGTACCACTCCCTTCGCCTCGCCGGAAGTGCCAGAGGTGTAGATGATGGTCACCGGGTCGGCATCGCGAACTTGCGGACGATCGAGGGCGACTCCCTCAACGCCGGCAAATATCTCATCAAACAAATGATGCTGCGGAGCGTCCGGCCACGCTTGCAGAATACCGTCGCGAAGCTTTGCATCGCCGCAGCAGATCAGGGAAGGCGTGCTGTCGTTGATCATGGCGACGAGTTCTGCCGGGGCCTGGCGGGAATAAAGTGGAACGACGATCAGGCCCTCCGCCATTGCCGCGAGATCCATCGCAAGCCAGCGGATGCTGTTCGCGGCCAGCAGCCCGCAGCGCTCGCCTTTCTTCAATTTCTTGGAAGCGAGAAAAGTGCGAGCCTTCGCGACCAAGTCCAGGAGTTGAGATCCGGTGACACCCGTGACCTGCCCGTCGCGAATTTCCTGGAGTACAGGAACGTCGCCCGAGGACTTCAGTTTCGTGAATATGTCTCCGACGAATGGCATAGTTTCTACGAAATCTCGCGAATTAGCTGTACGCAGTTAACAACTCGTGCAGAGACGCGCCCATGGGAGGCAGATAATCTTCCCAACTCCATTCACCGCGCCGTGTGGGAAATTCCGGATAGCGGCGCTGCACTTCCTCTTCGAAATACACCCCCATGCGCGCCATGACTTTGAGATTTTTGACGACGGTGCGGGCAATGCCATCGACAATGCGTTCGCCTTCAGTCGCGAGCCGTTCGAGAGCGGCAAGCAATTTCTGTTCGAGGTCAGGATCATCCACCTGCATGAGCAGTTCCTGATGTCCGCGCTCGCGCATGAGATTTCGGATGCGCTCGTCCATGGTGATGCCTGCCGATGGAACCAGCGCCGGCATGCAGGTCACGATGCCGTGGTATCGGGATGAAGCCATCATGTGGCAGGAGCGCAAAATGCTGACCAGTTCGTACATGGTGTACTGGTCCGAGGCGAGGACCGGAACGCCTCCGAGTTTTTCGGAAATCAGGCGGGCCGGGCGAGCGTCAAGGCGCTCAGTCGCGACCATGATGACAAACACATTGCGTTGCTTGCGAAAGGCATCGACGGCGTTCGCGATAGAAGCCAGGTAGTGCGCGTAGGCGCGGTCGGCCGCGGGACCTGAGTTATGAAAATAGGGCCCGCGGTAGTGGGTTTTCTTGTAAGCACCCGTCAGACTGTGCACGGCGGCCTTGGCGATCGAGGCTTTCACCGGCCACTCGAACGGATTGATCGGACACACAACCAGCACCGGCGTGCGGCCATCCCATCCAACGTCTCGAAGCACTTTCTGCCCGTACTCTGGAGGCTGCGGCTCAAACGTCCAGGCAGTGTCCGTACCCAATTCCGTAGGGACTCCCAGATCGCGCAACAACGAACGGGACTCTTCGTTCCGGGTGATGACGAGAGAGTTCTTGCAGTAGCGCGAACACATCCGGGCCAGCAGAGGATCCATGTGACCAGCTTCTCCGCCATATCCGATGGAGAGCTTGTTTTGGGCGGCGGCAATGCCTAACGAACCGATCATCATGGTGGTCAGGGCATTGGCAAATTTGCTCTTGAACATGGAGCCTTCGCAGGCAACGACACCGTGGTGCTTGGGCACTTCATTGGCCAAAAACGGAGGGAAAATGTCGGGAAGGCGAACCTGTGCGGTGTCGGCAAAATATCCGCGAGAGCGCTCGAAGTCGAAGGTCATCGCGGTGAAATCGACACGCTCGGAGCCCAGAATATGCCGGATCTGGCGCAGCATCTCTTCCACGCGCACGTCAGAACCCATGTTGCGCGTGCCGTTGTATCCGGCAAAAAGAAGCTTGAGCTTTTCGCCTGGCTGCCAGGGCTTCCCTGCCCCGAGCATCCATCCGGCTTTGGCGCGCTCGATGTTGGTGCTGACCCAAGCTTCGAGGATGAAATCCATCATGCGGCGTTACCTCCTACCGCTGCGGGCCAGGGCTTGTAGGTGTACTCGAAGTTGTTTTCCCGGGCGAATCTAAGCAACGGGAAGCTGTATTGCGAAAACGGGACGGGCTTGCGTCCAAGTTCTGACGTCACGCGGGTATTGTCGAAGACCGTGTTCCAGACCAGGTACGGCATGAAGACCTTCAACAGCGAGGCGCCGTGGCCCACAGGACCCTTGCGATTGGAAAGAAAATTGACCGAGCCGCTGAATGGCCCTTCGGCAAAGGGCAGAAATATCGGTGCACTCTTTTGCTGGGCGGCCGCCAAGGCTTTCGTCAATTCGCGGAACGTTTGAGAACCCGTGCCTGATGACAGGTGATAAATGTCGTATTTGGGCTGATCTTTCTGATGCAGAGTTGCAATGGCGTTGGCGACGAAATCAACGTTTACGATGTCAATTTTGTCATTGGGCCGGAATGGAAGGACGCGCAGACCGGCAAGGAACACAAAGGCCTTCACCATGTCGAATTGAGTGGTCTCGGCATGACGGCTGTCACCCAGCACGATGCTCGGCCGAAAGACCGTGATGGGTGTGTCGGGTAAAAGCACCCGCGTCATGTGCTCGCAGAATTTCTTGGTGCGGGCATAAGGATCATAGTCAGAGCGGTCCCACTCGATGGCGCGGTCTTCGGTGACGATTTCGTTCTTGCGCTTGCCTGCGACCGCTACGGTGCTGACTTCACTGAAGCGGCGCAGGCCGTGATAGTGCTCGGCGTGGCGAGCCAGCGTGAGCACTTCCAGCGTGCCGCGCAGGTTCACGTTGAGACAACTTTTTTCTGACTTCCGGTTTAACGACGCCGCGCAATGAATGACGGAATCCGTGGTATGCACCAGGCGGTCATATTCGTCGCGATTCAGACCGAAGCCGGGAGCCGTCAGGTCGCCGACGAAAACTCTCACTTTTGTCTGCAGGTGCTCATAAAAGCGCGGGAAGGGCAAATGCAGCTGCAGAGCCCGCCAGAGTCGCATTTGTGCGTCCTGAAGATCGCGCGCACGCACCAGCACGTTTAGGGATGCACCGTGCTCTTCGAGCAGATTGGACGCGACATGCGCGCCGATGTAGCCGGTCGACCCGGTCAGGAATATCGCCACGTTACTCCGTTTGTCCCCGTCCGAACGGACTCTCCGCTTGCCGGCGCAAGCTGAAAGGTGCGCGGAGGCCGCGCCTCCAGAGGGCGCCCTTCGATGAGCGGATAGGTCCACCGGCGAAGGGCTGGAATGTGAATGTTGATCCAGTAATCCCACCAGTCGAGCGCAGGCGTGTTGTAGGCGAAAACGGCTTGTTCCTCAGGGACAAGCGCGTATGAGAGCTTCTCGACATTCTCGGCGGCAAAGTCGTGTTCGTTGAGCAGAATGAAAGGCTCGAACAATTCGATAAGCTTTTCCACCCGCTCCAGATTGCGCTCCGTTTTGACCAGCGGAGCCTTTTTCAACGGCAGCGGCGACATAATGCGCTGGATCGATTTGACGATCGCTTTTTGCGCCGGAGCCGACATGCGGTTATAGCGAGTCTTGGAAACCGGGATTGCGTCAAATCGCAAACGCAGCCACGATTCCAATCCTTCCTGGGCGCGGTAGTGCTTGCGGTGCGCCAGAGACGTCAACTCAATGGACCGTCCCATGTCGCAAGGATTGGTGACAGAAGTCGCGAGTTGGTAAAGAGCATCATGGCGGCGCTGCATCACCGCCGCGGCGATCAGCGTCATGCCCGCACAGACGGCGTCGACGGGAATAATGTCGAGCCGCTTGCTTTCGTTCGAGGGTAATTGCCGGAAGTAGGTTCCTAACAGATACGACAATGAGGCGGAGGTGTTGATGCCCTCGTTCCATCCGCAGAACGGCTTGGACACAGAGGTTTCGACGATGGCGGGACGCACCACTGCGATCGGCAATCCGGCGCCATGCTTTGCGATCAGCGACTCAGCCAGACTCTTGGTGAGCGTGTAGGTGTTGGGCCAACCGAGTTCCTTAGCGCGACGCGTGCCCGTCTCGGTCAGGTAAGTTTTCAGCCAGCGAACTCGATTCTTGCGAACCTGGTTCTCGAGCGCTGCGCCTTGCAAATCTTTGGCGGCATGCTCTTTGGACCGCGCCTGCATGCGCAGACCGGAGGTGACTTCTTCACTGTCGGCGCGGGTTTCGGCATCCCGGACCAACTCGTGAAGGGCGCGCCATTCCTGTTCGGCGTCAAAGTCCGACAGGCCGCGCGGATTGTAATTCGGAGTCAGCTTCTCGGCGACTCGTCCGTCTTGCTCCCCCGCCACGTAGCATGTGGAAAGATGCAGTAGGCCAGCGTGATCGGTTGTGCGGACAAACTCCACGATATTGAGCGCTGCATCGGTGTTGGTGGTGAGAGCTTCGCGGAGATCAGGATTGAAATCCGTCAAACCGGAACTGTTGATGATGAGATCCAGATTCTGCTGCAAGTGCTTCGCGGTATCAGGATTCAGACCCAAGCCGGGCTGAGTGACGTCCCCCTCGATGACCTCAACCTTGTCGCGAAGAAAAGCTGCGAGGCCGCGGCCGTAACGCTCGAACAAGGGATCGAAGACCGGAGACTCCTCGATCATTTTCTCGAAGCGGCGCTCTGCGGGATTCGATTTCTGGCGGCGAATGAGCAGATAAATCCGGCCGACTTTCGGCAGATCGAGTAGAGTGTTCGCCAGCCAAACCTTGCCGATAAATCCAGTGACGCCGATCAGCATCACGGACTTGCCATCAAATGCCTTGCGAACTGAGAATCCGGAAGATTGCTTCTGGCCGTCAAAGTGGACAATGGGCCGCGCAGGTTCAGACGCATGACGCTCGGCGGGTGTGATCGCGGCGCGAAGTTCCTCCAGCGAAATTCCGAGATGACGAGCTAAAGTCTTCGGCGCGCGGCGGCCATCGGGCATGTTCTCGCGAAAAGGAGCAAAAGCTCCGCGCGGACGGATCACTGGGTCGAGAAGACGCCCCGTCGCGAGTCCGTCTCGGAAGTCTAGCCGGTTAGCGACGATCCGCTTGACGCCCAAGTGCTCCGCAAGAGGACGCATCACGTGTTCAAGCGCCTGACTGACAAGAACAACATCGGCCCCGGCTTGCACAAGTTCCTGGACTTTCTGTACGCCTTCAGGCTTTAACCGAGGCTTAAGCTTGTATTGGAAAAATTCCTCGCCCAGCAGGTCGAGACGGTCGCGGGAGACTCCGCGCAGCACGCTGTGCACCGCCCGTGTGGCAAATTTCCGGTTGGTCGAGTAGAGGAACGGGCGCAGGAGCGCCATGGCGAAGATAAGACCGCGTCGCCGGAGCCGTCCCGTGAACGTCTGGGCGTTCCAGGTAAAGAACGCCACCGGCCTGACCACAGTCAGATCAAGAAGGCTGCCCTCCACCCGCCAGTAGACGGTGGGGGCCGCACTGGAATTGTGGTTTGACTGTTCCAAATTAGCTAAGGCGTTCGACTACGGGGCTCCCGTGTGGAGTCGGACGGAGCTTCCATTGTAAACAATTCGCGCGAGATAACGAAGCGGAAGTCCCTCAGTCTGAGCGGGTTTGCCAGAGACCGGGACTCGTGTACCGGGAAAGGAACAGGCCGAAGCCCTACTCGGGAGACCTGGGCTTGCCGACCGCTAATGCGATCGTGCCACTTAACGCCACGGTCGCCCCGATCGCGAGCAACCCGCCGCGGAAGCCGCCGCCCACTTGCCGGAAGAAGCCAATGATATCCGGACCAAAATATCCGCCAAGATTCGCGAGAGAGTTGATCACGGCGATGCCGGCAGCGGCGGATAAGGCGGTCATCTGAGAAGTAGCCATCGCCCAGAACGGGCCAACCATCGATTCAGCGAAGGCGAGACCCAGGGCGATTCCGGCGACCACGAGAATTGGCGAGACCGCGTAGCCGGCGCCAATCAACGAGACCGCAGCGATGAAAGCCGGGATTGCGGTGTGCCAGCGCCGTTCTCCGGTGCGATCGGATCGCATTCCGACCAGAACCATCGCGACTACGGTTACCAGAAACGGCAACATGGCAACCATGCCGGTCCAGAAGTAGCTGAGGCCTGACAAGGCGCGAATCACCGTCGGAAGCCAGAGAGTCACGCCGTACATGGTGGTGGAAACGCCAAAGTAAACAAGCGAAAGCAGCCAGATTCTCGGCGAGAGGACGACTTCCCAGGGCCGGGCGGTGCCCGGTTCTTTTTCGGAGGCGCGCTCGAGGGCAAGTTTCTGAACCAACCAGAGACGCTCCTCGCTCGGCAGCCAGCGCGCTTCGTCCGGCGTATCGGAGAGCGTCCTGAATACGATGGCGCCGAGAACGATGGCGGGCAGGCCTTCGATGAGAAACATCCATTGCCATCCTGAAAGTCCACTGCTGCCGAGCCCCATCAACGCACCGGAGATTGGACTGCCGACGATGCCGGCAATGGGATTCGCCGTCATGAACCACGCGACGGCCCGGGCGCGGGCGCTGGCCGGAAACCACTGCTTCATGTAGAAGATGATGCCGGGAAAAAATCCGGCTTCCGCGGCGCCCAGTAAAAACCGCATGGCGTAAAAGCTGATCGGCCCACGAATAAAAAGCATGAGGCAGGAAACCACTCCCCAGGCCACCATCAGCCCTGAGATCCAGCGGCGCACGCCCACTTTTTCAAGCACAAGATTGCTGGGAAGCTGGAAGAGAAAATAGCCGATGAAGAACATTCCGCCCGCACGACCGATCGCGCGCTCGCTAAGGCCAAGCTGGCCGCGCATCTGCAACACTGCGAAGCTGACGTTGATGCGATCGAGGTAAGCAACGATGTAGAGCAGGAACAAAAAGGGCATGAGCCGCCACATCAAACGAGAGACCACGGCAGATTCAAGCGGATCGCGAACGGGTTCCGTGTGGCTTGCATTCATTTCGTTGGACAGTGCAGCGGCGGGAGGATTCTACGCTATGCCAAGTTTCTGTCGTATTTCAGAGACGATTTCTTCGGGCGGAGGAGAAATATCGACCGTCACAGCACGCTTGGGCTCTTCCAAATCGGCAAACTGGCCGGCCAGGATTTTCTCATCGGCGAAATGTCCGTGGCGCAAGCGGAGTCGATCTGTGATCACGCTCGCGCTCCCTTTCAGGTAAACGAAACAGACCTCTGGACCGGCCTGCAGTTCCTGCCTGTAATCGCGTTTTAGAGCGGAACAGGCGAGAACGACATTTTTCTGCTCGTGAATCCAACTCAGAATCGCTGCGCGGAGACTGGCGAGCCAGGGTTGACGATCGGCGTCGGTGAGCGGGATGCCGCGGTGGATCTTCTCGATATTTGCTTTGGGATGGAAATCGTCCGCATCCGAAAAGTTCCAGCCTAACTGCGCGGCCAGCAACCGGCCAACGGTCGACTTCCCTGCACCGGTGACCCCCATCACGATGACGATCATTTCGAGGAGTTCAAGCTACTTCTTGTAAGTCTTCTCCATCCCGGTTCTTCCGTTCGTAACCGTAAATGTTCCGTCTGGGTCGGCAGAAGCCTTGATGAGCTTACCTTCGCAATTCTCTTTTACATTTGCGATGTGGTCATCGGCGACATTGTGGTCGCGATCGGATTCAGCAGCGTAGTGCACCTGCCAAACGTCCTCGATTCCCGGTGAGTCATGAACGATCTGCCAGGCGGCTGGACTGCAACCCTTGCGAGGGCCGTTGTCGAAAATCGCAACACGCGGATGGAGAGCCCAATCGAGAGCTTTCGCATTGGAAAGGTCTGCGCCGTGGTGAGTTACGAGGAAAAGATCGACGGTGCCGATCATATTGTTCGGGCAGGCCAGCTCGAGTTCGCGCTTTTTCGTGAGATCGCCGAGATCGAGGAACTTGAACTTTCCGTAGGTGATGAGCACGCCGACGGAACGGGGATTTTCTGTGTCGTCGGCGGGGGCAGCAGGTTCCGATGCACAGTAGGAATTCGCGGTTCCCGCCCCGGGTAACGGGCTCGCGATATGATCACCGGCCGCGGCCAGAACGCGCACTTCGATGCCCTTGATGGGAAGTCCCCATCCGGGCTTGACGACAACGTGGGCGTGTCCGGCGATTGCCTTCTGGTACGCAGCGTAGTCGGTGCGCGTGACTTCGGAATCTTCCAGGTTCGGGCCGTGATCCACAAAGGTTCCGACTTTCATGCCCTCGACGAGCTGCGGAACTCCGCCCACATGGTCACGGTGGTAGTGAGTGATAATCACGTAGTCGATCTCCTTCAGACCTGCCTGGTGGGCGGCGGCGACAATGCGATCGGCATCGCGGCCTTCGTAGCCCGGCCAGCCGGTATCGATCAGCAAGGACTGCCCCGACGGACTCACCACCAGCGTCGCCTGCCCGCCCTCCACATCGATGAAGTAGATCTGCAGATTCTTGGGAGCGGCTGCTATCGCCGGGCTCGACATAAAAATGAAAAGCAACCACGCGAAAATCGTGCCAACGAATCTTTTGCGCATCACTTCCTCCGGGAATTGCCGACGATTATGCCATGCATTGGTGGAAAGATACGCACAGGCGCGGGAAGGCCGGGCTCAGACAACGATAACGACCGTGCCGCGCACCGATTCATTGTGTTAGCCTGTTCAATCAACGTCGGGCTTTGCTTGACTTTCAGGATCGCTCGGAGTACCTATGCAGTCCTCGGCGCGTGGCCAGTGGGGGCCGCGTTGTTCGGTGAACCACGAAAATCCAAACGACTGAATTCATGAGCACGGTTACGGTCAATTTCTCTGGTCTGCGCACGCGAGCCAGTTCCGCGGTTCGCGATTATGCGGAATTGGCGAAACTGCGGGTGACTTCGCTGATCGTCATGACCGCGTGGTGCGGCTATTTCTTCGGGGCGCAGCGTGCTGGAACTTCCTCGCTAAACTGGGGCCTTTTTCACGCCCTGCTGGGCATCGGGCTGGTTTCGAGCGGAACGGCAGCTCTGAATGAAGTGCTGGAGCATGACATCGACGCGCACATGCGGCGTACCGCGCGCCGGCCGATTCCGGCGGGACGCATGAGCATCTGGCATGCGACGCTGGTCGGTGCTCTGACCACAGTCGGGGGCTCCATCTATCTCGCGGTGTTCACGAATCCATTGACCGGGCTGCTCACGTTCCTGACGTCGGTCGTATACCTGGCGGCTTATACTCCACTGAAACGAATCTCACCGGTTTGCACATTCGTGGGAGCGTTCCCGGGCGCGATGCCAGGGGTTCTCGGCTGGACTGCCGCACGCGGTCGGCTTGAGTGGGAGACCCTGGTGCTGTTCGCAATCCTTTTCGTGTGGCAGTTCCCACACTTCTTTTCGATCGCATGGCTGTATCGCGACGACTACGCTCGCGGCGGAGTACGCATGTTGCCGGTGGTGGAAGATGATGGGCGCTCGACGGCGCGCCGCATCCTGGCATACTCCGTGGCGCTGATTCCGATCAGCGTGCTGCCGACTCTTATTGGGATGACCGGGAGAATTTATTTTGTTGGGGCAGTCGCACTGGGTGTCGCGCTGCTTTGGTTTGGGATTCGCCTGACGTTTCTCAACCTGCCCATCACGAGCGCGAAGTCAAAGATGCGCGCCCGCCACGTTTTACAGGCAACCGTTGTCTACCTTCCTCTGCTCTTTGCCTTGATGATGACGAACGCAGCCCATCGCTAACCCGATGCGACCTCGGAATATCGGATCCCTGCGGAATTCGAAATAACTCGTGGGCAGACGTCTGCGAGGAAGCCCCGCCGCTGGGCTATTGAGGCGCGCTTTGCGTCGTATGAGTCGCGGACGCTCCCTGCGTCGATCGGCTAAAAGCGTCTGTCGGTCGATAGAGCAATCCGAAAATGATGAGGGCGACGGCGAATACGGAGAAAACCAATAGACGGACCCGATCCGAAGATGGCATGGCACTCCTTTCGGATTACAGAAAATTCTAGTTTTCGAGAGATCCGACCACCGTGCGTAAGATCACATGCGGGCGTGCTCAGGCGCTCAAAATGCCTGGCAAAGTCGATTGGCAATGCGATTCAGGTCGTAAAATGCAGCGAGGCCAAAGATTGAAACTGACTGAAGATCCGCATCGCAGACTCAATGTGTTGACCAATGAGTGGGTGTTGGTCTCGCCACATCGCGCAACCCGGCCATGGCAAGGGGAAGTCGCGCAAGTGCCACGTTCGGCGGAGCCGGTCTACGACCCTTCCTGCTATCTGTGTCCGGGGAATCCGCGGGCCGGCGGAGCGCGGAATCCTGATTACAAGTCGACCTTCGTTTTCGAAAACGATTTCGCGGCGCTAAAGCCCGATGTGCGGCGCGACCGTATTGACGTCGCAGAAAAAGGGTTGCTGGTGGCGGAGGCTGAACCTGGGATTTGCCGTGTGATGTGCTTCTCTCCTCGTCACGATCTCACGCTGGCAACGATGCCGCTGGCCGAGATTGAGTCGGTGGTCAAAACCTGGATTGGGCAATTTCGCGAATTGGGTGCCGATGAGACGATTCAGCACGTGCAAATCTTTGAGAACCGTGGAGCGATGATGGGAGCAAGCAATCCGCATCCGCACTGTCAGATCTGGGCTACGGCCTCGATTCCAGAAGAACCGTCAAAAGAGCTGATTGCACAGCGCGCATACATGCAGGCGCATAAGCGGTGCTTGCTTTGTGATTATGTGGAGTTGGAGCAGGCGCAGAATCAGCGCATGGTCTGTGGCAATGAGGTATTCGTGGCGATGGTGCCCTTCTGGGCGATCTGGCCCTTCGAGATTCTGGTCTGCAGCCGCCGGCATCTGGGAACGATCGCCGACCTTACGCCGGAAGAGGTGAGCGGCCTCGCCGATATCCTGCAACGGGTCACATCCACTTACGACCAGGTGTTTGGCGTGCCCTTCCCTTATTCCATGGGCTTCCACCAGTCTCCGACTGACGGTGGAGACCACTCTGAATGGCACTTCCATTCGCACTTCTATCCCCCGCTGCTGCGCTCGGCAACGATTCGCAAATTCATGGTGGGATTTGAAATGCTGGGCACGCCGCAGCGAGACATTACTCCGGAAATCGCGGCAGAAAAGCTGCGTGATCTTGCGAACAGCTAGTTGCCAAGAATGCTTCGCGTCGCTGGATAAGCTCTTCGGTACGCGGTATAGATGGCGTTCATCTTTGCGGTCACGTCCGGCCGGGGCGCCACTCGCTGCTTCACCCGGATGACTGAATTACATGCGTCGTCGACGGAGCGCCATCGTCCAGCACCAACGCCAGCCAGAATCGCTGCTCCGTAAGCTGCGCCCTCTTCTGCTTCGACGATTTCGACCTCGTGGCCATAGATGTCAGCCTGAATTTGCTGCCACAGAGCGGACCGGGCGCCTCCGCCTCCGAGGCGGATGCTTTTTACGGGAACTTTCATCTCTTCGAAAATCGTGAATGAGTCCTTGAGGCTGAAAGCGACCCCTTCGAGAACGGCTCGAACAATGTGTCCGCGAGTGTGAGAAGCGGTGAGCCCGACGAGAGCCGCGCGGGCTTTGCCGTCGAGGTGGGGCGTGCGCTCGCCCATGAGGTAGGGCGTCCACAGCAGTCCGTCCGAACCCGGAACTACAGTCTCAGCCTCGGCGGTGAGCTGGTCGTATGTCGCGGCATGATCGGGGGAAAGAATGTCGCGCAGCCAGCGCAGGGAAAGCCCGGCCGCCTGCGTCACTCCCATCACGTGCCAGCGGCCAGGGATGGCGTGGCAAAAGGTGTGCAGGCGCCCCTTTGGATCCATCGCGGGGCGGTCCGTCGCCGCGAAGACGACGCCAGAAGTCCCGATGGTTGCACTGACCGCGCCCGGTGCGACAATGCCCATGCCGGTTGCACCGGCCGCCTGGTCGCCGGCGCCGGCCACCACGGGCGTACCGGCCTTCAGGCCAGTTGCGTCGGCGCCTTCAGCTGAAACGCTTCCACAAACATCTGGTGACTCGTAGACCTTAGGCAAGAGCCGTTCATCGATTTGCGTTGCCTCGAGCATCACCCGCGACCAACGGCGATGGGCCACATCGAGCAGCAGCGTTCCCGAGGCATCCGCTACATCGATTGCGCGCTCGCCAGTCATGCGGAAGCGAACGTAATCCTTGGGCAACATGACCGATCGCACTCGCTTCCAGTTTTCAGGCTCGCGCTCGCGCACCCACAGGAACTTCGTCAGGGTGAAGTTGGGTAAGG
>Ga0335076_10005944_pt1 | contig 12317 bp, 9 predicted proteins | sample Lox_Sample_25_FD_206717 | JGI IMG/M metagenome (GOLD analysis project Ga0335076, IMG submission 206717) | Soil microbial communities from Loxahatchee National Wildlife Refuge, Florida, United States - Lox_Sample_2.5 | ecosystem: Environmental > Terrestrial > Soil > Wetlands | place: USA: Florida...
GCCTACGACCGGTTGATCGCGGCGGGTCACATCGAATCGCGCCGCGGGTCCGGGTTCTATGTCTGCGCCGAGCGCATCGCCAAGGCGCCGAACACGCCAGCGCCGCAGACGTTTTCCGGCGGCACGCTCGACGTGGTGTGGCTGTTGCGCAGCATGTTGCGGCAGGCACCCGCGACCGATCACCCGGGCGCGGGCCTGCTCCCCCCATCCTGGCTTGACGACGACCTCGTGGGCGCGGCGGTGCGTGCGGTCGGGCGCGCGCGCGGCGATGGGCTGCTTTCATATGGTGTGCCGCACGGACATCTCGCGCTGCGCGAGCAGCTCATCCGCCGCCTGGCCAACTTCGATATCGCCGCGAATCCGGCGCAGATCGTCACGACCTGCGGCGTGACGCAGGGCGTCGACCTGGTGGCGCGCCACTTCGTTGCGCCCGGCGACACGGTGTTCGTCGAAGATCCAGCGTGGTTCGTGATGTTCGCGCGCCTCGCCGCGTTCGGAGCCAAGCTGGTCGCGGTGCCGCGCGGCGCCGACGGTCCCGATCTGAACGTGCTCGCCAATCTCCTGACGCGCCATCAGCCGCGTCTGTTCTTCGTCAACTCGGTGCTGCACAACCCGACCGGCGCGTCGATGTCGGCAGCGACCGCGCATCGGTTGCTCAAGCTCGCCGAGGAATACGGCTTCACGCTGGTCGAGGACGATGTCTACGGCGACTTGCATCCCGGCCGCGCGATGCGGCTTGCAAGCCTCGACCAATTGAAGCGCGTGATCTATCTAGGCGGCTTCTCGAAAACGCTCGCGGCGGGTTTGCGCGTGGGCTTTCTCGCTGCGGGCGCGGAGGTCGCGCAGCAGCTGGCCGACCTGAAGATGCTGACCGGCCTCACCACGCCGGAACTGCCGGAGCGCGCGGTCACGCGGGTGCTGGCGGACGGCGGTTACCGCCGCCACGTGGATCGCGTACGGGCGCGGGTCGATGCGGCGCGCTCGCGCACCTCGCGTGCGCTCGAAAAGATGGGCGCCCACGTATTCGACGCGCCGGCCCACGGGATGTTCGTCTGGGCCGACTTCGGCCGCGATACCAACGCGATCGCGGCTCGCGGCGCCGAGGAGGGCATCCTCTGCGCGCCGGGAAGTCTCTTTTCCCCGACCCAGTTGCCGAGCACGTGGATGCGTGTCACTGCGGCGACGTGCTTGAACCCGACCGCGTTGCGCTTTCTCGCGCGGGCAGTGCACGAGTAACGCAACGCAGTGTCATCCTGAGCGCAGCGAAGGATCTCCAGTATTCGAGCATCCGAGATTGCTCGCCTTTGGCTCCGAATGACACGTGCACGATTTTCATCTTTCGCCTGCCGCCGGACTGATCACGAGCCGGTAGCCCACCCCGGTTTCGGTCAGAAGAAAGCGCGGCCGCGCGGGATCCGGCTCGATCTTCTCGCGCAGCTGCTTCATGAACACGCGCAGATAGTGGGCGTCATCCACGTGGTCGGGTCCCCAGACCTCGCGAAGCAGCTGGCGTTGCGTCGCGACGCCTCCGGCGGGGCGTGCGAGCACTTCGAGCAGGCGAAACTCGATCGGCGTGAAATGAATCGGTCCGTCGCGACCGGTCGCGGTGCGCCGGACAAGGTCGACACTGACTTCTCCGAGCTGCAAGGCGCCGGATTCGGCGTCGGCCGATCGCACCGCGCGGCGTAACGCCGCGCGTGTGCGGGCGAGCAACTCCGCCATCGAAAACGGCTTGGTGATGTAGTCGTCCGCGCCCGCGTCGAGCGCGCGCACTTTCTGCCGTTCTTCCGTGCGCGCCGACAGGACCACGATCGGCAACGACGACCACTTGCGAATGCTGGTCACGACGTCCTGGCCGTCTCCGTCGGGCAGTCCGAGGTCGAGGATCACCAGGTCGGGCTTGTGACTCGCGGCCTCGATCGTCGCGCGTTCTGCCGTGTCGGCTTCGATGACGCGAAAGCCGTGCGCGGTGAGCGTCGTGCGCAGCAACTGGCGCAGCTGCGGTTCGTCATCGACCACAAGCACCGCGTGCTGGGCCGTCGTCATGCTTCGGCCTCTTGCGGGACCTCGGGCGCCTCCTCGGTGAGCGGCAGCGTGAGCGTGAAGAGCGCTCCGCCCGCCGGGATCCGTTCGGCGCGAATCTCGCCGCCGTGTGCCCGTGCGATGGCGCGACAGATCGCCAGGCCGAGGCCAACGCCACCCTGTACGCCCTCTTCGCGCCCGCGCCGGAATTTGTCGAACAGCGTGTCGGGCTCGATGTCGGGCGGGAAACCGGGCCCGTCGTCCGCGACCGTGAGCTCGATCTGGTCGAAGCTGCGCTGCGCGCGAATCGAGATGTTGGTGCGGCGTGGCGTGTGGCGCGCGGCGTTGTCGAGCAGGTTCACGAGCAGCTGCTCCATCAGCACCGGATCGGCCTTCAATAGCGGCAGGTTGCGGTCGATCTCGAGATGGACCGGCCGGTCCTCGAGGCGCGCCTGCGTACGGCGGAGTGCACTCGCCACGACCTCATCGACCGATATCCACTCGTCGTGCAGCGCGACCTTGCCGGACTCCAGCCGCGTCATGTCGAGCACGTTGGTGACGACCTGGGTCATCTGCGCCGCTTCGTCGGCGATGCTGCGGGCGAGCGCCGTGCGCTCCGCCGCCTTGAGTTCGACGTTGTCCATCAAGGCGCTGGCTGCGCCGCTGATGACGGCCAGCGGCGTGCGCATGTCGTGCGATATCGCCGAGAGCAGGCTGTTGCGCACGGACTCGGACTCCGCGTGCACCGCGGCAGTCTGCGCCCGCTCTGCGAGCGCGGCGCGTTCGAGCGCCAGCGCGATCTGCGCGGCGAACGTTTCGAGCAGGTGCGCCTGCTCGGGAAGCAGGATGCGGCGCGGATTGACTGGCATGACCGCGAGTACGCCACGTGCTCCGACCTTCTCGTCGCTGCCCGTGAGCGGCAGATAGCGCGCCGACGTCCCGGGCAGCGTATCGGTGCCCATGCCGGCCGGGGCCGCGTGGTCGAGCACCCATTGGGCGATCGAAAGATCGGCACCGCGCAGCGACGCCGACTCGGGTGTCCCCGTCGGATAGAGCACCTTGCGCTGCGCGTCCGGCAGCAGCACCACGACCTGCGACTCGAAACTTTCACCGACGTTGCGAACCGCAGCGCGCGCGATGCCCTCCTGGCCGCGCGTCGCCGTCAGTTCGCGCGCCATCGCGTACAAAAGCGCGGTGCGCCGTTCCCGATGGCCGGCGACGCGAGCCTGCATGCGCACGCTCGACATGAGCCAGCCGATCAGCAGGCCGACCAGCATCAGCACGGCGAACGTGATGAAGTATTGGCCGTCGGCGACGTTGAGCGAGAAGACCGGCTCGACGAAGAAAAAATCATAGGCGACGGCGGAGATGATCGAGCCCACGACCGCGGGTCCGCGCCCGAAGCGCAGCGCAACCAGCGCGATCGCTACGAGGTAGACCATCACGATGTTGGCATCGCTGAGCAGCGCGCGGGCGTACCAAGCGAGCGCGGTTGCGATCGCGACCGCCACGAGGGTGGCCGCATAGCCCGGCCAGCGTTGCTTGGCGGACTTCGGTGCCGCCAGGTACGCGGCGCTGCGCGCGAAGAAAGGGTTGCGCGCGGCGAGCGAGGTTTCGGTCGTCTTCACGACCGTCACATCGACGTCCTTGATCCGCCGCAGCAGGTAGTCGACCGTCGACGGACGCAACGTCCGTGCGAGCCCCTTGCGGCTGGGCTCGCCGAGCAGGACCCGCGTGACGTTGCGCGTGCGCGTGTAGTTGAGCAGTTCCTGCCCGGCGTTGTGGCCGCCGAGCGTCACGGTCTCCGCACCGAGTTGTTCGGCGAAGCGCAGCCACGCGATGCGCCGATTGCGTTCGGCTTCGGGAAGCCGGATCAGGTCGGGTGTCTCGACGTAGACCACGATCCACGGCGCGTGCAGCGCCGCGGCGAGGCGCTTGCCGGCGCGCACCAGTGCGGCGCCGTCGCTGCTAGGACCGATGCCGACGAGGACGCGCTCGCCTGCAGCCCAGGTCTGTGCGATGCCTTCCGTGGTCCGATACCGGTCCATCGCGGCATCGACCCGCTCGGCGGTCTTGCGCAGTGCGAGTTCGCGCAGGGCGATCAGGTTGCCGCGCCGGAAGAAGTTGTCGAGCGCCATGCGCGCGCGCTCGGGCACATACACCTTGCCTTCGCGCAGCCGCTGCAGCAGGTCCTCCGGCGGCAGGTCGATCAGCTCCACCTCGTCGGCCGACTCGAACACCGTATCGGGAACGGTTTCCTGCATGCGCACCGAGGTGATCGAGGCGACGACGTCGTTGAGGCTCTCGAGATGCTGGACGTTGACCGTGGTCCAAACGTCGATGCCGGCGTCGCGCAGCTCTTCGATGTCCTGCCAGCGTTTCTCGTGGCGCGCCCCCACGATGTTGGTGTGCGCGAGTTCGTCGACCAGGATCAGCCGCGGCTTGCGCGCGAGCGCCGCGTCGAGATCGAACTCGCGCAGCACGGCCCCTCGTTGGGCGAGCATCAGGTACGGAATTGCCTCGAGACCTTCGAGCAGCCGCTCGGTTTCAGAACGCCCATGCGGTTCGACGTATCCGACTACGACGTCCACACCTTCGGCCTTCTTGCGGCGCGCGGCGGTCAGCATTGCATAGGTCTTGCCGACCCCGGCAGTGCCGCCGAAGAAGATCTTGAGCTTGCCGCGCGCCGCACGCGCCTCCTCGCGCTGCACATGCGCAAGCAAGGCGTCAGGATCGGGGCGACGTTCGTTCATGCGCAACTGCTCGGTGCCGCCCGACAGGGCTGGCGGCCTCGTGGGTACCTCGTGTCATTCGAACCGTCGCAGAGCTTACCTGCCCGTCCGCTCCGTGCAATGCGGGTCGGCAAGCTGTGCGGGCCGAGCCGCGCATCGCAAGCGTCCCGACTGCAGCGATTCCAATAACATTCGCTACGTCGCAGGCGATACAAGCATGGCGCAGCCAGCGTGCGCAACGATCGGTGCCTTGAATGAAGATCATCTACAGCGATCGTCACCGCCAACATCACGCTCGGTTCGAGTCGGTTGCGGGCGATCTCGTGCCGTGCTACGAGACACCCGAACGGGCCGACCGGGTGCTGCGCGCACTCACCGATCAGGGCATTGGCGACGTACTCGAGCCGGAGCATTTCTCGCTCGCGCCGCTCGAGCGTGTGCACGCGCCGCGCTACCTGCGCTTCCTCGAACGAGCCTGGCAGATGTGGAGCGCATCCGGTCACACGCGCGACGCGCTGCCGGACGCATGGCCGATCCGGGGATTTCGCCACGACGTCGAGCCGGCCGATTTTGTCGGGCAGCTCGGGCTCTACTCGTTCGATGCCGGCACGCCGATTACGGCCGGGACGTGGACCGCCGCACGCGCGGCGGCAGACGTTGCATTGACGGCGCAACGGCGGATAAGCGCCGGCGAGTCTTCGGCGTTTGCACTCACGCGTCCTCCAGGGCATCACGCCGGCGCGGACTTTCTCGGCGGTTATTGCTTCGTCAACAACGCGGCCGTAGCGGCGCAGGCTTTCATCGATGATGGCGCCCACCGGGTGGCGATTCTCGATGTCGATTATCACCATGGCAACGGCACGCAGTCGATCTTCTACGAACGGTCCGACGTCCTCGTGCAGTCCATTCATGGCGATCCGCGGACCGAGTATCCGTACTACCTCGGCCACGCCGACGAGACGGGCAGCGGAGCGGGTGTCGGGTTCAATCGGAACTATCCATTGCCAGCCGGGGCGAGCGTTGCAACGTGGTTCGCCGCGCTCGATATGGCATGCGGGCGAATCGGCAATTTCGCGCCGGATGCGCTCGTCGTATCACTCGGGGTGGACACCTACGTTAGAGATCCGCTCTCGAGATTCCAACTCGATGCCGCGGAGTATCTCGAACTTGGCGCGCGTTTGGCGCGAGGGGGTTGGCCGACCATGTTCGTACTCGAGGGCGGCTACGCGATCGCAGAGATCGGCGCCAACGTCGCAAGTGTGCTGAGCGGATTTCAAAACGCTCGCCGCTAGTGGGACACCGCGTCTGGCTCGATTGTCCGCCCGCCAATCAAATTGACGTCGCTGCGCGCGGCGCGTAAGGGCTTGCCGCCCTTGTGCAGGCGCGTCTTCGGCTTTCCGGCCGGGCCAGGATCGACCACGACGGTCGAGACAAGGCCTGTCACGGCTTCGCGCCGCGCACTGCGCGGCCGCTGCTCGCGCTGCGCTTCGCGACGCAGGTGTGCATAGTGCGGGTTGGCGTCGAGATTGGAGCAGAGATAGACGTGCGGATGGTGCTCGGTGAAACCACGCGCGGCGAAGAAGCTCATCGCGCGCTTGTTCTCCGGGTCGGTGTCGGTCATCAAAATGCGGATGCCATCGAGTTCGACCATGGTCTCGACCAGCCGGTCGACCAGGCGGGCGGCGACATTGCGACGGCGCCAGCGGGGGTGCACACACATCCACACGATATAGCCATAGTTCCAGGCGGAGGCGGGCTTGGAGACGACGCTGCCGAGAACGAAGCCGACGATGCGGCGTGTGCTTTCCTCGTCGTTGTTTTCGGCGACCAGGCAATACTCGCCGTCGACGTGGAAGCGTGTGGTGACCTCGTATTCATCCCAGCTTCGATAGAGCATCGGCCACGAATCTGCCTTGAACTGCGACAGCCCCAGTTCGTAGACCTCTGCGAGGTCGTGGATCGTCATCTGGCGAATCGAACAGGAACGGGTCTGACGACGCTTCACGAAAGCTCCTTCAGTGCATCAAACCACGCTACCGCGGGGAGCGGCCGGCGTATTGACCTCTCGCAAGAAGTCGCCGAGCGTACGTCGAGGAAAGCGCAGGACAATCATCTGGGACGATGCCGTTGCCAGTCAGAGGGCTTGGGTTCCCCGCCAGATGCCGGATCGCGCTTCTCGCGGACGGGTCCGTTGCGGCTCAAAAGACGCAACAGCGTCCAGGCAAGGGCCAGCGGCGCGAGGAAGGTGAGGAGCACCAACGCGACACTCGTCAATGTCCAGCTCATTGGTGCTGCTCAGAGGCGATGCACGCGGCCGAGTTGCGCGCTGACCGCGGTCGACATCACGATATGCAACGCTTCATCCACGCAGTCGCGTGCCAGCACCACGTGCAGCGCGGCGACCGCTTCATGCGACCCGTCGGCGCACGGCACGCTGACAAGGCGTTCGACGCGGTCGCCCAGGCGCTCCAGCAGCGCAATCCGCAACGGCTCGGCATCGTGTTCCGCCACCGTTACCGAGAACCGTGCTCGCGGCTCCATTTGGCGGCGTGGGCCGGGCCGCCTCCAAGTCGAGATCCAACGTTCGGTCTGCATATGTCCTGCGCTCGCGCTCACCGCGGCGCGAGTCGGTTCTTCAAACAGCTTCAATCTATGGGCGCGTGCATCAAGATTCCGTAGAGATTTGCCGTGGATCGTTGCCGGAAGAGGCTCGAACGTGGCGTTGCCTCGAGTGCGGAGCAAGGATCGACCACCGCTTAGCGGACGCCGCGGATACGGCGCGTTTCCCGGCCAGAGCGTGAAAGAGTCGGATCAGGACCACTATCAGCAGCCAGATTGCCAGCACCGCCGCGACCACGGCTGCCTTGGTCAGGAACACCGTATCACCCGTTGCTCGATTTGCGCGACAACGTCGTGCGCACCATTGATGTTGGCGATGACACGCACGATCGAGAGCGCTTCCTCAACGGCATCGGGTTCGAGCACGACCTGCAACCGCGCCATCGGCTCGGGAGCGGTGGATGCGCTCTCGGCCACGATGACGAGCTGCTTGATCCGGTTGTGAAGATGTCCGAACAGGGCTCGTCGCAAGCGCAACGTATCCCGGTGTGCTACCGCGATCGAAATGACCGCTCGCGCGTGCCGACGACAAAGCCGGGCGCTTGCTGCGGCGACTACGCGCCGATAAGTCGCCATGTCATCGGCGTGCGTCTGCCGGCGATTGGCGACGCGATGACGCAACGACCGCACGAGCCATGACGCTGACGGCGTGCCATTCGTACCGACGCGCTGCGCACTCAGAGATGTTCTCTCCATGTCCCCAATGTAGGGACCTGCGCATAAGAAACCCGTTAAGACTTTTCGTACGAGTCGTCGGCGCTAGTGCGCAGCGTCCAGGTCGAGATTGAGCGTGAGAACGTTGACGCGCGGCTCGCCGAAGATGCCCCACTGGCGGCCTTCCGTGTGCTTTTGCACCAGCTCGCGTACCTTTTCCTCTGGCATGCTTCTCACCTTGGCGACGCGTGCGACCTGGTACTCGGCCGCCGCCGGCGAGATGTGGGGATCCAGTCCCGAGCCTGACGCAGTCACGAGGTCAACTGGCACCGGCTTGGATGGATCGCCACCGGCGTCGCGCAAAGCCTTGACCCGGCCCTCGACTCCTTCCTTCAGCGCCGGATTGGTCGGTCCCAGGTTCGAGCCGGACGACGAGGCGCCGTTGTACGGCATCGGCGACGTTGCCGAAGGACGGCTCCAAAAATACTTCGGGTCCGAAAACGGCTGGCCGATAAGCCGCGAGCCCAACACCTTGCCGTCCTTTTCGATCAGGCTGCCGTTTGCTTGTGAGCGGAACAAGCCTTGCGAAACACCCGTGACGATCAGCGGGTACGCCACCCCGGTGATGACAGTGAATACAAGAAGGGCGCGGATGGCTTGAAGCGATGCGGTAAGCATGGCGGGTTCCTAGGCGAGCTTGGTGACCTCGAGAACGAGGTCGATGATCTTGATCCCGATGAACGGCACGATGACGCCGCCGACACCGTAGATCCAGAGATTGCGCTTCAGGACCGCGGCTGCGCCGACGGCGCGATAGCGCACGCCTTTGAGGGCGAGCGGAATCAGGGCGGGGATGATCAAGGCGTTGAAGATCACCGCGGAGAGAATCGCGGACTGCGGTGTCGCCAGATGCATCACGTTCAGCACGCCAAGTTCCGGGTAGGTCGCCGCGAAAGCGGCCGGAATGATCGCGAAGTACTTGGCCACGTCATTCGCCACCGAAAACGTCGTCAGCGCGCCGCGCGTCATCAGCATCTGCTTGCCGGTCTCGACGATCTCGATGAGCTTGGTGGGATTCGAGTCGAGATCGACCATGTTGCCGGCTTCCTTGGCGGCCTGGGTGCCGGTGTTCATAGCCACCGCGACGTCCGCCTGCGCGAGTGCGGGCGCATCGTTGGTTCCGTCGCCGGTCATGGCAACGAGTTTTCCCTGCGCCTGCTGCTCGCGGATCAGCTTGAGCTTGGCCTCGGGCGTCGCTTCGGCGAGAAACTCGTCGACGCCGGCTTCGGCGGCGATTGCCGCGGCCGTGAGGCGGTTATCGCCGGTGATCATCACGGTCTTGATGCCCATGCGGCGCAGTTCGCCGAAACGCTCCTTGATACCGCCTTTGACGATGTCCTTCAGTTCAATGGTGCCGAGCACGCGCGTGCCATCGGCAACGACCAGCGGCGTGGAGCCGCGCTTCGCGACGTTTTCCACCGCGGCTTGCACCTCGGCAGGGTAGCGGCCGCCGAGAGCTTCGACGTGGGTGCGGACCGCATCGGCGGCGCCCTTGCGGACCTGGCGGCCTTCGAAATCGATTCCGCTCATGCGGGTCGCGGCCGAAAAGTGCACGAAGGTGCCGTGCAGCGAGGCGATATCACGCTCGCGCAATCCGTACTTCTGCTTCGCGAGGACCATGATCGAGCGGCCCTCGGGTGTCTGGTCGGCCATCGATGCCAGCTGCGCCGCGTCGGCGAGATCGCGCTCGGTTACGCCCGAGGCGGGGATGAACGCGGTCGCTTGCCGATCGCCGAGCGTGATCGTGCCCGTCTTGTCGAGCAACAGGACGTCAACGTCGCCCGCGGCCTCGACGGCGCGACCCGACATCGCCATCACGTTCTTCGCGATCATCCGGCCCATGCCGGCGATCCCGATCGCCGACAGCAAGCCGCCGATGGTGGTGGGGATCAGGCAGACGAGCAGAGCCACGAGCGTGGTAATCGAGACGGGTTCGCCCTTCTTGGTGACTTCGACGGCGTAGAGCGCGTACGGGAGCAACGTCGCGCAGGCAAGCAGGAAGATCAGCGTCATCACGACCAGCAGCACCGTCAGCGCGATCTCGTTCGGGGTGCGTTGGCGCTTGGCCGCTTCGACCATGCCGATCATGCGATCGAGGAATGACTCACCAGGATTCGCCGTGGCGCGGACCACCAGCCAGTCGGAGCGCACCAGCGTCCCGCCGGTGACCGACGAAAAATCGCCGCCCGACTCGCGGATCACCGGTGCGGATTCGCCGGTGATCGCGGACTCGTCGACCGAAGCGACGCCTTCGACGACCTCACCGTCGGCCGGGATCACGTCGCCGGCTTCGACCAGGAAGAAGTCGCCGGCGCGCAATGTCGGTCCTGACACGTGCTCCCAGTTGCCATCGCGTTTGGCCGACCGCAGCTTCTTCGCCATCACGTCGCGCCGCGCGGCACGCAGGCTCGCGGCCTGCGCTTTGCTGCGTCCTTCGGCGAGCGCTTCGGCAAAATTGGCGAACAGCACAGTGAACCACAACCAGATCGACACCGCGAAGATGTAGCCCGCAGGCGCTTCGCCCTTGCCGACCAGGGCCTGCAGCCAGAGGCCGAGGGTGAGGATCGCGCCGATGTAGCAGACGAACATGACCGGGTTGCGCCATTGCGCCTGCGGCGAGAGGCGCTTGAACGATTCCCAGATCGCCGGCGCGACGAAGCGCGGCTCGAACATCGAGCGCACGGTGGTGGCGCGCGCGTCACGGATCGAAGGTGTGATGGCCGACATGGTCAGGATCCCAGCATTTGCAGATGTTCGACGACGGGCCCCAATGCGAGCGCGGGTACGAACGTGAGCGCACCGACCAGCAGCACCGTGCCGATGATGAGACCGACGAAGAGCGGTGTGTGGGTCGGCAGCGTGCCGGGCCCTGCGGGCACTGTCTTCTTGGCCGCGAACGAGCCCGCTACCGCGAGCACCGGCACGATCAGCCAGTAGCGCGAGATCAGCATCGCGAAGCCGAGCGCGGTGTTGTAGAAAGGTGTGTTGGCCGAGAGACCCGCGAACGCGCTGCCGTTGTTGTTGCCGGCCGACGAGAACGCGTAGAGGATTTCCGAGAATCCGTGCGCTCCAGGATTGGCAACGCCGGCTTTGCCGGGTTCGACCAATACGGCGATCGCGGTGCCCACGAGCGCGACCAGCGGCGGCAGCAGGATGGCAACCGAGGCCATTTTCATCTCGAACGCCTCGACCTTCTTGCCGAGATATTCCGGGGTGCGGCCGATCATCAGGCCCGCGACGAACACCGCGACCAGCACCATCATGATCATTCCGTACAGGCCGGATCCGACGCCGCCGAAGATCACCTCGCCGAGCTGGATCAGCCACATCGGCACCAGTCCACCGAGCGGCGTGAAAGAATCGTGCATCGAGTTGACGGAGCCGTTCGACGCGGACGTCGTCGCCGTGGCCCATAGTGCGGAGTTGGCGATGCCGAAGCGCACCTCCTTGCCCTCCATGTTGCCGCCGGAAGAAAGGGGGCTCGCGTGCAGGTCGGCGCCGGCCTGCGTCAGGATCGGATTGCCGACCTGTTCGGCGGAAACCGCGACGACCAGCAAGCCGACGAAGATGACCGTCATCGCCGCAAGGATCGCCCAGCCCTGGCGCTCATCGCCGACCATCCTTCCAAAGGTGATGCAGAGCGCGCCGGAAACCAGCAGGATCGCCAGCACCTCGAAGAAGTTCGCGAACGGCGTGGGATTCTCGTACGGATGCGCGGAGTTGACATTGAAGAAGCCGCCGCCGTTGGTACCGAGCTGCTTGATCGCGATCTGCGACGCGGCGGGTCCGAGCGGCAGAACCTGTTCCTGCGTGCTCTTCTTCTCCATCACGGGCTTGCCCTGCGCGTCGTTCAGCGGCTTGCCGTCGGGACCGTTCTTCTGTTCCTCGTAGTCGATCTTCTCGACGGTCGTCGCCTTGACGTATGGCCCGAAGGTCTGCACCACGCCCTGGCTCACCAGGACGAGCGCGAGGATGAAGGACAGGGGCAGGAGGATGTACAACGTCGAGCGCGTCAAGTCGGCCCAGAAATTGCCGATCGTGCCGACCTGCCTGCGCGCGAAGCCGCGGATGAGCGCGACCAGCACCGCGATGCCGGTCGCCGCGGAAACGAAATTCTGCACGGCGAGCGCGAGCATCTGGGTCAGATAGCTCATCGTCGATTCGCCGCCATAGCCTTGCCAGTTGGTGTTGGTGGCGAAGCTCACCGCAGTGTTCCACGACGAGTCGGGC
>Ga0335076_10005945_pt1 | contig 12316 bp, 5 predicted proteins | sample Lox_Sample_25_FD_206717 | JGI IMG/M metagenome (GOLD analysis project Ga0335076, IMG submission 206717) | Soil microbial communities from Loxahatchee National Wildlife Refuge, Florida, United States - Lox_Sample_2.5 | ecosystem: Environmental > Terrestrial > Soil > Wetlands | place: USA: Florida...
GGTATCCAGACGATCGTCATCAATCCGGACGGAATCGAAGGAGACGGCAGATGAAACACGTCAGATGGGCGCTTGCTCTCGTCGCCACTGGCTGCGCCGCGAGCGTTTGTTCCGCTCAGGAGCCAGGCGACTTCAAGCCTGCGACGACCAACGTCTGGGGCGCCGAGTACCCGCGCGTCGACGGCGCGGGGCGCGTGCAGGTCCGGCTCAAGGCCCCGGACGCCACGAAAGTCCGCTTGAACTTCTGGAGCGGGCCCAAGGCGGACATGGAGAAGCAGCCGGACGGGTTCTGGACGAGCACCACGACACCGCTCGCCCCCGGGCTGCACTACTACACCCTGATCGTCGACGGCGTGGAGACGAACGACATGGGCAGCCACGCGTTCTTCGGCGGCGGCAAGCACGCGAGCATGGTCGAGGTCCCGGAGCCGGGAGTCGACTACTACGACATCAAGTCCGTGCCGCACGGCCAGGTGCGCGAGGTCTGGTACGACTCGAAGGTCACCGGCACCTGGCGTCACGCTCTCGTCTATCTGCCGCCAGACTACGACGCGCAGACGACGCGCTACCCGACGCTCTACCTTCAGCACGGCGGCGGCGAGGACGAGACCGGCTGGGTCCGCCAGGGCCGGGCGAACTTCATCCTGGACAACCTGACCGCGGCCGGCCGGTGCAAGCCGATGATCGTCGTCATGGCGTACGGGTACGCGCGGCGCAAGGGTGAGGTCCCGCCCGACCTGACCGGCAAGGCGTTCGGCTCGCCGGAGTTCAGGAAGGCCATGCAGGACATGGCCCAGGCGTTCGAGGACGACGTGACGCTGGCGCTCATCCCGTTCGTGGACGTGACGTACAGGACGATCGCCGACCGCGACCACCGCGCGATGGCCGGCCTGTCGATGGGCGGCATGCAGACGTTCCAGGTCACGCTGAACCACCTCGACCTCTTCTCGTACATCGGCGGGTTCAGTGGAGCCGGCGGGCTGCAGATGATCACCGACCAGAAGCCGGACTGGAAGGCCGCATACAATGGCGTCTTCGCCGATCCGGCCGCGTTCGCGAGGAAGGTCCACCTGCTGTGGCTGGGCGTCGGGACGGTCGAGCCGGAGCGGATGCGCGCCGGCATCCAGGGACTGCACGCCGCGCTCACGGAGATCGGCATCCAGCACGTGTACTGGGAGTCGCCGGGCACGGACCACGAATGGCAGACCTGGCGACGCGACCTCGAGGACTTCGCGCCGAGGCTCTTCCATTGACCGTCGAGGAGTCGGCGGTCGTGAGGCCCTCCTCTCTAGAGCCGCCCGCGAAGCCCGGCGCGTGCGTCGGCTGCGGCGGAGCGCCGGTCAAGGTCGGAACGCGCTGACGTGAGCGCTCAGGATTGCCGGACGCGAGCACGAGCCGTGTCGAGCCTCGCGGCGATCGCGCTCTCACTGATCGCCGCGATCGCCGTCCCCGAACCGCCCCCCGCGCCTCACCGGGGCTGGATCGGCAAGGGGCTCTTCGTCGGGACGTGCTATCAGCCGGTGGACAGGAGCCCCGAGGAGATCCGCAGAGACGTCGCGCTGATGCGCGCCGCGGGCTTCACGCTGGTGCGGATGGGCGACCTCTCCTGGGACTCTTTCGAGCCGTCCGAGGGTGCCTTTCAGTTCGCCTGGTTCGACGAGATCCTCAAGCTGATGAACGAGGCCGGCATCAAGGTCGTTCTCGACATCGCGGGGCTGCCGGCGCCGACCTGGCTTCATCACCGCTACCCGTCGGCGAACGTCGTCGACCAGAACGGGGTGGTGCTGCAGCCGGCGAGGCGGTACATGGAGGACATCTCCGACCCGGTCTATCGCGAGCACGTCAGGCGCTACGCCGAGGCACTCACGAGCCACTACGCGGGCAACCCGGCCGTGATCGCCGTCGGCTACGACAACGAGATCGGCGACGGTTACCTGTCGTACTCGGCGGCCGACCGCGCGCGGTTCGTCGAGTGGCTGAAGGACCGCTACCGCACCGTCGAGGCGCTCAACGCCGCCTGGGCGACGCAGCGTTGGTCCCGACGGCTGGGCTCGTTCGACGATGTGCAGCTCCCCTACGGCGAGGGGCCGAGCCCCCCCGAGCGCTACCTGGACCTGCGCCGCTTCTGGTCGGATCAGACGATCGGGGCGCTTCGGGAGCTCGACGCGATCCGCCGGAAGAACATGCCGGACCTGCCGTCCGCCTCGAACCTCTGGGACACCGCTCCGCGCCGGGGCTTCGACTACCTGAGCTCCTACCGGGACTACGCGAGCCACGGTGCGATGGGCTACTACCCGGGCACGGCGGTCGACACGACTCTCCTCTCGCTGCTCGTCAGGGGCGAGCTGCCGACCCCGGTCTGGTTCACCGAGTTCATCACCGCGGGCAGCGACGGCTACGGACCGCCGAAGGGCAGCATCCGAATGTGGGCCTACCACGCGCTGCTGCACTTCGGCCAGGTGTTCCTGGCCTGGACCTTCAACACGCACCGGGGCGGCGAGGAGCAGGCGCTCTTCGGCATCCTCGACCACGACGGGACGCGGTCGTGGAAGTACCAGGAGTGGAAGCGAATCGCGGAGGAGTTTTCGAAGCTGGGGAAGCTGGGCTTCCCGCGGGGCCGCAGGCCCGAGGTGGCGATCGCATACTCCTTCGACACGGCAATCGCCTCGCGCCCGCCCGTCGGCAACACGGCGCGGGACTACTACAGCACCCCGTACTTCGAGCAGGTGAGCCACGCCTTCCAGCCTCTCTACGAGGACAACGTCGACGTCGCCCTGCTGAACCTCGCGAACAGCAGCCTGGAGTACAAGCTCCTCGTCGTCCCGGGGCTATACGTCATGGACGAGCGCAGCGCAGCCGCGCTCCGCCGCTACGTCGGCGGGGGCGGCACCGTGGTGATGACGGCCTTCTCGGCCAAGGTCGACGAGCACAGCCAGTGGTTCGACAGCCCGCTGCCGGGGAGGCTCGCGGACGTCTTCGGGATCCGCACCTCCGAGTTCTACCGCGCGGGGGTGTTGCCCGAGGCCTCGTTCGACGGCGGCCTCCTGAAGGCATCGCTCGACTTCTACGAGGTGCTCGAGCCGCGCACGGCGCGCACGCTGGCCACGTTGACGAGTACTCCCGAGCGATCGCCGGCGATCACCGTCAACGACTACGGGAAGGGGCACGCGATCTACGTCGCCGTACCGGCGCAGAGGAGCTTCCTGGGCCCGCTCCTGCGGAGCCTCTACTCGAGCCTGGGCGTCGAGAGGGGGCCCTCCACCCCCACTGGCGTCTGCGCCCGCATGGTCGAAGGGCGCACCCTGTACGTCAACAGCACGGCGGGCGCCGTCGACGTCCCGATCGCCGGGACGAAGGACGGCGTGATCAGCGGCCGGAAGTACAGCGGAGTCCTGCCGCTCGAGCCCTACGGCGCGGAGCTCCTGCAGTGACCGTGCGTCACAGGCGGCCCGCGACGTGCGGCGTGCCGCCGACCGGTTGTCCGCCGCCCACGCTTATCTCGACCGGCGTCCCCGGCAGGTCCCCCACCTCCAGCGTGAACGTCACCTCCCGGCTCTCGCCGGCCCGCAGGTGGACACGCTGGAAGCCGCGGAGGCTCCGGACCGGGGGCTCGGGATCTGCACTGCCGGCGACGTAGAGCTGCACGACCTCGTCGCCGTCCCGCGACGCGGCGTTCCGGACGGTGGCGCGAATCTCGGCACCACTCGCCGTCCGCTTCGCGACCAGCCCCGAGTACGCGAAGGTCGAATAGCTCAGCCCGAAGCCGAAGGGGAAGAGCGGATCGCCCTTGAAGTAGCGGTAGGTGCGACCCCGCATGGCGTAATCGGTGAAGGGCGGAAGCTGGTCGACGCTCCGATAGAATGTCACGGGAAGCCGTCCCGCGGGGTTGCTGACTCCGGCCAGCGTCTCCGCAATCGCCGTTCCGGCCTCCTCTCCCCCGTACCAGGCCACGAGGACGGCTGAGGCTCGCTCCGCCGCCGAGGTCACGGCCACCGCGCTGCCGCTCGTCAGCACGACGACGACCGGCTTCCCCGTGGCGATGGCGGCGTTCACCAGATGCTCCTGCGGCTCGGGCAGGTCCAGGCTCGTGCGGTCGCCGCCGCGGAAGCCAGGGATGTTCACGCCCCGCATCTCCTCGCCCTCCAGCTCGGAGCAGAGGCCGACGAACGCGATCGCGACATCCGAGTCCTTGACCAGCGCCTCGGCCTCGGAAAGCGCGGCGGCGGCCGGCGGGATCCAGCCGAGCTGGAGCATTCCTCCGGAACCGGGCTGCCGATACTCGACCCGCACGGCGTACTCGCGGCCGCCGTCGAGCGGAACGCGGACGCGCACGGGGCCGCGCGGTCCCTGAGCGGGCTGGCTCGAGGTCATCGGGGTGGACGGGCCGCTGCCGACGGTCAGTTCCCGGTCGTCGAGGAAGAGCCGTGCGCTGGCCGTCCAGTTCCACATCCCGGTGCGCACGGCGAGCTCGTACTCGCCGCTCGCCGGCGGCGTCAGGCGGGCCGTCCAGCGCAGCGAGTACTTCTCGTGTCCGACCGCGGCAAGGACGGCGGGCTCCTCCATTCCCGGGTCGAAGTAGGCGCGCGGCTCGACCCGTCGCAGCTTCGGTTCTCCCTGCAGGTCCGCGTTGTCGAAGTACTCCACCTGCACTCCCCTGCCGCCGCCGGGCGGCGCGAGGAAAGCGGACGGGACGAGCGCCGGGATCGTGGCCGTGTACGTCGCGCCGAGTGCGTAGCGCACCCGCGCGCTCGCGAACTGGCGCTCGATCCCTGCCAGCGGAGTGACCTGCCGCGACGAGATGCCGTTGTAGCTCCCGAGCAGCGCTATCGGGTCGTCGGCCGAGGGTCCGAGCACGGCGATGCGGCGCGCGGACGCGGCCAGGGGCAGCATGGCGCCCTCGTTCCTGAGCAGAACGATCGACTCGCGGCCGGCCTCCCGCGCCAGCTCGCGGTGGGCGCTCGAGTCGTTTCCCGAGATTGCGATCCGCGAGTACGGCACGCGTTCCGGCGGGTCGAACATGCCCAGGCGGACGCGAGCCACGAACAATCTCTGCAGTGAACGGTCGATCTCGGGCTCGGTGATGCGGCCGGCCTTCACCTCCTCGACCAGGCTCTCGTATTCCGTGCCGCAGCTGAGGTCGGTGCCGGCCTTGACCGCGGCGACGGCCCCGGCGCCCAGCGTGGTCGCGTACCTGTGGCCCCGGAAGATGTCGCTCACCGCGCCGCAGTCGCTCACCACGTAGCCCTGGAAGCCCCAATCGCTCCGGAGCCTCTTTTGCAGGAGGTCGCTGCTCGCGCAGCCCGGGATCCCGTTCACGGCGTTGTAGGCGCACATGATCGAGTCGGCCTTGCCCTCGACGACCGCCGCGCGGAATGCGGGCAGGTACGTGTTCACGAGGTCCGCCTCGCTCACTCTCGCATCGAAGCCGTGCCGCTCCGGCTCCGGGCCGCTGTGCACGGCGTAGTGCTTCGGCGTCGAGACGACCTTCAGGTAGCGCGGGTCGTTCCCCTGCATGCCCGTGACGAACGCCACCGCCATGCGGCCGGCCAGGAACGGGTCCTCGCCGTAGGTCTCCTGGCCGCGGCCCCAGCGGGGATCGCGGAAGATGTTCACGTTGGGCGACCAGTAGGTGAGCCCCGCCGTGCGCCCGGGGAGCACCGCGAGCGCCCCCGGCCCGGAGGGAGCGGGGCGCGTCAGCGCGTCGTTGTACTTGGCCCGCGCCTCCGTCGAGATCACGTCGGCGACGCGGCGCACGAGCGCCGTGTCCCAGGTGGCGGCGAGGCCGATCGCCTGCGGGAACACGGTGGCGCGACCCTGTGCGACTCCGTGGAGGGCCTCGTTCCACCAGTTGTAGGCGGGCACGGCCAGACGCGGGATCGCGGGCGCCGTGCTCTGCATCTGGAGCACCTTCTCCTCGAGGGTCAGGCGCGATACGAGATCGGCGGCGCGCCGCTCGGGCGGCAGGTCCGGGTCGAGGTAGGGCGCCATGTCCGGCTGCTGCGCGAGCGACGGGACGCAGGTCAGCCAGAAGAGAAGGATCGGCAGGAATGGGGGCTTCACCGTGCAACCTCCTGTGCGTCTCTTGCGAGTGTCCGCCTCGGCCGCGTCTCCATCCACGTGTCGCGTCCGAATCTCAGCGACCCTGCAGCGCGCCGTCCACCGTCAGCGTCTCGCCGGCACGCGTGTCGAGCTTCACGACCGTCTCGCCGTAGCGCAGGTTGCACCGTCCGCCGTGCTTCGAGCGCACCACGGCGCGTTCGAGAGCGCCCCGCTTCCAGGCGAGGTCGACCTCGAAGCCGCCGCGCGCGCGCAACCCGCTCACGCTGCCCTCGGGCCAGGCCCGCGGCAGCGCCGGCAGCAGGTCCACCTCTCCCGCGTGGCTCTGCAGCAGCATCTCCGCGACGCCGGCGGTACCGCCGAAGTTGCCGTCGATCTGGAACGGCGGGTGGTTGTCGAAGAGGTTCGGCAGGGTCGATCTCGCGAGCAGCGTGGTCAGGTTATCGTGCGCCTTGTCTCCGTCGCCGAGCCGGGCGAAGTGGTTGACGATCCAGGCCCGACTCCAGCCGGTGCCGCCGCCCCCGTTCGCCAGCCGCCGCTCGAGCGATACGCGCGCGGCCTGCGCGAGCTCCGGCGTGCCTCGCAGGGTGATCGTGTGTCCGGGGTGAAGGGCGAACAGGTGGGAGATGTGGCGGTGTCCGGGCTCGGCCTCGTCGAAGTCCTGCAGCCACTCCTGCAGCTGGCCGTGCCTGCCGATCTGGTAGGGCGGGAGCCGGTCGAGAGCGTGCCTCAGCCGGCCCGCAAACTCCGCGTCCGTGCCGAGGGTTTCCGCAGCGCGGATCGTGTCGCCGAACAGCTCGCGGATGATCCCGAAGTCCATCGTCGCGCCGATGCAGAGGACGCCCTCTTGGCCTGTCGCATCGAGGAACGCGTTCTCCGGCGAGTGGGACGGGTTCGTGACCAGCCGGCCCTGCTGGTCCTCGACCAGGAAGTCGAGCAGGAACTCGCAGGCTTCCTTCAGCGTGGGATATGCCCGGCGCAGGAAGGCCGCGTCGCCGTCGAACGCGTAGTGTTCGAAGAGGTGCGTCGACAGCCACGCCGCGCCCATCGGCCACAGCCCCCACCGCGCGCCGTCGACCGGCGTCGCCGCGCGCCACAGGTCGGTGTTGTGGTGCGCGACGAAGCCGCGCGCACCGTAGTGAGCCCGTGCGACCCGCCGCCCCGGCTCGCGCAGTTCCTCGATCAGGTCGAACAGGGGCTCGTGGCACTCGGCGAGGTTCGCCACCTCGGCGGGCCAGTAGTTCATCTCCGTGTTGATGTTGATCGTGTACTTGCTGCCCCAGGCTGGGCTCACGTCGTCGTTCCAGAGCCCCTGCAGGTTCGCGGCCTGCGTCCCCGGCCGCGAGCTGCCGATCAGCAGGTAGCGCCCGTACTGGAAGTAGGTCGCGACGAGGCCGGGATCGATGGTACCTGCGCGTACCGCGGCCAGGCGCTCGTCCGTCGGAAGCTCGTTTCGATCCGAGGAGCCGAGGTCGAGGCGTACGCGACGGAAGAGGGCGCGATGGTCGGCCAGGTGCCGCGCGAGAAGATCGGCGTACGGCCTCGACCCGCGGAGCGACTCTTCGCATGCGGCCTCTGGGCTGCGCCCCCGGAAGCTCGTCGCCGCGGCGAGCCGCAGGGTCATTGCGCGCGCGTCCGTCACGTGGAGCCCCCGCCCGTCCGCTTCGACGCGTCCGCCCTCGACAGAGGCGGCCACCCGCACCGCGAACGCGAGGCCGTCGCCGTACCAGCGAGCGTGCAGGTTCTCCGAGAGCTTCAGGTGGTCTTCGGGGGTGGTGAGGTCGCCGCGCCAGCGGCCGGTCATCTCGATGGCGGCGGTAGCCGCAGCGGTTACGTCTCGGCGCGCGAGGGGCCGGACGGTGAACTGGTGCTTGCTGTCCAGCGAGACGACGAGCCGCAACCGCGACGGGCCGTCCGCGCTGAGATGCACCACGATCGACTGGTCGGGCGCGCTCGAGAAGACCTCGCGCGTGAACGTGGTTTCGGCGATGCGGTACCGGACGCGGACGACGGCGCGGTCGAGGTCGAGCTCCCGCCGGTAATCGGCCACGCGCTCGTGGTCCTCGAAGACGAAGCGCAGGTCTCCGAGCGGCTGGTACGCCTGTAGATGTCGCGGCCGGCCCATCAGCTTCTCGTCCGCGAGGTCCTGCGCTTCCCGGTAGCGGCCCTCCCAGAGCAGCTGCCGCACGGTCGGCAGGTACTGCAGGGCCTCGGGGTTGATCGAGTCGTAGGGCCCGCCGGACCAGAACGTGTCTTCGTTGAGCTGGATGCGCTCGGCTGGCACGCCGCCAAACACCATCCCGCCCAGGCGGCCGTTTCCGACGGGCAGGGCCTCGACCCACTCCTTCGCCGGCTGGCGGTAGAAGAGGACGGGCCCGACCGACTCGTCGGCCCCGCGGCCGGCGGCCGCCTCGCCTCCCGCGACCACGGCCCCGCCCGCGAGCGCAGCCGCGGCGGTGGCCAGCATGGCGAACCGTTTCCTCATGGGCTCTCCTGCCTTCGTTCGATCGAGCCTCGGCCGCTGCCGCCCGGGGCCAGCGGCCGACCGCGGCATCTCACTGCTCGACCGAGATCACGGTCACCGACTTCGGCTCGACCCGCAGCGCCACCTTCCCGTCGCGTATCGTGGCCGACACCGGTTTCGGTGCGACCGTGCCGGGCGCCTCGAACGAGTTCACGCTGTCGACCTTCGGCGCGGTGAGCGTCGCTCCGGCGGCGGACACCGCCCGGACGTTGGCCAGGCTCAGCTCCATGTCGGCCGGACGGTTCGGGTCGACGTTCACGATCGCGACGTGCAGCTTGCCGGCGGTGTCTCTCGCTGCGATCGCGTCGAGCCGTGGCAGCTCGACGTCACGGTGGGTGTAGAGGCCCCCGCTGAACGACGCCGGCACGAATGTCGCCCCCTGGAACGGCACGTACATCCGGAACACGTGGTACGTCGGCGTCAGCACCATCTTCTCCCGGTCGGTGAGGATCATCGCCTGCAGCACGTTGACCATCTGGGCGATGTTGGCGCCGCGCACGCGGTCCGCGTGGCGGGCGAAGATGTTCAGGTTGAGCGCGGCCAGGACCGCGTCACGCAGGCTGTTCTGCTGGGCGAGGAAGCCCGGGTTCGTGCCGGGCAGCGGCGCGTACCAGCCGCCCCACTCGTCGACGACGAGCGCGATCTTCTTCTGCGGGTCGTAGCGGTCCATGATCGCCGAGTGCGTCGCGATCAGACGGTCCATCTCGAGCGTCGACTTCAGGATCTCGGCGTACTCCGTCTCGCCGAAACCGACCGACTCGTACGAGGGCGGCCACTTCACGACCGTGTAGGAGTGCAACGACAGCCCGTCGATGTCCCAGCTCCAGGAGCGGCCCTGCCACGCCTTCATGATGGCCTCGGTCCACTCCGTCCAGCGCGGGCCGTCGCCGCCCGGCCCGACCGCGATCTTCAGCATCCGGTTCCCGTCGGGCTTCTGCTGCGCGGGGTTGAAGTTGCGGACGAAGCGGCTGTAGGCCTTGAGCTGGCTCAGGTAGTGGTCGGGCGTCATGTTCCCTCCGCAGTCCCAGCTCTCGTTGCCGACACCGAGGAAGGCGATTCTGTATGGCGCGCCGTGGCCGTTCGCCGCGCGTTCCAGGGCCAGGGTCGTCGGCTGGTCGGTCGTCAGGTACTCCAGCCACTCGGCCGCTTCCTGCGGCGTGCCCGAGCCGACGTCGACCGACAGGTACGCCTCGCTGCCGATCTGGCCGATGAAGTCCATGAACTCGTGGGTGCCGAAGGCGTTCGACTCCGTGACGCCGCCCCAGTTCGGGTTGAGGGTCACGGCCCTCCGCGGGCCGATGCCCTTCCTCCAGTGGTACTCGTCGGCGAAGCAGCCGCCGGGCCAGCGCACGTTCGGCACGCGCAGCGCCTCGAGCGCAGCCACCACGTCGCTACGGATGCCGCGCGTGTTGGGGATCTTCGAGTCGGGGCCGACCCACACGCCCTCGTAGACTCCGCGGCCGAGGTGTTCGGCGAACTGGCCGAACAGGTTGCGGTCGATCTTCGCGCCCGGCTTCGAAGGGTCGATCGCGACCGCGACGGTGTCGGCCGTCGCCCCAGGTGCGAGCAGCGTCGCGGCGGTCACCGCGAGGGCGAGGAGTCGGAAGGCAGAGGCGAGGGGCATCTTTCTTCTCCCGTGATCGAAGTGGTGGTCGTCCAGCGCACGCGAACCGTCGTCCCGCGCTTGGGCGTGCTCTCGAGCTCGAGCCGGGTCCCGAGCGCGCGCGCCCGCTCGCGCATCCCGGACAGGCCGAAGTGGAATCCGCGCTCCGGCTTCTCGGACGGGAGGCCGTCCCCGTCGTCGGAGACGGTGAGCTCGACGGCGCCCGTCGTGAACGCGATCGTCACGCCGACGCGACGGGCTTGCGCGTGCGTCACCGCGTTGGTCAGCGCCTCCTGTGCGATGCGGAACAGGTGATGCTCGGCGGCGACCGAGAGCCGCCTGGGCGTGCCGCGTATCTCGACCGCGACCATCGGCTCGCCGCCGGGCGCGAGCTCGGCCGCGACCTCGCGGACCGCCCGGGCGATGTCGCCCGCTTCGAGCGCCTGCGAGCGGAGCTGGTTGACCGTGCGCCGCGTCTCCTCGCGCGAGTAGTCGACCATGTGCAGAGCGGTGTCCAAGCATCGCTCGACCACCTCGGGCCGGCGGCCGAGGTGCTGGCGCGCCGAATCGACCTGCAGCGCGATGCCGGCGAGCCCCTGTTCGAGCGTGTCGTGCAGCTCACGGGACAGACGCCGCCTCTCGTCGAGCACGGCGAGGAAGCTCTGCCGCACGCTGTGAACGCGCGCCCGGTGCAGCAGGACGCCGACACCCACGAGCGAGAGCGCGACCGCGGCGAAGAACGCGCGCGTCTGCCAGAACGGCGGGGTCACGCGCAGCCGCAGGGCCACGCCGTCCAGGTTCCACACGGCGTCGTTGTTGGAGGCGCGGACGCGGAACACGTAGTCGCCGGGCGGGATGCGTACGTAGGAGGCGGAGGTCTCGGGACCGACCGGGCTCCAGTCACGGTCGAGCCCTTCCAGCCGGTGCGTGTAGCGGTTCTTCTGGGGCAGGATGTAGTTGAGTGCGGCGAAGGTGAAGGTCACGTCCGCCTGGTCGTGCGCCAGCACGAGCTCGGTCGCCTCGTGCGCCGGCCCGGAGAGCGGAGAGCCCGGCCCTGGCACGACGGGGCGGCTGCCGAGACTCAGGCCGGTGAGCACGACCGCGGGCACGCGGCTGTTGGCCTCGAACGCCTCGGGCCGGAAGCGGGTGAGCCCGCGCGAGGTGCCGAAGAAGAGCTCGCCGCGCCGGGAGCGGAAGGCGGCGCCGCGGATGAGGAACCGGCCGGTCACGCCGTCCCGCTCGTCGAAGCTCACGACGGCAGCCCCCACCGGAGAAGCCACAGCCCCCCGCAGCCGCGCGAGGCCTCCGAGAGTGCCGACCCAGATGTTGCCCGACGCATCCTCCGTGATGCTCCCGACGTTGGGATTCGGCAGGCCGTCGCCCTCGCCGTAGGCCGCGAGCCTCCCGCCCCGGGAGTCGATGCAGGTGAGCCCTCGCTCCGATCCCACCCACAGGTGGCCCCGGGCGTCCACGTGTAGCGCGTCCACGAACGAGCCCATCAGCGCGCCGCCGCCCCCAGCGTCGCCCTCGAAGTGCCGCACCCGGCCGCCTCGCCGGTCGACCAGCTCTACGCCCGAAGGGTGGGCAAGCCAGAGGCTGCCGTTCGTGCCGAGCGCCGCGTCGAAGATCGAGCCCAGCCCGGCTCCGGGGTAACGGTCGCTCAGGGGCGACGAGGTCTCGTGGCGCACGTCGAAGAGGAACGCGCCGTCGTTCGTCGCCACGAGCAGCTCGCCGCCGCCCGCGTCGAGGACGCGCCACACGCTGTCGCTCATCGCCGAGCGGCCGCCGGCCGGCGCGTGGAAGAAGCGCGCGCGCCCACTGCGGGGATCGATGCGCCCGAGGCCACCGCTCCAGAGGCCGACCCAGATCGCACCGCCCGGGCCCGCCAGAACGCTCTGGACGGCTCTCGGGGGCGAGCCCTTCTCGCCGGGCAGCGGATAGCGGGTGACCTGCCCGGTCCGCGGGTCGACCACGTGCAGCCCCCCGCCGTCGGTGCCCACCCAGATGCGGCCGTCCTCGCCCTCCGCGACGGACGTGACGCGGGGATCGCCGAGACCGTCGCAGCCGGCGCGGATCGCGTCGAAGCGCTGCGCCAGGGGCGAGAGCCAGCTCACCCCGAAGCCGTTGACTCC
>Ga0335076_10005946_pt1 | contig 12316 bp, 16 predicted proteins | sample Lox_Sample_25_FD_206717 | JGI IMG/M metagenome (GOLD analysis project Ga0335076, IMG submission 206717) | Soil microbial communities from Loxahatchee National Wildlife Refuge, Florida, United States - Lox_Sample_2.5 | ecosystem: Environmental > Terrestrial > Soil > Wetlands | place: USA...
TCGTCTGGTATTGCTTCAGGGCCTTTATTAATGATGGCTTGAGAGCTTGACTGTATTTGCGGGCGCGCTCTTTCATTTGTCGAAAAACCTGGGGCTCCGGCTCAGTCGCAAAATCTAAGATCTGGTAAAAATCGTCGATCCGCGCTTTTGTCGCTGGCCCTTCGCCTCCAAGCCCATCGGCCCAGCCGTCTACCCCGACCAATGCGACCGATTTATTCAAGGGAATTACCTGAGATCCGTCGAGCCGGACCATGTGGGAAAAAAGTGTCGTGACGCGCTCCACAACGGCCTCTGCGTTTGCAAATGTAGTGCCATAGCGGTCGTGGTTGCCGAGCACAAAGTAAACCGGTTTTCTGATTTGTTCGGCCAACTCGGTGTACTGGCCTAATCTGTGAGGGCCCACGGAGAGGTCGCCCGTGATGATCACGATTTCGCCGGGCGCTTGGTTGATGGAGTGATAGAACCGGTCCCGCGTTCGATGGCTGCAAAATTCGAGGTGGAGGTCGGTGAGCCAGGTAAGACTCTCTACGTGATTGGACATGGCGGCTTCCCTGAATTCCTTTGGGGATTCTCGATTATCATGATGATGATGACGGTCGCCATCGTTGCAAGAAAGCCTTTCCGCTTCTTCCAATCCTCACCGACTTGTCGCCGCTAAAACCCCCTCGGATGCCCTTCCCTTGTATATATCATATATACAAACCTTGTTTGAAAGATTGCCCGCAAAGGACAACGAACGGAAAATCCCAGAGCTCGCCCAGTGTTTTAAGAGATCCGCTTAGCCGGCTGGAAGAGCCCTTTAGGATCAAAAAGGAAGCCACGGTTCTGGTGCAAACGAATTATGTGGCATTAATATTTGCCCAATATTTAGCATAGCCCGTCTTCCGAGTCACCGGAGGAAAAATTCAGCTTTTGAACGGTGCTTTGACTTGAGAACGGCAAATCCTTGAGACCAATCACTGGGGCGAGTAAGGATGTGCTCGATTTGTCGCGCTTGTCGCAGTTACCGTGGAGCTTGTTCCTACCTCCAAAATCGGTTCCTGGCTTGAGACTTCCAACCCTGCATTCGAAGGATCGACTCCGGTCAAGGTAACGCGGTGAGTCTGATCGCATCTGGCGGATGATATGGGAGCTACCGGGTGGAAATTCTGGTATTGAGATCGTGGAAACTCATGCCGAAAAAACTACGAATTTCGAACAACAAATGAAGACAACCCTCAACTCGCTCGCTCTACTGTTGATCACGGTTACCGTGTCGGTCGCCAGCGATAAGACCGTGATCCGCGTCGGCCATTTTCCGAACATTACCCACGCGCAAGGGCTCGTCGCGCACTACCTCTCGCGCCAGGGCAAGGGTTGGTTCGAGGCGCGATTAGGACCGGGCGTCGAGATTCAGTGGTTCAGTTACAACGCCGGTCCGAGCGCGATGGAAGCGATTTTCGCGAAATCGATCGAGTTGACCTACGTCGGCCCCGGTCCCGCGCTCAACGCCTACGCGAAGTCGCAAGGCGAGGAAATTCGCATCATTGCGGGCGCGGCAAACGGCGGGGCGGCACTGGTGGTTCAGCCGGATGCGAACTTGAAGGCGCCCGCCGATTTCAAAGGGAAGAAAATCGCAACGCCGCAGCTCGGTAACACGCAGGACATTTCGTGCCGCGCGTGGCTCACGTCGGGTGGCTTAAGAATTACGCAGCTCGGCGGAGACGCGCAGGTACTGCCGACGCAAAACCCCGATCAGCTTTCACTTTTTCAGCAGAAGAAAATCGACGCCGTATGGACTGTTGAGCCATGGGTATCGCGGCTCGAAAACGAAGCCGGTGGCAAGGTGCTGGTCGAGGAACCCGACACCGCGACGACGGTACTCGTATCGAGCGTGAAGTTTCTCAATGAAAAGCGCGAACTCGTGAGTAAATTTTGGCAAGCACATCGGGAACTCACCGACTGGATTTTGAAGAATCCGGAGGAAGCACAGAAAATCGTGAAGGCCGAGCTGCTGGCTGAGACGCGCAGCGACATGTCCGCCGAGCTGATCGCGCATGCGTGGAAGCGCATTATTTTCACGAGCGAAATTCCTCGTGCGTCGGTGCAAGCGTTTGTCGCCAATTCGCAGAAAGCCGGCTTCATGAAAACCGCGCCGGATATGTCCCGGCTTTTCGAAACACCTTGAGGACGAAGCGCTCTTCTTCGCGGCATTCAGTCTTTCAATTTTATGTCGATCAGGGAAGAACTGGAGAATGTAGTGCCAGCGAAACTTGCTGTGGAGCAGGTTTCGAAGCGGTATTTCGCAGGGCGAAGCGACGAAGTGCACGCGCTGGACGCCGTCTCGCTGCAAGTCAACGTGGGCGGCTTCCTCTGTCTCGTCGGCCCGAGTGGCTGCGGCAAAACGACACTGCTCAACATCATTGCGGGCCTGGAAAAACCCGACAGCGGGCAGGTGTTAGCTGACGGCAAGCCGATCACCGAGCCGGGCCGCGATCGCATGGTGATGTTCCAGGAACCGGCGCTCTTTCCCTGGCTCGACGTGATGGGTAACGTCATGTTTGGCTTAAAACTCAAGCCCGGCTTGAACTACAAGGAGCGGCGTGAAGTGGCCGAGTTTTATTTGAAATTGGTTGGCTTAGAAAGATTCATGCACGCGAACATTCATCAGCTCTCAGGCGGCATGAAGCAGCGCGTTGCGCTCGCCCGTGCGCTCGCGCCGAACCCGCGTGTGCTCTTGATGGATGAACCATTCGCTTCCCTTGATGCATTGACGCGCGAGCAACTCTACGGAGACATTCAGAATATCTGGGCGACGCGCAAAAAGACGATCGTGTTCGTCACGCATAACGTTCGCGAAGCTGCGTGTCTCGGCAATCGCGTCATTTTGTTTTCATCGCATCCGGGGCGGATTCGGGAAGAGTTCAAGATCGATCTCGAAAGACCGCGCGACATCAACAGTGTTCAGCTTGCGGGCTACTCGTCGGAGATTATGCGCGCCCTGAAAGGCTACGTCACACAGGAGGTCGCAGAATGAAACGAATTATTTTGTCAGCGCTGTTTTTCATCACTTTGCTTTGGATCTGGCATCTGCTGGTGTTAGCGAAAATCTGGTCGCCCGTGTTGCTGCCGGATCCGATCAGCGTTTGGGAGTATCTTAAGGGTGCTGCCGAAGATGGCACGCTTTTGCAAGCGTCGATGGTCACGATGCGTCGCCTTTTGGCTGGCTACGTTATCGGCATCGCGGCCGGCTTGCCGCTTGGGCTGCTGACGGCCCGATTCACGTTTTGCGAAGACACAATCGGGGTGCTTGCACTTGGCTTGCAGACCCTGCCGAGCGTCTGCTGGGTGCCGCTGGCGCTGCTCTGGTTCGGGCAAACGGAAACAGCGATGCTCTTCGTCGTCATCATGGGCACACTCTGGTCGGTAATCATCGCGACTGACAACGGCGTTCGCAATGTTCCGCCGATCTTCGTCCGCGCCGCACGGACGATGGGGTCGAAGGGCCTGCACACCTGGTTCAACGTCATCCTGCCGGCGTCGCTGCCATTCATCGTCAGCGGCATGAAACAAGGCTGGGCGTTCGCGTGGCGTTCGCTGATGGCTGCGGAGATCTACGTGACGATTTTGACAGGCTTTGGGCTGGGCTATTTGTTGCACTACGGCCGCGAATTAAATGCCATGGATCAGGTCATCGGCGTTATGCTCGTCATTGTCGTCATCGGTCTGCTCGTGGACAAAATTGTGTTCGCGCCGTGGGAGCGCTCTCTCCATCGGCGATGGGGCACGGGACGAGCCTGAACTGAACGACAATTCGCCCGAACATGTTATGTCGCAGAGGAAATGCATGTGGATGTAGCAATCATCGGTGCCGACGAAAGCCGGAAAAAGTTGTTCGAACGCAAGCGCGCTAAAATGGGAACTAGCGACGCGATCCAGGAGAAGGGCGCCCCCCACGATCATCTTTTGGGCGAGCCTCATTAACCGTGAGTTTGCGGCCTCCCTTATCCTTTCCATGGAGACCCTTGATTGCCGCGTTACCTTCCGAAACATTGCCCATTGTAACGAACCCAAAGCCGCGCGACTGGCCGGTTTCGCGATCCATAATCAGTTTGACTTCAGAAACAGTGCCGAACGGTTCAAAGAGCTCCCTCAGGGTGCGTTCCGTTATGTCAAAGGAAAGATTTCCGACGTAAAGCTTCATGGTGATAAGTGATTTAAACCGATTGTCAGCTACAGAGCCGTTCCCGAGTATTGGATTTCAAATCGTCAATGAGGTTTCCCTGACGGACGATTCACCGTGCCACTGAACCAGGACAGACGAATTTCTCATCGTTGGTCTTGGGATGTCAGCACCATTTTTGAAAAAATCATACTCCTGTATTTTCCGGGACCAGCAGGAAAAGGTAGCAAGGCCTATCATCTTCCGTTTGGAGATTAAACCGATAGTCCAATGATTCTGATCTGATGGTCTTACCCAGCGCCGCTTAGCCTCAGCAAATCTTTCGCTTAATGGCCGATTATTCTTTCCTCTCTAGGAAAGAAATTATGAGCTTTTACGAAATAGTCGAAGAAGTACCAAAACTTCACCAGGAGTTTACTAAATTCCTGCGCCGGCTTGATAGCGAATATGAGCCGGATCTCGAATTGCACTTGATCATGGCCCCCATGTCGCGTGAATGAAAGCCGCGACGATTACCAAGGACAGCGTAACCGGATTCATTTCAGGCATCAGAGCTTTGGAGGACTATTTCTTTTGACCTGATAAGCAGGCGCACTGCAGGTAATCCCACCTATTCGGTCCCCCTCGAGCCTTTTATGCCTTGGGGTGCTTGCCGCTGACCTTCAACAAACATCCAGAAGATGAGCGGCTGAATGTAGCGCTTGGTCCAGGCTAACGGAACCCTAGCTACCAACCAGGTTGGATCCTAACTTAGGTTGCAATTCGACCCGAGCAACACAAAAATTGGCTCTGGAGCTATCGTCCCCGGATCGATTTCGGTAGTTGTAATGAGGAAGTCTTTTGAAAAAGAAGGTCACGTTTTCGATGGCTCAACCGCTGCCAGACCTTGTCATCTGACTTGCATTGCAGGCTATTGATTGGTTGAATTTGATCTAACGAAATGATGCCCAAGGCTCCGAGGAAGATTACACGGCTGCGCCCAACCAAGGAAGTATCGGTCATGGCCTGGATCGAAGACCCGGCCAATGGGGTCCTGCTCGTGCATCAGAACAGTGGATTAAAGTTCTGGACGCTTCCGGGAGGCAAGGTGAAACGAGGCGAGTCGCTCGTAAAGGCGCTGAAACGAGAAGTTGCTCCCGCTCCGGCAGATGTCCATTATGTGAAGAAAGGTGACCTACTTTTTGAGATTGATCCCAGGGCCGCCATTTCGGGCGTCTTCCTGCGCCACATGGACAATAATATCTTCACCCAGTCCGTTTCAAGATGCTTGCCATGAGTGCCGTGCCGGTAAAGGAAAGCGTGCCTCCCGCCGACCCGAGGTACGCGATACGGATGCTGGATCGCGCGCTGCATATCCTTGTAGCCTATCTCCTTCATCTCGTCGTAAGTTTTGCGGCTAAAGTCGGCATCAGCAAAGGAGAACTGAGCGGCTTGGTCATGCCGCGGTCGTTCGAACATCACTTGACACACTTCTAGCTTTGGCCGCGGAATATCGTGGTGCTTCTCGACCTCTCTTTCGTAGGCTCTGACGACTGAGAGCCGCTTCCTTGCGTGATCCATACTGAATGCTCCGCCCGCCTTGAATGAAACCAGCCCGGCGAGGACGAGCGAGACGGTGACGAGAATCTGCACCTTGCCAGTGCGGATGCCCATGCCGCGCGCGACATCCTCGCCAATCAGCGCGAGGGTAAGCGTTCCAGCGCGACAAGCAGCGGGGCGACCACTGCGGCGACCGTCCAGAGGTGCCAGAAATCGGCATTTCCAAGCGCGAAGATGTCGCCGAAAAGCCAGTGCTCGAGGTGAGCGCGGGTGCCGCTGGCCGCAAGCACCGCCAGCCCCGCTGCGTAGGAGCCGGTATAAAGGATGCCGATGGCGCAGTCCGGCTTCAGTCGTGAGGTGCGGCTGATGATTTCCGCTCCGGCGGCGACCAAAAGAGCGGCCAGCGATCCGCCCATCAAGAGCCCGAGCGGTGGTAGTAGCCCCACACACGCGGCGGCTATGGCGAGGGCGAGGAACATCGCATGCGAAAGTGCGTCGGTGGTCAGTGCCATGCGGCGCAACACCGCCCAGGCTCCGACGAAGCCGCAGTGAAAACCCGAAAGCGCGGCGCCAATCAGCGCACGCCGCGCAAAGTCGTGGCCGGCCATTTCCACGAACTACATCATCCGCGCGCCTCCCATACGCTCACGCTTCCATCGGCCGCGCCGATGGCGAGCGCGGTATCGTCGGGCGACCAAGCGAGCGCTGCGACAGGGCTCGGCGGGATGAGTTCATGCCGGTGCCGCTGTGCCTTCGCCAAGTCCCAGATGAATACGCGCCCGTCTGCGCCGCCGCTGGCGAGGAGCGGGCCGCGATGCTGGAAGGCGAGTTGGGTGATGCGCGCGGTGTGGCCTTCGAGTTGTTTGGGTGTGGTACCGCGCGGACCCTTTCCAGAGACATCCCAGACGGTGATGATTCCGCCGCCGCCACTCGCGAGGTAACGAGAGGCGGCGTCCCAGGCGAGTTCACGGATCTTCGTGGCGTAGCCAGACATGAACAACTCCTCGCCGGGTCGATAGGGGAGCTTCCAAAACTGAATCGTCGCCTCCTGCGAACCACCCGCGACGTAGCGGCCATTGGGACTCCAGGTGAGCGAGATGATGCTGCCTTTCCAGCGCAATTCCTCGTAGCTGTGCGGCTCCCATTGTCCATCGCGGGAGCGGAAAAGCTGCGCCCCGTTGTAGCAGCCAGTCGCTACTCCTGCGCTATCCGGCCTCCACGCAAGCGCGGCGATGGTCGAGTCATGCGCGGCGTTTTCAAAGACGAGTCCGCCGTCGCGCGTCCACACGCGGAGCGTGCGGCCCGCGCTGGTGGCGAGCAGCTTGCCATCCGGTGAAAAGCGAACGTGTTCGCACCAGTCGCTCGCCGTGTCGCTGGCGCGCAGTTCATGCGCAAGTTCGCCAGTTTGCGTGTTCCAAAGCCGGGCGACTCCATCCTGACCGCCGCTGGCGAGGAACTCACCCGCGGCCGAGAGAGCGCAGTTGGCCTGCGCGTGTCCGGTAAGAGTTCGCCGCACATCGCCCGCCGCGCGGTCCAGCAGGGCGATGCCGCCGACCGCAGGCGCGACGGCGAACGTGTGGCCGTCCGGCAACCAAACGAGCCCGGCGATATGATCGCCGGCGTCGTAGCTCCACGTTTGCCCCGCGCTCATAAGCCAGCCGTCCTGCCAGCGTGCGGTTCGGAACCGATCCAGCCAGCCCACATCACGCGAGGCAGGATTTGAAGCCTGCGTTGAGCTCAGCGCGATCCAGATTCCGGCCGATGAAGATGAGTTGGCTACGGCGCTTTTCGCCCGGCTTCCACTCGCGATCAGCCTTGCCGTCGAAAAGCATGTGGACGCCCTGGAAGACGAATCGGTTGTCGCTGCCCTTGAAGTTCAGGATGCCTTTCATGCGGAAAATATCGACGCCCTTGGTTCGCAAGATGGTGCCCATCCATTCATTGAACCGCTTCAGATCGAGCGGTGCTTCATCAGTGATGCCGACGCTCGTCACGCTCTGGTCGTGCGTGTGACTATGGGCGTATTCCTCGGCCCGCAACGGCTCGAGGCGGGCGCCATCGCGCAGCAGACGCAGGTTGAATTCATCCGGCCCGTGCTGGGTGAAGAGCGCGCACGGTCCGGCATTCGCGATCCGCAGCGTGTAAGCCGCGCCGTCTTTCCCGAGCAGGAGGGTGGCGAGCCGCCGGTCGGGGGAAATCGTCGCGCCGCTCTCCAGCACCACACCATCATCGGCAAACGTGATGATCGCTTCCTTTTTGGCCGCCTCGAAAGCCTCGTCATTATTGGGCGAGATCGGCAGGAGGAGCACGTTGATCGCGGGATCCGGGCCGGCATCGAGCACGAGCTGGTAGTCGCCCTTTTCCAAATCAAACACTCCTCCCCACTCGAACGGCACCTCCTCGGCGAGGAAGTGCTCGTTGAACTCCAGCTTCGCATCGAGGTCGAATGCGCGGACATTCAGCAGATGCGCGAGATCGGTCTCGGCGTTGCGCGTGCGGAGGATTTTGCAGGTGCGGTTCATGGACCGGATGCGCGCTTCGAGCTGGTCGAGTTCGTCGGCGGAGACGAGGTCGGTCTTGTTCAGCAGCAGCACATCGGCAAAGGCGATCTGCTCTTTGCACTCGTCGCTGTCGCCGATGTGCTGCCAGACGTGTTTCGCATCCACGAGGGTCACGATGGCATCGAGCGAGAAGCTCTCCTTCATCTCGTCATCGACGAAAAACGTCTGCGCGACCGGTGCGGGATCGGCAAGCCCGGTGGTCTCGATCATGATGTAGTCGAACTTATTCTTCCGCTTCATCAGGTTCCCGAGGATACGGATGAGATCGCCGCGCACGGTGCAGCAGATGCAGCCGTTGTTCATCTCGAAGATCTCCTCGTCGGCATTGACCACGAGCTCGTTGTCGATGCCGATTTCACCGTATTCATTTTCGATGACGGCGATGCGTTTGCCGTGTTGAGCGGTGAGGATGTGGTTGAGAAGCGTCGTCTTTCCGGAGCCGAGGAAGCCGGTAAGGACGGTGACAGGAACGCGGTCGGTGGTGCTCATGGTTTTGGTGGTTTTTAATTGGCTAGACTGGGTGACAAGGAACTCAGCGGTCGGGCGGGAATTCGGCGAAGATTGCAGCAAGTTGCTCCCGAGTGACTGCCGCTACCGGGGCCATGACTTTCCATCGGCGCTGCCGACCAGGCCCGAAAAGTGCGCCGATGATGGTCTCCACATCCGGGCAATCTTCGTCGGCACACCGGACTTCATTCACCGTGATCGTCACATCGTCGCCGAGCGTGAGTAATTCCCGCGTCCACTCCTTCACGCGGCGCGTGGCTGAAAGGTCGGGCCTTGGAGCGGAGTCGAAGAGGTTCATTGCCGCTCGTATTCGCCTTTGCTCACGCGCTTGAGGACCGTGAAGCCGGCCTTTTTCGCGTCTGTAACGGAGAGCGGCTTCATGATACGAGGGGTGCTCACCTGAGAGATGACCTTGCGCATTGGCTTCCTGCACAGGGGGCACGCTTCGAGTGCTGGACGGTCGAGCGGGCGGCGCAGCTCGATTCGACCGTCGCAGACTTGGCAGTTGCCTTCACAAAGTTCGTATTCGTAGAGCGGCATCGCGGGCTCAGTGGTGCGCATGAACGTGCTGTTCGCCGTGGGTCATCGCGCCTTGCGCGGCGAGTTCCTCCGTCGTCTTCCACTCGGCGAACGGGTCTTTGAAACGATCCCAGCCCGGCTGTCCCATGCTCAACTCGAGGTCGGTCACGAGCGCGGCATCGAGCATCGCGGTGAGCGCCGCCTGATCGAGATTTTGTCCGATGATGACGATTTCCTGCCGCCGGTCGCCGAACGGCTCCTGCCATTGCTTGCGGATTTCCTCGAACTCCTCCTCACCTTCCTTGGGCCACCGCTCCTTGGGCACCGCCGCCCACCAGATGCCGCCTGCCTGATACTGGCAGGCCCCACCCGCCTGACTCCATACCCCGACGAAGCGGGGTCGCGTGGCGAGCCAGAAAAACCCCTTCGAGCGGACCACCCCAGGCCACTCGCGCTGGATGGTTTTGTAAAAGAGGACCGGGTGAAACGGACGCCGCGCACGATACACGAACAACGAAAACCCATACTCATCCGCCTCGCTCGTCTCCTCCCCGCGCATCACCTTCATCCAGCCGGGCGCCTTGCGCGCCTCCTCGAAATCGAAGCGCGCCGTATTCAACACCTCGTCCAACGGCACCGCGCTGCGCGTGGCCCGGACGATCTTCGCCCGGGGATTCAGCTTCCGAATGGCTCCCTCGACGAACTCCAGGGCCGCAGACTCCGCCAAGTCGCATTTATTCAGAACGATGACATCCGCGAATTCGATCTGGTCGGTGAGCAAATCCACCACCGTGCGTTCATCGTCCTCGCCGAGGCCGACACCGCGATCGTTCAGAAACTCCGCATCCGCAAAATCCCGCGCGAAATTGAATGCATCCACGACTGTCACCATCGTGTCGAGCCGCGTGATCTCACTCAGCGAAGTGCCATCTTCGTCCTGAAAAGCAAATGTCTCTGCAACCGGCAGCGGCTCGGAGATTCCCGTGCTTTCGATCAGCAGGTAGTCAAACCGTCCCGCATCGGCAAGCTGACGCACTTCCTTCAGCAAGTCCTCGCGGAGCGTGCAGCAAATGCAACCATTGCTCATCTCGACGAGCTTCTCCTCCGTGCGCGAAAGCTGCGTGCCGCCGCTCGCGACAAGCGCCGCGTCGATGTTCACTTCGCTCATGTCATTGACGATGACCGCGACGCGTTTGCCTTCGCGATTGTGCAGGATGTGGTTGAGCAACGTGGTTTTCCCCGCGCCCAGAAAGCCGGAAAGGACGGTGACAGGTAGTAGTTTGGACATGCCGATTTCACAGGAAATGCCAAACCTTGGCTTCTTGCAAGTAATTTGCATCTGTGGTTGCGGTGCATGGATCGGTTGGGAGGCCGGGTTCTTCGTCGAAATCGATGCCGTCCTCCGTGTCATAACGGGCCGCGTCGATGCGATGGGACTCAAAGAGTTGCAGCCGCACAGCACCGTCGCGGTTTCGGGCTTCGTGGACGAAGTATTCGCCATCGACACCATGCCCCGGCAGACGAACGCTTGGCACTCGGCGAAACCGCAATAGGCGCCTGCGCCGTTAATGGCGAGCGACAGCACAAGGAAAACAACAAATGGCGCTCCCTCCCTTTTTCGAAAGGAACGTTTTAACTCGTCGTCAGCCATGCACGGCACATCCTCTCATAGTCCGAGAACCCTAATGCGAAGCAGCAGGCGCGGCCGCTGGTGCGGATTGCGCAGGCGGTACGGCTGGCGTTGCGGGAGGTGCACCGGGCGCGCCCGACGTTCCAGGAGCATTCTCGTAGGCTTTTATCTCCAATCCCACTTTCTGGATACCGGCCGTTCTCGCTTTATCCAGAATGAATACAATGTTCCCGTACGTCGCATCCTTGTCTGCGCGAATGAAAACGCGCGCGTCATGATTCTGTTGGTACTCTTTCTGGAATCGCGGCAATACATCATCCTTCGCGACTTTCTCTTTTTCGAAGTAGATGTCTCCGATTGCATCGACGCTCACCATCGTAAAGTCGGCTTTATTGTTGGGTTGAGCGCTTGTTGCCGTCGGAAGATTGACGTCAATCCCCTTCATGTTAATCATCGTCAAGCTCACCAGCATGAACGAGGCGAGCAGGAAGAACATGATATCGATCAGTGGGATGATCTCGATCCGGGCCCGTTTAATTGGTACGGGCGAACTGCTGTGACTGCTGCCGTGCATCTTGCTCTGGATCTGCTAATGGCGCGGTGCCGCGATTGCGGAGAGAGTTAAGCATCAGAATCACGTTATTAGAGGTCGACTCGAGCTCGAACTGTAAGCGCGCGACTTTCGCGTTGAAAAAGTTGAAAAAGACCAAAGTGAATATCGCGATGCCAAGACCGCATGCGGTAGCAATCAATGCTTCGGCGATACCTCCACTCACTTTCGCCGGCGCAAGATCGGCGTTTCCGACGAAATTGAAGGAGCCCATGATGCCGGTCACTGTGCCAAGTAGCCCAAGTAGCGGAGCCAGGGTGATCGTCGTATCCATCACCGACATAAAGCGGCCGGCTCGCTGAATTTCCAGCCCCGAAGCGATCTGTAGCGCGCCCTCGATAGAAGCGTGGACATGGTTCAGCCCATGCCATACGGTGCGTACCAACGGATCCTTCGTTCCCCGTGCAAGATTGATCGCCCCCGCAATGTTGCCCTGCTCCAATGCGGCATAGACCTTGTCCAACTGACCCGGATTCCGCCGCGCCGCTTGCACTGTCCACCAAACGATACGTTCCAAGATGACCGCAACCACAACTACAAGGACCGCCACCATTGGATACATCACCGGGCCGCCCTTGAAGAAGGTCTCAAAGACCGTGTTTCCTTTAGCCCAATCTGGGATGGGGCGACCAACCACTGAGGTAGCCTCGGCCAATATGGGAGCAAGATTGGCTAATAGGGTAACCATAGTTTATAATTTTTCTTCAACTCCTGATTTGCTAACTGTTGTCGTTCGCGCTTTGCGCCAGCAAAACTCGCAGACGCCGGAAACCGCGTTACCGTGCTTT
>Ga0335076_10005947_pt1 | contig 12314 bp, 8 predicted proteins | sample Lox_Sample_25_FD_206717 | JGI IMG/M metagenome (GOLD analysis project Ga0335076, IMG submission 206717) | Soil microbial communities from Loxahatchee National Wildlife Refuge, Florida, United States - Lox_Sample_2.5 | ecosystem: Environmental > Terrestrial > Soil > Wetlands | place: USA: Florida...
CGGTAAGCGCGACCATGCCGGCCACGCCTTTGCGGCGGTAGGCTTCCTCTTCCATCGAGAGGTTCACCACCTTGGTGGTGCCTTGCAGGCCTTGCGACAACACGGCATCGGCCGCGTTGATGAAAGGTTGGATCAGCTCCATCTTCATGCGACTAGGCCCCCGACCCGGCGGCATTGGCCACCACGCCATCTTCCCCGAGCACGTACTTGATGACCTCGTAAAGCACTTCCGGCTTCACCGGCTTCTGCACGAAGTGACGCGCGCCCCGCTGCAGCGCGGCCACAATGTTTTCCTGGTAGCCGACCGAGGACACCATTACGATGCGGGCCTCGGGATGCGCGTGAACGATCTTCTCCGCGGCTTCGATGCCTTCCATCTGCGGCATCGTGATGTCCATCAGCACAATGTCGGGATGGGTGCGCTCGAATTCGCTGATCGCGGTCAGGCCGTCGCCGGCTTCGGCTGCGACCTGCCCGCCGAAGGTTTCGACCATGCGGGCCAGGTTCTTGCGCGCGAACACGGAATCGTCCACGATCAAGTACCGGACCGGCTGGCCATCCTTGCTGCGTTTGACTGGTGAAAACTGCTCCATAACCAACCTCCCCTGCAAAATTCCTACCACGGCGGCTTCCCATCCGCCAGATAACTTGAGGTTCTGCCTCCGAGCCACAACCAGCTTTCAGCGCCCGGCCTGCACCGCCCGAGTTCCGAAATCGCCCCGCCGGCCGCAAAGGGCCAACAGGCTTGCGGCCAGGGCATCCAAATTCACCACCCGCATGGCATATCCACGCTCGATGGCAGCCTTGGGCATGCCGAAAACCACGCACGAATCTTCGCTTTGCGCCACGGTTGTGCCGCCCGCTTGCTTGACCGCGCCAAGGCCCTGGGCGCCGTCGTCGCCCATTCCGGTCATCAGCACGGCGATGCCATCCGAGCCGAACTCTTCGGCCACGCTGCGGAACAGGACGTCGACGCTGGGCCGGTGTCCGTTGACCCGCGGGTCATCGTTAAGCACGGCAACGTCGCCCATGGGCAGCCGCTTCACTTTCATGTGGCGGCTGCCGGGACAAATGAGCACCCGCCCCGCCTGCAGCACATCTCCCGATTGCGCTTCCTTCACCTGCAGGGCGCACAATTCGTCGAGCCGCCGCGCAAACATGTCGGTAAAACCCTCCGGCATGTGCTGTACCACCAGAATGCTTCCTGGAAAGTCTGCCGGGAATTGCGTCAGCAGAAATTCCAGTGCCTGCGGACCGCCGGTCGAGATGCCGATGGCAATGATTTTGTTCGGCGCCTGCTCTGACCTGGGCATGGAGAGCTTCGCCGGCCGCTGATTTGTCCCCCCCGCCACTCCGGGGCGAACTATCTTGCAACCGGCGGCGGCCTTGATTTTGGCAATCAGTTCGGCCGCTGTTTCCGCCATGTGCCCAGTCGCGTCTTTGGGCTTGGCGACAAAATCGAAGGCTCCCAGACCCAGCGCTTTCATGGTGACGGTCGCGCCGTCCGTGCTGTGCGAGCTGACCACGATTACCGGCAGAGGCTGGCGCCGCATGATCTCTTTCAAGGTATCGATGCCGTTCATGCCCGGCATCTCCAGATCGAGGGTCACGACGTTGGGCTTCAGATCGTCGATCTTTTTCAAGCAAAAGGTGCCGTCCATGGCAGTGCCCACCACTTCGATAGCCTCATCGGCTTCCAGCATCTGCGGAATCAGCTTGCGCATGAGGGCCGAATCATCGACCACCAGGACGCGAATCTTACTCATGCCTGGCCTCCCGCGGCGCCAAGACCCAGCCGCATACGGTCGGTGTGAGTGAGCAAGAGTCCGCAGCTGACATGGCCCGCCTCCTCTGGCCGCAAGTGGGCGACATGCTCGACCACAGCCGGAAGATTGAGGATAAGAACGACGCGCCCATCGCCGAGAATCGAGGCGCCGCTGACCAGATCGGTGGAGAAAGTCTGATCGTCCAGTGCTTTGATGACCAGTTCCTCTTCGCCCTCCAGCGCGTCGACGATAAGTCCGAACTTTCTTTCTCCGACGAGAATCACCAGCACAAACAGCTTCTGCGATGCCAGGCCACTGTCCGGCGCTCTGGCCCGGCCCAGGCGCAGCAGCGGCAGCACCTGATTGCGCAGTTGCAGGACTTCGTAGTTGTCCACCTGGTGGACTTCCGATTCGAAGGTGCGGGCGATCTCCACCACGGCGTTCAGCGGGATGGCATAGAGGCGTTGCTCCACCCAGAACAGGAGGGCTTTGATGATCGCCAGCGTCAGCGGGAGCTTCAAGCGGAAGATTGTTCCCCGCCCCGATCGCGTCTCCACGTGGATCGTAGCCTTCAGACGGTGCAGCACGCTCTGCACGACATCCATGCCAACACCCCGCCCGGAAACTTCGGTGACCTGCTCAGCCGTGCTGAAGCCGGGACGGAAGATAAAGTCGAGAATCTCCGGCTCGCTCAACCGCGCCGCCTCCTCGCTGCTGACCATGCCCAGCTCGATGGCCTTGGAGCGCACTTTTTGGATATCGATGCCGCGTCCGTCGTCGCTGATCTCGACCACTACCTGGTTGCCCTGATGGAGGGCATTCAGACGAATGGTTCCCCGCGGAGTTTTGCCTGAACGCTGACGTTCTTCGCTGGCTTCGATGCCGTGGCTGATGGCGTTGCGGACCAGATGAGTCAAAGGCTCAGCGATAGCGTCCAGAATGCCTTTATCGAGGTCGGTGTCCTGTCCGCTCAATACAAGGTCGACTTCGCGTTCACACTGCCGTGCGACATCGCGAACGATGCGGGGGAAACGCCGGAACAGTTGTTCCACCGGCACCATGCGGATTTTCATGACCGAGCGCTGCAGATCGTTGAGCACACGCGCCTGAAAGGCCACGGCATCGGCGAAACGGCCGCGCAACAGATCCTTGGGATAGCGTTTGCCAAATTCCATAAGCGCCTGCTGCAGCATGGACTTCCCGATAATCAGCTCGCCCACCAGGTTGAGCACGTTATCGATGCGGCCGGCATCCACGCGCAGAATGTTTTCCGCCACGGTGTGGGGAGCCAGTTCAATGGGCGGAATCGTCTCCACTGGGATTTCCGGTCCCGACCCCGCCGCAGGATCGCGCTCCGGCGGAGGCTCTGTTGTGTTGGCCGTGGCGTTCGGCGCCAAAGCGGGCTGCAGCAACGTGACCGCGACCTCGCCGGCTATCGTCGGGATGCGGCACTTGGCCGCGATTTGTTCCGCGCTTACTCTGCTGGCCAGCACAAACTCTACCTGTTTGGCAGCGGCTGGAGCCTTCGCGTCGGGCCGGACTACGATCACCTTGCCCTGGCTGGCGACCGCATTGTGAATCAACTGGCGTCCCGCGATCGGCATGGTGCAATGGGGATCGATCTTTGCCACGACGTGGAACAGGGCAAGCCCTTCCATCTGCGCCTGCGCGATTTCCCGTTTCTCGGCCTCGCTCCAGTCCTTGCCTGCTTTCCAATCCGCCTTCGCACCGGCCGTTTTGCGGCGCGGTTTCCGGGCAGCCCGGTCCGAGGTCAACTCGCTGATTTTCTTTCGCAGGCTGGCGGTCCCGGGCAGCTTGGCTCCCTTGTGGTAGGCCAGCACCATCGCGGTAAAAACATCGGCCGATGCGAAAACGATTTCGGGGAGCATGGCATGGGACGCGGCGCTCTCCAGCGAGAGCGCGTCCTCGAATTGATGGGCAAGTTCGCTCAATTCGCGGAGTCCGCAGGCTGCAGCGTCGCCCTTAAGAGTGTGTACCGTCCGGCGGATGGAACGTGCAATCTCCTCATCGCCGGGATGCTTCTCCAGTTGCAGAGCCTGCTCGTTCAGGGCCTGCAGCAGTTCCTGCGAGGTCTCGAAAAACAGTTCCCGCAATTCGGCCGCGCGCTCGTCGGGAGAATTCGTCACTCTCTTACCTCGATCCTCTGATAGGCAGTTCCACTGTCGCGGTGCATCATATGAAACTTGTCAGTCAGACCCAGCAGGCTTTCTGCGTGCCCAACGAACAGATAGCCGCCCACATTCAGGCAGCGGTAGAACTTCTCGATCAGCCGCTTCTGCTCTGCCTCGTCGAAATACATCATGACGTTCCTGCAGAAAATCACGTCGTTGCGTTGCGGCAGATATTCCGTCTTCAGGTTGTGAAAGTCGAAGTGGACGATTTCCTTCAAAGCCTTCTTTACCGCGTAACGCTCGCCGACCTTGTCGAAGTAACGCAGACGGAAGCTGTAATCCACCGAAGCCATCTGGTTCTCGCTGTATGTACCCTCCTGGCCGGTGCGCAACACGGAGTAACTGATATCGCTGGCCAGAATCTCCACGCGCCACGGAGGCGGGATCAGAGGCTTGGGTAGCGGCATCTCCACGGGGAACGGATTGCGCAGGTAGTAGTAGGCGAGGGAGTCGGCGGCCAGCATGCCGAGGGTGTACGCCTCCTGTCCGGTGGAGCAACCGGCGCTCCACACCCGGATGGAATATTCCCGCCGCGCCTGCTTCTGCTTCAACAACTCCTCCAGCACGTGCTTTTGAAACAGATCCAGTTGCGCCTTGTGCCGGAAGAAGCTGGTTTCGTTGACCGTCAGATTCTCCAGCAGCTTGGCCAGTTCCTGCTTGCCCTCCTGGCTGATCAGGAGCCGGTAATAGGCGTAAAACGAGTCGACACGGCACTCCTTCAGGCGGCGCAGCAGGCGGTCCTGCAAAAAGTGCGTACGCCGTTCGTCGAAGTGCATACCGCACTCCTGATAGACGAGCGCCTGCAACAGCCGCAATTCCGCCTCGGTCAGTATGGGAGCAGGTGCTGCTCCGAATGTGCTCATGCTCGTTCTCGATCCGCCGCCCCGCCCGCATGTGCGGGCTTCCAGGCCTGTTCAGCGCGTTGCCGCTGCGCGCGCCTCAGGCTTGCCTGTCGATTTGCCTTCCACGGGTGCTTGTGACTGCAAGGTCCCCGGCGCTAACAATTTGCTCATATCCAGCAGCACCACCAGCCGGCCTTTGACTTTTCCCAGGCCGGTCACGCAATTCAGCCCGCCCTCTTGAAAGACCGCGGGCGGAGCTTCTACATCTTCCGCCGGAATTTTGAGCACCTCGGAGGCCGAATCCACGATGAGCCCGGCCAACCGGCCCGAATGCTCGACCACCAGAATGCGGTTTTGCTTTTTCAAGGCCGCCTGTTTCTCGCCGAAGCGCTTGCGCAAGTCCATGACTGAGACGATCTTGCCCCGCAGGTTGATGACTCCTTCGAGGTACTCGGGAGCGTCCGGCACGGCGGTAATCTCGGGAACCCGCACGATCTCATGCAGGGATGTGATGGGTACGCCGTAGGTCTCGCGGCCCACCTGGAAGCCGACGATGTGAAGTTCGCGGTTCATGGCCGGTTAGCTGTTGGCGCCAGCCGCGGCCCATTGCGCGTGGCGAGACTTTTCTTCTTTGCCAGCGGGACGTCCGTTTCCGGAATCATCCAGCCGGAAGCGGTCCATCAGTTCCAGCAGCCCGCGCGACATCTTCGACATCTGGTCGGAGGACGCCGCCAGTTCGGTCGAACCCGAGGTCGACTGCTGCACCAGTTCGCGCATGCGCTCCATCGCCTTGACCACGGCCTGTGCCCCGGAAGCCTGTTCTTCCACTGCCGAATTGATTTCGTGAGTGATCTCATTGAGCCGTGTGGTGGCCCGGGCGATCTGGGAGGAGCCGTGCGACTGCTCGTTGGTGGCCGCTCCGATTTCCTGGGCGAATTTGTAGACCTCGGTGACCACGTTGGAGATCTTGCGCAGAGCCGCGTTCAACTCGCCGCCCAGCTGCAGGCCTTCGTTGACGATGCCGGTCGAGCGGTCCATGTTTTCGACGGCCTTGCGCGCTTCCTTTTGAATGCTCTGAATCAGTTCGGATATTTCTTTGGTGGATTGCGCCGACTTTTCTGCGAGTTTTCGCACTTCATCGGCGACCACCGCGAATCCCAGGCCGTGCTCGCCGGCGCGGGCCGCCTCGATGGCGGCGTTCAGCGCCAGCAGGTTGGTTTGCTCGGCCAGATCATCGATGACCTCGATAATCTTGCCGATATCATCGGCGCGCTGGCCCAGCGCTCCGATGATTTCTCCCGAAGAGTTGATGGTGGTATTGATCCGGTTGAGCCCGTCGGTGGCTTTTTCCATGGTGGAGATGCCGCTGTGCACCTCCTCGCGCGAGCGGTTGGAGATGTCGAGCAGCACCTTGGCGGTATCGGCGACACGCTGAATCGAGGCCACCATCTGGTCGATGGAAGCCGAGGTTTCGCTGACACTGGAGGCCTGCACCTGCGTGCTCTTCACCATGTTCTGCACGTTGACGCTCATCTCGTGCATGGTGCTGGTGACTTCGTCGATCGCCGAAGAAGCTTGCAGACCGATCTTGGCGGAATCGTCAGAGGCGTTGGCCACCTGACCGGAGGCGCTGGCCACCTGCGAGGAAGCGTCGCGCACGCTGCGCACCAGCCTCCCCAGACCCTCGACCATGCGCGCGAACGCGTTACCCAGCGTGTCGTGCGAGGAACGCGGCTTCACCTCCACCGTCAGATCGCCACCCGCGATCGACTCAGAAACGCCCGCCATTTCCTTCAGGTAGTTGACCATCTTGGCGAAGGTGCGGGCCAGTTCGCCGATCTCATCCTTGCGCGTGACATCGATGCTGTGTTCCAGGTCGCCGGTATCGCCGATCTGCCGCGATACATTCATCAAATTGGTCAGCGGTTCGGTGATGGACCTTGCCGTGCGGAAAGCGATGACCAGGCCCAGTCCAAGCGCGAACAGGGTGCTGATCGCGGAAAACAGGATGGTAAGCGTGCCCGCAGTCTCATCCGATTTTCGCCGCAATTCGACCAGATCGTTATTTTCCTTATCGGCCACGTCGAGCGCGTCGCTCGAGTTCTTTACCCACGAGGAAGCATCCTTCTGCAGGTAATAAATCTGGAGTTCGGCCACAGTGGCGTTGCCCGAGTCGACGTCGCGGCGCTTATCGATCAGCGGCTGCGCGAATTCCTTGTCCCAGGACTGCTCGAGCTGTTGCACGTGGGTCAGAGCGGTTTTTTCCTGCTCGGAGTTGCCCAGCTTCATGCCCTTCTGCAGTTCTTCGTTGAGGGTGCGGAGGCCGTCATTCATGTGGTCGACCTCGCGGGTATCGCCGCTGAGCAGGTAGTTGCTGAGGTAGAGACGGTTCAGCATCATCTGGGAACGCACCGCATTCGTGGCATCCTTCAGTTCTAACGACGCCGCTGCGGCCGCCTTGGCCGCATGTTCGCGCTGCACCGCCAGCAAGTCGACGAAGAACAGCACCACCACCATGCTGAGGATGATTCCGAAATTCATGTACAGCTTCTTGCCGATCGTCATGCTTGCGCTCCTCACCGAATGTTCCCGCGCGGTGTCCCTCGCCACTACTGGGGTTCGAACTTGATTTCCACCACACCGCTGCTTTCGGCAGACGCGGGTTCAAATTTCCACTTCTTTACTGCATCGAGCGCGGCAGTCGCCAGCAGGGGGTGTCCGCCGATCACTTTGGCGTCTTTCACACTTCCGTTGGGCGCCACCACTACCTGCACTTTGACTGTCCCAGTTATGTTCATTTTTCTGGCCAGCTCGGGATACACGGGAGCCACTTTGATCTTGGCCCGGCGCACGATGTCGTTGGGAGTGGCCTGTTGTGCGCGTATTCCAACCCATGAACCAGCTACCGCCAATACTGCAAACAACACCGCTGTCTTACGAACGTACACAACTCCTCCTTACGCACAATTCGGGCGATCTCACTAGAGCAAGGGCTGGGCCACGTGTCACTTCCTTCGAAAACGAAGGTCACATCCTCCATGTTCCTGATCAGCAAGCAGTTAGAATGGACTGGAAGCCAATGCTCGACAACGAAACCAATCGTGATCGTCTCAGCCGAACTTATTCTTCACAAAGATTCTCAACATGAGACGCTGAAATCTCGTTGCTGACAGGGGTTTCCGCCTTTGGCACCCAACTCTCCATTTCTCTTGACTCAATTTGAGATGGCAGGATAGTTTTCCAATAGATTCAAGCACTTGGACGTTGTCGACATCCAGTCCATTTTGCCTGGGGCGGTGTTTCTGGACATGTTCGGAGGGAAATCGATGTTGTCGCCCGCGGGTAGTTCGATCCCGGGCTCTGACGAGGCGTTCCAAAATCTGCTTTTGCGGATCGCTGCCAAAGCTGCGGAGCGTCCGGATGCGGCTGCCCTGATCCGGTTGTTTTGCCGGGCAGCCCGCGAGTTCTTTCAGGTCAGCGGAGTCTATTTTTGGCGCAGCCAGCCCGAGGACCAACTACTGGGCGAGGAAGCCGACGGAAAGATGGCCCAGCGTTTTCGGGGCCTGCAGCTCCGGGCGGACGAGAGCGCGGTCACGGCAGAAGCCGTCCGCCAGCGTCGCGCCATCTTCGTGAACCGGGTTGATTCCACTCGTTATCCTGCCGCGGCCGAATTCCAGGCTCGGTCGCTGATGGCCGTGCCTCTGGTTGTTTTCAATGAATTGATCGGCGCAGTCACCTTCCTGCACGATGCCGAGACAGAATTCTTCAATGATGATCTCGCTGCGAAGGCCACGATCCTGGCAGGACAACTGGGTAGCCTGCTGGAAGCCACGCGGGTAAGCGAAGCTGCGCGCGAGGAGCGCCGCCGGGCCGAGATTCTCGCCGGTGCCGCCCAGGCTCTGCACGCAACGCCCGATGTCTCCGCGGTTATCGAAGCTCTGGCGGACCGAATCCGCTTGCTTTTGCGTTCCCGGCTGGTTTGCGTTCTCTTGCGCCGCGACGGACCTTTCGAACTGCGGGCGGTTTCGGCGGAAACTCCCCAGCTCGCCAACTCGGTGCGTGCGCGCCACGACCGCCAGACCGTGCGCTTTGCCGCCGACCTTGCCCAACGCGCAGTTTCGGCCGGCGAGGCCATCTCGATCTCGATCAGCGACGATCTGCACTCGCTGGAGAATCTGGTTTTCCCCGGGCAATTGATTGCTGCTCCTTTTCGCACGGCGCGGACCCAAGGGGCGATTCTGGTTTATCCCCGTCCCGAAGAACCGTTCAGCGAGGATGAGAAGTCGCTGGTTACCGCGCTGGCCGGATTTGGCGCGGTGGCCGTGGCCCATGCCGAACTCTCGGCCACGGCGCAGGCCCAGGCTCACGAACTTCATCAGTTGCTGGAAATCACTTCTGACCTGAGCTCCGGTGGCAATCTCGAGCAGTTTCTACAGGCGTTTGTGACGCGGGCGGCGGATTTTCTCGGCTTCGGACGCAGCTTTATCGCGTTGCTGGAAGACGATCAGTTTCGCGTGCGCTATGGCGTCGAACGCGGCCAGCCGCGCCGCGTGGAATTGGTTTTTCCGGAAGGAATTGCCACCCGCACCCTGCGGGCCAAAGAAGTCTTCTGGACCGACGACGCCAGTCGGATGCCTGGTAGCAATCTGGCCGCGATCCGCGAGTATCAGATCCAACAAATCCTGGCGGTTCCCCTTCTGGCCCCCAGCGGCCGCCTGTTAGGCATGTTTTCGGTTCTCGACCGTCTCGATCGCACCGGTGTTTCTCAAGAAGACATTCGTCGTGCCCGGGCTCTGGCAGCACAGGTTGCCGTGGTGCTGGAAGTGGCGCGTAATCTCCATCAGTCCGAGGAGCATCGCCGGCGTTCCGAGATTCTCATTCAACTCGCACGCGAAATCGATAGCCTCCTGCACCTTCCTGACTTTTCACGGAAGTTTCTGGAACGGGCGATCGAATTAACCGGCTCGCGTTCCGGCGCCTTTGCCTTGTTTCAGGATGGGAAGTTCCAGGGACTCACACTGCATCCCACGGCCGGGACTGCCGGGCATGTAGCGATGGCCGAGGAGCATTCCGAACCGGAAAACCGCGAGCCGGAACCTGGCCAGCGCCATCTTCCGACAGTTCGCTCCGCAGGAGAGATGGACGCCGCGGATCGTGTGTTTCAGCGGCGATTCGGCCGTATTCTTTCCGACCTCGTGATCCGGCAATCAGAGGCAATTTTTTCGGGCACCGCCGCCGATCTGCTGGGGGCAGAAATGACAGCGACGCTGGGCTGGAACGATTGCACGGTGGTTCGCCTGCCTGGAGCCAACGGCGATCTCGCCGGCCTTCTGTGTCTTTCCGGTCGAACGCAGCCGCTGGCTGAGGAAGACCGCCACCTGCTGGAAGCCGTCGCCGGTCACGCCGCCATGGGCCTGGAAAACGCCCGGCTGTTTACGCGTATCGAGCGGGCGAACCGCCACTGGCTGGAGATCTTTGATGCCATCACTGACTTCATCGTCGTGCACGACGAGGGTGACAAAGTCCTGCGCGTCAATCGCTCGCTTGCCGCGATGATCGGAGTTGCTCCGAACGACCTGATTGGGGTCGATATGCGCGCGCTCCTGACTCTTACCAGTGAGCCGGCCAGCTATTCGTGCCCGTTCTGCCGATCAATGAGCGAAGGCGCGGACGAATTCGTCCACCCCGCGCTGGATCGAACTTATCTGGTTTCGACGTCGCGCGTTCCCGGAGCGTCGGGGGAAGGTCTGCAAACCATTCACGTGCTCAAAGACATCACCGATCGCCGCGAGGCCGAGCGCCGTTATCGGGAATTGTTCGACAACATCCAGGAGGGCCTTTTCTTCAGCACGCCGGAAGGCCGCTTCATTGAAGTGAATGATGCGTTGGTGCACATGCTGGGCTATTCCAGCCGCGAGGAGTTGCTGCAGATCGACATCTCGACCCAGCTTTATTTTTCTTCCGAACAGCGCCGTCGTCACACCCAGGTCATGGAAGAGCAGGGCCACATGCGCAACTTCGAGGCCACGCTGAAGCGCAAAGACGGGTCACCCGTCTACGTGCTGATCAATGCCTTTGGGCTGTACGACCACCTGGGTAACCTGCTGCAGATTCGCGGCCTGATGCTCGATGTCACGGGCCTGCACACCTACCAATCAGAACTGCAGCGCGAGCGCGACTTCTCAGGCAAGATCCTGAGCAACACACAAAGCCTGATTCTGGTTTCGGATACGGCGGGCCTCATCAGCTATGCCAACCGCCGGTGGCATGAGGCGGGTTTCGAGCAACGCCAGTTGCTGGGACGCCCGCTGCTGGAATTGGCCGCGCCAGGTTGCGTGCGACCGCTGGCGGATGCGCTGCAAGCGACCTTGCGCGGCGGCCAGGTGGACAATCTTGAACTTCAAGTCCTGCGCGCCGGCGGCGGCTCCGGTCAGTTTTCCGTCAATCTGAGCCCCATGCGCGACGAGCAGGGGAACATTAACAGCATTGTTGTAGTGATGACCGACATCACGGACTCGGCCGTTCTGCGCGACCAACTCATGCACGCCGAAAAAATGGCCGCTGTCGGACAACTTGTTTCCGGCGTGGCCCACGAAGTCAACAATCCGCTGACCGCGATTCTCGGCTTTGCCGATCTGCTGCTGGAGAATCCCGACCTTCCCGATGCCGCGCGCAAAGACCTGCGGGTCATCCTGCAGGAAGCGCAGCGGACCAAGCAGATCGTGCAGAACCTGCTTAGCTTCGCGCGGCAGATGCCGCCGCAGCGCAATCCGGTGCAGTTGAATGTCATCCTCCGCCGTACCATCCAGCTCCGTTCCTATGATTTCGCCAGCCACGGCGTCGAGGTCGTTGAACATCTCGATGAACAACTGCCGGAGGTGATCGGCGATGCCCACCAGTTGCAGCAAGTGTTCCTCAACATTCTGAACAACGCCTACGACGCGGTGCACGAGGTAGGCCGCTCCGCACGCATCGAGATCATGACCGCCAAGACGGGCGCCGCGGTGGAAGTTTCCTTCCGGGATAACGGCCAGGGCATTTCTCAGCCGGACCGCATCTTCGATCCCTTCTTTACCACCAAGGAAATCGGCAAAGGGACCGGCCTCGGACTCAGCATCTGCTATGGCATCGTGAAAGAACACGGCGGCGAAATTCTTTGTCACAACAATACCGACGGCCCGGGAGCCACATTCGTCGTGCGCTTGCCGTCAGCATCCCGCACTGCTTCTCTGGGTGTGGCTGCAGGAGTAATACAACCATGAGCACCTCCGCGATCCAGAACGTTCTGCTGCCTGTGCTGCTGATCGAGGACGAACCTGCCGTTATGGCATACGTGCAGGCTGCGCTCGAGCGCAGCGGCTATCCGGTGGTTTGCTGCGAGTCTGGCGTCGATGCCCTCCGGCTGCTGGAAAGGGGCCAATTTCTCGGCATCGTCTCCGACATGCGGACACCCGGCGGAGTCGATGGCGCCCAGGTCCACGCCTGGATTTCGCGTCACCGCCCCGACCTGGCCT
>Ga0335076_10005948_pt1 | contig 12313 bp, 13 predicted proteins | sample Lox_Sample_25_FD_206717 | JGI IMG/M metagenome (GOLD analysis project Ga0335076, IMG submission 206717) | Soil microbial communities from Loxahatchee National Wildlife Refuge, Florida, United States - Lox_Sample_2.5 | ecosystem: Environmental > Terrestrial > Soil > Wetlands | place: USA...
TGCGACTGGCGATCATGCAAGACGTCACTGAGAAGCTAGGCCTGCAGGTTGCTCAGCACCACGAGGAAATCAGGCGTCTCCTGCTCGAACGGGCTCTACAGGTACAAGAGGATGAGCGTCGCCGTATTGCTCGCGAGTTACATGACGAGGCCGGGCAACTCATGACTTCTCTGCTGATTGGCTTGCGAAGTCTGAGTGACGCTCGCCGGCTGGCCGATGCGAAGCAGCAAGCGAAGCATCTGCGCGAAATCGCCTCCAACGCCATCGATGAAATAGGACGGCTCGCTCGTGGGCTGCATTCCAGTGTCCTCGACGATCTCGGCATCGAAGAGGCAATCCGCCGGGTTGCCGATGAGTTCGCGAAAACACATGCCATTCAAGTCAATCTGGAAATTACGAGTGTGCATCTTTCTGAATTCAGCCGGGATGAGCAAATCAACCTGTATCGGATCCTGCAGGAAGCACTGACAAACGTTGCCCGCCATGCCCAAGCCCACAGCGTCAAGGTCAGTTTCCAAAGTTCAGTAGCGGGGTTGGAAGTGATCATATGCGATGACGGCCGCGGATTTTCTGCCCCGGTCCGTAACTCTTCGCGGCATCTGGGAATTGAAGGTATGCGGCAGCGGGCGGCAAGCCTGGGCGGGACTTTGCGGGTCATCTCGTCTGCTGAGGGCGGCACACAAGTGCAACTTCACGTGCCCTATAAGCCCACGCACGAAAATGCTATCCCGGGATAGACAAATGCCAAAAACCTCCTCAAAGATTCGTGTCCTGATTGCTGACGATCACGCAATCCTTCGCTCCGGTCTTCGGATGCTGATCGATGCGCAGACTGATATGACCGTGGTTGCAGAAGCGCAGAATGGAAATGAAGCGATCAAGGCCGCGCAAACGTCGTCGCCCGACATTGTCATTCTCGACGTCACTATGCCGGAACGAGGGGGCTTGCACGCGATTCACGATATCTTGAGGCACAAGCCTGAAACACGGATTCTACTGCTCACCATGCATGAAGAACTCGCGTACCTCCGTACTGCTCTCGCTGCTGGCGCGTCAGGATATGTTCTCAAGAAGAGTGTGGATGCTGATTTGCTCTCCGCCATTCGCGCCGTTCACAAGGGACGTACATATGTCGATTCCGAGCTGGCCTCAGAGTTGATTCAGCACAACCTGCCCGGACACTCGCCAAATAAGCTGACCGATGTGCTGAGCGAACGGGAGTTGCAAGTGCTGAAGCTGGTAGCGGAAGGATTCAGCAGCCGGGAGATTGCGGAACAGATCTTCGTCAGCGTCAAGACCGTCGAAACCTACCGCGGCCGCTTCGCTGAAAAGCTAGGCTTGACGTCGCGGGCCGACATTGTACGCTATGCATTGGAGACTGGCCTTCTGACGTCAGAGAAATTTAGCCTGCCCAAAGAAAAATAAAAGACGTATGCCTTCGAAATGTCATCGATTGCGGATCAAGACAAGTGTCCTTAGCTAGCAATGCGGCGGTTTCTCCGATTTCTCTCGCTTGTGAAACTTCCGGGCGTGCTCCGCGAAGGCTTGGCTGAGAGATGGTTTTGCATTCTTGCCAAAAACTTCACCACAGATTGAGCATTCTTTTTTGCCGAGACGTGTTACAAGATGCGCAGGAAGCTTCGAGATACGCATGAGGCATAGTCCCACAACCGCCCAAAAGAACGTGTCAGGAGAACTGCTAAAAATCTGCGGACACGTACTCAGCATTACCTAAGGCGTTAGCCGCTGCGTAGGAAAACAAATGTTGCAGGCTAGGTCAATAATCAGGCTAGATGGATCGCGTGATGCGAGGGATCGAGACTGACCGCCATTCTCACCAGGCCAGCAAGAGAATTCGCCTTCATCTTTTGCATCACCTGGCCGCGGTGTGCCTTCACCGTGATTTCACTGATTCCCAATTCTCCGGCCACCTGTTTATTCAGCAAACCCGCGACCACGAGTGCCATGACTTGCCGTTCTCGAGGAGTTAGTGAACTGTGCCGGTTTCTGAGGTCTTGGGTTTCCATTTCCCGATGAAGAGCCCGGCGGCTGCGTTCGAGGCTTTGGCGGATCGCGGCCAACAACACATCATTGCTCAATGGCTTTACCAAAAAATCGACCGCCCCAGCCTTCATGGCTTGTACGGTTATAGGAATATCCCGATACCCGCTGATAAAAATAATGGGTAGATCGGGCCTTACTGCGGCTATCCGCTTTTGAACCTCCAGGCCGGCGGAACCCGGCAGAGAAATGTCAAGGATGAGACAGCTCGGAGCTGCATAGCGCGGACGAGCAAGAAACTCCTCGGCCGATTCAAACGTCTCCGACTGCCATCCTTCGCAACCGATCAGCGACTCCAGCGATTCCCGAACGGAGACGTCATTATCGACGACGAAAACGATCGGTGTCAGGTTCGGAATAGAGGTCAACCCCACTGCTTGACCTAATGTTTGCCGTAAATTCATATCCCCACCCCTTTGATTGGCTTGTTCTGTAATCGAGTGTCGTACACGCCCGATGTGTTCACAACCCCAATTGGTTGAGTCTGAGGCTCACTCTTTGGTGAAGGAGGGGTACGCGACTTTCGATGGGTATCGAGGGTGTTTTCTTATTAGGGCTGGATGTGTTTTCGCCCGAAGAGCCGGGCATCGATGGACCATGCCCCCGGCCCAATCATAGCGATGGTGATAGCAAGGGTGGCCGCGACCACAGATATCCATGGATCGGCCAGGTGGGCCACGGCGTTCCACAGCTCAATCACTGCCATCAATGCTCCCATAACGGGCGTCCAGAGACCCACGAAAAGCAATATCGCGGTGAAAACACACACCACATAAGGAATCATCGCTGAGAGAGCAGATGCGCCTGTGAGGTGGACGAATGAGAATCGAATCACCAATATGGCCGTTAAGGTGCGCTGAAGCAGAAGACCTGCCCCTGGCCAGCCGCGGGCAAACGTGGAAAACAGTCGTTGCAAAGCTCTCTCCAGTGGCATCGTATGTGAGTTTCTTAGAAATCGAAACGCCACAAAGTTGGAGAGCGCGCTCCTACTTTTGGGGGAGACCCAGCTCGATGATCCCGCGTTTCAAACCGATTGTGACCGCATGGGCTCGGTCGTTGGCGCCTAATTTGGACAGTATGTTTGTAACATGGCTTTTTACGGTCGCTTCACCGATCGCAAGCTGATCTGCAATCTGTTTATTTCCGTTTCCTGCGGCAATTAACTTCAGTACCCCGATCTCACGTTCGGTCAGCGCGTCATCGGTGGCATGATCCGCTAACGCTGAGGCAATCTCCGGCGGAATACGCTTGTGTCCCGCATGTACGGCGCGAATCGTATCGAGCAGTTCCTTGTGCACGTGCCCTTTCAGAATGTACCCCCTGGCGCCGGCTTTCAGAGCGCGCAAGACTTGCACGTCGCCATGATAGGTCGTCAGGACAATGATCCGAGCCTCCGGAAACTCCTTCCGAATGGCCTCAATCGCCTCGAGCCCATCCATTCCCGGCATCTGAAGGTCCATCAACGTCACGTCCGGCTGATGACTTCGGAACGCATCGACGGCCTCTTTCCCATTCGACGCCTCAGCGATCAATTTGAGGTCCGGTTCAGTATTCACGAGCGCGGCGATACCTTTCCGCAAAAGCGGATGGTCATCGACGGTAAGGATCCGAATGATGTTAAGAGTGTTGTGCACGGTTTCTCACGTACGAAGCAATTTCGAACTATGCCGGTCGCTATTGCCCGGTTTTATGCCACGAGGCTGAGCATTCTCCCTTGATGTGCTTCCATTGTGCTCGGAGCAGGACAGACTGAAGATTGCCCCTACTGATCGCCGGAGTAGCTGGCCCCATCAGGATCTCCCCACAAGATCTCTGCAGCGCCTGTTGGAGGTAAGGATACCACTCTGCCCAATGTCCAACCCGCTTGCCGCCGGGCAATACGTTCGTCCAATAGACTGCTGCTGATTCTTTTGGCCTAATTGTGGCTGTCGTTGGGTGCCGATCTCCCGGAAGTTACGACATTCCGGCGACAAAGGATGCCTTCAACAGTGGCCCCAAACCCTTTTGTGCGACTCAGCACCGGCAAGAGACGCCTCTGTTCGCAAAGAGTATCGGGCGACACACCCTGCGGCCAAAACAGTTCGGGCCATTGCTGTGAAGTGCGCAAAAACATTTTCAAGAGAGAAACAGCTATGAAACGACTCACTTTCTTACTGGTTGTGGTCGCGGCCATCGCTGCCGTTGTCGTCTCACTGATGCCTTCATACGGACATGCTGATGAAGCAACAGCTTCGATCTATCTCACCGAAATCCCACCAAATTACCGGGACCTGAGCTTGATCTCAGTGAGCCGCCTAACAAAAGGCAACGCCAGCCAACTGCGCGCCGAGCTGGGAAACGACATCGCCCTCAAGGCCTACCGCCAAGGGAGCCTTCCCTTTCTGGACGGCGCAATAATCGCCGCGCTGCACTGGAACGAGTCTTCGTCGGACACGAACGACAAAGTGCTCGCCATAGGTTTTCCCAACGCCGGCGTCCATTCTTTCGTTCCCGGCGCCGCGGTGAACATGCAATTTATGGTCAAAGACTCCAAGAAATATGCTGCTACTGGTGGCTGGGGCTTTGGCGACTTCACCAACGGCAAACCCGGGAGCGACGCGCTGATGAAAACTTGTTTCGCCTGCCACAAGCCAGCCGCAGATCACGACTTCGTCTTCACCCGGTACGCACCTTGATGTTGTGGGTCAGGTCGAAGAAAAAAGATCGAGGCAGTCGATTCCGATCGGAGGAACTGTGAGCACCGCACGCAAAGCCTTTCACGTCGAGCGCGAACCGGAACTCCTTGGACAAACCGTCATCGTCATCGGAGGGAGTTCCGGAATCGGGCTCGAAACGGGTCGACTCGCGCGCGCTGAGGGAGCCAACGTTATTCTCACGGGGCGAGATAGCGAGCGTCTTGAACGTGCCGCAAAAGAGATCGATGCGCAGAGCACTGCGGCCTTCGATGCCACTAATTTCAAGCGGCTCGAGAGTTTCTTCAAGAACTTGACCGGGCCGGTGGATCACGTTTTGGTCACTGGGCCTGGCCCCTACTATGCGTCGCTGGAAGACTTCGATTTCGATAAGGCACGACGCGACATCGAGGCTCACGTGCTGTTGCCGCTCCAGGTCGCCCGCAATGCCAGAAACAAAGTGCGCGCCGGCGGAACGCTGCTCTTCATGGGAGGGACGGGTGGACGCAAGGCGGCGAAGGGATTCGCACTCATTTCGGCGTTGACCGCGGCGGGTCCGGCGATGACGAGGAGTCTCGCTCTGGAACTCGCACCCATCCGGGTCAATCTCATCGCCGCCGGCTTCGTGGACACCCCACTTTCCGCAACACTTCTCGGCGATCAACTGGAGGACCGCCGCCAGCAGCTTCGCACCACGCTTCCCATCCGGCGGGTGGTTGGTCCAGCAGACGTGGCTGCGCTCGCTGTACACATCATGACCAACACCGCCCTTACTGGCGCGACTTACGACATCGACGGCGGGCAGCAGATTGTCGCCGCGTAAGGACTACATGTCATCAGACGTGATCCGGTTTTGTCTGGCGACTGGGACTAGATAAAGAGGCACTGGGCTAATCAACTTTCGATTCGAACGAATAAGCGAGGGGAAAATATGACCGAAACAATTGCCACACCGCAAGCCATCCAGCCAACAGAGGGCACTATTCGATCGTTTCACATGAATGTCCCAGAAGCGGAGCTTACGGAATTGCGCCGTCGCATCAATGCGACCAGATGGCCGGAGCGCGAAACGGTCACTGATGCGACGCAAGGGGTACAACTCGCGACGATTCAGGCGTTGGCTCAATATTGGAAGACTGATTACGATTGGCGGAAGATTGAGAAAACACTCAACGCTCTGCCGAACTTCATCACCGAGATTGACGGCCTTGACATTCACTTCATTCACGTTCGCTCCAGGCACGACAACGCCTTGCCGCTGATCGTCACTCACGGATGGCCGGGCTCCGTAATCGAACAGTTGAAAATCATTGACCCGCTCACCAATCCCACCGCACACGGCGGAAATGCGTCTGACGCGTTTCATGTCGTCATCCCCTCTATGCCGGGCTATGGGTACTCCGGTAAACCGGCCGCCACCGGGTGGGACGTTGCCCACATCGCGCGTGCCTGGGTGGAGCTGATGAAGCGCCTCGGATACACAAAATTCGTAGCGCAGGGCGGCGATTGGGGCGCCGTAGTCACCGAACAAATGGGCGTACAGGCGGCACCGGAGTTGCTTGGCATTCACACCAACATGCCGGGCATCTTTCCGGCCGAGATTGACGCGGCAGCCTTCTCAGGCGCGCCTGCGCCAACAGGCCTCTCAGCCGATGAAAAGGTTGCTTATGAACGCTTGCAGTTCGTTTATCAAAAAGGAATCGCTTACGGGTTCCAAATGGGCCTGCGACCACAAACGTTATACGGAATCGCAGACTCACCGGTGGGCCTCGCCGCTTATTTCCTGGACCACGACGCGCGCAGTTACGCGCTCATTGCGCGAGTGTTCGCCGGAGAGTCCGAAGGTTTGACGCGCGATGACATTCTCGACAACATTACCATCACCTGGCTGACGAACACAGCGCTCTCTGGGGCTCGTCTCTATTGGGAGAATTGGGGCAAACTCGGTTATTTCAATGCCAAAGGCGTTTCCATCCCAGTCGCCGTTAGCGTCTTCCCTGATGAACTCTACCCGTCACCGCGGAGCTGGACGGAGCGGGCGTATCCAAAGCTGATTCATTTCAACCAGCTACCCGCGGGTGGGCACTTTGCCGCGTGGGAACAGCCACAATTTTTTTCGGAGGAACTTCGCGCCGGTTTTCGATCCTTGCGGACCGCTACGCTCAAGTCAGCTGCATGACTTGTGCTCAGACGTTCGAAACGCAACTGGAAAACATCCACCAGGTTGAGCAGTCGCGAATGTAGTACTTAAAACCAGATTCAGAATCGCTGGGAATCCGGGAAACGAAAGAGGACACACACATGGCAACGATCCATATGCATCGCACAACGAGCTTGACTCCCGAGCAGTACATCGCCGGCCTCACCGACTTCGGGCCTGGCCGCGGAAAATTATTTGGCAACAGCACTGACAATTACCTTAAGGTACACAGTCGCGGCCCCTCGGAGGCCGACGTCACGGAAGGCTCTGGCGGTATTTGGGAACGCCTCCACTATGACTGGTCCGATCCGAAACACGTAGTTCTCAAGACAATCGACTCCAACACGTGGGGAGGCTCGTCAAGCCACACCTACAACTTCACCCGACGTCCTGACGGTTTGACCGACATTGATGTAGTCGTCGTTCGCGACGGCAAAAACCTCAAAGGACATCTTCTCAGCCTCGTCCTCATGACCGTTGGCAAGGGGGTTTTGCCGAAGGCGTTTGAAAACTCCGTCAAGGCCATCGAAGCCCGGAACGGTGTGGCGCGAGAAGCAGCCTGACATCCAGACGCAAAGGAGCAGAAAATGGCAACGCTAAATCAAGTCCAAGCCAACGACTCGTCCATTGCCGTAAGACTCGCCAAACTCGATGCAAAGATCGAGGTGATCATCATCCCTGTTTCGGATGTCGACCGCGCCCGGGAGTTTTATGTGAAATTGGGCTGGAGGCTGGACCAGACACCACCCGGCGTCGTCCAACTCACACCGCACGGCTCCGCGTGCTCGCTTCAATTCGGCGCAAAGTTGACTTCGGCCGCACCCGGCTCAGGCAAAGGATACCTGGTCGTGTCCGATATCGTATCCGCCAGGGAAGCAATCCTTGCCGCCGGAATTCCAGTGGGCGAGTTCTTCCACCTCTGTCCAGACGGTCTGGTTTCCGGCCTTGACCCTGAGCGCCGCAGCTACCGTTCGCGCGCCATTTTCAGCGATCCTGACGGCAACACCTGGATCTTGCAGGAGATCACCAGCCGTCTTCCCGGGCGCCTTGAACCTGGCCCGACCGCGTACGCGTCGGCTACCGATCTTGCGAGTGCGCTGCGCCGAGCGGCGGCCGCACACGGCGAACACGAGAAACGCATCGGTCATCCGGATGCCAATTGGCCTGACTGGTACGCCGAGTACATGGTACGTGAGCAGACCGGCGAAGCATTACCAGAGTGAAAAACGACCAGGGGAATGATCGATGCCGAAGCTCAAACACACTGAGGAAACGCGATGCTACCTGAATGACTTCAACGGAACCGTGGCGAATACCTCGACTGCCACAGATCTTTACGGAAGATGTTGACATTGCATCCGAACCGGGTGAATCCGGGCGCACTCTGGGGCGCCGCAAAAGCAGCTAAGCCATCGTAGAGGAGGAGAGACAATGGCAAATCTGAGTTTCGAAAAGGAGATCACCGCACTTCTGGTCATCGATCCATACAACGATTTCATTTCTGAGGGAGGCAAGATTTGGGACCGCATTAAGGCTGTTGCCGAAGCCAATGATTGCGTTCCGAACATGCTTCAGGTCCTAAATGCGGCGCGGGATGCAAAGCTTCGGGTCTTCTATGGCTTGCATCATCGCTATCGTCCGGGCGATTACGAGACCTGGAAATACATCGCCCCAATCCAGAAAAAAACCTGGTCGAATAAGGTCTTCGAATACGGCACCTGGGGCGGCGAGATCCGCAACGAATTCAAGCCCCTACCGGGTGAACTCGTAGCCCAGGAACATTGGTGTTCGAGCGGCTTTGCCAACACCGACCTGGACTTGCTGCTCAAGAAACATGGCATTCACCAACTTATTGTTGTCGGGCTTATCGCTCATACCTGCATCGAGTCTACGGTCCGTTTTGCCGCCGAATTCGGCTACGACGTCATGGTTGTGAGGGATGCGACTGCGGACTACTCGGATGAGTACATGCAGGCCGCCCTCGTCGCCAATCTGCCAAACTATTCCACGATCGTGAGCACAAAAGAAGTTGTCGAGACACTCTCTTCTCTGAATGCCGCGAATAGCACTGAAACAAGAACTCCTGAACAGGTGGCATGATTCTGTGGGACACGAAATCGATCTCAGCCGCCGGCGTTTTCTGGGGACCGCAGCAATGACGATTGCGGCGGCACAATTCAGTACGATCGCGTCCGCGAAGGCATCGTCCGAGTTGTCCTCTCTCGCTCGCGCCACGACATGGCTCAATTCGCAACCGCTGACCGACGTGGCGTTACAAGGAAAAGTCGTCCTGATTGAATTCTGGACGTATACCTGCATCAACTGGCGTCGCCAGCTTCCTTATGTTCGCGCGTGGGCCGACAAATACAAAGACCACGGCCTGGTAGTGGTTGGCGTGCATTCTCCCGAGTTCTCCTTCGAGAAGAACATAGACAATATTCGCTGGGCTGTGCAGGATATGCGCGTTGACTATCCAGTTGCGGTGGATAGCGATCACGCAATTTGGCGTGGATTTAACAATGAATATTGGCCGGCGCTCTATTTTGCGGATGGGAAAGGAAAAATCCGGCATCAACAGTTTGGAGAAGGAGCATACGAACAGTCAGAAAAAGTAATTCAGAAATTACTGGCCGAAAGTGGTGCAGCCGCTGTTGGCAACGATCTGGTCGCGATTAATCCGAGCGGCTCCGAAGCTCAGGCCGATTGGCAGCATTTGCAGTCTGAGGAGAACTACCTGGGTTATGAGCGTACCCAAAACTTTGCCTTGAGTGCGGCTCCTGAGAAGCCCCGCGCTTACTCCGCCCCCAAACACCTGGCCCTCAACTCTTGGGCACTCTCGGGCGATTGGACTATGGGAAAGGAAGCGGTCCGCTTGAACCAGCCCGGTGGTCGCATCATCTACCGCTTCCATGCCCGCGACCTTCATCTTGTTATGGGGCCTGCATCACCGGGCAGTTCCGCCCGCTTTCGCGTCTATCTCGATGGACGCCCGCCGGGAACCGCCCACGGAGTTGATGTGGACGAACAGGGAAACGGCACCCTCAAGGAACCACGAATGTATCAACTCGTGCGGCAATCAAACCCCATCTCCGATCGGCAATTCGAAATCGAGTTTTCAGATGGCAGCTCTGAGGCTTTCTCGTTTACCTTCGGCTGATCTGTTTTCTCTGACTGGAATGCGGGCTACTCGATCCTCGATCCGCCTGCGACAAAATTCCCTACCATGGTATCGATCGATACCATGGTCCAATTCACATGATTCTGCGGCTATGGCTTAATCGCAGGTGTGATGTCGCTTAAGAAAGGTTGACGATGGCAACGACCATAACTTCATTGCGAAATGACGTAACTACAGCGGCGGCCCAACAGCAGTCGGCAAGCGGTCTGGCGTTGGTCCGGCTCATAATCGGTGCGATGTTTGTATCAGTCTTTTTCGAGAATCTCGGGAAAGGCCTCTATCGTCCGGCGGGCTATGCCGGTCTGATCAACTATTACCTCCAGCATACTCACGCGCCAGCTGCGTGGAAGGCAGTCATGAGCCTGGCGGCGAGCCACGCAGCTATAGCCGCTCCCATGCAGGGCGTCACCGAGATATCTCTGGGCATTCTGCTTGTACTCGGCCTCTTGACTCGACCGGTCGCGTTTGTGGCTTTCCTGTTTCTTGGCAGCCTTTGGCTTTCGGAGCTGGGTGTGGGATGGATTTGGGAACTACTGGTTCCGGTCGTTTCATTGCTCGGAGTGGCGATCGGGAGTGCTGGCCGGAAGTGGGGCGTTGACAGTTGGCTCTCGGAACGGTGGCCTTCCTCTCTTCTGTGGTAATCGTAATTGTTTGAGTATGAAAGCAGTGGGGGTCAAGACTGATCTGACTGGAGACAGGCAGATGGTAGTGACTCCTCATTGCGTCGTGCCCAACAACGCAATAAGGCAGAACCCTGTTCCCTACTGTTGCCATCCTCCGCCAAGTGCTTTGTACAGCTGGACGAGACTCCTATACTCGTCGCCCCGGGCAGACGCGAGCGTCAGTTGGGCCCCGAAGAGCGAACGTTGGCCATCCAGAACCTCGAGATAGGTCGTGGTTCCGCCCTTGTAACGGAGGGTCGAGATGCGGACTGTCTCCTCGAGATCGGAAACAGTGTCCTGCTGCCGAACTCGCACTTCGTGGAGCTTCTCATAGCCAATCAGCGCGTCAGACACGTCGCCGAATGCGCGCTGAATCGTCTGTCGATACTCGATTAGAGCCTGTTGGTTCTCAGATTTTGCCAATCGTAAATTCCCGCGAAGTCCTCCGCCGGTGAAAATCGGCTGGCTCACCTGCGCGCCGTACGACCAAATGCCAATCTGCGAAGCCATAAGGCTGGAGAAAACACTGCTTCGTCCGAAAGAACCGCCTCCGGACCCGGTTAGAGCGATTTGCGGGAAAAATTGGGCTTTGGCGACTCCAATCTGTGCATTCGAGGCGACCAGAACTTGCTCGGCTTCGCGGATATCTGGACGACGCTCAATGATGGAAGACGGAAGGCCGGGTGGAACTTGGGGAGGAAGGGTCTGTTCGACCAGTGGAAGTCCACGGGCAATGTCATGGGGATAGTCGCCTAGCAGAATGCTGATCGCGTTTTCTTCCTGGGCAATTTCGCGTTCGAGGTCCGGTATCTGAGAATTTGCGGTATCGAGCACCTGCTGGGCTTGAAGCACATCAAGCTTTGTTGCCACGCCGTGATCGAGACGGAGATTCGTCAACTTGACGGAATCGGTCTGCGTCTTTACGGTCTCTTGGGTGATCCGGAGTTGAAGATCAAGCTGCAGGAGCGTGAAGTAGTTGCTGGCAAGGTCGCTGACTAGCGTGAGGACTACTGTTTGCCGTGCGTCTTCGGTCGCCATGAGCTCCGCGCGTGCAGCTTCAGTGGCGCGGCGCAAGCGGCCAAATAAGTCGAGTTGAAAGGCTGCATCTCCCGCAAGCGTCAAGAAGTTATATTTCGCCTGAACTTGATTGTCCTTACCCCCGCTGAAATTAGCGTTGCCCGCTACCTGGGGAAATAAGCTTGACCGGGTTACTGCCACTTGTGCGCGGGCAGCATTGATTCGTTCCGTAGCCACCTGCAGATCGTAATTTTGTTTCAGTGCCGTGCGAATGAGTTCCTGCAGCTTCGGGTCCTGAAACACCTGCCACCAGGGAAGGTCAGCATATGAAGCTACCTGAGCTTGCTGTTGAGAATCTGGCGGGATGTCGCGAAAGGCAGATGGAGTTTGCACCGCGGGCCGATGATATTTCGGACCCACCGCACAACCGACGAGCACACAGGAACTCAACATCAAGGTCAGCAATCTCGCAATTTTCATAGTCCCAGCTCCACTACTGCGAACCACTCATCGCGGCGTATAC
>Ga0335076_10005949_pt1 | contig 12312 bp, 11 predicted proteins | sample Lox_Sample_25_FD_206717 | JGI IMG/M metagenome (GOLD analysis project Ga0335076, IMG submission 206717) | Soil microbial communities from Loxahatchee National Wildlife Refuge, Florida, United States - Lox_Sample_2.5 | ecosystem: Environmental > Terrestrial > Soil > Wetlands | place: USA...
CATCCGGGTGGCGGACCGCCACGGCGTCATCTACAAGGGCCGGCCCGACGACATGGATCCGGCCAAGGAGCGCTATGCGCGCGACACCAAGGCGCGCACGCTCGCCGAGATCATTCCTGACGCCGATATCTTCCTCGGGCTTTCCGCCGCCGGCGTGCTGACCCAGGACATGGTCAGGACCATGGCGCCGCGGCCGATCATCCTCGCGCTCGCGAATCCGACCCCGGAGATCCTGCCCGAGCTCGCCAAGGAAGTGCGGCCCGACGCGATCATCGCCACCGGCCGCTCCGACTACCCGAACCAGGTCAACAACGCGCTGTGCTTCCCGTACATCTTCCGCGGCGCGCTCGATGTCGGCGCGACGACGATCAACGAGGAGATGAAAGTCGCCTGCGTGCGCGCGATCGCCGAGCTCGCCCGGCGCGAGATCTCCGATGTTGCGGCGCGCGCCTACGGCGACCAGTTGCTGTCATTCGGGCCCGAGTACCTGATTCCGCAGCCGTTCGACCCGCGCCTGCTCGTCTCGCTCGCGCCGGCGGTGGCGCGGGCAGCGATGGATTCTGGCGTGGCGACGCGGCCGATCACCGACCTCAAAGCCTATACCGAACGCCTGAGCCAGTTCGTGTTCCGCACCGGCCTGCTGATGAAACCGGTGTTCGACCGCGCCAAGGCGGACGTGAAGCGCGTCGTCTACGCCGAGGGCGAGGAAGACACGATCCTGCGCGCCGCGCAGACGCTGGTGGACGAAGGCATGGCGCGGCCGATCCTGATCGGTCGCCCGGCCGTCATCGAGCGCCGCATCGAGCGGCTGGGTCTGCGCATCCGTGCAGGCGAGCACTTCGACCTCACCAACGTCGACGACGACCCGCGCTACCACGAGTACTGGAACCAGTACCTGCACCTGGGTGAACGCCGCGGCATCACGCCGGCGCTGGCGAAGTCGCTGGTGCGCTCGCGGCCGACCCTGATCGCAGCGCTCATGGTCGCTCGCGGCGAGGCCGACGCGATGATCTGCGGCATGGTCGGCCGCTACACGCGCCAGCTGCGCCACGTGCTCGACGTCCTGCCGCTGGATCCCGGCATCAGTGCGCCGGCCGCCATGACCGCGGTGCAGAACGACCGCGGCACCTGGTTCTTCGTCGACACGCACGTGCAGTACGACCCGAGCGCCGAGCACATCGCCGAGGCGACGATGCAGGCCGTGCTGCGCCTGAAGCTGTTCGGCATCACGCCGCGCGTGGCGCTGCTGTCGCATTCGAACTTCGGCAGTCACGAGAACGACAGCGCGTGCAAGATGCGCCGCGTGCTCGAACTCGTGCGCGCGAAGGATCCGCGTCTGGAGATCGACGGCGAGATGCAGGCCGACACCGCGCTCAACGAGGACATCCGTGCACGCATCCTCCCGAACTCCTTGCTGCGCGGCCGTGCCAACGTGTTCGTGTTTCCGAATCTCGATTCGGCCAACATCGCCTACAACATCGTGCGCCAGTTCACCGACGGCGTGGCCATCGGGCCGATCCTGATGGGCGTGTCCAAGCCGGCGCACGTGCTCACCACCGCGTCGACGGTGCGCCGCGTGGTCAACATCAGCGCGCTGGCCTGCGTGGAAGCGCAGATCCGCGCGCAGGCTGCGGGGTAGGAGCAGCAGGCGCCATGAAGCTGAGAGCGTCTGCAAGCGCAGCGATCGACGGTCGCTGCCATGCGGCGCCCCCGTTTTGCTGCGCCGCGCGAATCGACGCCGCGCGCGGGCGGGGCTAAACTGGCCGCGCCAACCGAGAAAGCGCAGAGCGGTGCCGGAGCGCGCCGCGTGGAGGAGTCGCCATGAACATCCTGCAGGACATCATCGACCAGGACCTCGATCCGGTCGAAACCCGGGAATGGGCCGAGGCGCTCGATGCCGTCATCGCTGCCGACGGACCCGAGCGCGCGCACTTCCTCCTCGAGCGCATGGTCGACGCCACGCGCCGTGCCGGCGGCCACCTGCCGTTCTCGCCGACCACCGAATACACGAACACGATTCCGCCGCACCTCGAAGCGAAGATGCCGGGCGACCCGACGATGGAGTGGCGCATCCGCTGCCTGGTGCGCTGGAACGCGATGGCGATGGTGGTGCGTGCCAACCGCAAGCCGGGAGAACTCGGCGGTCACATCGCGAGCTTCGCCTCCAGCGCGACGCTGTACGACGTCGGCTTCAACCATTTCTGGCGCGCACCGAGCGAAGGCCACCCCGGCGACCTGATCTTCCACCAGGGGCATTCCAGCCCAGGCGTCTACGCACGTTCGTTCCTGGAAGGCCGCATCGACGCCGACCAGCTCGATCTGTTCCGCATGGAAGTCGCCGGCAAGGGTCGCGGCCTGAGTTCGTATCCGCATCCGTGGCTGATGCCGGACTACTGGCAGGTGCCGACGGTGTCGATGGGCCTGGGTCCGATCCAGGCGATCTACCAGGCGCATTTCTGGAAGTACCTGGAAAACCGCGGCCTGATGCCGAAGTCCGACCGCAAGGTCTGGTGCTTCCTGGGCGACGGCGAGACCGATGAGCCCGAATCGCTCGGCGCGATCTCGCTCGCCGGGCGCGAGAAGCTCGACAACCTCGTCTTCGTCATCAACTGCAACCTGCAGCGCCTCGACGGTCCGGTGCGCGGCAACGGCAAGATCATCCAGGAACTCGAAGGCGTGTTCCGCGGCGCCGGCTGGAACGCGATCAAGCTGGTCTGGGGCAGCTACTGGGACCCCCTGCTCGCGCGCGACCACAGCGGTACGTTGCGCAAGCTCATGATGGAAACCCTCGACGGCGAATATCAGGCGTGCAAGGCATTCGGCGGCGCGTACACGCGCGAGCACTTCTTCGGCAAGTACCCGGAGACGCTGGAGATGGTGCGCAACCTCTCCGACGACGACATCTGGCGCCTGAACCGCGGCGGCCACGATCCGCACAAGGTGTACGCCGCCTACCACGCGGCGGTGAACACCAAAAACATGCCGACGGTGATCCTCGCCAAGACGGTGAAGGGCTACGGCATGGGCGCGGCCGGCGAATCGCTCAACCCGACGCACCAGCAGAAAAAGCTCGACGCCGAGGCCGTCCGGCACTTCCGCGACCGCTTCCGCATCCCGGTGCCGGACGACAAGCTCGACGAGGTGCCGTACTACCACCCGGGCAGGGATTCTCCGGAAGTGAAGTACATGCTCGAGCGCCGCGCCGCGCTCGGCGGCTTCCTGCCGCAGCGCCGGCGCAGGAGCGCCTCGTTCGAAGCGCCGCCATTGGCCGCGCTCGAGGCGATCACCAAGGGCACCGGCGACCGCGAGATTTCCACGACCATGGCGTTCGTGCGCGGCATCAACCTGCTGCTGCGCGACAAGGAGATCGGTCCGCGCATCGTCCCGATCGTCGCCGACGAGGCGCGCACGTTCGGCATGGAAGGCATGTTCCGCCAGATCGGCATCTATGCGCCGGAGGGGCAGAAGTACCGGCCGCAGGACGCCGACCAGCTCATGTACTACCGCGAGGACGTCAAGGGCCAGGTGCTGCAGGAAGGCATCAGCGAGCCCGGCGCGATGAGCGCGTGGATGGCCGCAGCGACGAGCTACTCGAACAGCAACGTGCCGATGCTGCCGTTCTACATCTACTACTCGATGTTCGGCTTCCAGCGCATCGGCGACCTGGCCTGGGCGTCCGGCGACATGCGCGCGCGCGGGTTCCTCGTCGGCGGCACCGCCGGGCGCACGACCCTGAACGGCGAAGGCCTGCAGCACGAGGACGGTCACTCGCACCTGCTGGCCGGCGCCATCCCCAACTGCCGCGCCTACGATCCGACGTTCTCGTACGAGGTGGCGGTCATCCTGCAGGACGGCGTGCGCCGCATGCTGCACGAGCAGGAGGACTGCTACTACTACATCACCGTGATGAACGAGAACTATGCGCACCCGGACATGCCCAAGGGCGTGGAGACCGACATCATCAAGGGCATGTACCTGTTGCGTGGCAACGGCAAGGCGAAGAAGAACGAGCCGCGCGTGCAGCTGCTCGGTTCCGGCACGATCCTGCGCGAAGCGATTGCCGCCGCGGAACTGCTGGAGAAGGAATTCGGTGTCAGCGCCGACATCTGGAGCTGCCCGAGCTTCAGCGAGCTGCGCAAGGATGGCTTCGACGCCGAACGCTGGAATCGCCTGCATCCGGAAGCCAGGCCGCGCGTGCCGCACGTGACGGCCTGCCTCGCCGAGCAGCAGGGTCCGGTGATCGCGGCGACCGACTACGTGCGCGAGTACGCCGACCAGATCCGCGCGTTCATCCCGGAAGGCAAGAAGTATACCGTGCTCGGCACCGACGGCTTCGGCCGCAGCGACACGCGCGAGAACCTGCGCATGTTCTTCGAGGTCGACCGCTACTACATCGCCCAGGCCGCCGTCGCCGCGCTCGCCGCGGAAGGCAAGATGAGCGCGAAGGACGTCGCGCGCGCCCTCAAGACCTGGAAGATCGATCCGGAAAAGGCGAATCCGGTCGGGGTATGAATCACAGGGTGCGCCGCCCGGGGAGCGGCTGCGACCAGGGAATTCGATGCGCGATGGAGTTTCGCGCGGGAGGCACCCATGAGGCTGGGTAGTTGCTTTCTTCTGTGCATCCTGACGCTTGCGGACCGGCAAGCCGCAGCCAATGCACCGCTTCCCTCGATTGGCTTCGATCCGCCTGGCCCCGCTGCGGGGCAATTCGTCACCGCCATGGTTCCGTTCCAGATATGTGCCTGGAATGTCGTGATCACGGGCAACCGGATCGACATCAACTGGATGCCCGCACCCTGCGCGATGCAGTCATTCACCAACAAGGTGCCGCTCGCAGCGCTGCCGTCGGGTTCGTATTCGGTCTATCTCAATGAGTCGGCTGGTCAGGCGCCGATTGAGCAGGCCTTCGGCATTCTGGGAGTGGGTGCGCCCTTTGCGCAGCTGCCCGCGCTCGGCTGGGTGGGGCTGTTGGTTTGCTGCGCGGGGATCGTGCTGGTGGCTCGGAGCGCGCGGCGACGCAGGATAGGCATTGTGCGCGCACCAATCCGCTCGCAGGTCGATCGCTCGGCTTGATCAGCGCGGCCGCGATTTCTTCAGCGCCGGGTTGAGACGGTCCAGATCGGCCTGGACCTGTTCGGGTGTGCGCTCGTAGACGATTTCGCGGCCGAGCGCCTTGCCCGAGAAAGCCATGCGGTTCGGCGTCGGCGCCAGTTCGCATTTGACGCTGTGGACGCCCTCGCCGAGCACTACCTGGATGCGGTGGGCGTGCTTGCTCAGCACCACGACGTCCATGGTCTTGCCGCTTTCGGTGATGCGCACGGTGATTTTTTCGATCTGCATGGCAGCCTCCGGCGGCGGACTCGGGTAGGATGGGCGCAGCGTAGCAAACCCGTCGAGCGCCCGTGCGACTTTCGTCCGCGGACGCATCCCGCGGCCATGCGGAACAAGCCAAGTTGTCATGAGTCAGTCCTTTGACTTTGTCATCGTCGGTGCCGGCTCCTTCGGCGCATGGACTGCGCGTGAACTCCTGCGCGCGGGGCACAAGGTCCTTCTCGTCGACGCGTTCGGGGCCGCGCACACGCGCGCGAGTTCGGGCGGCGAGTCGCGCATCATCCGCATGGGCTACGGTGCGGATGAAATCTACACGCGCTGGTCGCAGCACTCGCTGGGCGAATGGAAGGCGCTGGAGCAGCGTACCGGGCGCACCTTGTTCCACCGCACCGGCATGCTGTGGATGACCGGCCGGGACGAGGCGCACGCACGCGGCACGGCGCAAACGCTGCAACGGCTCGGCATCGAGCACGAACGCCTTGGCAGCGACGAGATCGGGCGCCGCTTCCCGCAGATTTCAACCGAGGGTATCGAGTGGGCGTTGTGGGAACCGGGCAGCGGCGCCCTGATGGCGCGGCAATCCATTCAGACGCTCGTCGCCGAGTGCGTGCGTGAGGGACTCGACTACCGCATTGCGCAGATTGCGCCGCCCACCGCAAAAGACCGGCTCGATCGCCTGGTCACGGCGACGGGCGAAGCCCTCTCGGCCGGCGCCTTCGTGTTTGCGTGCGGGCCGTGGCTGCCGAAAGTTTTTCCGGTCGTGCTGGGAACGCGCATCTTTCCAACGCGTCAAGCCGTGTACTTCTTCGCGCCGCCGCCGGGCGACGCGAGCTTCGCGCCGCCCGCCATGCCGTGCTGGTTCCACCATCCCGCGCTCGTGTACGGCATTCCCGATCTCGAGAACCGCGGCTTCAAGGCGAGCATCGACCGGCACGGAGTGGCGTTCGATCCCGATACCGGCTCGCGCGCGCCAGTTGCCGACGAGATCGGCGCCGTGCGCGCCTATCTGGAACAGCGCTTCCCAAAACTGCGCGGCGCGCCGCTGACCGAGAGCCGTGTGTGCCAGTACGAAAACACTTCGAACGGCGACTTCATCCTCGATCGTCACCCGCACCTGAGCAACGTCGTGATCGCCGGCGGTGGATCGGGCCATGGCTTCAAGCACGGCCCGGCGGTCGGCGACTACGTGGCGCGGTTGCTGAGCGGACGCGTCGAGGCCGAGCCGCGCTTCGCGCTCGCGGCAAAGGCGGCGATACAGTCGCGCAGCGTGTACTAGGTTCCTGGTCAGCGTGCGTGGATCGGCAGGCTGGACGCGCTCAGGCTGCTGCCCGCACGCGCGTTGACGCTGGCGAGAATCTCCGCGGCCACCGACAGTGCGATCTCCTCGGGGGTCTCCGCACCGAGGTCGAGTCCCGCCGGCGCGTGCAGCCGCGCACGTGCGTTGTCTGCCGACATCCGCATGCGCGCACTGCGCTCGCGCGACCCGATCGCGCCGAGGTAGGCGAGCGGCGCTTGCGCGAGCGCGTCGAGCCAGGCGATGTCGCGCGCGACGTTGAACGTCATCACGACGGCCGAGGCATACGCGTCGAAGCGCACGGCATCGTGCAGTGACTCGGGCGAAGCCTGCACGAACACCGTTCCCGGCGGCAGGGTGTCGAGCGGTTCGACGTGGTCGACGAGCGTCGCGCTCCAGCCGAGGGAAGCGGCGATCCTCACGAGTGCGATCGACGCTGCGTTGGCGCCGAACGCATAGAGCGCGTGCGTCGGACGCAGCGCTTCGGTCAGGACGTCGAACCGGCCATTCGCCGTTTCGAGATCATGCACGACGGCGAACTCCGTCGCGGATCTTCCCAGCTTGCGCAGGCGCACGGCGATGCCGGCGTCGTCGAGGTCGTTCCACTCGCTCGCGCCGGCGCAGATCAGCCGCCGCGGGCGCGGCGCGACGGCTTCGCCGTCACGGGCGAAGAGCGTGGCGATGAAGCCGCTGGCGCGGGCGCGGTGATAGTCAGCGAGCGCGTCGAGAAAGTGCACGTCGGCGGGTCGCGTCAGCGGCTCGATCAGCACGTCGAGCTCGCCGCCACAGCCCATTTCCATCAATACGTCGAGTCCCGAGTCGCGGTTGTAGCGCGCAATGACGGGTCGATCCGCCGCAATCACTTCCTGTGCGCGCAGCGCGATGTCGCGTTGTGGACATCCGCCCGACAGTGCGCAGATCACCTCGCCGTCGGCGTGCACGAGCATGCTGGTGCCGGCACGCCGGAACGTGGAGCCGCGCGTGCGCGTGATCGTCGCCAGCGCCGCCTTGCGCATAAAGCCGTCGGCGGCGACGGCGCGGACCGCCGCGTAAAGGCGCTCGAATTCGTGCGGCGAGTTCATGACGTTGCACCGGTAGGCAGCTGCGGAAGTTTCTCATGCCCTGCCTTGTCCCGCGACCGTTGCGCAACGATGGAGCGGCTACTGAAATCCCGCTCGACCGACCTGCTCCCTGAACTGCGGCACGCGCGCGAAGCGGGATGTGTCGTAACCGAAAGCGGCGAACTTGCCGAGCAGGTCCCGGTATTGCGCGTCGTCCATGGCCGGATCGCGCGCGAGCACCCAGCCGAGCTTGCGGCTGGGCTGGCCGACCAGCGCCCAGGCGTAGTCGGGGGCGACTTCCAGGATCAGGTAATCCGCGCGAATGAGCCACAGAAAGCGCACGATCCAGTACGCGTTGTTGCTGCCCGGCTGCACGATGCCGAGCGAGCCCATCGTCTTCTCGGGGTCGTCGAACGACTTGCGGTACACGTACGTCGTGGCGACGTTGCCGTCGGCATCGAGGGCGTACACGTCGCGCGTTGCGACCTTGCCCCGCTCGGCGAAATAGGGGATGTTCGCGATGACGTACCACGCGCCCATGTAACGGGCGAGATCGATCCTGGCGGAACTGGCCAGCGCCGGACCATCGGCTGCTCGCGTCGCGCAATAGGCAAAGATGCCGCCGATTGCGACGATTGCTGTTCCCAGCAGGACGTACCATGGCTTCATCGCAGGATCCTCCAGCACGCCCGCCGATCATCGGCGTCAACGTGTGGAGGCCGCGTGTACATCCAGCCTCAGTGCAACGGCCGGTTCTGCTTTGCCGCCATCGCCGCCTCCATGGCCTGCAGCAGTTCCAGCAGCTCCAGGTCGTGCGGGTCCCTGGCGAGCGCCGCGCGCACCAGCGCAAGGTAGCGGTCGGCGTGGCGCATCCAGTGCAGTTCGTAAACCCGTTGTTGCGTCTCGTACAGCACGGTCGTCTCCGGTTGTCTGGGATAGCCCGATGCCGCCGCCTGTGTGGTCCGCGAGGACCCGTGCACCGTGGCAAACATCCTAGGGACCGCGCGGCCGTGCCTCGGCCGCAGATTCCTCACCTGGCATGTGAAGCGGTTGGCAGTTCCAGCGGAAAGTCGTGGAGACCGCGTGAAAGCGCCGCTCAGGGTTTGGCGGACCCGCGGAGTCGCGTTTCGCTCGGCGCGTCGGCATGGAACTGGCGCCAGACCCGGCGCAACTGCCGCGCCGAGGCAAATCCTGCCCGTTCAGCCACGTGTTCCAGGTCCAGACGCGTCTGGCTGAGCAGCTCATACGCAAGGGTCGTGCGCAGACGGTTGCGGTACTCGGCCAGGTGCATGCCGGCATGGGTCTGAAACAACCGTGACAGATGCCGCGGGCTCGTGCCGGCGATCTCGGCGAGCCGGCGTACCGGCCACGGCTGCGCCGGGTCGCCGGCGATGGCATCCTGCACCCGGTGCACGGACGGATGGATGTGGTTGCGGCCTTCGAGCCAGGGCGAAAGCTGCGGATCGCTGCCGCTGCGGCGCAGGTAAACGACGAGGTAGCGCGCGACATCGAGCGCGCAGGCGTGGTCGATCTCGCGTGCGACGAGATGCAGCATCAGGTCGATGCCGGCGGTGACGCCGGCGCTGCTCAACCGGTCGCGGTCCTCGACGAACAGGCGGTTCTCGATCACCTTCGCGCTCGGGGCCAGCTCGGCGAGCCGCGCGCAGCTGAGGTAGTGCGTCGTGCAGGCGTAGCCGTCGAGGAGACCGGCGCGTGCGGCGAGCAGGGCGCCGGAGCAGATCGTCGCCAAGCGGTCGCCAGGACGCACCGTGTCGCGCAGCCAGGCGACGATGCGCTCCTCCTGCGCGGCGTCTGCCGGATCGACACCCCCGCCCGTGATGTCCAGATCGACGTTGCCCGCGATCATGACGAGCGTGCCCCTGGGCAGGCTGCGCGGAAGGCGGCCGACGCCGGCGAGCTGCAGGCCGATCGACGTACGCACGCTGCGCGCAGCACTTGCGTAGCGCACGCGGAAACGCACCGTGTTCTGGATCAGGTTCGCGCGCCGCAGCACCTCGAGCGGCCCGGCGACGTCGAGCAGCAGCGTGCGCGGCGGCAGCACGACGCAGACCTCGATGACGCGCGCTGCGGTCATGCGGCCCGCTTCGCGGCGGCGCCGGCGAGCGCCTCCTCGACGGTGGCGATGCGCGCGAAGCGTCCGTCGAGCACGAGTTCGGTGCGTGCGCGGATTTCGCCCGGCGTCCAGCGGCGGCCGTCGCGACCGGTCATGGTGAACGTGAGAGTGGCCTCGCCGACAAAGTCCACGGCATAGCCCAGATCGGAGGCATGGCGCGTAGTGGTCTCGCAGCACTGCTCGGTGCGGATACCCGAGACGATCAGGCGGCGCACGCCGTGCTTGACCAGCCAGGTGTCGAGGCCGCTGCCGATGAGCGCGCTGTGACAGCGCTTGTGGAAGACCGCATCCGGCGTGATCGACAATCCGTCCAGGGTCTTCACGAAGCCGGAGGCCAGCGAGAATGCCCCTTCGTCCTCGACGTGGAGGATCTGCACGACCCGCATGCCGCCTGCGCGGGCGCCGTCGATCAGCGCCTGCTGCCTGGCCAGGAACCGGAACACCGGCGCGTCGACGTCGCTCCAGTACGGACGCTGGCGGAAGGATTCCTGGGCATCGACGACGAGCAGGGCGGTGTCGGAAAAGGACATGATACATCACTCTGTGCAATGTGGTCGTGGACCACGGATTTGCATACATTATGCGTGATTGTGCCGCTGCGCGAGTCCTTCTGCAGACACGATGCGGACAAAAAAGGACAACACATTGGCGCAGGCATGGCAAGATCCGGATGGCGCCCCGGCCGGCGCGGTCGCACGCTGCGCGCAGTTCCTGCCGGAGCAAGCCATGAACTTCCGCATCAGCGGTCTTCCCGCCGCTCAATTTGCCGACTGGTTCGCGTTGAGCGATGCCGAGCTCGCACATCGCCATGCGCTGCGCACCGTGGCGGATGCAGCGCATGCCTTTCCCTGCCGCATCAGTCTCACCGATGCGGAAATCGGTCAGGAGGTCCTGCTGATCAACTACGAACACCTGGCCGTGGCGTCGCCCTTCCGCTCGCGGCATGCGATCTACATCCGGGCGGGAGAGGCGACGTACGACGCCGTCGGCCGGGTACCCGGGATGTTGCGCCGACGGTTGTTGTCGCTGCGCGGCTTCGACGCCGCGGGCATGATGGTCGAGGCCGACGTATGCGAGGGCAGGGACATCGAAGGACTGATCGAGCGCCAGTTCGCCAACACCACGGTCGCCTACCTGCATGCGCACATCGCGCGGCCGGGCTGCTATGCCGCCCGCATCGACCGTGCTTGAGTTCCAGCGTGTCGCCTCGATGTAAGGAATCCCGGCTTCCGCGCGTCTGTTGCAGCAGACAACGCAAGGAATTCCCATGCTGCGCCATCTCCTGACTTCCGGATTGCTCATGATCGCTGCGACCGCGGGCGCGGCAGCGCCGGAAACCGATTCCATCCAAGCGAGCAAGACCATGACCGAAACAATCACCCTCGGCGGCGGCTGCTTCTGGTGCCTCGAAGCCGTGTTCGACGAACTCAAGGGCGTCTCCGGCGTCGAGTCCGGCTACGCCGGCGGGCACGTGGCAAATCCCGATTACGAAGCCGTCTCCATGGGAACCACGGGCCACGCCGAAGTCGTGCAGATCACGTTCGATCCACGTGTGGTCAGCCGCGACACGATCCTCAAGGTGTTCTTCACCATCCACGATCCGACCACGCTCAACCGCCAGGGCAATGACGTCGGCGAGCAATACCGCTCGGTCGCGTTCTACCGCGACGATGCGCAGAAGACGGCGATCGAGAAAGCGATCGTGGAGGCCGCTGGCGAATACAGCGGCAAGATCGTGACACAGGTCGTGCCGTTCACGCAGTTCTACAAGGCCGAGAACTACCACCAGGAATACTTCAAGCTGCACGGCACCCAGCCGTACTGTCAGCTGGTTGTTGCGCCGAAGGTGGCGAAGTTCCGCAAGCTGTTCCACGACCAGCTGAAGTAGCAGCGCGTCGTCCATTCCGTTCGGTGCGAACCGGACCAGGGACGCTGCTATGCTGGCGCGGTGTCGATCCTGCGGCTCTATCTGCGTGTCATCGGCCTGCTCGCGCCCGAGAAAGGCCTCGCGCTGGCGCTCACCTTCGCCAACCTCGCGCTGGCCGGCGTGTACTTTCTCGAGCCCTGGTTGTTCGGCCGCGTCGTCGATGCGCTCGCCGTGCAGGGGCATCGCGACGCCTGGCGCCTGATCGGATGGTGGGCCGGCATCGGCCTCGGCGGCGTGGTCGCCAGCGTCTGGGTTTCGCTGCACGCCGACCGCCTCGCGCACCGCCGGCGTCTCGCGGCGATCGCACAGTTCTTCGAGCACGCCGTCGCGCTGCCGCTGTCGTTCCACGGCCAGCACCACACCGGGCGCCTGCTGCGCATCATGCATGGCGGCAGCAGCAACCTGTTCGGCCTGTGGCTCGGCTTCTTCCGCGAACACCTGGCGACGCTGCTGTCGATCCTCGTCATGGTCCCGCTCGCGCTCGCGATGAACTGGAAGCTGGCCCTGCTCATGATCGCGCTGATGGTCAGCTTCGCCGCGTTCAACTCGATCGCGATGCGGCGCA
>Ga0335076_10005950_pt1 | contig 12312 bp, 8 predicted proteins | sample Lox_Sample_25_FD_206717 | JGI IMG/M metagenome (GOLD analysis project Ga0335076, IMG submission 206717) | Soil microbial communities from Loxahatchee National Wildlife Refuge, Florida, United States - Lox_Sample_2.5 | ecosystem: Environmental > Terrestrial > Soil > Wetlands | place: USA: Florida...
GGAACTTCACCGTCTGCTCCGTCACCCAGAGCATCTTGGCCAGCTCCGAATTCGAGTGGCCCTCAGACGCGAGCCGGAGGATCTCGATCTCCCGCTTCGTCAACGCCGTCTGCTCGCCTGCGCTCGCCCGAACCGGCTGGGACGGGCGCGGCTGCGAGTCGGCGAAGTAGATCGACGGAGAGAACAGATGCCGGATCGCGGCCGCGAGGTCGTCGGGCTCTGCCTGCTTCGTGCAGTACGCCCACGCCCCCGCTGCAAAGGACGCGTCGCGCTCACTCTCGTCGCTCTGCTCGGAGAGGACGATGCAGCGCATCTCCGGCCTCGCCGTCTGCGCCCTGCCGAGCAGATTCCCGCCGGCGGCTGTGACGAGCGCGTAGTCGGTCACCAGAATGTCGGGCCGGTGTTCCTCGACGAGCGCTGCCGCACCGTCGGCGTCCGCCGCGCTGCCCACCACCGACACGTCGAGGCGACCGAGCAAAGTCGCCAGCGCGTCGCGCCACAGTGGGTATCGGTCGGCGATGACCGCGGTCTTCTCCGCAGTTGGCCGCATATGACTCACCTATCCCCCCGAGCTCGTCCCTACATGAGCTCTTAGATCTGCCGCTTGATCTAGCCGATCGGATCGGCTCCGGCACAGTTTTCCCCAGCGGACGGGGAGATACAAGACCTAGCTGTTGATAACTAGACCTGCCTGTGGACAACTAGCCCTCGGTACAGGTTCGTGCGCGAGCGCCCCGCAGGACGGGCTTCAGCACGCCTTTCGGAGGGTGGGAACCCGTTCTTCTGCGTCGTTTGCACCGGCTCGCCGGACACTAGGCTCGTCGGGCGGCGGTTGCCGGGCCGCAGGTGACCGTCGCTAGGGGCGTTCCCGTGAGCAAGCGGGAACGCCCCGCCATGCCGTGTCCGAGTGCCGATTACGCCGCTTTCGTGTCGTCGCCGCCGGTCGTCCGGACGAGCTCCCGCTGCCAGTAGACGATGGCCAACCGGTTCGCCTCGAGAAGGCCGGCTTCGGCGGCCGTGCTCCTCAGCCGGCGCCGCTGTCGCACGAGATCGTCGAGGATCGCCCGGATCAGGTTCGCCTGCGGCGCCGCGGGGCCGGTGGTGATCATCGGACCCCCCGGAGCAGGACCGCCGCGCACGCACCTGCGTAGGCGGTAAGCGAGAGCGCCGCCGCGACGGCAAGCAACCGGCGCCTGCGGGACGTCGACGACGATGCCCAGCCGCGCTGGCTTCTCATGGCATCCACCTCCCGGAGTGATTCCGATCTCCTTGTTCTGCGTCACGACGGGCCGCGAGACAACTGGCCGCCCGGACGGACCCGCGCCGGGTCCAGTCCGGCGAAGGGCGCCCGTCGGGCGCCCTTCAGCCTGCACGTGGCCCGGGAGAACCCTGACGTCCTACATACGGCTCGCAGGTCGTCCGAGGGAGCTCCGACCTCGGCGCCCCGTCTATCGGCATGTCGCCGACGGATCTTGAGTCGGTTCCGAACGTACGTTCGCTCGCGTGGTGGAGAACTGGCCGTCTGCGGGGCGCGCGCGAGCCCGGGCGGGCACATGCTTCTAGTGCCGAGGCTTGGGTCGAAGGCACACTAACGAGCGGATTCGGTATCGGTGCCAAACGCCGCCCGCTGACCGACTGGCCTCGACTTGGAGGCCCGACGTCGCGGTAGCGCCGGGCCTCCATTCACCGCCCAGTGTGGGAGCTCGACTCGGGAGAATGCCCGGGCGATCTACGGCTACGGCCGCGGAGAAAGCCCGGGCATCAACCACCCCTAGCGGGACTTGGCGACGATCAGCGTGTAGTCGCTTTCGATTTCTCCGGCGCCGATCATCGCATCTTCGACGCTGAACAACAGCTGCAGCCACTCGGGCTCGTCGCGGAAATTGTGCGCAATGTCGTCGAGGACGAGATTGACGAGCGTTCCGCCGAGCTTCCGCTCCTCGACCAGGTCGAACAGTTCGTGGATGGTCGGAACGATCAGGTCCGACTGAACCGCTTCGGACGGGTCGAGCAGGCGCATCCGAAGCCTGCTCGGTCGATTTACCGACCTCTTGATCGTTTTTCGGGCATAGCCGACTCGAAGCCGTTCCGGAAGGAGAGCCAGAAGTGCGTTGGCCGCCTCTATCTGACGGGTCGAATACTGGAACTGGCGGGGACCCGTGTATTCGTTCACGAAGAGGTATCCGCCCCTCTCGAGCCACTGCGCACAGCGCCCGAGGATCATTCTCATCGGAGCGAGGTGGTGCAGTGAATCCTCGAAGATGATCACGTCGAGAGACCCGGCGTCGAACTCGAGCCCCAGGGCGTCGGCGACGGCAAAGGACAGCGCGGGATGAACCTGGGTGCCGCGCGCAACGTCGATCTGTGTCGAGGACAGGTCGTAGCACCGGAGGGCGGCAAAGCGTCCCGTCGCCGCCCATTGACGCTCTTTTGCTCCGGCGCCGCAACCGATGGACACGCCCCGTAGACCGCCGCGCGGCAGGTACTCGCCCGCGAGGTAGGCGGCAACACCCAGTCCCGGAGCCCCGGTCGCGAGCAGATCTCTCCGCGCCAGGACCTCCGGGCACTCGTAAAAGTGCGTCGCAGTGCAGTCCGCGAGGGACCAGGCTTCGGAGACCCGCCGGGCCTTCCCCGGAAGGAACCGGCGGGCGACCCAGCCGGGGCGACGTCGGACCTGCCGGGCTGCGCCGGCGAAGTCCTCGAAGTTGACCCAGTTTCTCGACAGGGTGTTCATCGCGAGTCCTCGACCGCAACTGTCGCGGACTCGCCGCCCCAGGACAACCGCCCGGACGGCCAGCTACGAGTCGACCTCGAAGCCGCTCGCCTCTAGGGGTTGATCGTCGGCTTTCCCCAGAACCGGTGGGCCACCTCGCAGCAGACGAAGTAGCTCCGGCGGTCGTGGAGGATCTCGTCGAGCCCGGCGCCCGGCCTGCCCGAGCGGCGGTGGCACGCGGGGCAGCAGAGGACCTCGATCCCGAGCGACGCGGACAGCTCGGCGCAGCCGCCGCCGGCGCCCGGCTCGGCGCCGATCTCGGTGCGGTCAGCGTCCACGCACATGGGGCCACGGTAGTCCGCGTTCCGATGGAATCGGTATGAGCATCTGACGCGTTCGGGGCACCTTCAGCGCGCGCGGCGCGCGAGCTCGTCGAGGTCGACGATGCGGGTGCGGCCGCGCTCGAGCGCGATCGTGCCCCGCTTCTCCTCGTCGCGCAGCACCGCGTTCACCGTCGGACGCGCGACGCCGGCGAGCTCGGCGATCGACTCCTGCGTCAGCGTGACGACGATCTCGCCGTCCGCCGAGCGGTAGAGATCCGCGAGCTCGACGAGCCGTCGAAGCGTCCGCTTCTCCGCCGAGACGTACAGCGCCTCGAGCATCCGCTCGTTCACGCGGCGCAGCTCGCCGGCGAGGAAGCGCAGGAGGATGCGGTCGACCTCCGGGTGGCGGCTCCGCAGCTGCTCGAACTCGCCGCGGTGGACGGCGAACGTCTCCGCCTCCTCGAGCGCGGTGACGGTCGCGGAGCGGAGCGGCTCCTCGGCGAGCAGCGCCATCTCGCCGAAGCTGTCGCCGGGGCCGAGCACGGCGATCGTGGCCACGTCGCCGAGCGGCGTCGCCACGCGGAGCGAGAAGCGGCCCTTCTGGATCAGGTGCAGCGAGTCGCCCGGATCGTCGCGGTGGAACACGACCTCGTTGCGCGCGAAGCGGCGGCGGCGCGCGACGCGCAGCAGCTCGCGCACGTCGTCGTCGGGGACACCGGCCAGAAGCGCCCATTCCACGCCTCGAGCCTATGTCACGGCGCTTACAGAGCGCGTGTCAGGGCGGCGGGCGACGGTTGCGGCGGCGCGCCGTAGCGTCCCTTCCAGTCGCGAGCGCCGGCTCCTCGGGCGCTTCGGGGATCCCCCTCGGGGGGAAGGGGGATGACGGCAACGCCGGGCGGAGTCAGCACGCTCCGCCCGGCGTCGTTCAGCGGACCCAGAGCTGGTCGACGAGGACGCCCCACTGCGGGCTGAACTCGTAGTTCCCCGCGCGACGTGAGACGAGATCGACGTAGCGCTGGACGTACAGCGGCGCGACCGGCGCGAGCGACATGACGCGGCGGTCGACGGCCGCCCACGTGGCGGCGGCCCGCTGCGGATCCGTCGGCTCCAGCCGCTCTGCGCGTGCGACGAGCCTGTCGGTCGTCGGGTCGCAGAACTCCGAGACGTTCTCGTTCGTCGGGCTGCCCGGCTGGAACGCGGCGCACGTGTACTGCTGGAAGAAGTCCGCGGCCGCGGGATAGTCGGCGAGCCACGAGCGGATCCCCGCCTGCGCACCGACCCTCGAGTCGTCGACCTTCGCGTAGTAGACGGCGTCGCCCGGGATCCGGATCGTCACCCTGTAGCCGAGCTTCCGGAGCGCGGCGGCGACGGCGACCATCTCCGCCGCGTAGGGCTCGAGCGCGTGCGAGTACGACCACAGCGTCACGTGCATCCCGCGGGTCCCGCTCGCGGCGACGAGCGCGCGCGCCTTTGCGAGGTCCGGCGCGGTCCACGCGCCGCTCGCCGTCGGGTCAAGCGTGTACGGACACATCGGCCGGTAGCCGGGGATCAGCGGCGGGAGCACCTGGCAGGTCGGCTCCGCCACCGTCGGGCCGCCGTGGATGCGCACGATCTCGTTCCGGTCGATCGCGTAGTTCAGCGCCCGGCGCACGCGCAGGTCGTCGAACGGCGCACGCCGCGTGTTGAGGAAGACGTACTCGACGGCCGAGTAGGGATGCACGTGCACCTGGCTCGCGTACCGGGTCTCGACCTCCTGGAGCCGGTTCGGCGGCGGCCCGAAGCCGACCATCACGTCGGCCTTGCCCCGCTCGATCGCGGTCGTGGCGGCGTCGAGCGAGACCGCAGCGTTCACGACGATCCGGTTCGGGAAGCCCTGGGGCTGCGCCGCCTCCGACCACACATGGAAGTGCGGGTTGCGGACGAGCACCGCGCTGCGCTGCTTGCGGTAGCGCGTGAACATGTACGGGCCGGTGGACGGCAGCGCCGTCGTGAGCGGCCGCAGCGGCGTCGTCTTCGCAGGCAGCGCGTTCGCGAACGGCAGCGTCAGCTTGTCGAGGAACTCCGGATCGGGCGCGACGAGATGGAACGTCACCGTGCTCGAGGCGGGGTCGACGACGACGCCGCGGGAGAGATCACACGTGCCGGGCTTCTTCATGCACGCTGCCGCGCCGACGATCCCGGCGAAGAACCCGACGCCCGGCGAGTGGACCTTGAAGTCGCGCTCGAGCGCGAACCTGAAATCCGCCGGCGAGACGGCGGCGCCGTTCGAGTAGCGGATGCCGCGGCGCAGCTGGAACCGGTAGGTGGTACCGCCGTCGGTCGGCGTCGGGACCGACGCGGCGAGATCCGGGACGATCTGCGTGCCGTCGCTCCCGCTCGCGTGGCGGAAGCCGACGAGGCCGTCGTTCGTCATCGACAGCAGGGCCCAGGCGCCCGCCGAGTACGCAATCGCGGGATCGATCGAGTCGATGTTGCCGAGCGGGGCGTCCAGCATGAGCGTCCCGCCGCGGTGCGGGCCCGGCGCGCTCTGCGCCGAGACCCACAGCTTCGTCGGCGAGGCGGCGATGGCGACCGGCGCGACGCCGACGTCGACGCGGCGGGCGACCGTGCCCGTCGCCGGATCGATCGCGACGAGCCGGTGGTTCGTCGCATCGGCGACCCACAGCAGCTTCGCCGTCGCGGCGACGCTGATCGGCGAGCCGCCGACGTCGACGGTGCCCGAGACGACGCCCGTGCGCGGGTCGATCCGCGAGACGGTTCCGTCGAACGAGTTGGCGACCCAGATCGAGCCGAACGCCGACGTGATCGCTGCCGGGCCGGCGCCGACCCGGGTCGTGCCGACGACCTCGCCCGAGCGCGGGTCGATCCGGACGACGGTGTCCGTCGACTGGTCGACCACCCAGAGCGAGCCCGAGCCGAACGCGACGCCCTGGCCGTCCGCGCCGGTGGTGATCGCCGTGCCGGGCGCCCCGGTCTTCGGGTCGATGCGCGTGACGGTGCGGTCCCCGGCGTTCGTCACCCACACGGCGCCGTCTCCGTACGCGACCGCCGTCGGCTCGCGGCCGACGGGGATCGTCTGGACGGCCCGCTCGGTGCCCGGGTCGATGCGCGAGACGGTCCCGCCGAACGTGTTCGCGACCCAGACGGCGCCGCCGCCGAGCGCGATGCCGCTCGGGCTGCTCCCGACCGGGATCGTGTGCACGACGGTCGAGCCCGACGTGTTGAATCCGGAGACGGTGTCGTCGGCCTGGTTCGTCGTCCACACGGCGCTGCCGTCCGTCACGAGCTTGCCCGGCGACGCCGACTGCATCACCTCCGAGAGGATCCGCCCCGAGCCGGGATCGACCGCGCCGACGCCGCTGAAGTCGACGCGCGGGAGCGACGGGGTGCCGCCGCCGACGAGGAGGAGCGCCGCCGCGACCGCTCCGCCGATCACGGCGAGCGCGACGCAGGCGAGGAGGAGCGTCCGCCGCCCGAGCCGCCGCGGGACGGCGGCGGCGCCAGGGGCCGGCTCGCGCCGCGCCGGCGCGGCGAGCTCGTCGTCCTGCCGGAGGATCGCCGCCTCGAGGTCGCGCAGCTCGCGGCTCGGCTCGAGCCCGAGCTCGTCGCGGAGGATCGTGCGCCCCTCGCGGTAGACGTCGAGCGCCTCGCTCTGGCGACCGGCGCGGTACAGCGCGAGCATCAGCTCCCGCCGCGCGCGCTCGCGCAGCGGGTGCTCGCGGACGAATCCCTGGAGCTCGCCGATCGCCTCGTCGTGGCGGCCGAGCGCGAGGAGCGCGTCGAACCTCTCCTCGCAGACGACGAGGCGCTCCTCCTCGAGCCGCTCGCTCTCCGGGCGCGCGAACGGCTCCTCGAGCACGTCGGCGAGCGCGCGGCCGCGCCAGAGCGCGAGGGCCTGCTCGGCGGCGGTGAGCCGCGCCGCCGGATCCGGCGTCCTCCGTATGTCGGCGAGCAGCCGCTCGAAGCGGCCGACGTCGACCGCCTCGTCGTCGACGTTCAGCCGGAAGGAGCCGCCGCGGCTCTCGAGCAGCCCGTTGCCGCCGAGCGTCTTCCGCACGCGCGACGCGTACACGTCGAGCGCGTGGGCGGCGGTCGCCGGCGGCTCGTCGCCCCAGAGCGCGTCGACGAGCGCGTCGCGCGGCACCGCTTCGTTTCGGCGCAGCAGGAGGTACGCGAGCAGCGCCCGCTGCTTGCCGCTGCCGAGTGACGCCCCTCCGCCTGCGATCTCCAGCGTTCCGAGCAACCGGAACTCCAGCATCGTGCCGTTGACGCTAACACCGCCCGGAGCGGGCGAACAGACCCCGTTGAGCCGCCGTTGAGCCCCCGCCGAGGCTCTGTTGAGGGGCAGGGGCGAGGGTCATCGCGACGGGCCGCACCGGGCGGCCTCGCACGAAGGAGTTGGACAGATGCTCCGCAGCTTCGCCGCAATCTCCGCACTCGTCGTCCTCCTCGCCCTTCCGTGCACGGCCTTCGCGATGAACGGGCCCACGGGCGGGACCGACGTCTCCGGCGCCACGAGCACCGGGCCGGTGAACTACCTCCGCGACGCGAAGTACACGCCGGCGCCGACCGCCACCCACACCGTCGCGGTCGTCCGGATCGTCCGCCCCGGCGGCTTCGACTATCGCGACGCCGGCGTCGGCGCCGCGGCCGCCCTGCTCGTCATCGCGCTCGCCGGCGGCGCGATCGTCCTCGTCCGCGGCGGCAACAGCCCGCGCGCGACCGGCACGACCGCGCACTGATCCTCCGCGCGGTCATCGGGCGTCGAACGGCCACTCTCCCCGGGCGGCCGTTCGACGCCTTCCTCTAGCGGTACGACGCCTGGAGCTCGAGCGTGCCGGTCCGGCCGCTCAGGTCGATCGTGCCCGTCGCCGCGTCGAAGCGCGTCCACCGGCGGCCGCCGAGCGTGACCGCGGTGAGCCGCTCGCCGTGCGGGAGCCGGAGACGGATCGAGAGCGACGCCGGCGCGCTCCGGCGGGGAGCGTCGACGCTGACGTGCGCGGCGCGGACGCCGGCGTCGATCGCGAAGGAGACCGGGCCGAAGCTCGTCGGCGCGCGGCCGACGGCGATCCGCTTCCCCGGCTCGAGCCACGCGCGCGGCGTCGCGTACGCGAGCTGGAGGCCGCGCGGCTCGCCCTCCGCGTTGCGCGTCTCGTGCACGAGCATCAGGCGCAGCGTCTCGAGGAAGGCGCCGTTGCTCGCGCCGTTCGGCGGCAGGTACATCGAGCGGTACGCCTCCCCGTGCAGCGGCGCGATGCTCGCGCCCTCGCCGGAGACGTACGTCCCCGGCGTCATCGCGGCGGCGAGCTCGCCGTAGAGCGAGAGCACGAGCTGGTCGGCGAGGTCGTTGTCGGCGAGGAACCGCGCCACGTTGATCCCGTAGACCTCGTCGGTGCCGGAGACCGGGAACGGCGCGGAACGGCCGTACAGCGCGTAAGCGCCGGCGCGGACGAGACCGAGCAGGCGCGAGCCGTGCAGCGTCATGTACCGCCAGGCGCCGGTCGCGTCCGCGCCGCGCGGCGCGAAGAAGCCGGAGGCGAGCGCGTACGGGACGACGAGGTTCCAGTAGCTGCCGGCGCGCGACTCGACGAGCGAGCCGTACGGCTTCTCGTCGTCGAGCAGCCGCGCGGGGAGGAAGAGCGAGCCGTCGGCGATCCGGCGCTCCGAGGCGGGCACCGCCTTGCGCAGCCCCGCCTCGAGCCTCGCCGCGAGCCGGCGCGACGTCGCCGCGAGCGACGCATGTCCCGTCTCGGCCCAGACGTCGGCCATCCCGCGCAGCCCGGCCCACGCCACCGTCTGCGTGTGGAGCCCGAGCACCGAGTCCGCGATGTCCGACGAGTAGCGCTCGCGGCCGAGCAGCCCGGTGCTCGAGGCGTCGATCTGCTTCCCGAGATCGGCGACGTAGCGCTGCAGCGCCGGCGTCGCCGCATCGACGTAGCCCGCGTCGCGATAGAGGCGGTAGTACTCCGCCGACGCGAGCAGGCGCTCGCCGCGCTTCCAGTTCGGATAGCGGTCGGTGGGCCGCGTCAGCGATGTCGCGAGGATCGCGCGCGCGACCTGCCGGAAGCCCTGCTCGGCCATCACCTGGCCGACGTCGACGCCCTCGGGGAACGAGAACTCCTCGTACGGGTTGCCGATGCTGTAGCGCCAGGTGAGGACGAGGTCATGGACGAGGAGCGCGCGCCACGCGTTCTCGACGCGTGTCTCCGGCACGGAGATCGTCATGCCTTCCCCGAGCCGTCGGTGCCAGTAGCTGGCGACGCCGGACCGCGCGGCGTCGTACGTCGCGGCGTCGATCGTCGTCGCGCCGGCGGCGGGCGACCACGCGAGCGAGACCGTGCGCGTCTCGCCGCGCGGGACCGCGACGGCGATCGGCGTAGGCGCGAACCGGATCGTCGCCGGCGCGGCTTGCGCGTCCGCCGTCACCCGCACGAAGGCGGCGAGCTTGCCGCGGAGCCGCGCGGCGAAGGACTCCTGCGAGTAGCGCACCCCGGCCGCATCGACGTACCTCGTCTCGAGGATCGGGAGGTAGCCGTCGGCGAGCGCCGCCGGCGTCAGCCGCGCGAGACACGAGCCGTAGCGCTCGCCGCCGCCGACGAGCACCGTGAGCGCGCGCCCGCCCGCGCGTCGCGCGACGATCTGGCTGCCGTCCGCGACGTGGAGGAAGACGCTGCTCGTTCCGTTCGCGCCGTCGGGCAGCCCGAACGGCACGTAGTAGACGCCGGACGCCGTCAGCGGCGCGCCGCTCGGCCCGCGCGCGTAGAGGAGCGGCTGCAGATACCGCGCGGCGCCCGCGTACGTCGGGCCGCCGGGCGCGGCGAGGAGCGCGTCGCCCCAGACGTCCGTGCGCGCCGTCAGCGCACGCATGACCTCGCGCGTGTACGCGGGGGACGCCGTCGGCGCCGGGCACGAGGCGGCGGGAGCAGGAGGCGTCGCGCCTCCGACGAGAGCGATCGCCGCGGCGGCCAGGAACCGGGTCGGGCCCATGCCGGGATTGTCCCTCCGCTCGGGCGCCGGCCCGTCGGTGCGTTCGCGGACTACCGCACGAGCGCCGCGAGCCGCTCGATCCCGTCGTCGATCTGCTCCTCGGCGATCATGCTGAACGAGAGCCGGAGGCTGTCGCCGCCGCGGCCGTCGGGATAGAAGAGCGTGCCGGGGACGACGCCGACGCCGTCGGCGGCGGCGCGCGCGGCGAGCTCGACGGAGTCGACGCCGGCGGGCAGGGTCAGCCACGAGAAGAAGCCGCCTTGCGGTGCCGTCCAGCGCGCGCCGTCCGGCATCGCGCGGGCGAGCGCGTCGAGCATGCGCGCGCACTTGCGCCCGTAGAGCGCGCGCGAGGCGGTCAGCTGCTCCTCGATCCAGCCGCGGCGCACGTACTCCTCGAACAGCCGCTGCCCGAGCGGGCCCGCGCACTGGTCGGTGTTCTGCTTCGCCGCGACGAGCTGCGCCGACACCTCCGCCGGGCCGACGGCCCAGCCGAGCCGGAGCCCCGGGAAGAACGTCTTCGACGTCGTCCCGGCCTGGACGACCGCGTCCGGCGCGAGGCTCCAGAGACTTGCGACGGTCTCCTCGTCAAAGCCGAGCTCGCGGTACGCGACGTCCTCGACGACGAGGAAGCCGTGCCGCCGCGCGAGCTCCACGAGCCGTGCGCGCCGCTCCGCGGAGAGGCTGACGCCTGCGGGATTCTGGTGATCCGGGATCGTGTACAGCAGCTTCGGCCGCAGCCCGGCGGCGAGCCGGCGCTCGAGCTCGTCCACGTCGAGCCCGTCGTCGTCGACCGGGACGGCGACGACCTCGGCCTCGAAGCTGCGGAACGCCATGATCGCGCCGAGGTAGGTCGGCGCCTCCACGACGACGAGGTCGCCGCGGTCGAGGAACGACTTGCCGACGAGCTCGAGCGCCTCCATCCCGCCGCTCGTCACGAGCAGCTCCTCCTCCTCCGGCCGGCGCCCCTGCACCGCCTCGAGCCGACCTGCGAGCGCGTCGAGCGGGCCGGCGAGCCCGCGCGTCGGCGCGTACTGGAACGCGAGCGTCTCGCCCGACGCGGCGAACTCGGCGAGCAGCGCCGACGCGCGCTCGCGCGGGAACGTCAGCGGGTCCGGGAACCCGCCCGCGAACGAGATCAGGCCGGGAACCCCGAGCAGCCCGAGCACCGCGGCGATCCCGTCGCCGACGTCGCCGCGCGTGCGCCCGGCGAAGAGCTCATCCCAGCGGCGCGACTCGGGCGTCACGGCCATGCCCGGACTATAGGCCGGGCCACGTACGAATCCCCTGTCCGAGGTAGAGCGTTCCCGGCTCCCCGGCCGATACGTCTCATCGGAATCCGATCTGGTCGTACTACGACCTAACCCTGTGGCGATCATGCGATGCGGCGAGACGAGAGGGACCCCTGGGCGGCGGCCGGTGCCGGGCGCCGACGAGGGCGGCTTTGCGATCGTGATCGCGGTGGCGCTGATGGCGCTGGTCACGATCACCTCGATCGGGCTGTTGACGCTGGCCCAGCAGGAGAGCAGCACGAGCCGCCGGGACGTCAGCAAGGACGGCGCCTACCAGGCGGCGGAGGCCGGCACCGACGCCTACCTGGCCGACCTCACCGAGGTGCAGGGCACCGGCTTCGAGTACGCACAGCTCGCGGAGGGCGAGGCGACCCGCTGGGATTCGGGCAACAACGCGCATCCCAACAGCTGCGCCACCCTCGTGAGCAAGGTGCCGACCTGCGCGAACGTCGACTGGACCTCGGGGACCACCTGGAGCTACAAGACGTCCCGCGCCAGCGACACCGGGTGGTACACGCTTCCGGGCGGCTACCAGTATCTGATCCAGATCTTCCCGCCGAACACGAGCCTCTCGGGTCTGGCGGCGGTGATCACCCGGATCGAGGTCACGGGGCGGCCCTGCCAGTTCAACCTGGGCGGGACCGCTTGCACGGGCAGCGCCGACACCTCCACCTGGAAGACGATCGAGACGCAGATCCGCCCCTCGAGCCTCGCCGACTTCCAGGCGTTCCTGGCGACGAGCATCACCTACGGAACCACGGCCACCACCACCGGCCCGATCTTCGTCGGCGAGGACAAGAACGGCACCGCGGGCACGCTGACCCACCAGGGCACGGCGAAGGCGAACCTCTACTCGGAGGGCACCGTCAACTGCTCGGGCTGCTCGATGCAGAACGGCGCCCAGAAGTACGACAAGAACACCTCGCCGACGGCGCTGTGCAAGCTCAACAACTGCACGGCTGTCCCGTTCAGCAACTTCTCGACCACCTTCAGCACGGTG